>ERZ1066138.156-NODE-156-length-23139-cov-10.714564_pt1 | contig 23139 bp, 21 predicted proteins | sample MGYA00382785_ERZ1066138 | MGnify/ENA primary metagenome ERZ1066138 (study PRJEB33369, sample SAMEA5778368) | biofilm metagenome | biome: Industrial cooling water; feature: Water cooling tower basin; material: Biofilm | place: United Arab Emirates | collected... | reverse complement strand
CAAGGTCGAAGGCGATGGAGAGGCCCTTCTGGCCGGCGGCGATGTTGCGGCGGTAAAATGCGTTGGATTCTTCCGCCGTGGAGAAGCCCGCGTACTGGCGGACGGTCCAGGGCTGGGTGACGTACATCGTCGGGTACGGCCCGCGCACATAGGGCGCGATGCCGGGCCAGGTGCCGAGGAAGTCAAGGGCGGCGGTGTCTGCGCCGGTGTAAACCGGCTTGACCGGGATCCCTTCCGGCGTTGCCCACGTTTCGCCCGCCACCAGCGGGGCTGAGGCCCCTGCGGCCGGCGTGCCGAGGTCGATCGTGGTGAAGTCCGGGATACGGGTCATGTTGATCTCTGACGGAGGCTCTTCTCGTAGGCTTTGGTAGCATACAAGACACGCAGAAGGCGATGCGGCGAACATCGCCCCGGACGGCTCGCGGGAGGGCGGTGCAATGGTGGTGGTAGCGAAACCGCTCAGGCTTTTCAACACGGTAGCTGGTGTCGTGTGCGCCATCGCGCTAGGGATGGGGGTGCCTTGCCCAGAGTGGGCGGCTTCCGGTGAGGATGTGCCGGTGCGCGAAGCTCCGTCGCCCGAGCCGGTTCTGAAGCTGGAAGCCCCCGATGGGCACTGCGCCTATGATACGGCGGAAGCTCAAAAAGCAGGCTATGCGACGGGCTTCGAGCCGGGGCTGAAATCGGGAACGGAACTGATGGCGCTGTATGTGCCGTGTGCGTCCTTGGACGCGGCGCGGTCGGGCGCTGCCGAGTGGCTGCCGGAGTGGGTGGCGATTGAAAAGAACATCGTGACATATCCGAGCGACGATGATCGCAGCCTGGGGACGGCCGGCGCGGTGGCGCAGCTTTGCCAGGACGCGCAGTCGGCGCAGTGGGGGCATCCACGCTACGACGGGGCAGATTTTGCCGAGATGGTGAAGACCGCAAACGCCAAGCTCTCCTTCGAGAAGCCGGAGATCTTTCTCGGCGTGATCGGAGAGGACGAACACGCCTGCTATCTGTCGTCGTTGAGGATCGTGTTCTCGCCGTCGGGCAAGCCGCTGCGATTTTTGAACGTGACGGCGTTCATGCTGGCAGGCGACCGGTGGGTGACGCAGTCGATCCGGCGTGAACTGGCGGAAACGCGCGAAAGTGCGCAGGCCGTGCTGGCGTCGGCAAAGAAGGGCTCGAAGTTGTTTTCGGACAAGAACCGCTGACGGCGGCACTCAGACGAGATGGGTGCCGGAATAGATGTCGGCGACATTTAAGGTTGCCTCGATCGAAATCAGCTTGATCGCCCCGGACTGAGCCCGTTCGTCGGGTTCCGTGGGCCAGCCGCCTTCGGGCAGTTTGCGGTAGATTTCGACGAGAACGCGTTCGCTGTCGACGACCATGATCTCGGCGAGCGACGGGATGGTCGCGCAAGCGCGGATGCTTTCCCAGGTCTCGCGCAGGTTGCTGGGGGATAGGACTTCGATGATCAGCACGGGGTCGGGAAAAACCTTGCCGGGAGGCGAGGTTTGGCACGTCACCGAGAGGTCAGGCGCGCGGATGTTATCGTTGGCGTGGAACCGAGGAACGATGGGAGCTTCGGTGCCGACGCGGCATGGACGCTTGGTGGCGCGAAGATGAGCGCCGATCAGGTAAGCAAGGTTGGCCTGTATGAGAGCATGCGTGCCGCTGGCCGGGGACATGGCGCGGACTTCGCCGTTGATCAACTCGAGCTTTCCCACAAGTCCCCCGCCGTCCCAATCGAGGAACTCGGCCACGGACATCCGTGGCAGGGATTTTGGGGCCGTGGTCGTCAACCGAGCTTCTCCTGCAGGTCGCGCAGTACCGTAACGGCATCTTGCCCTGCAAACAGGAACTGGTCCACACCCGCGGACTTGAGGGCGGCTTCGCGATCGCCGGGGCGGCCGGCCATCAGGACGAGCCTGGCGCCGGCAGCTTTGAGAGCCTTGGCGGTAGCTTCGGCGTGTTCGGCGTTGACAGCGTCGGAGGAGCAGATGCAGGCGGCGTCAATACCAGAAGCCTTGAAGGCGGTGGCGGCGGCTTCGGCATTCGGGTAGCCGTCGCTCATGTCGGCTGCGATGCCGCCGGCCGCGAGATAGTTCTTGATCCACGTCGAGCGGACGTTGTGGTCGACGACCTGACCGAGGCTCGCGAGGAACACGGCAAAAGGCTTGCCGGCTTTTGCGGCGCGGGCGTCGGCGGCGTCGCGTAAGGCCTCAAACGGCTCGCCGAGGCGGGACATCTTGAGCGGAGCCACCGTGACAGCGGGGGTTGTCTTCGCCGGCGGCGTGTGCGGCCACGGCTTCGGCGCGATGCCGTCGTCACCGAGAATCGGGAAGGCTGAGACGCCGGTCAGTTCGGCGCGACCGGTCGCGATCGCCTTGGCCTTGGCTTCGGCGCTTCTGGCGATTTCTGCCTGGACGTAGCCCGACTGAAGCGCGGCGGCGATGCCGCCCTGTTTCTCGATGTCCTGGAACAGCGACCATGCCTTCTGGGCGAGGTCCTCAGTGAGCTTTTCGACATACCAGGAGCCGCCGGCCGGATCGACGACGCGGCCGAGATTGCTCTCCTCCTGGCAGACGATCTGGATGTTGCGGGCGACGCGGCGGGCGAAGCTGTCGGTCTCTCCGAGCGGGAACGTGAACGGCAACACGGTGATGCTGTCGGCGCCGCCGAGCGCGCCGCCGGCACAGGCAATCGCGGTGCGGATGATATTGGTCCAGGGGTCGCGCTTGGCGAGCATGCGCCAGGAGGTCACGACCTGGAGCGTGACTTTTGTTGCGGCCTCGCCCGCACCCGAGGCCTCGGCGATGCGCCAGATCAGGCGGCGCGCGGCGCGCAGCTTGGCGATGTCGAGGAACTGGTCGGCGTCGACGGCGAGCGTGACAGCGATCTTGGGCAGCGCATCGGCGGGTGCGATGCCGGCTTTGTCGGCGGCGCGCAGGTAGGCGACGACGGTCGAGAGCATCGTGGCCAATTCCTGCGCCTCCGTCGCGCCGGCGCAGTGGTAGGCGTGGCCATCGGAGGTGAGCGCCGTGACGCCGGGCATGTCCTCGGCAGCCATGATGAGAGCGGCAGCGTCGGCGAGCGCTGCATCGACCGGCTTGGAGAGCGCTCCGAACACAGCCAGCGTGCCGAGGGGATCGAAACCGAAACCGCCACGGCGCCTGACGGGGGCGAGGCCATGCTTTTCCCAGACGGCGATGAGCGCTTTGGCTGCATCGGGCGTGTTCCCGTGGGCGATCAGCGTGACGGGGCAGATATCGAGAAGGACGCCGTCGAGCGCCGCTGTGAGGGCGTCGACGGTCGGAGGCAGTCCATTGCCGCCACCAATCTCGAGCGCGATCGACGTCGTGCCGCCGTTTAGGTCGTCAAGAATGGCGGCGTTGACCGCCTTGGCGTCGGTGCCGGAGTGGTATTGGCGGATATCCCAGCCCAGGGGGTTGGAGTCGACGTGGGTGCCGCGCGTCAAGGGGCCCACACCGATGGTAGCGCCCGCGTAGGGGAGAACATCGGCCGGCGTGTAGATCGGTTCGATGCGCAGGCCGTCCGCGGTCTTGGCGACCATCTTCTTTTCGAAGTCGGCCCCCTTGATGGCCTTGTCAACGAGGGCGAGCCACGCGTCGCGCGTGGCTGGCGTGAAGCCGGTGGCCAGCGGCAGGACGGGCGCATCTGTCGAGGTGGGGACGGTCATAGGCGGCGGTCCATCTATGGGGGGCGCGTGCGCAACTGGCGGCGCGTCAGGCCCGTCTCATTCTTGCGCTGTCTATAGGGGCAAGCTGCGGGTTCTGCATTCAAAAAACGGTCACATGCGCTCCGGCTTGACGCCGCAGCGGCGGGACTCGGCGGAGCGTTGGTGAGCCATGCAACCAGGGTTTGCAATGCGGGGGGCGGCGTGCCAAGAGGATTCCCAATTCTGGCCCACGCGAGTCGATCGTCTATCGGCGAGCGGGTCCGCGGATGTGAGCCCTTGGAATGCGGAGCGGCGACCCCATGAGCGAGCAGGTTGTGCAGGACGGTAAGATCTTTGTCGGGAAGAGCATCAAGCCGGAATATCTTGACCTCAAACTCGCGAACCGACACGGCCTCATTACCGGCGCGACGGGGACGGGCAAGACGGTGACGCTGCAGGTGCTGGCGGAGGGATTTTCGGCGGCGGGCGTGCCGGTGTTCGCAGCCGACATCAAGGGCGATCTGTCGGGCATTGCGGCGGTGGGCGAGCCGAAAGATTTTCTCGTCAAGCGCGCAGGTGAGGTGGGGCTCGGGGACGGATACCAGAACCGCGCCTATCCGACGATCTTCTGGGACGTGTTCGGCGAGCAGGGTCATCCGATCCGCGCGACGGTGCAGGACATGGGACCGCTGCTGCTGTCGCGCCTTCTGGAACTCAATGAGGTGCAGGAAGGGGTACTGAACATCGCGTTCCGCGTTGCGGCGGACGAGAAGATGCCGCTGGTCGATTTGAAAGACCTGCGCTCGCTGATGAATAACATCTCGGAGCGGTCGAAGGAGATCGGGGCGAAGTACGGGAACGTGGCGGCTACGTCCGTCGGTGCGATCCAGCGGCGTTTCCTTGTGCTCGAGGAGCAGGGCGCCAACCAGTTCTTCGGCGAACCGGCCCTCGACATCATGGACTTCATTCGCGTGGCGCCGGATGGGCGGGGCGTGGTTTCAATCCTGGCTGCCGACAAGCTGATGGAGAAGCCGCGGCTCTACGCAACGTTCCTGCTCTGGATGCTGTCGAAACTGTGGATGACGTTGCCGGAGGTGGGCGATCAGCCCAAGCCCAAGCTCGTGTTCTTCTTCGACGAGGCGCACCTGCTGTTCAACGAAGCGCCGAAAGCGCTGTTGGAACGAATCGAGCAGGTCGCGCGGCTCATTCGTTCGAAGGGTGTGGGTGTCTACTTCATCACACAAAACCCGATGGACGTGCCGAACAGCGTGTCAGCGCAGCTCGGCAATCGCGTGCAGCACGCGCTGCGTGCCTTCACGCCTCAGGAGCAGAAGGCTGTGAAAGCAGCGGCAACGACCTTCCGCAAGAATCCTGATCTCGATACCGAAAAGGTGATCATGGAGCTCAAGGTGGGCGAGGCCCTCGTCTCCATGCTCGAGAACAAGGGCGAGCCGTCCATGGTGCAGCGGACCTTCATTCGTCCGCCGGAAGGCCGGATGGGACCGGTCAGCAAAGACGAGCGCTTGAGCGTGATCGAGTACAGCCCGGTTTATGGGAAATATGAAGAAGCGGTCGATCGCGAGAGCGCGCACGAGATCCTGGCCAAGCGCACGGAAGAGGCCGCGCAGAAGGCGAACGCCGGCGAGGGCGGAAGCTGGGCGGACGTGATCCTCGGCGGCGGATCTTCAAGTGGAACGAAGCGCGGCCAGCAAGGCATGGGCGAAATGATCGGCAAGGAATTGCAACGGTCGCTGTCGCGTACGATTGCTTCGACCATCAAGAGCATCATCGTCGGTTCGATCAAGGGTGGACGGCGCTAGTCCGCTTGATCGGTATCAAGGCCGCGATCGTGCGAATGCCGGCACGTCGCACATCGTGCAGCCGAAAGGGAGTGAAGCCGATGAGCCGAGTCATGGTCTTGGCAGCCGGGTTGTGGATGGGCTGGAGCGTGGTTGCGTTCGCAGACGACGAGGACATGATCGCCCAGGGCAAGGCTCTCGTCGAAGAGAAATGCGCGCGTTGTCATGCGATCGGGCTCGAAGACAAGAGCCCGCATGAGAAGGCACCGCCGTTCCGCGACGTGGTTGAGATCTATCCGAGCGAGAATCTCGCCGAAGCTCTGGCCGAGGGCATCGTGTCCGGGCATCCGGATATGCCAGTTTTCAAATTCGATCCGCCGCAGATCGAAGCTTTTCTGGGTTATCTGAACAGCTTGTCGGAAAAGCCGTAAGGTGAATGGCTCCTGAACGTTTGCGTCAGGGGCAATTCAGCCGCCGGGCGCCAATCTCCGTCTCATCGCCTCACGAGATCGGAGACATGCCATGAAACTGCTGATCGGAGCCATCGCCGCCGCGGCGCTGATGTCGGTGACCAATGCGCCTGCCAAGGCTGCGAGCTACAGCTGCATGGAGCTCAGCGGTAAGACCGCTGCGGAGGTGCGGGTGTGTGAGAACCGGTGGCTCGGCAACCTCGATGAGCGGATGGACAGCTGGTATCGCAGGGCGCTGGAGCGTGCGCGCTATTTCGATCAGACGGCAAAAGTGAAGGGCGAGCAGCGCGCGTGGATCGCGGAGCGTAACGCGTGCGGTGCGAATTTCTTCTGCATCCGCAGGGCTTACGTCGCGCGCATTCGCGCCCTGAAGACCTACGTCGAGCATGTTTAGTTCGCGCATGTTGACTTTGTTTGCGCATGGCGACTCCGCTTTCGCGGAGCCGGCCGCCATGCTGTTCTTTAGTTTGCGCATGGCGACTCCGCTTTCGCGGAGCCGGCCGCCATGCGTAGTTTAGTGCATTGCGCCGGTTTCGATCTCTGAGACGCGGTCCATGGCGACGGGCTGGTTGGGCTTGGGCGGCTCGGCGGGCTCCGTTTCGGGAGCGGCTGCCGGTGGGGCCTGCTCAACGGGAGCGGCTGCCGGAGCTTCCGGTGCTGGCGCGGCTGCCGGTGGCTCAGGTGAGGCGACGCGCGCGGGTGGTTCAGGAATAGCGTCGGCCGGTTTCTTGAGCCATTCCTTGGCCTTGCCCATGCGGAAGCCTTCCTCGAACAGCGCCGTCTGGTACTCCAGGTCGAATTTTTCTTTCGAGGCGTGGTCGAACTCTGGCGGGATGGCAATCGAGTTGAAGTCCGCGCCGCCGTCCTTCGCCATGCGGTAGATGCGGTAGTTGTCGCCCTTGTGCTGGTAGAGCATCAATGTGCTGATGGATTCACCCGCGATCTGGAACGTGGATGGTGTGACGGCGCCAAACTGCGGAGTCATCTTGCCGTTGTGGACGAGGTACAGTCGGCGCATCGGCGGCTTCGGATAGAGCACATCGAATGTCCTGAAGGGCACGTTCAGCGACGACACGTAGATCTGGCGTGTCACACCGCCGTCCACATGCAGCTCGTCATACATCTTGCCGTCGACCTTGACCTTGATTTTGACGGGCGGGAAAAGACCTGGAATGGCGGCGGACGCCAAGATGACATCACGGAATAGTTGAACCGCTTCCGGATTGTCGTAGTGGCGTGCAATGGCGCCCATGTTCCAGACAACCGGGCGCTTGGCGTCGAGGTTCGTGGTTCCGACAGTGAGAAGGCGACCACGTTCGAATTCGCGGGCGACCTTTTTGAGGAAATCCCGATCGATGTATTGAGCGATGAGTTTTCGCAGCGGAGCGGTATCGGTCAGGGCCTGACCGCCCAATAGGCCGTTGACGATCTGCGGGACCACGAGTTGATCGGTGCGGTACTGGGTCCAGATCTGTTTCAGCTGAGGGTCATACTCAGGACCCAAATAGGCAAATGGCGCGATGATCGAGCCGGCGGAAACGCCGGTCACTTGTTCGAATTCCGGCCGGTCGCCGCGCTCGGTCCACCCCGTCAGCACACCGGCACCGAAGGCGCCATCGGATCCGCCGCCGGAGAGGGCAAGAATGTCGATCTGCATTCGACCGTTGACGAGGGGGGCGCTGGCTCCAAGCTGAGGAACACCCTTCAAATAGGTTTTGTAGACTTTCTTGAGGTCTTTGGGTGCCTCGTCACCCCAGATTCGAGCGCCGGGTATGTCGGGGATGGAAGCCGTCTCAGCGATCTTGGCGGTTGGAATGGGCGTGCGGTCGATCGAACCTGCGCAGCCACCAACCGTCGCCGCCACGAGCAAAATCGCAACTTTGGCAAAACGCGCCAGCAATCGTCCCCCCAATATGGCCCCGAGTCATCGTCTGTAATCAATTCAATCGTCCTACAGATTGGATGAACGCGGCGGTAGTGGGGCAGGGCAACACAGATGCAAAAAAGCCACCTGGAAGACCCAGGTGGCTTTCAAGGCTGTCAGCAACTTTGGCCTCAGCCCATCATCTGGTCCACATAGTCCCAGTTCACGAGGTTATCGAACCAGGCCTCCAGGTACTTCGGGCGCGCATTGCGGTAGTCGATATAATAGCTGTGCTCCCAGACATCGACACCGAGGATCGGCTGGGCGCCGTGCATCAGCGGGTTTTCGCCGTTGGGGGTTTTGGCGACTTCCAGTTTGCCGTCTTTGATCGTGAGCCAAGCCCAGCCGGAGCCGAATTGTGTCGCGCCGGCGTTGAGAAAGTCGGTGCGGACCTTGTCGAAGCCGCCGTATTCCTCGGCCAGGCGCTCCAGCCGGCCGGGGATTTTCTTGCCGCCGCCGTTGGGTTTCATCCAGTTCCAGAAATGGATGTGGTTGTAATGCTGGCCGATGTTGTTGACGAGGCCGGCATTCTTGCCCGCGAACGCTGCGACGCAGATTTCTTCGATGGATTTGCCCTCCAGTCCCGAGCCGACGATGAGTTTATTGCCGTTATCGACATAGGCCTGGTGATGCTTATCGTGATGAAACTGCAATGTTTCCGCCGACATGTAGGGCTGCAAAGCGTCGTAGGCGTATGGCAGGTCGGGGAGTTTGAAGGTCATGGAACGTCTCCGGTCAGGACGGTTAAGGCGGGAAGGACGAGCGAGCGCTCACGCCTCTGGCAAAGGGGATGTTGCGGCGCGCAACCTAACTGCGCCGCACCAGCGAAACAAGTGTGCGGACGATTGAGTTCCCTGATGACCGTCAACCGGCGATTTCGATCAGATATTCGTTGCGACGCAGGAACGGGATTGACCAGGGCGGATTGTAGAACGCAGCGATGGGGGCGGCGAGTGGCGCTAAGGCCTTCTGTTTCACCCAAGCTTCAAGAAGAGCCTTGTGTTCCGAAAGGTTTGCCTCGCTGGACCAGCCCGAAAACCGGATGACGGCGTAGCGCTTTTCCGGTTCGGACACGATCGTGACGCGTTTGTCATTGGGAACGGGCAAGGTTGAAGCGGTATATTCGGCGGGCATCATGAAGCGCACCTTCCAGGCATCGCCCGCGCTTTGCTGCGTCACCGGAACGGTCATGGCAATCTTTTCGCTTGGCTGCTGGGTGACCGGCGTCGTCATGTCGATTTTCTTGCGGGCGGTGTTGTTGCCGAAGATGAAGTCGGCGAGCAGGCGGAAACCCTGGTTGATCGCTGCGCTGCGTTCGCCGGTGACGGTGACTTCGGCGGCGAGAAGCGGCGCATAGCGGCGGATTTCGAAATCGCCGTCCTTCTGTTCAATGGTGTAGGCGGGTTCGTCGGACGCCATGGCGATGACACTCGGAACGAGAGAGGCGGCCACGAGAAGGGCCGTCAGAAGGAGACATGCTCGCATCAGGGTACGAGGTAAGAAACGGCGCATTGTCGTCTGGTACTCCCGATCAAGCGCTGCCCGTGTCCACTGATCGTCCATCAACGATCAAAAGTGACTATCCGGATCAATTCAGCGTCGGCCGGGAGAGCAACGGGTCCGCAAAGCTGGAGTTCCAGGTGCGGCAGCCGGGGCGGCGGAGGATCGAGGGCGCCCTGACCCTGAGCAGAGCGCCCTCTTGGATCACGCCGGGGACGTGCAGGGTTCAGGGTCCCCGAACTTTGGGGTCTGGGCACTGAACAGCCTCTGAATGCCGTGTTCATGAGCCGTTCATGTTTTTTGGCGCGAAAAGTGCTTTTGCCCCGGTCAAATGCGCGCTTTGTTCAGCAGCAAAACATGGGCTTTTTGTCTTAGATTAGTAGGAGTTGCCCGGCTGCCCTACATATCGCCTATTCGACGGGCTCCCGGGCAGGCTTGCGGGAGTGGGCGGTCTACCGGGGCGCCGGGCCCGTTTCGATGACGGCGGCGACGGAATCCGACAGGTCCTTACGTTTCTGCGGCAGTGAAAGACAGCCTAGATATCAGTTTCGAAAGATCCAAATGACGACGCGTCTCAGCCGATTGTTCACCTTGGCCGTTCCGGTCGCGCTCGCGCTCGGCGGTGTCATCTGGTTCCTCAACCTTGGTGCACCCTCCAAGCCGGCTTTCGAGTACGAGACGGTGGCGATCGAGAAAGGAACCATCCGGCGGATCGTCTCGACGTCAGGGCCAGTACGCGCGCTCGTCACGGTCAGTGTGGGCTCATATCTTTCGGGTCCGGTCGACAGCGTCAATGTCGATTTTAATTCCGAAGTGAAGCCGGGCGATGTTTTGGCGACGCTCGACCGGCGGACGTTCGCGGCCAAGGTGGCCGAGGCGGAAGCGAACCTGCTCGCCGCGCAGGCCGCGCTCGCCAATCAGAAAGCTGCGAAGATCAAAGCGGATGCCGTGCTCGTCAATGCCGAGCGGACGATCGAGCGGCAGCGATCGCTGGCTGAGAAGAGATTTGCCAGTGAGCAGGCGCTCGATAACGCAATCCGCGACCGGGATGTGGCTCATGCCGAGATCGAGGTCGTGAAATCGCTGATCGAGACGGCGGAGGCGCAGATCGTGCAGCGCAAGGCGGCGCTCGACAGCGCGCGCGTCGATTTGGAGCGCTCGGAGATCAAGTCGCCGATCAGCGGCACCGTGATCTCGCGTTCGGTCGATCCCGGGCAGACGGTCGCTTCCAGCTTTCAGGCGCCGGAATTGTTCAAGATCGCACAGGACCTGTCGCGCATCCGCATCGAAGCGCAGGTGAACGAGGCTGATGTCGGGTCGATTGCGGAAGGCAACCCGGTGACGTTCACGGTGGATGCCTATCCGGACCGGGAATTCGAAGGGCGCGTGACGCAGATCCGCCTGGCTGCAACAGAGATCAACAACGTCGTGACGTACACCGTGATCATCGAGGCGAAGAACGAAGATCGTCGTCTGTTTCCGGGTATGACGGCGAACGTGCGCATCGAGAGTGCGCGGCGCGATAATGTGATGCGCGTTTCAAACGACGCGCTGCGCTTCCGACCGCGTGACGGGCAGGGGCGCGTCGAAGCCCGTTCAGCTGACGCAGCCGATCGTTCAGAACGTACAGTCGAGCGGCTCAAAGGGGAACTGGATCTGACGCCGGCGCAGGTGGAGGCGCTGCGCGCCGAAATACAGGCGATCGCGGCGGATACGAGGGCTTCCGCACAGAGCGGCGGATTTGGCCCCTCGTCATTTGATCCTTCCGCTTTTCGCATGAAGCTCAACATGCGCATCGAACAAGCGCTTGTGCCGACCATGAGCGAGGATCAGCGCAAGACGTATGAACGTTGGAAGAAGGGCCGTGAAACCACGCGGTCGGCCGCTGTCTGGGTCCTGGACGGGCAGGGACAGCCGGAGCGGCGCATGGCCCGTGTCGGGCTTGCCGATGACCAATACACGGAAATCGTCGGCGGGGACGTTAAGGACGGCGACAAACTGATCGTGCGCGTGCGTGAGGCCAAGAAATGACCTCGGCAGCCGAAGCGTCCCACGGGCAAGGCCGGCCGCTCATCGCAGCCCATGAGGTCGAGAAGATCTATCGCGTTGGCGACCAGGAGGTGCGCGCGCTCGACGGCGTGACACTGGAGATCGAGGACGGCGATTTTGTTGCAATCATGGGAGCGTCGGGATCGGGCAAGTCGACGATGATGAACCTGATCGGCGGACTCGATACGCCCACCTCCGGGCACCTTGAAATCGACGGGCGTGATATTGGACAAATGTCGTCCGACGAACTGGCGGCCCTGCGCAACAAAACGCTGGGGTTCGTCTTCCAGCAATTCAATCTGCTGCCGCGGACAAAGGCGCTGCGCCAAGTGATGCTCCCGCTGCTCTATGCCCATCCCCGTCCCGCCGACATGGAAGCGGAAGCCCGCCGCCGGCTCGAGCAGGTTGGACTCGGCAATCGTGTGGATCATCTTCCGCGTCAGCTGTCCGGCGGTCAGCAGCAGCGCGTCGCGATCGCACGCGCACTCGTTAATGCGCCGAAAATCCTGCTCGCCGACGAGCCGACAGGCGCACTCGACAGCCGGACGTCGGCCGAGATCATGCGGCTGTTTTCGGATCTCAACGCGCAGGGCATCACCGTGATCGTCGTGACCCACGAACCCGATATCGCCGAGTGGGCGCGGCGGCGGATCACCTTCCGCGACGGACGTGTCATCTCAGACGAGCGGCAACTGCCGCGGATCAATGAGGCGGCTCAATGACGGTGCTCGATAGCCTGGTGGTGGCGCTGACGGCGCTGCGTTCCAACCTGCTGCGTTCGATCCTGACGACGCTCGGAATCGTGATCGGTGTGGCGTCCGTGATCATTCTCGTTGCCGTAGGCAACGGCGCAGCGGGTGAAGTCAATCGTCAGATCACCGCGCTGGGCACGAACATGCTCGTCATCTTCCCCGATGCCATGCGCGTGATGGGTCGTTCGAGCGCAGCCGGCACGGCGCTGCCGCTGTCGGAGGGCGACCTCAACGGGCTCAGAGATAAAATCCAAGGGGTGATCGGTATTTCGGGTCAGCTCGATGAATCGGCGCCGGTCGTGCGCGGCAATCTCAATTGGACGACCTCCGTCAGCGGCGTGCACGGCGAGTACACATTCGTTCGTGACTGGCCATTGAGCGAAGGCCGCGAGATCAATGCGCAGGATGTTCGAACGGCTGCGCGGGTTGCGCTGATCGGACAGACGGTCGCCAAGCAGCTCTTTCCAGGCGAAAATCCGTTGGGCGCTGAAGTGCGGATCAAGAATGTCCCGTTCCAGATCGTCGGCGTCCTATCCGTAAAGGGACAGTCCGCCATGGGGCGTGATCAGGATGACCTCATGCTCATTCCCATCACCACCGCGCGCAATCGGGTAGTGGGCAAAAGCGATGTCCAAGTGGATCAAGTGGGGCGTATCTACGTGAAGCTCGACGAGCAGACCGACATCAAAACTGCTCAGGAAGAGATGGAGATCTTGTTGCGGCAGCGGCGAAAGAGCGGTCCCAACAACGAGGATACTTTCTCGGTCCGAAACATGGCCGAGTTCATGCGTGCGCGTACGGAAGTTCTTTCCACACTCAGCTATCTTCTTGGCGCGACTTCGGCGATTTCCCTCATCGTCGGCGGCATAGGCATCATGAATATCATGCTCGTATCGGTGACGGAGCGCACGCGCGAGATTGGCCTTCGGATGGCGGTGGGCGGCCGCAAACGCGATATCATGCTGCAATTTCTGGTAGAGGCGGTGACTTTGTGTCTGCTCGGCGGTCTTATCGGAATTGCGCTGGGTATTGGAATAGCGTGGCTTGTCGCCTATCTCGCAAGCTGGCCGGTGGCTGTCAGCCCGGCCGTTATCGGCGGCGCCATGGGAGCTGCTGCGTTGACGGGGATCGTTTTTGGGTTTTTTCCTGCCCGCCGGGCTGCCGGTTTGAACCCGATCGACGCGCTGCGTAGCGAATAGAACATAATAATTATAGACGGTTCGTGTTGGTTGCGCCGGCTTCACGCCATTTGTTTAGCATTCAAATGGAAATCGGAATTATTTAAACGTACCAGCTTGCTAAATGCCTGTTAACTGACTATCGGCATTTGATGCGGCAAAAAAGGCTCTGACGACGCTAGACCCGGCTGATATGGGACCGTTATAAGTCGATCAACTCGAAAGACTTCCAAATTCTCAAGTATCAAGATAAGGACTGCACCATGGCTGCTGTAAACGTAGATCGGATGTCGTTGAAGGAAATCAACGATCTTGAAGCCAGGATTGCGAAGGCGAAGTCCGCCGCGCGCGAAAAGGCGAAATCCGATCTTAAAGATCGCATTGATCGTCTCGTCGAGGGCTCAGGCTTCACGGTCGCAGAACTGTATGGCTTTGCTGCTCGCGGACGGGGCCGTTCCAAATCAGCTGCCAAGTATGCCAACCCTGAGAATAAGAGCGAAACCTGGACGGGTCGCGGACGCAAGCCGAATTGGCTGGTGGCGCGATTGAAGAAAGGCGCCAAGATGGACGATTTCGCCATCTAAAACGCATTTGCGTTTCATGCCCTTGCGGGCGCATAGCGAGCATTGCAACGACTGCCGCACATGCTGCGGCAGTCGTTTGTGTTTTGCAGGCTGGTTGAACGCGCAGGGCGCGCACCCTAAGTCTCCATGATGCGTCATGGATACGAGGAGGCGGCAATGCAGGCACTCGACGTTCAAGAGCAAGCGCGACTCATGATGGCAGCGCACGGTGAAAAGGCGATCGTACAGGCTGCGCAGAACGCACTGCGGCTGGAGGCGGAAGGGCGCGAAGACGAGGCACGCGATTGGCGGCGCATCGAAGCGGCGCTCGCCTTGATGGCGGGGCCGCGGGCGTCTTGATCGTTGTTAGTTGCGGACGACGAAAATGTGTTCCCACACGAACAAGCAGACGGCATAGGCCGCCGCCAGGACGAGGAACGTATCCGCGATCTGGCGCGGCTGCGCGTCTGCCAGCGCGAGCGTCTCGGGCGAATGGTGGGCAACCAGCGCAAGGCTGGCGAACAGAACGGTAAAACCGCAGAAAACGATCTGGATAAATCTCTGCGACCGAAGCCGCAATTCACCGATCAACTCGTCTTCGGATTGCTCATCATCAAAACGCATCGGGGGCCTTACGCACTACTCACAGAACCGGGCGGCACCAGCCCTTCTCAAGAACCATAACTGTGGCGTGATCTGGCGGGAAGCGCTGATTTACTCCTTTTTAAGGTTGATCAGCGCGGCAAGGCGTTGGCGAACGATGGCGGGTTCGACGGGGAAGCCGGCGGTGATCCACCAATCCTCGAACTGATCGAGGATGGCGCCCATCTGCGGGCCCGCGCGGACGCCGAGGGCCAGCAGGTCTTTGCCGCTGACGGGCAACGTCGGCGCAATCCAACGGTCTGCAAGCGCCAGCAGGCTTCGGCGCGCAGGGTCGGAGTGTGGGCTTGCGAGATCGCGCGCCCAGGTCAGGAGGACGCCGTCGCGGAACGTCTCGACGCCGTGGCGGTAAATGAAGACCTTGGCTCCGTCGTCGGCGGCGCCGGGTTCGAACGTCGGATCGGGCAGGTCAAGGGCAGAGATGCGGGCTGCCTCCGCGTTCGACAGCCGAAGCCGGTCGCGCAGTCGTGCGCCGGCATCGGGGGCAGCCAACGCGATAAGACGGCGGATGGGATCGGGGGGAAGGTTCAGGGCCTTTTCCAGCGCAGCCAGGCGCGCGAAGGTGACGACATCCGCAGGGGCTCCAAGGATCCGGGTGAGAAGGCCAGCCTCGTCCATTTCGGAAACGACAAGGGGCGCGTGGGGGGCGGCGAGGAGCTTCAAGAGTTCGGCGCGAATGCGCTCGGCGGAGATGAGGTCGAGGCCTTCCTGCGTGGCGGCGCACGCTTCGTGGCCCTCGCGATCGACGGAGCCGTCCGCGTATTCGGCGGTGAAGCGGTAGAAACGCAGGATGCGAAGGTAGTCCTCAGCGATGCGGTCTTCGGCGCGGCCGATGAAGCGGACGCGGTGGGCCGAAAGATCGGCGAGGCCGGACGTGTGATCGTAGAGCCGGCCGTCTGCATCGCAATAAAGAGCGTTGATCGTGAAGTCACGTCGATGCGCGTCGCTCGACCAATCTTCGGTGAAGGCGACGGTGGCGTGTCGTCCATGGGTTTCCACGTCGCGGCGCAGGGTTGTCACCTCGAACGGCTGATGGCCGGCGATCACGGTGACGGTGCCGTGGCTGAGTCCTGTGGGGATGGCGTTGAGGCCCGCCGCCTGCGCGCGGACCAGCACATCCTCCGGCCGGACGGTGGTGGCAATGTCGATATCGGTGACAGGGCGGCCCATCAGCGTGTTGCGAACCGCGCCGCCGACGATGCGCGCTTCACCGCCACCGGCGGTAACAGCGGCGATGACGCGCTGGGTTTCGGGCGCGCGCAGCCAGCAAGCATCGGCGAGCCTGGGATGGGGCGCTGGGTTCGTATCGATGGTCACGGCGCGCGCTTGCGATAAGGGCTCATTCAATGTGGCCGGGTTGGATCTTGCCGTCCTTATAGGAGGGCGGGGTGTAGTGCTGGCCCGGCTTGCCGCCGGAGGTGCTTCCGAAGAAGACCAGTGCCACCACGAGAAGCAGCGTACCGGCGGCCGTCAACCAGACGAGCGGAGCATCGTTGAGGAGTCCGGAAGCCTTGATGCGTCCGCCGTGTGTGCGATCCAGCGTCTCGGGACGCGCGATCAGAACCCATCCGATGTAGGCCAAGGTGGGAAGGAGGAAGAGAAGAATATTCTCGATAATGATGCGGATCATGTGACCTTATATGGGCGCGCTTCACGGCGAGCCAAAGAGTTTGTCGTGCATATTTCGCAGGATACCCGCGGTCATTCCCCAGATATAGCGCTCACCAAAGGGCATGGCGTAAAATCGCCGATCGCGGCCGTTGAGCGTATGGGTGTCGATGCGATGATTGGCTGGGTCCATAAAGAACGCAAGCGGCACTTCGAATATGGCGGCGACTTCATTTGCATTCGGCACAACGGCAAAGCCGGGATGGACGAGCGCGACGACAGGGGTGACGGCGAAGCCGCTGCCGGTGCGATAAACATCGAGAAAGCCGATCGGCTCGACGTGGCTTCGCGCCAGGCCAATTTCCTCTTCCGCTTCGCGCAGCGCCGTATCCACCGGTCCGGTGTCGGCTGGATCGGGTTTGCCGCCGGGAAACGCGATTTCACCTGCGTGGGCGGCAAGGTGGGAGGTGCGCTGGGTGAGCAGAACGCGCAAGTCGTCGCGCGCCACTACTGGCACGAGGACGGCAGCGGGGCGGACAGCTGCGCCTCCGGGCCATTCAGCGAGGGCCGCCGGATTGAGGTCGAAGTCGCCGGGCGAGTGGACGAGGCCGATATGATCCGGGAGGGTCTGCGGCACCGAATGGAGGCGGCTTTCCGCCAAGGTTCGGAACGTCTCCAGCCGGAAGAGATCGGCATTTGACCATTGTGGCATGTGAGTAGGGGATATCCCGTGGCGGTTTGAGTGGCCCGACGTCAGGCTCTGCCGCATTTCCTGCGCCTTCGCATGGCCAAAATAAAGCGATTCATCATTCGATATGGCGAGGGCAGACGATTTGAAGAGGGCGGTGATCGGTCATGGCAGTGGGCGCATTGTGCGTGCGGGAGTGATCCTCACGTTTCTCACCCTGTTTGCCATTCCCGTCGTAACTCCGGCGCGCGCGACGCCCGAAGCATCATTCGCGGCCAGCCTCGGCGGGTCGGAGCGGCGAACGTTCGAGACCTACATCGCCGCCCGTCGGTTCTACAACCTGACGCTGAACGAGTTCTGGAGCGAGGTGGACGAAAAGCGGGCTCAGCGGCGCAAAAAGCGCGCGGCCGATCAGCCGATTACGGCGAAGGACTACGCGAAGGGGTTTCCGCCGGAGTATTCCGGTCCGCGGTTGCCAGCCGATCTGGCCAAGCGCTGGGCGAAATTTCAGGAGGCGCAGGAAGAAAAGAAGCCGCCGCCAGAGCCGCGCCCGGGCGTCGAGGATTTTCTAGCGCATGCGCGCGAGCAATTTGGTTTCGTGCCGGAGCGCATTCCGGAGCGCGAGTTCAAGCGCCGCTACGCGCGCGAGGCGTTGCGGGTGGGGCTGACGAAGGATCAGGTCGTTCGCGTTTATGCGCTGGAGACGAGCGGGCTCGGCACGGCGGACATGGTGGCGGGTATTCATCCCATCACGAAGAAAGGGACGCCGATTTCGACGGCGATTGGTTACGCGCAGTTACTTTCGGCCAATTCCACCAGCGAACTCGTCAAGCATGGGCCGGGTTTCATCGCGCGGCTGAAGCGCATGGCGGCCGGTGCGCGATCTCCAGACGCGGCTAAACGGTATGAGCGCAAGGCGCAGATCCTGACGCGCATGCTGGCGGTGGCGAAATCGGTGCCGAACGAGTGGAGCCGGCATGTGGCGCTCGGCAGAACGGCGAAAGGCTACGGCATTCACGCGATCAACATCGATGGCGACATCGGTCCTTGGCTGCAGGTGTTGAAACTCGAAGGCTTGAAGGAACTCGCCGCGAAGAAAGGGCGGCCGCGGCTCACGGGTGCGGAAATCGAATTGATGAACCTGGCCGGCCCCGCGACGGGCCTGGAGATGATGACGCCGGCCGGACGGGCGGCGACGACGCCCAACTTCTTCGAGCGGTCCGCCTATGGGCGCAATACCATTGTGCGCGGTAAGACGGGCGCGGAGTTGTTGAAGGCGCTCGATGTGCGGATGGACGATAACATCAAGAACGAGGGCGCGATCGTATTCGCGCAAGTGTTCGACGAAGTGGCCATCGAAATGGCACGCCAATAGCTAACCGGCTGCCCCACGGCCACTAGGTCATTCCTGCCGCTCAGATCGCCGAGTTTAGGGCCACTTCACGACAGGAGGCATGGACGAGAGGATGCTCTCTACGTTGCCGCCGGTCTTGAGGCCGAACATCGTGCCGCGATCGTAAAGCAGGTTGTATTCGACGTACCGGCCACGACGGATGAGTTGCTCCTCGCGATCGTCCTCGGTCCAGGGCGTCGTCCAGTTGCCGCGCACGAGCATCGGATAGACGCTGCGGAAGGCGCGGCCGACGTCCTGCGTGAAGGCGAGGGCCGCATCGAAGCCGCCGTCTTCCTCCGATGGCGTCAGGTAATCGTAGAAGATGCCGCCGATGCCGCGCATCTCCTTGCGGTGCGGCAGGTAGAAGTATTCGTCGCACCATTCCTTGTAGCGCTTGTAGTCGGCGATCTTGTGGGCTTCGCAGGCCTGATACATGGCGGCGTGGAACGCGAGCGTGTCGGCATCTTTCTGCGTGCGGCGGCGCATAAGGACGGGTGTGAGGTCGGCACCGCCGCCGAACCACCACTTCGAGGTGACGACCATGCGCGTGTTCATATGCACGGCGGGAACGTGCGGGTTGTGCATGTGGGCGATGAGCGAGATGCCCGACGCCCAGAAGCGCGGGTCCTGCTCGGCACCGGGGATCTGCTTGCGGAACTCGGGAGCGAATTCGCCATGAACCGTGGAGGTGTGGACGCCAACTTTTTCGAAGACGCGGCCGTGCATGATCGACATGACGCCGCCGCCAAGGTCGGCGGTGGGATCATCGCCCGTGTGCTCGGCGCGGTTCCAGGGTGTTCGGACGAAGCGGCCGGGGGCCATGTCTGACGTCTGGGTGCCGGCAGGCAGGTCATCCTCGAGCTTTTCGAAGGCGGCGCAGATGTCGTCGCGCAGCGTTTCAAACCAGGCGCGTGCTTTGGCCTTCTGCTCGGGGAGGGGAACTGCGGGGGGTGTTTTGGCATCCATCGTGGCCGGTCTTTCGTAACAGTGTGGCGTTTGGGCATTCTCGCGCCACGTTTCTGGCACGACGCTGCCCCAGCCGATAGTGTATTCCAGGCCAGCCGTGAAGGGGTGGGAACCGCTGCATCAGGACGCGCGTACCACCCTTATCCCCCACCCACAGAGCCGCTGAACGCTCCGATCCAGAAAGCGATAATCTATTGTCCCGGCTGTTCGAACGCTTCGAGAACCACATCGATCCTTTCGCCGGCGACGGGACCGTGCGGCCCCCGGGAACGCTGGCGGCGTTTTATTGGTATTTCGTCGGACAGAACTGGCCGGTGTTCGCGCTGCTCCTGTTCATGGGGTTCTGCGCGGGCGTGCTGGAAGCATCGCTGTTTGCGTTCGTGGGATCGCTCGTGGACCGGATGCGTGCGGCGACGAGCCCGGAGACGTTCATCGCCGATAATGGCGGCCTCCTCCTATTCATGGCGTTCGTGGCGGCGATCCTGCGGCCGGCGGTGTCGTTCTTTCATGATCTGGTCAAGCACCAGATGATCGGCGGTTCGTTCACAACGCTCATCCGGTGGCAGTCACATGCCTACGTGCTGCGGCAGAGCCTCGGGTTCTTCCAGAACGATTTTGCCGGGCGCGTGGCCAACAAGGTGATGCAGTCGGGGCCGGCGGTGCGCGAGAGCGTGGTGCAGGCGATCGATGCGGTGTGGTTCGTCGCGGTCTATTGGCTGACGGCGCTGGTGCTGTTCGCGCAGGCCGACGTGTGGCTCGTGACGCCGCTCGCTGCATGGTTTCTCGCGTATGTGATGGTGCTGCGGTACTTCATCCCACGCCTCAAGGCGCGGGCGATCGAAACGAGTGAAGCTCGCTCGATGCTGACCGGGCGCATCGTCGACAGCTACACGAATATTCTGACGGTCAAGCTGTTCGCGCATACGGAGCGCGAAGATGCCTATGCGAAATCGGCGATGCGGGAGCAACTGGACAAGCTCCAGGTTCAGTTGCGGCTGACGACGCTGATGGAGACATCGCTCTTCGCGCTCAATGGGCTTTTGCTCGTCGGGATGTCGGCGCTCGCGATTACGCTCTGGAGCCAGCAGGCGGTGACGATCGGCGCGATCGCGCTGGTGATGGGTCTTACGATCCGGATCGTGAACATGTCCGGATGGGTGATGTGGACGGTGGCGGGGATCTTCGAGAACCTTGGCATCGCCTACGAGAGCATGGAGACGATCTCGCGGCCGTGGACGGTGCTCGATAAGCCGGATGCGAAAGTGATCACCGTGCCGAAGGGCGAGATCGTGTTCGACGACGTGACGTTCCGGTACGGGCGGGCGAAGTCGCTGATGGACACGCGGCGGGGCGGGGTGATCGATGGGCTGTCGCTGAGGATCGCGCCGGGGGAGAAGGTTGGACTCGTCGGACGTTCGGGGGCGGGCAAGTCGACGCTCGTGAGCCTGCTGATGCGGTTCTATGATCTGGAGAGCGGGCGGATTCTGATCGACGGGCAGGACATCGCGGACGTGACGCAGGAAAGCCTCAGGTCGCAGATCGGGCTCGTGACGCAGGATACGTCGCTGCTGCATCGATCGGTGCTGGACAACATCATGTACGGCCGGCCCGAGGCAGGTATCGAAGCGGCCAAGCTTGCCGCGCATCGCGCACATGCGGATCACTTCATTCCGGACCTGGAGGATTTGGCGGGACGGCGCGGGTTTGCGGCGCAGGTCGGCGAACGCGGTGTGAAGTTGTCGGGCGGGCAGCGGCAGCGGATCGCGATCGCGCGGGTACTATTGAAAAACGCGCCTATTCTCGTGCTCGACGAAGCAACAAGCGCGCTCGACAGTGAGGTCGAGGCCGCGATTCAGGAGAGCCTGCGCGATCTGATGCTCGGCAAGACGGTGATCGCGATTGCGCACCGGCTGTCGACGATCGCGGCGATGGACCGTCTCGTGATCATGGATCAGGGACGGATCGTCGAACAGGGATCGCACGTGGAGTTGCTCCGGCGGGGCGGGCTCTATTCGGATTTGTGGAAGCGGCAGTCAGGCGGTTTCCTGGGGCAGGAGGCGGCGGAGTAGGCGGGTTTATTCGGCCAAGCTTTGACGGCCGTGCGGCCCGTGTCATACGGCAGTCCTGAAAATAGCGTTAGGCCTGGCTTCGTCATGTTTGCCTATTTCGAGAAGCTCATCGATCCGTATCGCATCGTTCCGCTGGCGCCGCCGCCGGCGGGGTTGATGGCGTTCTTCTGGCATTACGTGAAGCCGGTGTGGCCTATCGCTCTGGCGATCGGGGTGCTGACGGCGTCGATCGCAGCGCTGGAGATCGTGATGCTCGACTATGTCGGGCGGTTCGTCGATCTGATGTCGAATGCAGACCGGGCGACTTTCTTTGACGTGCACGGGGGCGAGGTGTGGCGCATGGCGCTGTTGGCGCTCGTGGTGCTGCCGATCCTCGCGGTGACGTGGGAGTTCATTTTCCACCAGTCTTTCGCCGGCAATTTCCCGATGATGATCCGCTGGCAGGGGCATCGCTATATGCTGCGGCAGTCGATGTCATTCTATCAGGACGATTTCGCCGGACGCATCGCCAATACGCTCATGCAGACGGCGCTCGCCGTGCGCGACAGTGTGGAGCGGGTGATCAACACGATCGTGTATGCGGTGGTGTATGTAGTGAGCGCACTCGTGCTGTTGGCAGCTGCGGATTGGCGGCTGGCGATTCCGCTGATGGTCTGGATCGTGTCGTACATTGCGGCGGGGGCTTATTTCATGCCGCGGCTGGCGCGGTTGTCGGAGGCGCAGGCGGAAGCGCGTTCGGTGATGACGGGGCGCGTGATCGACAGCTACACGAACATTACATCGGTCAAGTTATTCGCGCACACGGCGGCGGAGGACGCGTACGCGAAGGAGAGTATGGCTGGGTTCATGGAGACGGTGCACGCCCAGATGCGGCTCGTGACCAAAATGAACATCAGCCTGCGGCTCCTGAATTACGGGCTGATGGCGGTGACGCTCATTGTCTCAATTTTTCTTTGGCAGGCGAACCTCGTAACGGTCGGCGCGATCGCGGTGGCGACAAGTCTTGCGATGCGGCTCGATGCGCTGTCGGATTGGGTGCTGTGGCAGGTGGCGGGCTTGTTCGAGAGCATGGGCGTGGTGCGTGACGGGGCAAGCACTTTGTCGAAGCCACTTGGCATCGTCGACAAGCCGAACGCATCGGCGCTGGTGGTGAAGACGGGTGCGATCGCGTTCGAGAACGTGACCTTCCATTACGGCAAGGGTGGTGGCGTGATCCAGGATCTGAACCTGGCGATCAGGCCGGGTGAAAAGGTCGGCATCGTCGGGCGGTCGGGGGCGGGGAAGTCGACGCTCGTGAACTTGCTGTTGCGGTTCTTCGAACCGGAGGCAGGGCGCGTGACGATCGACGGGCAGGATATCCGCGACGTGACGCAGGAGAGCCTGCGGCAGGCCATCGGCGTGGTGACGCAGGACACAGCGCTGCTGCATCGCTCCGTTGGCGACAATCTACTTTATGGCCGTCCAGATGCCAGCCCGGAGGCGGTGGCGCGGGCGATGCGGCTGGCATCGGCGGATGCCTTCATCGCGAACTTGAGCGACGGCCGGGGGCGCCACGGTCTGAACGCGATGGTCGGCGAGCGCGGCGTGAAGTTGTCGGGCGGGCAGCGGCAGCGGATCGCGATCGCGCGGGTGCTTCTCAAGAATGCGCCGATTCTGGTTCTTGACGAGGCGACCAGTGCGCTCGACAGCGAAGTGGAAGCGGCGATCCAGGAAAGTCTCAACGACTTGATGGCGGGGAAGACGGTGATCGCGATTGCGCATCGGCTATCGACGATCGCCGCGATGGACCGGCTCGTCATCATGGACCAGGGGCGGATCGTGGAGGCGGGCACCCATGCGGAGCTGATCGCCAAGGG
>ERZ1066138.154-NODE-154-length-23193-cov-5.634108_pt1 | contig 23193 bp, 15 predicted proteins | sample MGYA00382785_ERZ1066138 | MGnify/ENA primary metagenome ERZ1066138 (study PRJEB33369, sample SAMEA5778368) | biofilm metagenome | biome: Industrial cooling water; feature: Water cooling tower basin; material: Biofilm | place: United Arab Emirates | collected... | reverse complement strand
TCCTAGCAATACGTGGTATTAGGCCGTTGTTTGTCGTACGTGTGCGACGAAATCGGCCGGATTTGTTTGAACTCCTGGGTAGTGTTCGTTTTGAAACGTCCGGAAATCGCCGAGCGTTATTCTTCGACCAGTCGATTGGTGTCCACCCTGCTGTTTGCTACCTCGGTTTCTCCTCTCATTTCAATTTTACTACGGCCAGTTTTGATCTTTGACCTTTTCGGCGAGCCTGGACCTCGGTTCGGCACTGATGCCGAGCGGGAGTCTGTGCGGGCTCCCGCCTTTTCCGTTGAGAGGATCCCCAGGCGAAAACGAATGGTTGACGAGGATCGGGCTTGCTGTGCTCGGCGTGATTCCGGGGCTTTGTCCGATCTCTGAACTAATTCCCGGTGTTCTCATTACGGGACCGTGACTGAACAACAAGACTATGAAAAAACTTATCTACATGACACTCATTCTCGGGATGCTTTCTATCCCGGCTTTCGCACAGGACACACCACGCGATCTTCGTGATCTGGTCGGTGCGCGTGCGTCGTCAGGCGAATCGGAACTCCGCCGCCGTGGCTTCACATTCGTCAAAACCGAAGAGGGCGGGGACCGCAAGTGGTCCAACTGGTGGAATAATCGCCGTAGCCTTTGCATCACGGTTGTTACAATGAACGGCCGCTACAATTCCATCGTCGATTCTCCTGCGTTTGACTGCAACCGCGGAAACAATGCCGGCGGCGGAGGCAATAACAACAACCAGCAAATGAACCCGCCTGCGTGGGCGGTCGGTACCTTTTACGGCAGCGGCCCGAATGGCGAGCGGATAACGCTAACCATCTCGAATACCGGCAACGTTCAGGCAGACATCAACGGTGGAATGTCCTACGGGATGTACATCACGGGCAACCGTTTCAACATCAATGGTGCGATCGCCCGGGTCACCCGACAGCGAAACGGCATCTTGACCACCCGCGTCGATAACGGCGAACAGATCGCGTACTCGCGTACGACTTGGGGCGGTGGAAATCAAGGTGGAAATCAGGGCGGTAACAAGGTCGATGTAAGCGATCTTGTCGGGGCTCGGGCCTCTTCCGGCGAAAGGGAGATGCAGTCCCGCGGTTTCCGGAACGTTGACGGTTTCAAGACCGGAAACACCAGCTACACGATCTGGTGGCGTCGTCAGAGCAGGCAATGCATTCAGGTTGCGACTGCTAACGGCCGTTACGATTCCCTGGTCGATATCCAGACGCACCCTCGCTGCAACTAGAAGATGGCGCGGCTCGGAAAGCCGGGCCGCTTTTTCAATTTTCCTTTCCTGCTCTTAGATGGGACTTCGAGCGGGCACAGGAGAGACCCCAGAAAAATGAAACACACAATTTTGATCGGTATTATCGCGTTCGTTCTGCTTTCGGTTGCGTCCGGTTGCGGCAGCACCCAGAACACGCCGGCCAATTCGGTGTCAAAACCCGCATCGCCAACTAATTCTACAAACTCGAATGCTGCCGTTAACAGCAACTCCGCGGCGACGAGCGCCGCTCCGGCGAAGTCCGAGCCTTTCAAGAAAACCGTCGAACTCCATGGGATCAAGTTCACGGTCGAGAGTCCGAACAGCGCTTCGGATAACGCGGTAACGATAACGCCCGCTGGGCTTACCGTTAGCAATGAACCGGTTGTCGTGAAGATCAACGGAAGCGTTTCTGAGGCCGAGGTCGGCGATCTGAACATCGATCAATCACCGGAGATCTACGTTTTCTACCGTGAGAGCGACGGCCTCAAACGGGCTCGTGTAGTCGCTTATTCGGCAAACAACAAGAAATCGCTTTCGGAGGTCAGTATGCGAGAACCGAACACCGCATCTGCCGAATACAAGGGGTACAACGGCGAGGACGATATGGCGATCGTCGAAAGTGTTCTGGTTCATCGCTTTCCTGTTTTTGACCGTTCCGGTGCTGACGCAAAGAAAACCGGGAAGACGAAACAGGTTCAGTACAAGATCAAGCCGGGTGAAGCTACGTGGCAGTTCGTCGTTGACCGCACCAGCGAGTACTAAGCTTGGCTCTTTTCGCCGGCGACCGGGAAGGCCGCCGGCATTTTCCAAACGGAGGATAGGAAATGAAAACCATCAAGAAGGGGATCTCGTTCAGTTTGATGTCCCTAATGTTCATTGGAACTCTCGGGATCCACTCGGTATTCGCTCAGGCGAGAACGTTGACCTGCGAGAGCATCGGCGGCGGCTATAACTACTGCCGGGCGGATACGGACAACAACGTCACGATGGAGCGAAAGCTCTCCTTCTCGAACTGCAACCAAGGCACCGATTGGGGCTATGACCGCCGCGGCATTTGGGTCGATCACGGCTGCCGGGCCGAGTTTCGATATGGAAAGTCGAGCACCGGTGCCGCGATCGCGGGCGGAGCCATCCTCGGAGGCCTGATCCTCGCAGGCGTTCTTGCCTCTAAGGACCGGAAGTCGGAGCAGGACCATGACGGCTGGAAGGAAGGATCATCGCACGTCAACAGCTTCTATGTTGGTACCTTCCGGGGCTGGAACCCGCGACGGAACGAGATGGCGGATATCACCATCAAGCCTGATGGCGCGGTCTCGATATGGAACGAAGACAGCCGCTATTACGAGTACGGCACTTTTCGCGACCGCTGGCTCTCGCTGCCCTGGGGAGATTTCGAGGTCTCAAAGGACGGCAACGGTTTCATGGCTTACGGCTCTGATGGTTCGGACTTCAGCTTTGTTCGTGTTCGGTAGTTGATCGATAGGAGAATGAAATGAAAGGAAGAAAAATGAATTTAGCGGCATTCGCTGTGATCGCGTTAATGTCAATTTCGCTCCTCGCGGTCTCGGCCGATGCTCAACGCCGAACGAGGACCACAAGGCCTGCACCTCAGGTTCGTGTCATCACGGCACCGCCGGCGGTTCTCAGCAATGTGGATACGCTTGTGACCATTCGAAGGAAAGGCGTTCTCAATGTTGGATTTGCCACGTTTGTCCCGTGGGCGATGCGCGATAAAGACGGTAATTATTTCGGATTCGAGATCGATGTCGCAAAGAAACTCGCCGAGGATCTCGGCGTAGAGCTGAAACTCATGCCCGCGGGTTCGTCGGCACTCATCGGCGATCTGATGAGCAAGCGTTTCGACATCCTTATCACGGGAATGTACCCGACACCGCAGCGTGCATTGCTGGTCAACTTCTCCGAGCCCTATTCGAAGTCGAAGATCGAGCTCATCGCGAGCCGCGACAAAATGCGCGGAAAAGGCGATGAAAAGGACTACAACGACGAGGATGTAACGATCGGCGTTGTCAGCGGCACCGTTTACGATGAACTCGCAAAGGCACGCTTCCCGAAGGCCAAGATCCAGTATTTTGACGACGAGGCCGCGATGATGGAAGCCGTCGGCGAAGGGAAGATCAACGCCGCAATGGCATCAACTCCGGGGCCTGAGTTTGCGATGAAGCACGGCGGGGCACGCATCTTCCGTCCTCTCGCAGACCCGATGCAGACCATGGATGAAAGTTTCGTCATCCGAAAAGGGGATGTCGACTTTCTGAACTACCTGAACACCTGGATCCGTTACTACGAGCGCAACGGCTGGTTGAAAGAACGCCGGAAATACTGGTTCGAAGATACCGATTGGGCCGATCGCCTTCAGTAGCGGACGAACCGCTGACCCATTCCTAAGAGGCCGGCGTTGCCCAGACTTCGCCGGCCGCATCCAAAGAGGATAAACAGATGAAGACCTTTCTTATTGCATGCACACTTTTGATCGCCTTCTTTGCGTTCGCTCCCGAAACCGAAGCTCAAACGAAGGTCAATGTCCGGTTCGCCCGCGGTAAAACGACGGGGAGCTATAACGGTTCCATTCGCGGCCAGCGTTACATGGACTACGTTCTGCGGGCACGGGCCGGCCAGACTCCCCGAGTAGTTTTGACCAAACGTTCCGGTGCCCCGGTTTATTTCAACGTTTTGCCTTCGGGCAGCGAAGTTGCGATCTTCCGTCCAACGGGCGGCTCGGGCGGCGGCGAATGGTGGTATCTGAGATCGAGCGACGGAGCCAATCGTGCTTTCGCGTTCGGAAGCTCGACCGACCTGACCGTGCCGGGCGACTACACCGGCGACGGCAAGGCAGACCTTGCATACTTCCGGCCATCGACCGGGGAATGGTATGTTCTGCGGTCTGAAGACTCAAGCTTCTTCGCGTTCCCTTGGGGAACAAGCGGCGACCTTCCCGCACCGGGCGACTACGACGGCGACGGCAAGATAGACGCGGCCGTATTCAGGCCATCGAACTCGAACTGGTTCGCCTTAAGGTCAACCGCAGGCCCGCTCATCCTACAGTTCGGCATCACCGGCGACCGGCCGCTGCCGAATGCGTTTGTGAGGTAGCTACGGGAATTCAACAGAGGTGCCTGCGAGAACTATGCGGCTAACACGGGTCGCCTTATGCTTACTAACCGAGCCCCACAAAAGTTGGAACTGATGGCCCGGCATCGACCCACGCATTTTGCTCTCTAGCCTAGGTGTCTAGGAGTTCTTCTTAATTTCTTCTCTTTCGCGGATCGCTCTCTGCACTTGTTCGATTTTTTCCGCCAACGATGAGGGATGAGCCAGGGAGTAATCGATCGCCCGCAATGCGTCCTGCTTCACCTTCTCGGGTAAGCCGCTGGATTCGATATTCTTCCTAAATGATTCGGTCGATGGTAATTTGAAGTCGCTCATATTCTAGGTTTCAATCTGCATCAAAATCGGTATCGACTAAAGGCTCGACGGCTTCGTAATTCCTGAATGGCTTATCCTCCCGATTTCTGGAGTTGTTTGGCCCCGCATCAGGAAACTTCACTTGATCGCAAGGACTCAGCTCATTTTATTACATGCTGCGAAAACCCACTAAACCAACCGTGGAAGACAAAACGACAGTGATGGAGAGTATGTCGTCCCATTTCTTAGTTACAAATTGAACCCGGATAGGGCACGGAGAAGATTTTTGGCAAGCATTCCCGTAAGCAGGACGCCGGAAAGCTGACGAGGCGTTTCCGCCAATGGCTCGCAAGTTCGGAACGGAACGACGATGCGCTTTTTAGATCCCGGGTAGTGATAGACCGCATGCGGGGATAAGTTTTCAATTCCGCTGATTCCGATAAATACTCGGAATTGTCGCCCTAATAAACACCAGTTCTCAGGCGGACCCAAAGGTAAGGTAGGTCAATCATCGGAAGGAGTTCGGAGACGGCGATGCAACTTAAATCCACGTACCCCACCACGCTTTGCGATTCGTACCGAATGTCGCTTCGATCGAAAAGGCGCTTGATGTGTCCCGTCTTCTCCTCGCTTTCGTAGAATAGCTTGCTTAGCTTTTGAGGGAACAGTGGGAGACCACCCGACGCAAGTTGCCGTGATTGCGAAATGACAAAGTGGTCGTCCCAATCGTCGACAGGACTATTGAATCCCGTTATTAGTGGGTTATACGGCCCGCCGCCCGAGTCACGATAACTGAAGCAACGGCTGCGATATAGCGAGAAGAGGTACTTGAATATCTCTGCTTGCGGAACGTTCACCTGTGAGCCTGAAAGCTCATCTGCTACGTCCATGGATAGATTCCGAAGCAGCACTCCTTCATCATCGCCCAAATTGAACCGGATCAGATCATAAGCAGTCTTGCATATCATCGAACGCACACCGGATGCTGGAAGCTGGCATTTGAGGCGGTCCTGAAATGCACGGCGGACCTTTGCGATTTCGAAATACACTGCTTACGACAAAAAAGCACTATCGCCGTCTCGGGGCCTAATTCAATGTTCTCAGTTCAATCACGGCGACCGCAGGTTTCCCAGGAGCGGTTTTAACTCGATAAATTGTCTGCGGCAGAGGCTCTTCGCGGGTTAGTTGCCGGCTTGCGGCCCCGCATGGCTGCACGCCCACCTTTTCTCGCGTAAGTTGTCGCGTTTTCGCTCCGCAGGTGGATTGTGATTCAGCGGTCGTGAATATTCTGTCACGCTGGTCGGTGCGAACGAAAACTTCCGCTTCCACACTCATCATTATCTCATTGAGGTCATCAACGCTTTCAATCTTACCCTTGGAATCGGTTCGGAATCTGAGCTGTATCGGCGAGATGACAATTGCTATTCCCTCACCAGCGTAATTTTCCTTTTTCGGATTCATTACGAAATAGGGAAGCTCCTCTCGTTGATCAGGAATATCTACTAGCATCCCTGGAACGACAGAGTTGTCCTGTGTTGCATTCTCCGGAAAAATCAGATGAGGTTCTCCGAGGCTTCCGTCCGAGCCGATCTCGCTGTTTATGACATATAGAAAGCCGCTCGTCGGTGATTCGACCGCAAGCCGTATCCGGTCGCCGGCCCTAAACGGCGAGTCCGTGCTCACGCGTTCGGCCGTCCACAACTGTATCGCACCGCTTACCTTAACTGGCAGCTTAAAGCCCACATCAGCTCGAACTGCAGGCCGCAGCTTCCAAATAGTCACTCCGATCTCAGAGATCTTAGTTGAAGATGGTGGGGCGGCTGGTTGGCTCGGCACTTTTCCTTTTGCATTCCACCGGACCGATGTCGGCTTTTTAACAAGCTTATATGTCGCACGAGTAGGCCGGGATGCTCGGGACTGGTTGCGTCGCTGACGCGGATTCTGAGCCTTAGCTGCGGGACGCTGACTGGCAAAGTCGTCCGACGTAATCGAACGATCCTGAACTCGGTTCTGCGCGGCTGTGAAAGTTACTGCCGAAAGTGTAATGCAGCAAGTGATGATTAGTTTTGCAAACGATTCATCCGTCATATATTGGCCTCATATCGGTCGTCGCGAAAATTGCGAGCTTATTATTATTCGCCCAAGTTTACAAATTCAAGAATCAAATGAGTTGGTTCTCGATTCGTGAACTCTAACTAAACGTTTGGAGTCTCGGTGTTCTCTCGTTTATTTGGACATAACACAGTATCAGGTCATAGGCTTTTTGGATTATCGTCAATTCCTGTTTTAGATTTCTCAATTGTTTTTTTAACAGTTCAAAGGGCAAAAGAATAAAGCACAGAGGGTTACTTCAGACGGGCCAGGACACGGAAACCGGCGCCATTGTTACGGACGTCGGAAATGTACCTGAAACGTTGCGCCGACCGGGTAAGGCTACCGCTGCTGTTCCACGAACCGCCGCGCAAGAGTCGGAAATTTGAGTTTCCCACACTCACATTTGCCGAACCATCTGTCGGCAACCCGCTATAACCAAAATTGTAAATATCCTGCACCCATTCCCAAACATTGCCGTGCATGTCGTACAACCCCCAGGCATTGGGCTGATAGCGGCCCACCGAGACCGTTTTACCGATGTTCGTTCCCTTGGTCGACGCATATGGGGATTCTCCATTGAAATTTGCCTGACTCGAACTAAGGCTGTCGCCAAAGGCGAACGCCGTCGTCGTCCCCGCCCTGGCGGCGTACTCCCATTGTGCCTCGGAGGGCAGGCTGTACTCGTATCCGTCGTCCTTGGCGTTTAATCTTTTTAGAAAGACCTGAATGTCATCCCAACTGACTCGTTCAACCGGACAATTAGAGCCGCAATCGGCAAATTCGCTCGGATTGTCTACCATTATCGCCTGCCACTGGCCCTGCGTCACCTCATATTTTCCGATCCAAAAACCCTCACGGATCGATACGCGGTGTTTGGGCGATTCGTCCGTAAAGGGTCCACGCTTGCATTCGGGAAGGTACTTCTTGCATTCGTAAAGCACCTCATCGAGCTCAGCATCCGACGAACCCATCATAAACTCGCCAGGGGGAATATAAACGAATTCCATTCCGATCGAGTTTTTAAGGACCGTTACGGCGGCCGATCCGATCGGTTTTGACTCGAGTTGTCGGAGCAGGATGCGGGCAACGGGCGCATTCGGGCTATGTGAAAACTCATCAAGGTAAGCCTGCACCTTCGCCCGATCGTTCGAACCCTTGACCTCGGCCCAAACCATATCATCTAACCGTTTCGCAGCCGTCGAAAAATAAAATCCTTCGGGAAACTCTTGCATGAACGCTATCAAGTCTTTTCTGTCATTGCTTCTTTCAACAAGTCGCCATGCCTCGGTTTCAGCTCCAGTCGCCGAATGTTGCTTCGGGTCTACATCCAGGTTCTTAGCTCCTGTAGTCGTGGAAGTATTGAAATAGAAGTCGCCCTTTAACGATGACGAATCCCACGGTACTTGCTTGTTTGCGGTTCTCGTCATCACGGCCTCGCGGGTAGCCTTGAAGACCTCTTCGAGCTTTAGTCCCGGCCGCTTCAGATTCGCAAGTAAGGCCCCGGTAAAAACGCCGTTTCGTGTCCCGACGCCGTCAGCAGCGGTCGTTCCGGGTGCCGCCGCAAACGCAATATAAGTTCCGGTAGGCGCAAGTACGTTTGCGAGTCCGCCCGAATCGCTGCTTCGATTCCATCCACGTGCAAAGGGATTATTCCGACAAGCATCGAGCACCACAATGTTAAATCCGTTGTTTGCTGCATCCATCTGACGCATGATCGAATTAACGTCAATCGCGTAGTCCTCGGTCTCGACCTCGCTGGAAATATCCGCGTCGATCGGGATAAGAAAATTCTTGCCCCGCACCTCCACGCCGTGTCCGGCATAATAGAAAAGTCCGACGCCTTTTTGAGCCGCGAGCTTATTGCCGAACTCACGTATCAGCCGACGCATTTGGACAAGATCCGTGTCAGTGCCCTTGATCACCTCAAAACCCAGGCTAGTCAATGCCGCCGCCATATCCGTTGCATCATTGACCGGATTGGCCAATCGCGAGGCTTTAACATAGGCACCGTTGCCTATGATCAGAGCCAGACGCTTTTGCCCCGTGCCGCTGGCCCTCTCGCGCACTAGTTGTCGATCGCTTTGCGCAAAAACAAAAGATTGGACCAATAGTACGGTGAAAAGTGCGCTAGCTAGTAATTTCATATTCGTTCGCATTTCTATCGCAACTGCAATTCATCGTCCTCACTGCAAAGGAATATCACTAAAGCGGACCACCACATTTCGCCGTTTGTAGTAACCGCCCGCTGAAAAGCTCTGCTCAAATCCAAGGTCGATCCGTTTGAGCACAGTCGCTTGGGGCGATACTTTTCGAAAGCGTACATACGCATTGACCGGAACCCCGGAGATCAAGACCGCTTCGCGTTTCGATTGAGTGCCGATCTGCCATGAGTCCAACTCACTCTGAGTGCCTTGATCGTCAAATGTGCGTCCGTTTTTCGTATCGGGGAATGGCACGGCGAGTTTCTTGTCGATACGTTCGTTATTTGTAATAACAAGATCGCACGTGACCATTGTTCCGGATCTAATGCATTTCACAAGTTCAAATGTAAACATCGATTCCTGCACTATGGTCTTCTTGACTTGTGGCAAAGGTGATTGAGATGTCGCTTGCGACGGCTGAGGGATCGACCCCGCCCTGCCCTCGCCGATTTCCTTCGCCTTTGCACGATCAGCCGCTGCCTTGGTGCTATCACCGAGCTTGTCATATGAACTGGCACGGAAGGTGTAGGCAGGCGCCCAACGAGGATTTAGCTGTATGGACACCGAAAAATCAGCGACAGCCTTAGAATAATTTTTCAGTTCGTGATTTGCTACGCCTCGGCCGTTGTAGCAGCCGGTGTAACTGGCATCAAGTTCGATGCAGCGGTCAAAGTCAGCGATAGCTCGGACGTACGCCTTTCTGCCGAATAAGTAAACATTGCCGCGAACAAAGTATGCTCCAGCCAGATCGGGAGCCATCGAGATCGCTCGATTAATGTCCCTTAACGCATCGTCGTGCCTGCCTTTTCCGAACGCATCCGTGCCACGGTTCAAGTATTGAGTGGCTGTCGTGCCTGTTTCATCGCGTGCCTCGTAGGTGCTAATCCGCTGCCGAGCCAAGGCTGCGTATTTTCCGCGCGGAAATTCGCTCAAGTACCCTTCAAACAACTTTGGGTCACTACGGCCCTGAATGTTATTCCAGTATTCGTCTTCGACAGATGAGTCCACAGCTATCTCAGGGGACGTGGTTTTCGCCTCCGGCCGACCTGGATCTCTAGCTCCAGAGAAGTAAAATGCTCCCGTCAAAGACGATGATTCCCAAGGGGTCTGCTTCTCCGACGTAAGACGGCGAACAGCAATGCGCACCTGCTTAAAAATTTCCTCGATGCTCACACCAGGGACCTTCATCTGTCGAAGCAACTCCTGAGTGTAAAGCCCGTTTCGACCCGTTCCGTCAGAGGCAATCGAACCGGGAGCTGTCGAATATGCTATCAAACTGCCGGACGGAGCATTTAGTTGAGCAAGCCCCTTTTCGGCCGAGCGATACGAGCGAGCGAACGGGTTATTGCGACAGGCGTCAAGAATGACAATGTTCATTTCGTTCTTGGCGGCCTCCATCTGGGCTAGAACTAGTCCTGCCTCGACGCCCTCGTACTCGACCTCTTCCTCACTATTTACCTGAGCGCGAACCGGAATCAGATAATTTATGCCCTTTACTTGAACACCATGTCCCGCATAATAGAACAAACCTACGCCTCCGTTGGCCCTGAGTTTTGAGCCAAATTCGCGGATCGCTTTCTTCATTCCGTTCTGATCGAGGTCTGTATAGAACAAGACCTCAAAACCGAGCGATTTCAATACCGAAGACATATCAGTGGCATCGTTTACTGGGTTACGCAGAGGAACATCGACGTAACTTCCGTTTCCGATAATGAGTGCTGTTCGATTTTCGGATTGTGATATGGTTTTCACTCGTTCAAGTTGGCGAGTCTGTTGTCCGTGCGCTAGGGCGAACAGAGAATTCACAAAAACCAAAAGAAAAACAGTACAGCTCTTCATATTTCAGGTTATCGAGGCTAGCGAGATTCTTACTTTAGCAAGCCAGCTTTTGCTGTTCCCTATAATTCGTCTGGGCAGACATCTCAAAGTTGCTGGCGAATAGTACTGCGATCAGGCAGAAAAATCCTGATCCCTGCCCAGAATTCCGATGGCCCACTGCCCTAGATCGTTTGATGATTTGCATCTGATGCTCCTTGCTTCTTACGTGGAATTCAACATGAGGGACGATATGGCTATCGATGTTCTAATTCAATTCGATGAACAACTGTGTCGCCTTTAGCTTTAATGACCGTTCGCTGGTTACCGGAGTCCTTTTCAGATTCCGGCTTAACTACAGAATACTTATCCAGGAAGTCCCTCAAAGTTGCGACGTCGTCTGCCGGCACGGAACCTAATGCTTGGGTTGCACTTTCAAAAACTTCATTCAAAGAAGCGTCCTTTTCTTTGGTCCAAATCAACCATATGGATTCAGTTCCGCGGCCACCTCCAAAAGTATTCTTCGCAGTCTCGACCCGTTTTCTGGCTAGGATCCGCGGCACGCCATCGTTGATGCTCGGTGTGGGGAAAAGTAGGTAAAACCGAAGTTTTCCGGTTTCATCTTTTCCTTCGTTAAAGAGATAAAGATAGCCGTCGGCGTCAGACTCGAACGCCATGCTAAACTTGTACCCTGACTCGAAGATCTCCTGCCCAGATGACTTGAAAGGATCTTCAAATGGTTTTCCGTCACGCATCTTCTGGACGATCAGATAATAGGAAAGTTCGCGGCTGGTGGGCTCCGGTTCTGATGAAGAACTTGTGTTCGCCGTCCTGTTTGCTTTCTCTCTAGAATCTTCTATAGCTCTATCCTCAGCGCTTGCGATCGGTATTTCCGACTGACTGCTGTTCCAAATAATAATTCCAAGAGGGATCGCAAGAGCTGCAAGCACCAGTATTGCGACTGCGGCGAGCAAGAGGGGTCGCTTTGAGCTTGTGTTCACCGTTTGAGGAAACGGGATAGGCGGCGGAGTTCCGAAAAACTGCGGTTCCTCATCGCTTTGTCTTTCGACGGTAGCGTGACTGACCTTGCCATCTCCTCGGCCCGCAACAAACGCAGGTGCCGGGTGCACGCCATCCTTTGAAACGATGAGCCGTAGGGCGACTGCGAGTTCTCGACCAAAGACTCTTGCGTCCTTTGGCCTCTGATCGGCCGCGTAGTGCATTCCCGAAAGCAGAATCCGTTCGGCCTCGGGCGGTAGATCCTGCCTTAGGCTTGATGGCTTCACCGTAACGCCTAGCTTATGCATTTCATACATTTCTACTATGGCCTCGGTAATATATGAAGAGGATGGCTTAAATGGTAAATCACCTGTAAGCATTTCATAGACGACGACCGAAAACGAAAAGATATCGGCCGCACCGGTTTGTTCCAGACTTCCGCTTAATTGCTCCGGGGCGATGTATTTCAGGGTCCCGGAGCCGTGTCCGATCAGCGTTTCGGGTGCTAAGAGGGATTCGCTGACGCGGGCAATTCCAAAATCGATCAGCCGTACATGCTCCCGACCCTCATCGGCTGCGGTTAGCATGATATTCTCTGGCTTAATGTCCCGATGAAGAACCCCTTTTGCGTGTGCCGCGGCGAGTGCGGCGGTGACCTGTTCAACGATGTTCGCTACCTCGTCCAAGTTCAGTCGGCTGCGTTCTCGTAAAAGCCTTCGAAGAGAATATCCGCTGATGTATTCCATCACCATGAACGGATTGCCGTCCGAAAGAGTACCCGAGTCAAGAATTCGTACAATGTTCGGGTGTTCCAATCGAATCAGAGCTTCTTTCTCGTGATGAAACTTACGGACTATCTCGGGATTTTCAAGTGCCTTTTTCTGAAGGATCTTTACCACTACTTGTCGGCCCAACAGTTTCATATCTCGGGCCAAAAAAACCCGCCCGATACCGCCGGCGTCGGCACCGTCGTCGGTGAGATCTTTTTCGATCTGGAATCTGCCGTCCAGAAGCTGTCCAACCAACGTTGGTTCACCTGATGTTCGGTCAAATGTGCTCGCTTTCTTTGAATCGTTCACCCGCGACGCTCCAATTTCCCAATCTTCCATAGACATAAGTTTTTTTTAACGGCGACCCCTGAACCGCGGTACTTCAAAATTTCAGCCAAAACGTCCCAGAGATCTTTGCGTGATCGCTGAATGTTGGATCGCCCGAGCGGGGAAGGTTTGGAAGGAATATTTGTTCCAACCCGCCGTGCTTGTCAAATAAGCCGGACGCAATTCCAGACCATCCAAAAACGTTTGCGACCAACTCGATCTCGATCACACAAAGCTGGTTCGCCGAAGGTAGGGCCAGGCCCTGGACAATTTGATTTCGCAAGAGTCGGCCGCCACCATGCGATGCCCTGTTGGTCTGATTCTTCAACTGATTAAAGGTCTTTTCAGGCATCCACCACTGGCCATGGAAATAGTCTCCGTTGGGCAACGGAACCAGTCTGAACAATTTGGTGCCTGCGGGCAGAAGCGTTTTCCGGCCGCCTCCGACGAACGACAGCTGCGAGTCGTAGCTCGCCTTCCTCGTCGTCCGCCAGCGGACCTCATCAAATTCAAGATTTGCATTCAAAATAGGCAATGTTATCTCTCCCAACACAACATTTCAGAATCGATTCTTTTCATTATGGCCGTCCGATTTCTGCGGGGTCTAGGCCGCTAGCTCACGGTGTGTGGTTCTCGCTTTCTTCAAGGCAGAATCATACTCTTCACATCGCCGCATTCACGCCTGCGAGAAATCGTACTATGAGCTAGTTCAGCCGAGCGACGACTCGGAAACCGTAGGATCTGACATAGAAATCAGGCGTGACCCGAAAGCGAAACGCCGAACGAGTGCCGCTGGCAAGGCCATCAAACATGCCACCGCGCAGGACGCGAAACTTCTGTTCGCCTCGCGTCAGGTTTGCCGATTCATCAGTAGGCAAGGCAAGGACGCTGTCGTGATACCAATCCTCGCACCATTCCGCCACGTTGCCCAACATATCGTAGAGTCCGAAGGCATTTGGTCTTTTACCACCAACAGGATGCGTTCGGTTTCCATTGCCATTGAGTGTCCTACTGTAGTTACTCTGGTCGTTTTTCCAAATGCTCTCGGCGTCATAATATAGCCGCCCACTGTTATTTGCATACCACGCGATGTCGTCAAGTTTCCCGTGGTAATCTCCGGTGGTTCCTGCCCTAGCCGCATACTCCCATTGAGCCTCGCTCGGCAAACTATATACAAATCCGTCGTTCCTCAAATTAAGTTGTGATATGAAAACTTTGGCGTCATTCCAGGATACATTTTCGACTGGGCAATTCGTTCCACAATCTTTGAAATGGCTAGGATTATCTCCCATCAACGCCTGCCACTGGCCCTGAGTTACCTCATATTTACCCATCCAAAACCCTTTACCGATCGTAATCCTTCGAACCGGCTTCTCATCTGCGTGGCCATTCTCCGATCCCATCATAAACTCGCCGGGCGGGATCCAGACCAGTTCCATACCGATCGAGTTCTTGCGGACCGTGCCGGGAGTGACGGCACCCGTTGTCGTCGGGGAAGCTGGCGCGGGGTCGCGGACGGCGGACGTTCCGGCGGGGGCGAAATAGAAATCGCGGAGCGTGTTGCCCTCCTTCCACGGCAGCTGCTGGCGGTCCGAGCGCTGCCAGACGTCGGCCGAGACCGTCTTGACCATCTGGTCGTATTCGAGTCCCGGACGGCGGATCTGTTTGAGCAGTGCCTCGGTAAAGAGGCCGTTCCGCGCCGTCCCGTCGGAGGCGACCTTGCCGGGCTCGGTCGCGTAGAGCACCAGCGTCCCGGTCGGAGGCGAGATCTTCGCGAGACCGTCGTTCGACCCGCCGCTCCGGTAGCGCCGCCACGAACGGGCGAACGGATTGTCTCGGCAGGCGTCGAGGATAACGATGTTGAGGTCATTCTTCGCCGACGCCATTTTGGACAGCACGAGCGATACAGGCACGGCCGAGTAGGCGACCTCGTCCTCCTCCGGAATATCCGCGTCGGTCGGAACAAGATAGTTTTCGCCGCCGACCTGAACGCCGTGGCCGGCGTAGTAGAAGAGTCCAACACCGCCCGAGGCTGCCAGCTTGTTCCCGAAATCGCGGATCAGAATCTCCATCCGTCGCTTGTCGAGATCGGTACCCGAAAGGACTTCGAAGCCGACCTCGCTGAGGGCCTTCGCCATATCCGCCGCGTCGTTTCCGGGATTGGCGAGCGGTTTCGCCTTCTTGTATGCGCCGTTCCCGATCACCAGCGCGAGACGCTTCTCGCCGGCGCGCGCCGCCCCCGGGCGCTCGAGCCGCCGGTCAGTCTGAGCCGGCAACTGCAGGAAAAGGACAGAAACGGCCGCCAGTACGGTCAGCAATTTAGCGGGAATCGAGTTCCCGAATCGAATCGTCATAATCTACCTGACCTCGATGTTTCCCAAGTGACTATCTTGCGCTCGCAACGAGGCGAAATCCGGTGTTGTTCATTCGAAACCCAGACTTCCAGCGAACGCGATGGGCCGAACGGGCGTAAAGCGCAACCTCAATATCCCAGGCACCGCCCCTGACGACACGGTAAGCGGGATCACCGGCGGTCAAGTTCGGCTTGCCGTCAGTCGGCAGGCCGGCGTATCCAGGATTGTAGATATCCCGAACCCATTCCCAGACGTTTCCGTGCATATCGCAGAGCCCCCAGGCGTTCGGCGCGAAACTGCCGACGGCCACGGTTTTCCCGACGACCGGGAGAGTCTTCCAAGGGGTAGTGCTGAAGTCAAGATCCTGCGTACCCTGAAAATTGGCCTTCGCGGGATCCAATTCGTTGCCAAACGCAAAAGTGGTCGTCGTGCCTGCCCGTGCGGCGTACTCCCATTCCGCCTCGGACGGCAGCTGATACTCGAACTGCTTGTCCTGGGCGTTCAGCCGTGTGAGAAAGGACCGGACATCTTCCCAACTGATGCTTTCGACCGGGCAGCGTGCGCCACAATCCCTGAAGTAGCTCGGGTTGTCGCCCATGACCGACTGCCATTCTCCCTGCGTCACCTCGAACCTACCAATCCAGAAGCCTTCGGCGAACGTGATCTTCCGCCGCGGAGTCTCGTTGGCGCCCCACTGGTCACCGCAGGAGTAGGAACGATGTCTCCGGCAATCGAGCAACGCCGCCCTCACTTCAGCTTCGGTCGAACCCATCATAAAATCGCCCGGAGGGACCCAGACGAGTTCCATCCCGATCGAATTCTTGCGGACGGTTCCGGGCTTGACGGGTGTCGTCTCAGGCAACGGCACCGCCTTCGGCTCCTGTTTCACCTGGGCTGACGCCGAAAATTGAAAACACACTAATGACAATCCCGACAGGACGATCAGTGCGCAGCCTAGAATCAAGTTCGCCCTCGCCACTCTCAATCGAATCACAGTTGATCCCCTCCTAACCCTCTCAAACCACCGGTCTGACTTACTCCGCTCCGGATAATCGTAATCGCCGTCCGCCAGCCGTTCGGTCTGATTTCGACCTCGAAAATGTCCGGTTCGGCGGTCTTCAAAATGACCGTCACCTCTCCGACGCAAACGACAACGGTCACGAAACTACCTCAGCCGGGCAAGGACTCGAAAGCCGAGGAGGCGGCTGCGGTCAGAGGCCCGGTATTGCTCACGGTATGCCGACCGGACGCGGGAACCGTTTGAGGCCCACGAAGCCCCTCGCTGAACACGGAACGCTCCGTCGCCGACGGTAAGGTTCGCGCCGCCGTCCGCCGCCAGACCTCTGTAGTCCGGACTATAGAAATCCTCGACCCACTCCCCGACGTTCCCGAGCATATCGAATAAACCGAACGCGTTTGGCTGCTTCCCACCGACGGGCCTCGTCCGACCTCCGTTGTCCATCAACCGCGTGACGTCGGATATCGCGTCCGCGTCTATGTCGATGTTTCCGCTGTTGTTGACGTACCACGCGATGTCGTCAAGGTCCCCGTAGCGGTCGTCGGTCGTTCCGGCACGCGCCGCGTATTCCCACTGTGCCTCGCTCGGAAGCGAATAGACGAATCCGTCGTTGCGGGCGTTGAGACGGGCGATGAAATCCCTTGCGTCGATCCACGACACGTTCTCGACCGGGCAGTTCCCTCCGCATTTCTTGAAGTAGCTGGGGTTCGAGCCCATCACAGTTTCCCACTGCCTCTGCGTCACTTCGAATCTGCCAATCCAGAACCCGTCGCCGATTGTCACCTTCCGGACCGGTTGTTCGTCCGACTTTCCGTTCTCCGATCCCATCACAAACTCACCGAACGGAACCCAGACCAATTCCATGCCGATCGGGTTCCTGCGTACCGTACCCGCCGTGGGCAAATCCCGCAGCCTTGTTTTTGCGGCGGCGGCATTCGCTCCGTCGGGAAATTCGGCCAGGTAGGCCTCAATTTTTCCCCTGTCGTGCGTCGCCTTGACCGAATTCCAGACGAGTTCTTCTAGCCTTTTTCTGGCAGCCCCCGCGTTCCTGCCTTCCGGAAACATTCCAAGGTACTGCCGAAAATCATCAATGCCGTCGCTTCTTTCGATGCCGGGCCAAACCTCCGATTCCTTCCGCAGACGGGCCGCAAGTCGAAGGCCGTTTCCGATGACCCCGGAATCGTCAGGCCAGCGTGTGCGGGACGCAGACCGGACATCGAATGGGCCCGACTGGTAGCTGCCGCCGCGAAGCACCCGGAACTTGAGGAGATATTCATCTTGGGAACTTTCGACCGCACTTCCGTCCACGGGAAGGTTAATGTGGTTGCTGGTGTATATGTCGCGGACCCATTCACTGACGTTCCCGTGCATATCGTGAAGTCCCCACGCGTTCGGGCCGTAGCTTCCTACCTTCGCGGCTTCCGGCCACTCTTCGTCGGAGTATTGCTGATCCGATCTAAAATTGGCCTGGTTCGTTTTGATATCTTTGCCGAACGAATATGCGGTCGTCGTGCCGGCTCGCGCCGCGTATTCCCATTCCGCTTCGGTCGGCAGCCGATATTCATAGAATGTATCAAGAGCATTCAGCTTCTCGAGAAGCTCCTGTATGGAGCGCCAACTTACGCCTTCAACGGGGCAATCACGGCCGCATTCAAGCGTGTTGAACCGAACGCTGCCCATTACAGCGCGCCACTGTCCCACTGTCACCTCGTACTTTCCGATGAAAAACCCCTCGCGGATCGAAACGCGCCGCTGGGGTGTCTCATCTTCAAACCGCACACGCAGACAATCCGGTTCGCGTTTCCGGCACTCGGCCAGTGCCTCGTCCACCTCGGCTTCGCTCGATCCCATCATAAACTCGCCCGGCGGGATCCAGACCAGTTCGATGCCGGCTGGGGTCGTGCGGACCGTGCCCAGTGCAACGACTCCCGATGTTGCCGGCGCCGACGTAGCTGGAACGGTCTGGGCTGTCACGGTGATCGGAAACAGAACAAATATCAAGCCAAAAGTGGCGGTCAAAAATATACTCATCGGGTTGTCTTCTGTATCGACCGTTATAGAACAATCGACCCAATTGTCATCGGCCAGGCATTGAAGCTAAGAACTACGGAAAGCTCGCGTCTCCTCAATGCTTCCCAAGATACCAATTTTGCGGCCCGGGCGGCCGGCTGTGCGGAATAGCTCTGCTATTGCTAGTTCCGTACTATCTACCCTCGCGGCATCGCTACCTGCGGTTCAGTCGCGGGAAGAAAAGTAATGCCTCCCGTGGGAGTTGTTCGACCGATCCAAATATCCTTGCGGCAAATCTGCCGTCGAGAACGCCAGACAGGCCAGTTCGCGATTTGTATGCGACGGAGCCGCATTTGCCGCGAAGAGCAAGGACGCCCGCTTTGCCTCCTTTCAATTAGAAAGATGGAAAGTCCAAAGAGACCGGTGACTACCTCGGGCGAGCAACGACGCGAATGCCGATGTAGTAGTAACGAGCAACCGACCCCATACTATCTCGGTAAGTCGCCGTCGTTCTCACCTGATCAGTGACAACAGAACCGCCACGCAAAACTCGAGAGTTAGTATCGCCAGTCTTGCTCCGTGTCGTGTTTGCGCTCCCGTCCGTCGCGAGTTCGTCATAATACTCTATGCAATCCTCGACCCATTCCATGACGTTGCCCAAAACGTCGTAAAGACCAAAAACGTTCGGCTGCTTTTTTCCAACCGGCCACGTCCTTTTACGCGAGTTGCCCTCATACCACGCGATATCGTCAAAGTTCCCGTAGGCGTCACCCGTCGTTCCTGCGCGGGCAGCGTATTCCCACTCCGCCTCACTAGGAAGAGCATAGACCCAACCATCGTTTCGGGTGTTTAGCCGTGCGACGAAGGCCTTTGCGTCGTCCCACGAAATCTGCTCGACAGGACATTCCAAACCGCATTTCTTAAAGTAACTCGGGTTCGAACCCATCACCGATTCCCACTGGCCCTGCGTCACCTCGTACTTTCCTATCCAGAATCCATCACGGAATGTAACCCGACGAACCGGTTCCGACATCCCGCCGCTATTCTCCGACCCCATCATAAACTCGCCCGGCGGGACCCAGACGAGTTCCATTCCGATCGAGTTTTTGCGCACCGTACCCGGAACAACGTTGCCATTTGCCGACTCGCTCGAAGTCGCCGGAGCGTTGGACTTGGCAAACGTGAGGTTGGGGCCTTGCGTCTGTTCGAGAAGAAGCGAATCGTCCCTGAAAGTTATGAAACCGGAAATACCGTCCGGAAGACCGCCCAATTTATATTTGCGAGGACCAACGTTTTCGAGAGGGTACTTTGGCTGGCCGGTTATAAAGGCGGTGAGACGTCCGTTCTCCAAGAAAATCTCAATGCTCTGTCCGTTAGCTAAATTGTAACGCCCGACTTCCTTGGCCAATGCGTCCGCTGCAGGCGTCTCCGTCTTGCCTCCCAACTGCCTGATCTTCACCCGCGCGACCGCGGCGAAGCGGCCGTTCGGGTATTCCCTCAGATAGCCCTCGAAATCGGCCGCGCGGGTGGAGTTTTTGACGGCGTCCCAGTATTCCTGCTCGACCTGAGCGTCCCCGGCGGGAATGGGGTTGGTCTTGGTCACAACGGCGGCGGAATCAAGGCGGAAGTAGCAATCGCCCTTGATCGAGGACGAATCCCAAGGAACTTGTTTGTTGCCAGTGACGGTCATCACCTCTTCGCGTGTCCTTTTAAAGACTTCCTCGAGTTTAAGGTTTGGCCACTGAAGCTGTTTCAGTAATGCTCCCGTAAATATACCGTTTCGCGTTCCGCGGCCGTCGGACGCTGTCGATCCCGGTGCGGCCGCAAACGCAATGTACGTACCCGTCGGTGCATTAACATTTGCCAAGCCGCCTGTTTCGCCGCTGCGGTTCCAACCCCGGGAAAACGGATTATTGCGGCAGGCATCAAGGATCATCACGTTAAAGCCGTTATTCGCAGCCTCCATTTGCCGGAGCACTGAGTTGACGTCGATTGCGTAGTCCTCAGTTTCGATCTCGCGAGCGATGTCGGCATCCACCGGAATCAGATAGTTGCGCCCGCGAACCTCGACTCCGTGCCCAGCGAAATAGAACAAACCCACGCCCTTCTGCCGGTCTAGCCTTTCGCCAAATTCGCGTATAAGCCGCCGCATTTGGACAAGGTTCGTGTCCGTCCCCTTGATCACCTCGAACCCGAGCTTTCCAAGCGCCGCAGCCATGTCGTTCGCGTCATTGACCGGATTGTCGAGCGGCGATGCCTTGGTGTATCGGCCGTTCCCGATCACGAGCGCAAGCCGTTTCTCAGGCTGGCTCGCGCCAGCACCCTCCCGGACCAATTGTCGGTCGGCCTGCGGGTAAACGAATGTTCCGCAAACCGATGAAAGTAGGATAAATAACGAGAGTGAGGCTTTATTTAGCAAATTATCTTTCATCTTCCCGGGGAACGAACTAGGATTCCTGCAAACAGCCGCGTTGACATTTGCACCCAACCTTGCCGCCATTAAAGGCAGACCACAGATGTCCGGTTGTATTAGCGAGAAAAACGGTACAAAGCCATCGACATATGCTCACAATGTGAAACAACCGCCCGACTAGCACCGATTCGCCACAACTACTTGTTCTTTCGGCAAAAATGGGGAACAATGTCGCCCTATTCTAAATGCGAAGTTTTTGAAAGTAAAGAACTTTTTTTAACGTTCGCCCTGCAATGTCTGGTTGCCGATTTGGAAGCGGACGTTCTCAAATATGCCAACTGATATTTCCAAAACAATTGCTGTAAGCGGTGCCAAGCCGCAACGGCCCGGCGAACCGCGGATTGTGCAGACGATCGCCCTCGGCAACCGCCCATCCCTTTCGCTCGGCCGCGAGCAATCGAATGATATTAGATTGCCGGACCCACAGGTGTCGAAGATCCATGCTCGCATTCTACCCTCAAGCTCCGGTGGCCTATTGATCGAAGACCTAGGTTCATCGAACGGTGTTTTTGTTAATGGCCGTCGTGTCGTTCGTCATGGTTTGGGAGGGAATGACACGGCCTCGATCGGCCCGTTTCTTCTACGGGTGGATCACGCGAATACGATCGGTGTGTTTGACACAAGGTCACGAACCCGTATCGACGCCGTTCGAATTACGAAGGATGTCAAAAATCGTTCAGGAGGGGGAACGATTCGGCTGCTTGACGATGTTTCGCTTTCAATACAGCCGAATGAGTTTGTCGGATTACTCGGCCCATCAGGTGCCGGCAAATCGACGTTAATGGACGCAATGAACGGGATGCGTCCGGCCAGCAGCGGAGCCGTATTAATAAATGAGCAGAATCTTTATCATCATCTCGATTCGCTGAAGCAATCGATCGGCTACGTTCCACAGGACGACATCATCCATCGTGAGCTTACCGTTCACAGGACGCTTTACTACGTTGCGAAGCTTCGACTGCCGAGTGATAATTCAGAGCCCGAGATTGAAAGCATTATTCAGGATGTGATAGAGGTTACGGGCCTTTCCGAACGCCGCGACGTTCCTGTAAATCAGCTTTCCGGCGGTCAGCGGAAGCGAGTCTCGATCGCAGTCGAACTAATCACGAAGCCATCGGTGATCTTCCTTGACGAGCCCACGTCGGGACTCGACCCCGCGACCGAGGAAAAGATAATGCGGCTGTTTCGTGAGATCGCAGCATCTGGTCGTACGGTAGTACTCACAACCCACGCGATGGAGAACGTGAGTCTGTTTGATAAATTGGTTGTCCTGATGCGGGGGAAGCTCGTTTTTTACGGCCGACCCGACGAGGCAATGTCGCACTTTGGAGCCGCATCGTTTAAGGAGCTATTTGACAAGCTCGAGGAGCCAATTGCCGAACAATTGAAAAGAAATGCAGGTGACCGACACCAGGTAACGGAACGAGTAGCCGAGAACTGGAAACAAAGATTTGCTCAAACCCCACAGTACCTAGAAAACGTTTATAAGCCGTTGATGGAAAGCGGCATTCAACCAGCCGCGAGCACAAAGGTTAGTCATAAACTCGGGTTTTTTCGTTCATTCGTCCAATGGTTGACCCTTTCGCGTCGTTATTTAGAGGTTTTGTCCCGTGATAAGTTAAACCTACTCATACTTTTTGCACAGGCACCGGTAATCGCCGCTCTCACCTTTATTGTTACGGGCGAAGAGAATACCCGGGATTTCGTGTATTTCATTCTTTCTCTCGTCGCGGTTTGGTTCGGGACGAGCGTCTCAGCTCGTGAGATTATTCGCGAACGTGCGGTCTTCGATCGCGAACGGATGGTAAACGTTGGGCTGATTCCTTATGTCTTTTCTAAGGTCTTTGTGCTGAGCGTTATCGTGAGTGTTCAGTGCATTCTGGTTTTCGGTCCGCTAAAGATGCTCGATCTGACCGGCTTGATGCCTATGCCCGGAGAGTTTTTCGGCCTCCCGCAGTTTCTTGTGATGCTGCTGACTGCCTTTGTTGGGATCGCGGTTGGCCTGCTCATTTCTGCCAACGTAAAAACCTCTGAGCTCGCTACCAGCCTTGTCCCGCTGGTCTTGATACCGCAAATTTTGTTTTCGGGGTTGATCGGTGTGCCTAGCGGCCTTAACCGGGCCGTCGGGCTTATTATGCCAGCAGCATGGTCGTTCGACACTATGAAAAGGCTTTCGGGCCTAAATACTCTAGAAGAGGAGGGAGCTGTTTCGAACAGCCCGATCGGCGACCGTGGTTACTATAAACACATCGAGAGTGAAAACGATCGGATCATCGCAGAATCGAAAGAGAACATACAATCCTACAAACGCGACGCCGAAAAGAAGATAGATGATTTCGAGGCGGATCTAAAAGCCGGCCTCAGTCCACTTAAACCCCAACTGGATGAACCGCCAATGCCTGGTGACGCCAAGCGGATTGATAAGCAGGAAATGAG
>ERZ1066138.153-NODE-153-length-23232-cov-7.524054_pt1 | contig 23232 bp, 16 predicted proteins | sample MGYA00382785_ERZ1066138 | MGnify/ENA primary metagenome ERZ1066138 (study PRJEB33369, sample SAMEA5778368) | biofilm metagenome | biome: Industrial cooling water; feature: Water cooling tower basin; material: Biofilm | place: United Arab Emirates | collected... | reverse complement strand
GTACTGGACAGCGCGTCAGCTCGCCCGCGTGCTGGAGTACTCGGAATACCGCCACTTCCTGCCGGTCATCGAGCGCGCCCGGGAGGCGTGCCGCAACAGCGGCCACCCCGAGGCCGACCATTTCGAGGATGTCCTCGATATGGTCGAGATCGGCTCGGGTGCCAGGCGCCAGGTGGCCGACATCCACCTGTCCCGCTACGCCTGCTACCTGATCGTGCAGAACGGCGACCCGGCCAAGCCAGTCATCGCCAACGGCCAGACCTACTTCGCCCTGCAGACTCGCCGCCAGGAGCTGCGCGACGACGAGACCTTCGCTCGCCTCAGCGAGGATGAAAAGCGCCTGGCCATCCGCAACGAGCTGGCCGCCCACAACAAGCATCTGGCGGCCGCTGCCAAGGATGCGGGAGTAGAAACCCCGCTGGACTACGCCATCTTCCAGGACCATGGCTACAAGGGCCTGTACGGCGGACGCGGCGCCAAGGACATTCATGCTGCGAAGGGCCTCAAGAGAAGCCAAAAGATCCTTGACCACATGGGCAGCACCGAGCTGGCCGCCAATCTATTCCGCGCTACGCAGACCGAGGAGAAGCTTCGTCGCGAAAAGGTCAGCGGCAAGCAGAAGGCCAACCAGACTCACTTCGAGGTTGGCCAGAAGGTACGCCAGACCATCGCCGACCTCGGCGGAACCATGCCCGAAGCGCTGCCGACGCCCAAGGCCAGCATTCAGCAGCTCGCCAAGGGCAGGAAGAAGCTGGGGAAGCAGCCATGAGCGGCGGCGAGCTGATTCTCTACACCAGCGCGGACGGCAGCGCCGCCATCCAGTTGCGCGCCGAGGGCGGCACGGTGTGGCTGACACAGGCTGAGATCGCCGCCCTGTTCGACACCACGCCGCAGAACATCACCCAGCACACCAAGGCCATCTATGCCGAGGGCGAACTGACCGAGGGCGCAACTTGTAAGGAACTCTTACAAGTTCGGCAGGAGGGTGGCCGGTCCGTCAATCGCAGCCTCAGGCACTACAACCTGGACATGATCCTGGCCGTCGGCTACCGGGTGCGCTCCCCGCGCGGCACCCAGTTCCGCCAATGGGCCACCACCCATCTGCGCGAGTACCTTGTCAAGGGCTTCGTGATGGACGACGCCCGCCTTAAGGAGCCCGGCGGCTGGGACTACTTCGACGAGTTGCTGGCGCGCATCCGCAACATCCGTGCCTCGGAAAAGCGCTTCTACCAGAAGATCCGCGACATCTACGCCACCGCCGTGGACTACGACAGCAGGTCCGAGGCCGCCCAGCTGTTCTTCAAGAAGGTGCAAAACAAGATGCTGTGGGCCGTCACCGGCCACACCGCGCCCGAGCTCATCGCCGGCCGTGCCGACCCCGCCCTGCCCAACATGGGCCTGACCACCTGGGCCGGCGGTCGGGTGCGCAAGCAGGACGTCACCGTGGCCAAGAACTATCTGAGCCGCGAGGAGATCGAGGCCCTGGACCGCATCGTGGTCATGTACCTCGACTACGCCGAGGACCAGGCCCAGCGCCGCAAAACCCTCACCATGCGCGACTGGGAAGACAAGCTCGACGCCTTCCTGCAGTTCAACGAACGCGAAGTACTGACCCACGCCGGCAAGCTGCGCGCGGATGTGGCGGAGAAGCTGGCGCTGGAGCGCTACGAAAGCTTCGACGCCGCGCGGCGCGAGGCGGCGCGGCTGGCGGCGGATGTCGACGACTTGGCCACGCTGGAGCAGGCCGAGCGGCAACTGGAAGGCAAGGGGCGGGGGAAGAAGAAATGACCATAAAGTCACCCCCCGGCTGGATCACTGCCACGATTGGTGAAGCATGCAGCATTCGTAATGACCTTCGCCTTCCGATCTCTCGCGAAGAGCGCGCGACCATGGAAGGCCCGTACCCATACTACGGCCCCACCGGGCAACTCGATGCGATTTCAGACTTTCGACTCGACGGCACCTTCGCGTTGATCGGTGAAGACGGCGACCACTTCTTGGATGTGGAGAAGAAACCACAAACAATCCTCGTTTCCGGGAAGTTCAACGTCAACAACCACGCACATGTTGTTGAATCAACTAATCAGTGTGGTGCGGAGTGGTTTTACAACTACTTCCGTCACAAGAGCCTCAGGCCGTTCCTGACTCGTCAGGGTGCAGGTCGATACAAGCTGAACAAGGCCGCGCTTAAAGAGGTCCCGATCGTCCTGCCGCCCCTAGAGGAGCAACGAGCGATCAACGCACTCTTCCGCGAATGGGACACCGCCATCCAGAAATCCGAGCAACTGATCGCGGCGAAGGAGCGGTACTTTGCGGCCACCTCACACCTGCTGCTTACCTCACGGAAACGGCTGAATGGCTTCTCGATGAAGTGGGGGCTGCGGCGCGCCGACGAAGTCTTCGAGAACACCTCTCGCAAGGGGCATCTCAACGAGCCCCTGCTCTCGGTGACACAGGAGCGAGGGGTCATTCCGCGAGACATGTTGGATGGCCGAGTCACCATGCCATCGGGTGAAACGGGATCCTTCAAGCTTGTCGAGCCGGGCAATTTCGTCATCAGCTTGCGTTCGTTCCAAGGTGGCCTGGAGCACTCGAACTATCGTGGGCTGGTCAGCCCCGCCTACACGGTTTTGAAAGAAGTGGTCGAGATCGACGAGCGGTTCTTTCGTCACTACTTCAAATCGGCTGACTTCATCAAACGCCTTTCTGTCGCTGTCATCGGAATCCGGGACGGCAAGCAGATCAGCTTTCAGGACTTTTGCTCGATCAAGTTGCCATTTCCGGCGGTCGATGAGCAGAAGGCTATCGCCTCATTCCTCGATGAGGCGGAGGGCGAGATCACCTTGCTCAGAAGGTACACAGAGGCGCTAAAGGCCCAGAAGCGCGGCCTGATGCAGAAGCTGCTCACCGGGCAGTGGCGGCTGCCGGTCCAAGAGGAGGCCAACTGATGGCGCGCGGCTTCCAGCAGCATGACCCAGATCGGGATGGCACCCTCGAGATCGAGGAAGTCCATCCCAACTTCGTCGAGGTCTACTTCGTGCCGCCGGAGCAGAGTCTGGCGGCAGCTGGGCTCGACGCAGCACAGGCAGTTCGCCACCGGACCAAGCTGCTGGAGATCAACGGCCAGAACAAGTTGCTGACCATCTACCCGATCAGTACATTCGGGGACCGATCCGATTTCCTCAAGCCGAAATATGGCCGGATCGAGCGCATCACGCTCGACAATACGGACATCATCAGTTGGGCCGGCTGGGACGCGGCTTCGACAATGGATGCGGTGATCGACGTCCTGGAGAATCTGCCCTCCACATTCACCAAGGACTACGCTTACGGCCTTGGTCTTGCGAAGCCGTACCGGTTCATCATCGATGCGGTGGAAGCACTGTCGGATTGCACTGAAATCGTCATCACCGGCAACCACGCTACGGGCCCTGACCCGGACAATGGCGAGGTCTTCTACATCTCCAAGCCGGACTTTGAGCAGATGCGCCTCGAACTGAACAAGATTGACGACCATCTGCAATCTGCTGGCCGCGCCGTGAAAGGGACTGCTGCCTACAACATTCTGGCGGAACAACTCGGGGGGCCCAAGCAGGACCCTAAAACCGGCCGGCACCCGTATCGCAAACTTTTCACCGCCGTGGCCCAGCGCAAGGAAGAATTGTCCCAGGAAGATCAGAACGCCGTCATCGGAGCCCTGACACGCCACGCCGCCGAGATTGCCGAGGCTCAGCCGGAGAAGCTGGCAAAGCTGCGAAGCGATATCGAGCTGGTGACGCTTGAAACCCTGATCACCCGATACGACGGGATGCTTGGCAAGAAACTACCCGAAAGTCGCTGGCAGGCGTTCTTTAACGAGAACCCCTTCATCCTGAACATGGCCTTCGGCTATCCGGTGATCAAGGTAAGAGATCAAGCGTCGGTCGGTGGGCGCAAGTTGTCGGGCGACGGCGAGAAAATCACTGACTTTCTGGTGAAGAACAGCCTGACCAACAACACGGCACTCTTCGAGATCAAGACACCGCAGACGCCGGTTCTCAACAAAAAGCCGTTTCGCGATGGCGTTTATACGCCCTCGGCTGACCTGTCAGGTTCGATCAATCAGGCGCTCGATCAGAAGTACCAGTTTCAAAAGCAGATTGCGCAGATCAAGGACAACAGCCGGCTTTACGACATCGAGTCCTACGCAGTGCACTGTTGCCTTGTGATCGGAAAGACGCCCGATGGCGAGGATCAAAAGAAGTCGTTCGAGCTATTTCGGCGCAACTCCAAGGATGTCGAGATCGTGACCTTTGACGAGTTGCTGGAAAAGCTCAAACAACTTAGCTCATTCTTACGCACTGCCGAAACGGAGACCTGACCATGAAGTTCGCCTACGTTGACGAGTCCGGCAGTACCGAAGAAGGCGATGTGTTCGTCATGGCGGGACTGCTGATCGATGCCTACCGATTGCGGAAATACACTAGCCGCTTCGATCAGGAACTGGCAGCATTTCTGGCCAAGCACCCTGGCGCACCGAACGAGCTTAAGACCAAGGCTTTCATCAATGGCCGTGGCGGCTGGCGCGATGTCTCACCCGACGACCGCAAACAGTTCTTTACGGACATGTGCGCGCTGGCTGCGGAAGTCTCGTCGATCTATGGCTTCGGCATGTCTTTCGAGCGCTTCAATGCGGCCTGCGCCAGCGGCGCTTATGCGACGCCATGCGCCGGGAATTACTGGGCACTTAACGGGATGTTCATCGGTGGTCTGATCCAGAAGAAAATGCAGGGCAAGTCCAACAATAAAGGGCTGACCGTCCTCATCTTCGACGACAACAAGGCGCATATGCCCAAGGTTTCGGACGGGCTTTATCTGGCCGAGCCGTGGTTCGACGCTTTGTACCAGCAGACCAAGACGGTCAAAGGTAAGAATCATTGGTGCGATTTAAAGCAGTCTGAACGCTTCGATCACATCATCAATACCGCCTTCGCAATCAAGTCGCAGCACTCCTCGCTAGTGCAGGTGGCAGATGCAGTGAGTTATGCGTATCGCCGCCATCTGGAGCTCACGACGCAACCCGAAGCTTGGGCCGGTGAGCAGGCCTTCTATACCGAACTTGTGACCAGATTAGACGCCAAGCGAGAGCGGCTGGGCCGCACGCCCGATGCCGAGTGCGTCGACTTCTACAACGCGGTCAAACACCCGGCTTGGGTGCTCTAGGGTGTGACGATGGACAGCTTCCGCTTCGACGAAAAGACTCTCTCCCAGATCCCGGCCCTGCAGCTCCTGATCAACCTGGGCTACCAGTATCTGACACCCGCCGAGGCGCTGGCCGCGCGGGGTGGCCGTGCCGGCAATGTGCTGCTGGAGGAGGTCCTGCGGGAGCAACTCAAGAAGCTGAACCGCATCCAGCACAAGGGCGGGGCCTATCTGTTCAGCGAGGAGAACATCCAGAGCGCCATCCAGCGCCTGAAGAACGTCAAGTACGACGGCCTGCTCAAGACCAACGAGGCGGTGTACGACCTGCTGACGTTGGGCGTGGCGCTGGAACAGTCCATCGAGGGTGACCTGAAGAGCTTCACGCTGAACTACGTGGACTGGCGCAATCCGGCCAACAACGTCTATCACGTGGCGGCCGAGTTCGCGGTGGAGCGCACCCGAAGCGTCGACACGTGCCGGCCAGACCTGGTGCTGTTCGTCAACGGCATCCCCTTCGCGGTGATCGAGTGCAAGTCGCCCAAGGTCGAGGTGACCCAGGCCATTTCGCAAATCATCCGCAACCAGCGCGACGAGTACATCCCGCGCCTGTTCACATACGTGCAATCGGTGCTGGCGGTTAACAAGAACGAGGCGCGCTACGCCACCACCGGCACCCCGGCCAAGTTCTGGTCGAAGTGGAAGGAGGACATGGCGGATGCTGAGTTGGCGCCACTACTGGAGCGCCCGCTGCCGGAGTCGGTCAAGGCCTCGCTATTCGACCTCGCCTTTGCCGAACTGGGTGTGCGCGAGGAGATCGCGACCTACCTGCTTGGCCGGCAGGTGACCGAGCAGGACCGCACACTCTACGCCCTGTGCCGCCCTGAGCGCCTGCTGGAGATGGCCTGGGCCTTCACCGTGTTCGACGGTGGTGTGCGCAAGATCGCGCGTTATCAGCAGGTGTTCGCCATTCGCGAGGTGCTGGGCCGCGTCAAGCAGACGGATGACAGTGGCAAGCGCCGGGGCGGCATCGTCTGGCACACACAAGGTTCGGGCAAATCGCTGACCATGGTGATGCTGGCCCGCGCGCTGGCGCTGGAGCCGGCGATCCGCAATCCGCGCATCGTACTGGTGACCGACCGGGTGGATCTGGACAAGCAGCTCGGCAACACCTTCGCCGCCTGCGGACTCTCACCCGACCGGGCCGAGAGCGGCCGACATCTGGTGGAGCTGGTGTCCGACGGCAAGGCGCACATCGTCACCACCCTGGTGCATAAGTTCGACAAGGCCCTGGCCTACAAGAAGTTCAGCGATGCCTCGCCCGACATCTTCGTGCTGGTGGACGAAACCCAGCGCACCCAGCTGGGCGGCTACTCGGCACGCATGCGGCAAATGTTCCCGAATGCCTGCTACATCGGCTTCACAGGCACGCCGCTGTTGACACGCGAGAAGAGCGACGTCGCCAAGTTTGGCGGCGTCATCCACACGTATGCCATCGACCAGGCAGTGGCCGACGGCGCCATCGTTCCGTTGCTCTACGAAGGGCGCATGGTGGAGCTGGAACAGAATCAGGCGGCCATCGATATCTGGTTCGAACGCCACACTCAGGGGCTCTCCGACCAGCAGAAGGCCGACCTGAAAAAGAAATACGCCCGCGCCGAGATGCTGAACAAGGCCGAGCAAGTGATCTACATGCGCGCCTTCGACATCAGCGAGCACTACCGGCAGAACTGGCAAGGCACCGGCTTCAAGGCCCAGCTGGTGGCGCCCAACAAGGCGGCCGCTCTGCGTTACAAGGCGTTTCTGGACGAGCTGGGCACGGTCAGCAGCGAGGTGATCATCTCGCCGCCCGACGAGCGCGAAGGCTTCGACGAGATCGACTCCGAAGAGTCCACCGACGCGGTGGTGGCCTTCTGGCAGCGCATGATGAGGCGCTACGGCTCGGAGGAGGACTACAACAAATCCATCGTCAATGCGTTCAAGAACGGCGACGAGCCGGAAATCCTGATTGTGGTGGACAAGCTGCTGACCGGCTTCGACGCGCCGCGCAACACGGTGCTGTATCTGGCGCGGCGACTCAAGGATCACTCCCTGTTGCAGGCCATTGCGCGGGTGAACCGCCTGTACGAGGACGACTCCGGCAGCAAGGCCAAGGACTTCGGCTACATCATCGACTACGTGGGGGTGTTGGGCGAGCTGGACCAGGCGCTGACCACCTACAGCGCCCTGGATGGATTCGAGTCGGCGGATCTTGAAGGTGCGCTGACCTCGATCCACGAGGAAACCAAGGCGCTGCCGCAGCGCCATGCCGAGCTGTGGGATCTGTTCAAGACGGTGAAGAACCGCCAGGACGAGGAGGCCTTCGAACAACTATTGGCTGACGAGAAACTGCGCGCCGATTTCTACGAGCGCCTGTCGGCCTACGCCAAGACTCTGGCGATTGCGCTTTCCAGCGAGCGATTCATCACTGAGACACCCGAGCTGAAGCTCAGTGCCTACAAGAACGACCTGAAGCGCTTCGTCAATCTGAAGGCAGCAGTGAAGCAGCGCTATGCCGAGTCAGTGGACTACCGCGACTTCGAGCCGCGGATCCAGAAGCTGCTGGACACGCACATCTCGGCCTCCGAAGTGGTGCAGCTGAACGCACCGGTGAACATCTTCGACGAGGCCGCTTTCCAGAAGGTGGTTGAGGATCAAGGCGCGGGCAGCGAGAAGAACCTTGGAGCGAAGGCCGACATGATCGCCCATGCCACCCGGCGCGCCATCAACGAACGGCTGGAGCAGGACCCGGCCTTCTACGAACGGTTCTCCAAACTGATTCAGCAGGCCATCGACGACTACCGCGCGAAGCGCCTGTCCGATCTCGAATACCTGCAGCGGGTCACCGAGATCAAGGACGCCGTGGTTTCGCGCAAGGGCGATGACCTGCCACCAGCACTGAACGGCGACGCCGACGCAGCTGCCGTCTATGGCCTGTTGCGCCCCTTCGTGGCGAAGCACCTCAGCGACGACGAGCAGGCTCAGAACACCGCTGCCGAGGCAGCCATGGCGGTATGGAACATCTTTCGCCGCAACCGCAAGGTGGGCTACTGGGATGACCTCGACGCCCAGCGCCGGACCATGAATGAAATCGACGACTATCTCTACGACGAGGTCAAGGACGCGCGGGGCATCCCTCTCTCTACGGACGAGATGGACGAGATCATCGAGAAAACGATGCAGCTCGCCCGCCACCGGATGGCCGGGTGAAGACGATGACCGGAACGCTGACCTGGGGCACCGACACGATCCGCTACGAGGTGCGTTTTCTGAGATCGCGGCAGACCTTGGCCATCGAGGTGCATCCCGACAGCCGCGTACTCGTGCGCGCGCCCATCGATTGCCCCGAGGCACTGATTGCGGAGCGGTTGCAGAAGAGAGCAGCATGGATCAGCCGGCAACTGGCCGAGTTCGAGCGTTATCGCCCCCGCACGCCAGCCCGGCAGTACATCCATGGCGAATCGCACCTTTATCTCGGCCGCCAGTATCGGCTGAAGCTGATCTCGGGCAATGGGACAAGCGTGAAGATTGCACGCGGGCAACTGCTGGTTACCCTGCCGTGTGAGCTGGAGCCTGAGCGTGTCAAGGGACTGCTGCACCGCTGGTATCTCGACCGCGCACGAGCTGTATTCACTGAGGTCCTGGGCGCCAGCCTGCTCCACTTCAAGGGAGTCGCCGCCCCCCGCCTGATCGTGCGCGCCATGCAGTCCCGCTGGGGTAGCCTGTCCCGCGCCGGCACCATGACCTTGAACGTCAAACTGGTCTGCGCGCCCCGGCCCTGCATCGAGTACGTCGTGACCCACGAGCTATGTCACACGCGATACCGCGACCATGACGCACGGTGTTTCAGGCTGTTGGGACAGGTGATGCCGGACTGGGAACAACGCAAGCGGCGGCTGGAAGCGGCGCTGCTGTAACCCGGCCTGGTCTGCCTTCGCAGAACCGGGACAAAGCTCGCCAACCGGTGGCAATCGATGAGCTTGGGAGATGAAGACCAAGATCAAGGCCAAGCGCCGCACCATGCAAGCCATGCACGAAGGTGCACGCGATCTGCGCCGTCTGGGCTTTATCGACGAACGCCGGAAGCAGAAGTGCGACCTGCTGCGCGCAGAAGCGCTGGCGCTGCTCAACACTCTTGCGCTTGGCCAGCAGGACGTTGAGGCCGGCCGCGTTTGGCCGGTTGCCGATGTGGTAACCCGCCTGCGAGCAAGACGCGCCGATGCCTAATGGCGTGGCAGGCCTGCGCGCCAAGCGCACTGTGGCCTGATGGCTGCCGGACTGCCGCGGAGCAAGGTGCGGCGGCCGCAGTCGACGCCAGGCGGCGACGCAGCCAGTATTCTTGCCGACCTACGCTCGGCGCGCCTTGGCTCTCATGTCCGATCCGAACACTCCCAGGTACATCGGCAACTACGAAGTCATCGGAACGCTGGGCCGTGGCGGGATGGGCATCGTCTATCGCGCTCGCGACCACGCGCTGCAGCGCGATCTGGCGATCAAGGTGCAGTCGGGCGACTGGGAGCATCACCCGAAGCTGTTCCAGCGCTTCATCCGCGAGGCGCGGATCCTGGCGCAGATCAACCACCCGCATGTGGTGCAGATCTATGCAGTGGGCGATCACGAGGGCTCGCCCTACTTCGCCATGGAGTTGCTGGAAGGCTCGGTCAGCGATGCGGTGCGCAGCAAGCGGCCGTCGGTGGTGCAGGCGCGGCGCTGGATGCTGGAGGCGGCGCGCGGTCTGGCTGCCATCCACGAGAAAGATGTGGTGCATCGCGACATCAAGCCCGGCAACCTGCTGCTGACTCGCCCCAGCAGCGTGGAACCCGAGCACGTCAAGGTGGCCGACCTCGGCATCGCCAGCGCCGGCACACAATTCGGCGCAGGGCTGACACGCGCCGGCGCGGTGCTGGGCACCACCGGCTACCTGCCACCAGAGTCCTTCCGCCTGGAACACAGCCTGGACGGCCGCGCCGATCAGTATTCGCTGGGCGTGGTCTTCTTCGAGATCCTGGCCGGCCGCAGCCCTTACACCGACATGAGCGACCAGGCGCTTCTGGCCGCCATCCTGGAACCCCGCATGCCACCGGATGTGCGTGAGTTCCGCAGCGAAGTGGATGCGGCCACCGCCGCAATCGTGTCGCGCATGCTGCGCGATGATCCAGCCGAGCGCTTCCCCAGCACGGTCGACCTGGTTGAGGCCCTGGCGGCAGCGCACGCCGCCGATCCGGCAACCCGCGCTCAGCAGCGCGATGGTGCCACGGCAGTGATGGCGCCGCCGCTGCCCGCGGTTTCGCGCGCTCCAGTTGCCGCCCCTACCCCGCCGCCGCCACCGCCTGCCGCACGACCCGTGGTGCCTGCGGCCCCGGCACCCGTCATCGCAGCGACCACGTCGCGAGCGCAGAACAAGCCGCCATCACGCATCGGCATCGTGCTGGGAACGGTTCTGGCGACGGTGGTGGTGGGATTCATCGCCCTGGCCATGTACGGCTCCACTGTCGAGACGCCCAAGGAAACGCCCAAGGCGGAGAACGCCAACGTTGTCCCCAGTCCGGCCAGCGGGCAAGAGACGGCGCCGCCCAGTGTGGCCTCGCCGCTCCCCAAGGAAGCCTGGGCCAAGTACCTGCTCGGAAGGTACCAACTGCGGACGCGTGCCGACGGCAAGCCCTGGATACTCACTTTCAGCGATCAGGACGATGGCGAAATCACTGCCGAACTCGTGGGCCCGGACCTTGAGCCCATCGAACTCACCGGCGAAGTGCGCAGCCAGCACGAAGAGACCATCGACGGCGAGGACTGGGATGTCTACGAAGTGTCCCTCGAAGACGGCGAAGGGACCGAGGTCGAGGTGCGCTTCGAGTTTGCCGAGGAGCAGACCGCCGGGCACGGAAGCTATCGCTACGATGGCGAGCGTCTGCGCTTCGATGTGCTGAGCTGGGATGAAGGCGAATGAGCGCCCGCGGGCGCACAATTCGGCTTGAGTCCACCTGCCCCGTGCTGCATCCTGCCCGGCTTTGTTCGCGCCATCGAATTCCCGCATGAGCTCTCGTTACAACGCCGCCGACATCGAAGTCCTGCAAGGCCTGGAGCCGGTCAAGCGCCGCCCCGGCATGTACACCGATACGACGCGCCCGAACCATCTCGCGCAGGAAGTGATCGACAACTCGGTCGACGAGGCGCTGGCTGGCCACGCGCGCCAGATCGAGGTGAAGGTCTACGCCGATAGCTCCATCGAAGTCAGCGACGATGGCCGCGGCATGCCGGTGGACATCCACCCCGAACATGGCGTGCCCGGTGTCGAGCTCATCATGTGCCGCCTGCATGCCGGCGGGAAGTTCTCCAACAAGAACTACAACTTCTCCGGCGGCCTCCACGGCGTCGGCGTCTCGGTGGTGAACGCGCTCAGCGAGAAGGTGGAAGTCCACATCAAGCGTGAGGGTCAGGAGTACGCCATCGGCTTCGCGCATGGCGATCCGGTGACGCCGCTCAGCGTGATCGGCACGGTGCCGAAAAAGCACAGCGGCACCCGCGTGCGCTTCTGGCCGGAAGCCAAGTACTTCGACAGCCCGCGCATCTCGCTGCCGCGCCTCAAGCACGTCTTGCGCGCCAAGGCGGTGCTGTGCCCTGGACTGCGTGTCAAGCTGTGGGACGAAGCCAGCGGTGAAAGCGAGAGCTGGTACTACGAGGACGGCCTCAAGGACTACCTGAAATCGATGCTGGGCTCGATCGAGAGCCTGCCAGCCGAGCTGTTCACCGGCGCGGTGAAAAAGAGCACCGAAGCGGTGGACTGGGCGCTGGCCTGGTGTCCGGAGGGCGAGCTCACCCAGGAGAGCTACGTCAACCTCATTCCCACCGCGCAGCACGGCACGCACGTGAACGGCTTGCGCTCCGGCCTCACCGACGCCGTGCGCGAGTTCTGTGAGTTCCGCAACCTGCTGCCACGCGGCGTCAAGCTGGCTCCGGAAGATGTGTGGGAACGCCTGAGTTTCGTGCTGTCCTTCAAGCAGCAAGATCCACAGTTCGCCGGGCAGACCAAGGAGCGCCTGTCCTCGCGCACCGCGGCCCCCATCGTACAAGGCGCCGTCCACGATGCCTTCAGTCTGTGGCTGAATCAGCACGTGGAACTGGGCGAGAAAATCGCGCAGTTGGCGATCGAGCGCGCCCAGGCGCGACTCAAGACCGAGAAGCAGATCGTCCGCAAGAAGGTGACCAGCGGGCCCGCACTGCCCGGAAAGCTGGCCGACTGCAGTTCGCAGGATCTGTCGCGCACCGAACTCTTCATCGTCGAAGGCGATTCCGCCGGCGGCTCGGCCAAACAGGCGCGCGATCGCGAGTTCCAGGCGATCCTGCCGCTGCGCGGCAAGATCCTGAACACTTGGGAGGTCGACTCCGGCTCGGTGCTGGCCTCGCAGGAAGTTCACGACCTGGCCGTGGCGATTGGCCTTGATCCCGGCAAGCCGGATCTTTCGGGACTGCGCTACGGCAAGATCATCATCCTGGCCGATGCCGACTCCGACGGACTGCACATCGCCACGCTGATCGCAGCGCTGTTCCGCAAGCACTTTCCGGCGCTGGTCGCCAACGGCCACGCCTTCGTCGCGATGCCGCCACTGTTCCGCGTGGACGTGGGCAAACAGGTCTTCTACGCGCTCGACGAAAGCGAGCGCCAGGAGTTGCTGGACCGCATCCAGCGCGAACGCATCAAGGGCCAGGTGAGCGTCACCCGATTCAAGGGCCTGGGCGAGATGAATCCCGCACAGCTGCGCGAATCGACGATGCACCCGGACACCAGGCGTCTGGTGCAACTGACCGTCGACACCGACGACGACACCGATCGCATGCTCGACATGCTGCTGGCGAAGAAACGCGCCACTGACCGCCGCGAATGGCTGGAAGCCCGCGGCGATCTGGCAGTGGTGTAGTTCGGGCTTTCAGCCCTCGCAAGGATCAGACGACTGGGGCCTCGCCCCAGGCTGGTTCAGCGCTCCGCCCCTGGCGCGACAGCTTGATCGCTCCGTCGACCTAAGGGCGCGCCCATTGGAACGGGACAGCCACTGGCCGTCCACGCTCACCAACGCCACGCGCGCCAGCGCGTCCCCTGACTCAGGCGGCGAGCCTAGCTACGTGCCAGTTCCTTGGCGTGCTTGGCCAGGCGCAGCCAGGTCTCGACCACAGTGTCGGGATTCAAGGACACGCTCTCGATGCCCTGGTCCAGCAGCCATTCGGCCAGATCGGGGTGATCGCTGGGCCCTTGGCCGCAGATGCCGATGTACTTGCCGCGGGCGCGGCAGGCCTTGATCGCCATCGACAGCAAGGCTTTGACCGCATCGTTGCGCTCGTCGAAGAGGTTGGCCACGATGCCGGAGTCGCGATCCAGGCCCAGGGTCAGCTGGGTCAGATCATTGGAGCCGATCGAGAAGCCGTCAAAGTAGTCCAGGAACTGATCCGCCAGCAGGGCATTCGAGGGCACTTCGCACATCATGATCACCTTCAGACCGTTCTCGCCGCGGCGCAGGCCGTTCTCGGCGAGGGTGTCGATGACCTTGCGCGCTTCATCCACGGTGCGCACGAAGGGGATCATGGCCCAGACATTGTCCAGGCCCATCTCTTCACGCACCTTCTTCAAGGCGCGGCATTCCAGCGCAAAGCAGGCACGGAAGCTGGGGTCCACATAACGCGAGGCGCCACGGAAGCCGATCATCGGGTTCTCTTCGTGCGGCTCGTAGCGGGTGCCGGCGTAGAGGTTGGCGTACTCGTTGGACTTGAAGTCAGAAAGGCGCACGATCACTGGATGCGGCGCAAAGGCCGCCGCCAGCGTGGCGATGCCCTCGGCGAGGCGTTCGACGTAGAAGCTGACCGGATCGGCGTAGCCAGCGATGCGCGTGTCGATCTCGGCGCGCATGTCCGCCGGCAGGCTGGCGTACTCCAGCAGGGCGCGCGGATGGATGCCGATCTGCCGGTTGATGATGAATTCCAGGCGAGCAAGACCGATGCCCTGGTGCGGCAGTTGGGCGAAATCGAAGGCGCGCTCCGGCGTACCCACATTCATCATGATCTTCAGGGGCGCCGGCGGCATTGCCGCGAGATCAGCCTCGTGGCGGTCGTAGCGCAGATTGCCGGCGTAGATGTAGCCGGTGTCGCCTTCGGCGCAGGACACGGTGACCGTCTGTCCGTCGCGGATCTGGCGCGTGGCATCGCCACAGCCGACCACGGCCGGAATGCCCAGCTCGCGCGCGATGATGGCCGCATGACAGGTGCGCCCGCCGCGATTGGTGACGATGGCGCTGGCGCGCTTCATGATCGGCTCCCAGTCGGGGTCGGTCATGTCGGTGACCAGCACATCGCCGGCCTGCACGCGTTCCATCTCCTCGATGCTGCGCAAGACGCGCGCCGGACCTTGGCCGATCTTCTGGCCGATGGCGCGGCCTTCGACCAGCACCTCGCCCTTCTCCAGCAGCCGGTACTTCTCCTGGGTGCGCGCATGGGCACGGCTCTTCACCGTCTCCGGCCGTGCCTGCACGATGTAGAGCTTGCCGCTCTCGCCGTCCTTGGCCCACTCGATGTCCATCGGCCGACCATAGTGCTGCTCGATGGTCAGGGCCTGGCGTGCCAGCTCATGCAGGTCGGCATCGTCCAGGCTGAAGCGCTGGCGCAGCGCTGCCGGGACTTCCTCGATGCGCACACGCTCGCCCGCAGTCTGGCTGTACACCATGCGCTGCATCTTGGAGCCCAGCACGCGGCGCAGCACGGCGTGGTGACCGGCCTTGAGGCCGCTCTTGTACACGTAGAACTCGTCCGGATTGACCGCGCCCTGCACCACCATCTCGCCCAGCCCGTAGCTGGAGGTGATGAACACCACGTCGCGGAAGCCGGACTCGGTATCCAGGGTGAACAGCACGCCCGAGGCGCCGACGTCCGAGCGCACCATCTGCTGCACGCCGGCCGAGAGGTAGACGTCCTCATGCTTGAAGCCATGGTGCACGCGGTAGGCGATGGCGCGATCGTTGTACAAGGAGGCGAACACGTCCTTGACCTTGTGCAGCACCGCATCCACGCCGCGCACGTTGAGGAAGGTTTCCTGCTGGCCGGCGAAAGAGGCGTCGGGCAGGTCTTCAGCGGTGGCCGAAGAACGCACCGCGACCGCCAGATCGGCCACGCCGGTGCTGGCGCACAGCTGCGCATAGCCATCGCGAATCGCCTGCTCCAGCGTGGCCGGGAACTGCGCCTCGATCACCCACTGGCGGATTTCCTTGCCGACCCGCGCCAGGCTGGCCACGTCTTCCACGTCCAGCGCGCTCAGACGTTGGTAGATGCGCTCGCTCAGATGATTGAACTCGACGAACTCACGGAAGGCATCCGCGGTGGTGGCGAAGCCACCCGGCACGCTGACCCCCAGATGCGCCAGATTGCCGATCATCTCGCCCAGCGAGGCGTTCTTGCCGCCCACCTGATGCAAGTCTTTGAGGCCCAATTGATCCAGCCAGAGGATGGGTGCGGTCACGTGGTGAACTCCAGGCGGCAGACGAAGGCGGCGCGTTCCGGCCCCAGTGCAGATGGGGGCCTCGCAGTGGCCCGGCATGATGCGGCGCACCCAGCGGGCGCGCCAAGCCGACATTTGATGGATTGCTCAAGCCGCAGCGGCGGCGCTCGCAGACAGGGCGCAGCGCGCTGGACGCAGGCCTCAGATTGCCCGCGATTTGACCGCGCGATCGATCGCCAGCAGCGTTTCCAGCAGTGCTTCCATCTGCCCCAGCGGCCAGGCATTGGGGCCATCCGACAAGGCCTGATCCGGATCCGGATGGGTTTCCATGAACAATCCCGCGATACCGACTGCGGTCGCGGCGCGCGCCAGCGCCGGCACGAACTCGCGCTGGCCGCCGGAGCGATCACCCTGCCCGCCCGGCAACTGCACCGAATGCGTGGCATCGAAAACCACCGGCGCGCCGGTCTCGCGCATCACCACCAGGGCGCGCATGTCGGACACCAGATTGTTGTAGCCAAAGCTCACACCGCGCTCGCACACCATGATCGACTGATTGCCGGTGGAGCGCGCCTTGTCCACCACATGCTTCATGTCCCAGGGCGCCAGGAACTGGCCCTTCTTGATGTTCACCGGCTTGCCGGCGCTGGCCACATTGCGGATGAAATCGGTCTGGCGACACAGAAAGGCCGGCGTCTGCAGCACATCGACGACGCTGGCCACCTCGGCGATCGGCGTGTACTCGTGCACATCGGTCAGCACCGGTACGCCGATCTGCCGACGCACCTCGGCCAGCACCTTGAGCCCTTCTTCCAGGCCCGGCCCACGGAAGCTCTGCCCGGAGGAGCGGTTGGCCTTGTCGAAACTGGACTTGAAGACGAAGGGAATGCCCAGGCGCGTGGTGATCTCGCGCAGTTTGCCCGCCACATCGAGCTGCAACTGCATCGACTCGACCACACAAGGGCCGGCAATCAGGAAAAAGGGTCGGTCGGCGCCGACTTCAAAGCCACAGAGATGCATGGGAAACATCCGATCCAGGAGGCGCCGCAGCGCCGATGGCGGGGACACTATCAGCTTGCCTGTTGAGCGTAGCGTCGAGCGCGCCAGACGCCCGGCAGTGGTCCGGATCAGCCCCGCGGGCCGATCCGGACCCGGCCATCAGGCGCTGAGCGTTTCGGTCTCACGGCGGCGCGCCGCCTTGTAGGCCCGCGCGGCCTGGATGAAGCCGTAGAACAAGGGATGGCCGTCGCGCGGTGTGGACGTGAACTCAGGATGGAACTGACAGGCCACGAACCAGGGATGGTCCTTGTACTCGACCATCTCCACCAGCAGGTCATCGATGGAGCGACCGGAGATCACCAGGCCCAGTTCCTCGAAACGCTGCCGGTAGAAGTTGTTGAACTCATAACGGTGGCGATGGCGCTCGCGGATGACCTCGGCCCCGTACAGTTCGCGCGCCTTGGTGCCCGGCTTCAGGCGGCATTCCTGCCCGCCGAGGCGCATGGTGCCGCCCAGATCGCTCTGCTCGGTGCGGCGCTCGACTTCGCCAGTGGACGTGCGCCACTCGGTGATCAGCGCAATCACCGGATGCTCGCACTGGCGATCGTTCTCGGTGGAATTGGCCTCACTGAGGCCGGCGATGGCGCGCGCGAAATCGACCACTGCCGCCTGCATGCCGTAGCAGATGCCGAAGTACGGCACGCCGTGCACACGCGCGTGCCGCGCGGCCGCCACCTTGCCTTCAAAGCCGCGCTCGCCGAACCCACCGGGCACCAGGATGCCGTCGACCCCGTCCAGCACTTCCTCGCCCAGCTTCTCGACATGCTCGGATTCGATCCAGCGCAGGTTGACCTTGGTGCGCTGACGCAATCCGCCATGGCGCAAGGCCTCGGACAAGGACTTGTAGGCGTCGCGATGCTCGACGTACTTGCCGGCGATGACGATGGTGACTTCGTCTTCCGGGAACTCGCAGGCATTGACCACCGCTTCCCACTCGTGCAAGTCGACCGGGCCAGCCTTCAGGCGCAGGCGCTCGACCACGATCTGATCCAGGCCCTGGGCGTGGAACCACATCGGCAGTTTGTAAATATTGTCGACATCGACCGCTGACACCACGGCATTCACCGGCACATTGGTGAACAGCGCGATCTTGCGCCGCTCGCCATCTGGCAAGGGGTGCTCGCAACGGCACAGCAGCACGTCCGGCTGGATGCCGATGGAACGCAGTTCCTTGACCGAGTGCTGAGTCGGCTTGGTCTTGATCTCGCCGGCTGCCTTGATGAAGGGCACCAGGGTCAGATGCATGAACAAGGTGTGCTCGACGCCGCGCTCGATGCGCAGCTGGCGGATGGCTTCCAGAAAGGGCAAGGACTCGATGTCGCCCACCGTGCCACCCACCTCGACCAGCGCCACATCGTAGCCTTCGGTGGCCTCGACGATGCAGCGCTTGATCTCGTCGGTGATGTGCGGAATCACCTGCACCGTGCCGCCCAGGTAGTCGCCGCGGCGCTCCTTGCGGATGACGTTCTCGTAGATGCGTCCAGTGGTGACGTTGTTGCGCCGTGACATCCGACTGCGGATGAAGCGCTCGTAGTGGCCGAGGTCTAGATCGGTCTCGGCACCGTCGTCGGTGACAAAGACCTCGCCATGCTGAAACGGGCTCATCGTGCCCGGATCGACGTTGATGTAAGGGTCCAGCTTCATCATCGTCACTCGCAGACCGCGAGCTTCGAGGATGGCCGCCAAGGAGGCGGATGCGATGCCTTTGCCCAAAGAGGACACGACACCGCCAGTGACAAAGATCAGAGAAGTCATCGGGAGGCCCGGTCGATACAAACCGGGACTCGATTGTAGCGGAGCGACCCCTTCACGGACAGCCCACAATTTGCGGCCGTCGATCGGTGTCATTTGCTTTCGATCCGGAGGGTTCCACTTGTGCGCGCACTCGCTATGATCGGCGGCGACCGGGCGGAGGTGTGGCGTGTCGCTACTTGAGCGGCTAAAGCGCGAAGCAGAACAGCAGAAGGCGGCCCAGGAAGCCGAGGCACGCGTCCGCGAGGAGCGTGATCGGATCTACTTGGGCGAGATCGATCCACGCATGAAGTCGCTGGTCGAGTACCTGGAGGGCCTCCTGCACACGCTGCAGCAACTGAAGCCGCAGGTCTACGTCAAGCTTCCGATCCAGGGCTACGGCGATCTCGCCGCCCTGCCGCTGTTCGACTTCAAGTTCAATGCCGACCGGCGCTATCGCTCGTGGTTGCTCGAACTCGACTGGACCCTGCGCGTCGACCCTGAGCGCACGCCGGTCGTCAGTGCCAACACCGCCACTCGCGTGCGGGCGCTGTCTGACGCCTTCCGCGCCCTGCATCTGGGTGGGGTCAAGGAGCTGCGCCGCAACAACTCACAGGAGATCGTGGAAGCCTCCTTTCACGCGCGCGGGCACATCAAGGCCAACATGAAGGCCACGATCAGCCAGGACGACCCGGTGTTGCGCCTGAGCTTCACCAACGTCAGCTGGCTGGGCACCAGCCGCCGGCAGATGCCCTGGCAGCAGATTGATGAGCTGCTTTTCGATCGCCTGGGTCGCTATCTGGCGCGCGAAGACGACTCCCTGTTTACCGAAGAATTGCCAGAAGAACTGAAGCAGCGCCTGCGCACCGAAGGCTCCACGATTCCGGCCAGTGCCTTGACCGCGCCCAACCCGGCGCCGCCGCCACAGACCACACCGCCGCCGGCACGCACGCAACCGGCGCCGCCCAGTGCGCCGCAAGCAGCCTCGATACCCGTCACCGCCCCGGCTCCCGTCGCAGCTCCCGCGCGTCCAGCCCCTTCCGGCGTCAGCGCGGCCAATGCGGCAGCTGTTTCGGCTCCGGCCAGTCAGGCACCGGGTGCAGTCTGGTCGGGTGATCTGGCGGCGCCACCACCCTTGTCGGCCGATGGCGCCAAGCTGCTGAATTCAGATGAAGAAGAGGCAATGATGCGCGCGCTTGCGGCGCTCGATCCTTCGCTGGTCGAGGGCGATGCCAAGCCGGTGCCCGCCACGCCTCCTGCTGCCGTCGCCGCGCCAGTAGCTCCCGTGCCCGCGACGCCTGCACCCGCCAGGCCAGCCGCAGCGCCAGCTCCTGCTGTAGCGAACCCGCCGCAAGCAAGCGCGCCAATCCCGGCGCCAACGCGTGCGCCTGCACCTGCGCCTGCACCGATGGTGCCGCCGGCAGCAGCCACCCGCGCTGTGCCGGCACCCGCAGTGCCGCAGGCAGCCGCGCCGAGCAACAGCATTGCTCCCACACCCTCGCCACCGCCTGTTGCAGCACCGCCGCAAACGGCGGTCCCGGCAGCACCGGCGCGCGAAGTTGCGGTTTCCGCCGCCACCGCTGCGCCCGCCCCAGTTCCGGCGGCACCAGCGACAAGCCAGCCAGCGGCAGCACCGACCTCAGCTGCTGAGTTGCTCGCTCAAGCCGCGAGCAGCGGTAGCGGCACTGGTACTGGCACGCCCTTGCAGGGCAATGCGCGCATGGCCTCCTTCCTGTCGCGGATGAGCAAGACGCTCACCCAACTGCGCGACGAAGAAGAGAAGAAGAAAGGCTAACAGGGCCCAGTCGCGGCCCTGCGCATGACGTCGCCCAGGGCTGAAGGCCCGAACCATCTCAAGGCGCATGCCCTGATGCAGCAGAGCATCAAGGCCGGATGATCGCTCCGACGCCTACGCCTCGGGGCGTTGCGTCTCACCCGGCCCTGGTCGCAGTGGGCAGCGCTTCCTCAGACGTTGAAGCGGAAGTGCATTACATCGCCTTCTTGCACGACGTAGTCCTTGCCTTCCAGTCGCAGCTTGCCCGCCTCGCGGGCGCCCGACTCGCCCTTGGTCTTGATGTAGTCATCGTAGGCGATGGTTTCGGCGCGGATGAAGCCGCGTTCGAAGTCCGTATGAATCACGCCCGCAGCCTGCGGCGCGGTGAAGCCGGCCTTGATCGTCCAGGCGCGCACTTCCTTTTCGCCCGCAGTGAAATAGGTGCGCAGTCCCAGCAGCTTATAGCCGGCGCGGATGACGCGGTTGAGGCCGGCCTCTTCCAATCCCATGTCGGCCAGGAAAGCGCCGCGATCCGCCTCTTCCAGCTGCGAGAGCTCTTCCTCGATCGCCGCTGACACCGGCACCACCTCGGCGCCTTCCAGTGCGGCACGCGCGCGCACTGCATCGAGATGCGGGTTGTTGTGGAAGCCGTCCTCACGCACATTGGCCACGTACATGACGGGCTTCAGCGTGAGCAGGAACAGATCGCGCAAGGCGGCGCGGTCTTCCGGGCTCAAGCCCAGGCCACGCGCCGGCTTGCCTTGGTCCAGTCCGGCACGCACACGCTGCAGCACTTCGCGCTTGACGATGGCCTCCTTGTCACCGCTCTTGGCGGCGCGCTCGGCGCGTTGCAGCGCCTTTTCCACCGAGTCCAGATCGGCCAGCGCGAGTTCGGTATCGATGGTCTCGATGTCGGCAATGGGATCGACCCGGCCGTTCACATGGATGATGTCGCCATGCTCGAAGCAGCGGACCACATGCGAGATCGCATCCACTTCGCGGATATGGGCCAGAAACTGATTGCCCAGGCCTTCGCCCTTGGACGCGCCCTTGACCAAGCCGGCGATGTCGACGAACTCGATGGTGGTCGGGATGATCTTCTGCGGCTTGACGATTGCAGCAAGGGCTTCCAGGCGCGGATCCGGCACCGGCACCACGCCCACGTTGGGATCGATGGTGCAGAAGGGATAGTTGGCGGCTTCGATGCCCGCCTTGGTCAACGCATTGAAGAGTGTCGACTTGCCGACATTCGGCAGACCCACGATGCCGCACTTGATGCCCATTTGGAGTCCTTTCCTGAAGATCAGCGGGCTGCGCTCAGCGCGGGCCCGGCTTGGCTGGTTGGTGTAATTGCTGCATCGCGCGGTCCCAATGCCCGGCGGTCAGCGTGTCGACCACGGCAAGGGCTGCGTCTATGGCCTCGCGGATGGCCTGTTCCTGGGCCACGCTGGGTCGCCCCAGCACCCACGGTGTGACCAGTGTCTTGTCGCCCGGATGACCGATGCCCAGTCGCAAACGACCGAAGCGACCGTGTCCGAGTTGTGTCTGGATGTCGCGCAAACCGTTCTGCCCGCCATGTCCGCCGTCGAACTTCAAGCGCGCCACGCCCACCGGGAGATCCAGCTCGTCATGCGCGATGAGGGCCGACTCGCTGGGCAGCTTGTAGTAGTTCAGGACAGCCGATACACACAAGCCACTGCGATTCATGAAGGTCGTTGGCTTGACCAGGAGCACATGGCCGGGCAGCCGCGCCACCATGGCATGCATCTTGGACTCACCCAGCCAGCGCGCACCCGCAGCTTCGGCCAGACGGTCGATGAACCAGAAACCGGCGTTGTGCCGGGTGCGTTCGTACTCCGAACCGGGATTGCCCAGCCCGAAGAGGACCCGCACCGCTTGCGCTGTAGGTTGCGTCACGGCTCAGTTCGCGCAAATGGCAGTCGGACCCGAAGGAATGCGCCGCGCCTTGAGTCGCAAGGCGCGGCGCCATGCCTTACTTCTTCTTTGCTTCCGGCTTGGCCGCCGGAGCCTTGGCGGCAGGCGCCTTGGCGGGAGCCTTACCCGCCGGAGCCTTGGCATCGGCCGGAGCCGCGCCTTCAGCCGGCGCTTCAACCGCTTCTTCCTGCGCCATGCGCGCGATGACGACCGCCAGATCGTGCTCGCGACCCAGCTTCAGCGAGGGGATATCTACACCCGCCGGCAGCTTGATGTCGGACATGTGGACGATGTCGCCCACCTTCAGCTCGATCAAGTCGACTTCCAGGAATTCCGGCAGGTCGCGCGGCAAGCAGCTCACTTCCACGTCATTCAGCTCGTGCAGCACCAGGCAGCCACCGGTCTTGCCGGCCGGCGAACGCTCCTGGTTGAGGAAGTGCAAGGGCACACGCAAACGCACCGGCTTGTCGTCAGAGACGCGCTGGAAGTCGATGTGCATCAGCATCGGCTTGTACGGATGACGCTGGATGTCGCGCAGCAGCACCTTCTGCGTCTCACCGCCCGCTTCCAGTTCCAGGATGCTGGTGTAGAACCATTCGCTTTGCGCATAGCGGTACGCCAGCAGCTGGTCCACCTGCAAAGCACGCGGCGGCAGTTCGCCACCGTAGATGATCGCCGGCACCTTGCCCGCGCGGCGAAGGCGGCGGCTCGCACCCTTCCCTTCGTCCTGGCGGAATTCCACCGGCAGCTTGTGAGTCTTGGCCATGTTCCTCTCTCCGATCTCTGGCGCGCCCTTCCTGGACGCCCCGGTTCATGTACGGCGCCGTGCCAAAGCCGGCCCGGCGACCACGGCCCCACCCGAAAGCAGGGTCAATGCAAAGCACCTCCGCGACCAAAAGCACTTGAGCACTGAGCCTTGCGGATGCTTCTTCCGCAAGGCTCAGGGCTCTCAACCGAGCTTCGGCACTTTGAGCACTGAGCCTTGCGGACGCTCTTCCCGCAAGGCTCAGGGCTCTCAACCAAGCTTGGGCACTTTGAGCAC
>ERZ1066138.152-NODE-152-length-23237-cov-8.295962_pt1 | contig 23237 bp, 15 predicted proteins | sample MGYA00382785_ERZ1066138 | MGnify/ENA primary metagenome ERZ1066138 (study PRJEB33369, sample SAMEA5778368) | biofilm metagenome | biome: Industrial cooling water; feature: Water cooling tower basin; material: Biofilm | place: United Arab Emirates | collected... | reverse complement strand
CGTGCCCTGCCAGCCCAAGGAAGAGCATGCCAAGCTGCCGGCACTGCTGGCCAGGCTGCGGGATCAGGCCAGCAAGGCCGGCGGCGCCGCACCCGCCCCTGAGGCGCCCAAGCTCGGCGTGCTGGAAGCCATCGAAGGCCAATCCGGCAACGCACAGCTGCTGGAGGTCTACACCCGGGCCGACGAGATCGCCGCGCTGTCCAAGGCCTGGGTCCACACCGCCGAAGGCATTGCCAAGCGGCTACCGGCCTGGCACCAACTGCAAGACCTGCTGCGCCACGCCAAGACCCTGCGCCCCTACCAGGCGCTGAAGACCGAAGCCCAGGCCATCGAGACCCAGCGCGCGCTACTGGCCGACCTCGTGCGCCCGCTGCTCGACAAGGTGGTGGACCTGCTGCGCCAGGCCCTCAACGCCAAGCTGGCCACCTACAAGCAGGCATTCGCCCAACAGCAGCACCGGCTTCATGGCGACACCGAGTGGAACAAGCTCAGCGATGCGCAGAGGACTGACCTGGCCGGGCGGCACCACCTCAGCGCCCAGGCTGACCCGCCTTTGGGCACGCCCGAGCAACTGCAGGATGCCCTGGACGACTGCGACCTGGACCATTGGGTCTCCAAGGCCGATGCCCTGCCCAGCCGCTTCGAAGCCGCGCGGATGGCCGCGGTGCAGTTGCTCAAGCCCAACGTCGTGCACCTGAGCCTGCCCAAACGCACGCTGAGCAACACCGAAGAACTGAAGGCCTGGCTGGCGGATGTGGAACGGCTGGTGGCCGACAAGCTCAAGCAAGGGCCGGTGGCGCTATGACCCCAGAGCGCGCATTCGACCCGGTGGGCGAGACCGCCGCCAACCTGGGCCTGGAAGACACGGTCGTCCGCAGCGTCATCGACGAGTTCATGCTGCAACTGCACCGCGACCTGGCGGAGTACGAAGGCATGAACGGCGACTACCTCGGCGAGAGCCTGTCGCACCACCTGCCTGCACAGGCCTTCTTCCACCTGCTGGGGTTCCTGGACCGCTTCTCGGAACGCTACGAGTGGGAGCCCGGCACCGCCCATGAATACTTGGCCCGGCTCGGTTCACGTGCCGACTGGCTGCCGTACTCGCACCAGCTTCGCGGCTGGGTGGAGTCGTCCCGTTACGGCCGCAGCCCGAGGCCCACCACGCCCGGGGAGAGCGCCGCATGACCCAGACCAACACCCCCCTGCCCCTCACTTTGGCAAGACCCCTGCGCAGCCAGCTGGAAGCCACCGTCAAGGCCGCCCGCGACGTGGCCGAGAAGGCGGCCGGCGCGGCGCTGGCGCAGCTGGCCGTGGCCGACGCCAAGCTGCCCGACTACCTGACGGACGAGACCCTGCGCTCGCTGCGCCGCCGCCTGCGTGCACACGCCAAGGCGCTGGGCGACGAACGCAAGGGCAACGGCCAGCAAGACACGCAGCGCCTGGTGTGGGAAGTGGCTTACGAGCACTGGCACCGCATGCTGTTCGCCCGCTTCCTGGCCGAGAACGGGCTGCTGCTGTGGGAGCCCGGCGCGCCGGTGTCGCTGGAGGACTGCCGCAACATCGTCGACAACCACCCCGAGATGCTGCAGGGGGCGCTGCATGCCAAGACGCACTGGGACCTTGCGGCCAAGCTGGCAGCCCGCATGCTGCCGCAGGTGTTCAAGCCGCACAGCCCCGTGTTTGAACTCTTCTTTGCGCCCGAACACCAGCGCGAGCTGGAACGCCTGCTGGCCGCCTTGCCCAGCGAGGTGTTCCAGGCCAGCGACAGCCTGGGCTGGGTCTACCAGTTCTGGCAGGCCAAGCGCAAGGACGAGGTCAACGCGTCGGAAGTGAAGATCGGCGCCGACGAGCTGCCCGCCGTCACCCAGCTGTTCACCGAGCCCTACATGGTGGACTTTCTGCTGCACAACTCGCTGGGCGCCTGGTGGGTGACACGCCAGCCCGGCAAGCCCTGCCCGGTGCCGCTGACCTACCTGCGCCTGCTTCCCGACGGCACGCCGGCCGCTGGCAGGTTCGAAGGCTGGCCCAACCACTTGAGCGACTTCAAGCTGCTGGACCCCTGCTGCGGATCGGGCCACTTCCTGGTGGCGGCCTTCCTGATGCTGGTGCCGATGCGCATGCAGGCCGAGGGACTGAGTGCGATGGACGCGGTGGACGCCGTGCTGGCCGACAACCTGCACGGGCTGGAGATCGACGCGCGCTGCGTGGAGATTGCGGTGTTTGCGCTGGCGCTGGCGGCCTGGCGCTTTCCGGGCGAGAACGGTGATCCGTTGGGCGTGCGCGCCGACATGCCGGCGCCGCAGATCGCCTGCTGCGGGCTGAAGGTGGCTGCCAAGCCCGAGGACTGGATGGCGCTGGTGCCGGACGATGCGCCGAATGCACAACTGCTGCGGCAGGAACTGCGGCTGCTGCACGCCAGCTTTGCTCAGGCACCGCTGCTGGGCAGCTTGCTGGACCCGGCGCGGAGCTTGAAGAACGATCTGGCGACGTCGAGCTTCGAGACGCTGCGGGAGCTGTTGGGGCGGGCGTTGGCGACGGAGCGGCCGGAGACGCTATGGGGGCAGGCGAGCGAGTTGCAGGATGACAGTTGGGATTTGGCACTCACCGCCAAGGGATTGATAGACGCTGCACGGCTGCTCGATGGGCGATACCACTTGGTGGTGACCAACGTGCCATATCTTGCTGCAGTAAATCAATCACACGAGCTGAAGGAATTCTGCAAGACGCATTACTCTGCTCAGAAAAGTGACTTGTCCACGGTGTTTCACTCTCGGTGTCTTGAGCTCGCGGCTCGTGGGTGTGGAGTTGCGCTCGTGACGAAACAAGATTGGCTCTACAAGTCCTATTACAAGAAGACCCGGAAGTGGGTGATCAGTGGGTCGACGTGGAATCTCGCCGCAATTCTAGGAAGTCGCGCATTTGACGGAATTTCAGGTGAAGAGGTTAAAGCCATCTTGACCATTCACACCAACAGCCCACCTACCGCAACTAGCCAAACTACGCTGCTGTCCGCCTTTGACGAAGTCGAGGCCGACTCCAAGTCGAGAGCCCTGCGGCATGCTGGCTTGACGCGCAGGTCACAAGCGTCGTTCCTAGCCTCACCCGACTACATCGTTTCCCTGCAAGGCGCTTCGGCAGGTGGGCTACTCGGAGAGCATTGCGGATATCAACAGGGAATCTGTACCGGTGACTACAACCGATTCGGAAGGAATTGGTGGGAGATGCCAGACCTAACTGACGGCTGGGCCTTTCAGCAGGGCACCGTAAACCGCAGCACATACTTCGGCGGCCTTGAATATGCAGTCCTGTGGTCCGACCCTGCAGATAGCCTGAGGACCTTTGTCGCCGAGCGTGTAGGTGATGAACGGGTTGGCTCGTGGTTGCGCGGGCAGGACTCTTGGGGTCGCAAAGGTATTGCTGTGAGCTCCACTGGAGACTTGGCCGTTGCGCTCTATCAAGGCGGCCTATACGACGACAGCACCATGGTCCTCGTGCCGAGGAATGAAGAGCTCCTTTCAGCAGTGTTCGCCTTCTGTAAATCAGGCGAGTACAAGAGCGCAGTCAAGGATCTGGATAGTGCGTTGAAGGTGAGGAGTGCCTTAGTCAAGGTCAAATTCGACTTGAGCCACTGGCAAGAGGTTGCAGCCGCGAGCTATCCGAAAGGTCTCCCTAGTCCCTTCTCCGATGATCCGACCCAATGGCTCTTCCACGGCCACCCGCAACCCGCCACCGACCCGCTGCAAGTCGCCGTCGCCCGCCTCGCCGGCTACCGCTGGCCGGCCGAGACCGACACGACCATGGAACTGGCCGACGAAGCCCGCCACTGGATCGCCGCCTGCGAGGCGCTGCAGTCCCACACCGACGACGACGGCATCCTCTGCCTGCCCTCGGTGCGCGGTGAAACGCCGGCCCACGAGCGCTTGCTCAAGCTGCTGATCGCCGCCTGGGAAACCGTGCAGCCCGGCAGCTGGAAGCCCGCGGTGCTCGACAAGCTGCTGGCCGACGCCGACTGCGCAGGCAAGGGCCTGGACGTGTGGCTGCGCGACAAGTTCTTCGAGCAGCACGCCAAGCGCTTCCACCACCGCCCCTTCATCTGGCATGTGTGGGACGGCCTGAAAGACGGCTTCGCGGCACTGGTGAACTACCACAAGCTCGACGCCAAGAACCTGGAGCGCCTGATCCACCTGTACCTGGGCCGCTGGATTAGCGACCAGGAAGACGGCGTGCGCAACGGCGTGGACGGCGCCCCCACCCGCCTGGCCGCAGCACTTGACCTGAAGCGCCGGCTGGAGCTGATCCTGGAAGGCGAGAAGCCCTACGACATCTTCGTGCGCTGGAAGCCGCCGGCCGAGCAACCCATCGGCTGGAACCCCGACCTGAACGACGGCGTTCGGCTGAACATCCGCCCCTTCATGACCGCCGAGGTGCTGCGCCACAACAAGAAGCCCAAGCTCAACATCACCTGGGACAAGGACCGCGGCAAAGATGTGGAAAGCGCACCCTGGTTCAAGGTGTTCAAGGGCGACCGGATCAACGACCACCATCTGACGCTGGCCGAGAAGCGCAAGGCCCGAGGAGATGCGCCATGCTGAACCACCTGCGGCTTCGAAATGTCGGGCCTTCGTCGGCACTGGACATCGACTTCGCGCCCCGTCTGAACGTCATCACCGGCGACAACGGCCTGGGCAAGAGCTTCCTGCTGGACATCGCCTTCTGGGCAATGACCCGGCGCTGGCCGGGTGAAGTAAACCGCCGCCTGTTTGCCGGACGGCAGGCGTTCCCGGCGGGGTCTGGCGAGGCCGAGATCGGCTTCTCGTTCACCGGCAAAGCCAAGACCGAGACCTACGTCAGCCGCTTCCAGCGCCGCGAAGAGGCCTGGACCGGACGCCCGGGCCGGCCGGCAAACCCGGGGCTGGTGTTCTACGCCATGTCTGACGGCAGCTTCGCGGTGTGGGACCCGGCGCGCAACTACTGGCGAACCCAAGGCCAGGTGGACGTGCAGGAACGTGTGCCCGCCTACGTGTTCAGCCCCACGGAGGTGTGGAACGGGCTGGACCAACGCGCCATCACCGACCCGAACTGGAAACGGCGGGACGAAGAAGCCGACCGACCGCTGAGCCTGGGGCTGGTGATGGACTGGGCCGGCTGGCAAAAGGAGAAGAGCGCAGCGTTCACCAGCCTGACCAAGGTGCTGGAGGCCTTGTCGCCATCAAAGCGGGAAGCCCTGAAGCCTGGCGCCCTGCAGCGCATCAGCCTGGACGATGCGCGCGACATTCCCACCGTCCGCATGCCCTACGGCAAGGACGTGTCGGTGCTGCACGCGTCGGCTGGCATGCGCCGAATGCTGGCGCTGGCCTATGTGCTGGTGTGGGCCTGGGAGGAACACTGCCAGGCGGCCAAGCTGCTGGACGAAGCACCCACCCGGCAGGTGGTGCTGCTGATGGACGAGCTGGAGTCCCACCTGCACCCGCACTGGCAGCGCCAGATCGTGCCGTCATTGCTGCAGGTGGCACGCACCCTTATCGGCCAGAAGGCGGAGCTGCAGCTGATCGCCACCACGCATTCGCCCCTGGTGATGGCCTCGATCGAGCCGCTGTTCGATGCCCAGACCGATGCCTGGTGGGACCTGGACCTGGAGCGTAGCCGCGTGGTGATGCGGGCCCGTCCGTTCGAGCGGCTGGGCGACGCCGACCGATGGTTGACCAGCGAAGCCTTCGACCTGCAGAGCACCCGGTCGCTGGAAGCCGAAGCGCTGGTGAAAAAGGCGGCGGCCATGCTGGAGGCTGACGCGCCGGACCCGAAGAAGATCGAGGACATGCATCAGAAGCTGGCCCAGGCGCTGCCGGCAACCGACGACTTCCTGTTCAACTGGCGCTACGTGTGCAAGACCAAGGGGTGGATGCAGTGATCCCCGTGGCCCTGCAGGCGGAATCGGCCAACTTCGACCCGGACGTTCGGCAGCGAGGCCTGGCCTGGCTGGCCGCCAACGGCATTGCGGTACCCGGGCCCGCGCCGAAGAAGCCCAAGTTGCCGGCTTACTGGTCAGCGACCAACAAGGCCTTGTGGGATGCCTACGGCGGCACCTGCGCCTACCTGGCCATCTACTTCGACTGGGTGACGGGCGCAGGCTCGACCGATCACTTCGTGGCCAAGTCCCGCGATGTCGGGCAGGCCTACGAGTGGTCGAACTACCGGCTGTCTTGCCTGGGGCCTAACCGCAACAAGAACAAGTTCGACGATGTGCTCGACCCCATCGGGATGGCGCCGGATACGTTCGAGTTGAACCTGGCCTCTGGCGCGATCAAGCCTGAGCGCACGCTTGCAGCGCGGCAGGGCAAAGCGGCGGCGGCCTTGGCGCGCAAGACCATTCGACGCCTGAAGCTGGACAGTCCGGAACACCGCAAGATGCGCCTGCGTCACTACAACCAGTACCTGCGGCACAAGGACCCGGTCACCTTGCAGGAACTGTCGCCGTTCGTGTGGTACGAGGCGCAGCGGCAGGGGCTGCTGTGAAGGTCGTGCGCCAAAGAGACGGGAAAAGAATGGCTGGAAGGAGCCACGGATGAGCCAAGACTACCCCTATGCACGCTTCTGGCGCTGTGCCTTGCAGGTCAACCCCGCCGGCTATCACGCCACCTACCGGGGCGCTGACCATGGGCTCACCGAAGAGGCCTACAACCAGGCGTTGCTTCAGCAGTGCAAGGAACTCGATATTCGCGTCGTCGGCATGGCCGACCACGGCAGTGTCTCCAGCATCGACGCTGCGCGTCAGGTGCTGGCGCCGGCCGGCATCGTTGTCTTTCCGGGGTTCGAGATCGCTTCGAACGACAAGACGCACTTCGTCTGCCTATTTCCCGAAGACGCCTCAAGCCAGATGCTGGAGCGCTACCTGGGCAGACTGGATCTGCTTGAGCCTCAGGACGGTGTTCGCCCATCGAAGCTCAGCGCCGAACAACTGATCGAGACGGTTGTTGAGCAGCTGGGCGGATTCATCTATGCCGCCCACTGCACGGAGGAGCGCGGCCTTCTCAAGCAACGCATGAATCACGTCTGGCAGCTCCCGAAGCTACGCGCGGCGCAGATTCCGGGCAGCATCGAAGAGCTGAAGGGACAGGACGACGACTTCTACCGCAGGGTGTTCCTGAACAAAGACAAGGCTTACGCGCGCGAGCACCCGATGGCCGCGATCAACGCCAAGGATGTCGCCAAGCCTGCAGACCTGGCGCATCCGGGCGCCACTTGCTGGATCAAGATGACACGACCGACGTTCGTCGCGTTCAAGGTCGCATTTCTCGACCCGGAGTCACGCGTGCGGCTGAACTCCGAGCAACCCGAAGACAAGCCCAGCGCCATCCACAGCGTCAAGGTCAGCGGCGGCTACCTCGACGGCATGGAAGCGGTGCTGTCCGGCCACCTGGACACCGTGATCGGCGGGCGCGGCACGGGCAAGTCGACCTTGATCGAATGCCTGCGGTTCGCTCTGGACGTGCTGCCCAAGGGCATGCAGGCCCGCAAGCAGCACAACGAGATCATCAAGGAGAACCTGGGCAAGGACCTGGGCCGGGTGGAGGTGCATCTCACCTCGTTCGCGCAGCATGGCAAGCGCTACACGGTCACCCGCAAGGTAGGCGAAGCCCCGATCGTGCGCGATGCAGAAGGCCAGGTCTCCACATTGCTGCCACGTGACCTGCTGCCTGATCTGGACATTTACGGCCAAAACGAGATCTACGAACTGGCCCAGGACGAAGGGAGCCGCCTGCGGCTGCTGGAGAAGTTCCTGCCGCAAGACCAGGACGGCAAGGCTCAACTGGACCAGGTGCAGAAGCGGCTGCGAGACAACGCCGAGAAACTCACCAAGGCGTTCGACGATGCCGACACGCTGCACGAGCAAGTGAACCGGCTGCCGAAACTGCAGGAGCAATTGCAGAGCTACGAGGCGCTGGGCCTGAAGGACAAGCTCGCACGCGTTCCGCTGCTGGAACGCGAGCGCCAGATCGATGTGCGTGCTCAGGAGGAACTGAAGGGACTTCGGGCCGCGCTGGCCACCCTTCAAGACGCGCTGCCCGACACCACCTTCATCAGCGACAAGGCCCTGGAAGGGTTGCCACACGCCACACAACTGGTGGTGATGCGGAAGGTGCTCGAAGGACTCCGCCAGTCTATGGCCGCCTTGATCGCGCAGGGACAAGGACTGCTCAACCAAGGCACGGCCGAGATGCAAGCCGCCCGCCAAGCGTGGCAGGCCGCGCAGGCGGCAGCGCAGGCCGAGATCGATGGCGCTCTGCGCAGCCTGCCCTCAGCGGCGGGGCGCACGGGTCAGCAGATCGGCGTGGAGTACCAGAAGCTTCAACAGGAGATCGAACGCATCCGCCCGCTGCAGTCGAGGATGGCCACCTTCAAGCAGCTCACCGACAGCCTGCAGCAGGAGCGTAGAAACCTCCTGGCCGAGCTGTCCGATCGGCGACACGTACGTCTTCAGGCTCTGCAGTCCGCTGCAAAGAAACTGAACCGCCGGCTAGAGGGCCGCCTGAAGGTGGACATCGAACCGCAGGGCGATCGGAAGCCGCTCCTGGAGTTTTTGAAGGACTGCAAGCTCGAAGGCGTCGGCGAGAAGCGATTGGCCTGGATCGAGGAGCGCGGGCAGTTCTCGACGATCCAGTTGGCTCAGAGCATCCGAGAGGGCAAGGAGATGCTGGCGCTGGAATGGAACCTCACGCCCGTGGTAGCCGAGGCCCTGAGCAAGTTGCCGCGCTCGAAACTGATGGCGCTGGAGTCGCTCGAGCTCGACCACAGCGTCAAGATCGAGCTGAACGTGAACGCCGGGGAAGGACCGCCCGTCTACCGGTCACTGGAGCGGCTTTCCACGGGGCAACAGTGCACCGCCATCCTTCACCTGCTGCTGTTGGACAACCGCGACCCGTTGGTGATGGACCAACCCGAAGACAACCTCGACAACGCCTTCATCGCCGAGCGCATCGTGCGTGAGCTTCGCAAGGCCAAGACGCAGCGCCAATTCATCTTCGCCACGCACAACGCCAACATTCCCGTGTTCGGCGACGCCGAGTGGATTGGCGTGTTCACCGCAACGGATGCCCATGGCAGCCTCGCAGCGGATGCCCAGGGCTCGATCGACGTTCCGGCGATTCGAGACAGTGTCGCCACCATCCTGGAAGGTGGCCGCGATGCGTTCATGCAGCGCAAGGCGAAGTATGAATTCTGATCCCAGCGCGAAAGCGCACTTGGAGTGGCCATGCTGAAGAGTGACCTGCTGCAGCTGATCGCAAACGGCGAGAACTCCGGTGTCGAGTTCAAGCGGGATGACCTGCGTCCCGAGCAGCTGGCCAAGGAGATCGTTGCTCTCGCCAACCTGAAGGGTGGCAAGGTCCTGCTGGGCGTGGAGGACGACGGCAGCATCAGCGGCATCCAGCGGAACGATCTGGAGCACTGGGTAATGGATACCGTCTTCGGCCGGTATGTGCACCCGATGATCCTGCCGTACTTCGAGGTGGTGACCCTGGACGATGGCAAGCGAGTCGCGGTGGTCACGCTCACCGAAGGCAGCGCGAAGCCCTATGCGGTTCGGCACAACGACCGGGAGGAGGTCTACGTGCGCGTGGGCAGCACGTCCCGCCGGGCGACACGAGAGCAACTCGCGCGGCTGTTCGAAAGTGGCGGGATGCTTCATGCCGAACTGCTGCCGGTGTCAGGCACGGCGCTGAATGACCTGGACCGCGCCCGCCTGGAAGACTATCTCTTGCGCGTGGTGGGTGAACCCGAAGCGCCCGCCGATGACGGCGCCTGGCATCAGCGCCTCATCGGGCTGGGGCTCATGGTGGCGCGTGACGACGGGGAACCCGTCTGCTCAATCGCCGGGCTGGTGCTCTTCGGTCACAGCCCGCGCCAAAAGATGCGATACGCCGGGGTACGGTGGATGTCGTTCAGCGGCACCGACATGAGCTACCAGGCGCAGGACGACAGCGTGATCGATGGCCCGCTGGTCGCACTGTGGACCGGAGATCACGGCCAGCCGTCCGTTGACGACGGGCTGATCGAACGCCTGTCCAGCCGCATGAGGCCTTTCGTCGAGGTGCACTCGGATGGCTTGCAGGATGGATTGAGGCGTCACATCGGACTGCGCTTCGCCGCTGAAGCCGTGCGTGAAGCGATGGTCAATGCCCTGGTTCACCGCGACTGGACGCGCCCGGTGGAAGTGGAGATCGTCAACTACGCCGACCGCCTGGAAGTCACGAGCCCGGGAGCGCTGCAGAACTCGATGACGATCGAGAAGATGCTGGCTGGGCAACGCTCGGCACGCAACCCGGTCATCATGGAAGTGATGCGCGACTATGGCTACGTCGAGCAGCGCGGCATGGGTGTGCGGCGGAAGATCGTGCCGCTGACGCGCGACTTCACGGGCAGGGATGCCGCGTTCGAGGCCACGGACGACTTTGTCCGCGTCGTGCTGCCTGCTGCTGCCGCACTGGCTGAGGCAGACAAGCCATGATCAACCAAGCCGCTGCGCTGCAGCAGCTGCGCATTGCCATGGGCCACGCGGGAGCCGAGTTCCGCGATGGCCAGTGGGAAGCCATCGATCACATCGTCAACCAACGGGGCAAGGTGCTCTGTGTCCAGCGCACGGGCTGGGGCAAAAGCATGGTCTATTTCGTCTCGGCCAAGCTGATGCGCGCGCAAGGGCACGGGGTGACGCTGATCATCTCGCCCTTGCTGGCGCTGATGCGCAACCAGATCGAAGCGGCGCAGCGCCTGCAACTGCGCGCGCTGACGATCAACTCGACCAACCAGGACGAGTGGGATGAGGTCCGGCGCAGCTTGCTGGCCGATCAGGCTGACTTGCTGCTGATCTCCCCCGAGCGCCTGGCGAACGACGACTTCGTGGCCCACACGCTGCAGCCCATCGCCGCCCGCATCGGCCTGCTGGTCATCGACGAGGCGCATTGCATCTCGGATTGGGGTCACGACTTCCGGCCCGACTACCGCCGCATTGGCCAGGTGCTGGCAAGGCTGCCCCGCAACATCGCCGTGCTGGCCACCACGGCCACGGCGAACCATCGGGTGGAGCGCGATGTGGCCAGCCAATTGGGCGATGGCGTTCAGGTGCAGCGCGGCCCCCTGATGCGGGACAGCCTGGCCCTTCAAGCCTTGCGCATGCCCGGTCCGGCCGAGCGCTTGGCGTGGCTGGCAGACCGGATCCCCCAGATTCCGGGCAGCGGCATCGTCTACACGCTGACCACCCGAGACGCAGACCGCGTGGCGCAGTGGCTGCAAAGCCGCGGCATCGATGCCAGGGCCTATCACGCAGGCAAGGACGACGCGGAACGTCAGGCGCTGGAACAAGCCCTGCTGGCCAATCAGCTGAAGTGCCTGGTGGCAACCACGGCACTCGGCATGGGCTACGACAAGCCCGATCTGACCTTCGTGATCCACTTCCAGACGCCAGGCAACGTGGTGGCCTACTACCAGCAGGTGGGCCGCGCGGGCCGGGCCATCGCCAAGGCTTACGGCGTGCTGATGTCCGGGGAGGAAGAGGCCGACATCAACGAGTACTTCCGGGCCACGGCCTTTCCACCGCAGTGGCAGGTGGACCGCATCCTGGGGGCGCTGGAGGCAGCGGACGACGGCCTGAACGTGCGCGAGATCGAGCGCGCGGTGAACCTGCGGCCCTCGCAGATCGAGAAGGTGCTGAAGCTGCTGGTGGTGGAGCCGCAGTCACCGGTGCTTCGGGTCGACGGCAAGTGGGCTCGCACGCCGCACCCGTTCGCCATGGACCGGGATCGCATTCGGCACTTGACGCGCCAGCGCGAGGCCGAGTGGGAACAGATGCAGGCCTACCTGGCCAACGAGCGCTGCTCGATGCAGTTCCTGGCCGAAGCCCTGGACGATGCCCATGCGGCAGCTTGCGGGCGCTGCGCGGTTTGCCTGGGCCGGCCGGTCTTGCCTGCAACTGTGGAGCGCCAGACGCTGATCGCTGCTCAGCAGTTCATCCGGCACAGCGAGATGCTGCTGGAGCTGAAGAAACAGTGGGACCTGGGTGCACTGGCCCATTACGTGGCGGCCTTTGGCTGGAGCAGGGCCAACATTCCTCTCGCGTTGCGCGGCGAAGAGGGTCGGGTTCTCTCGCGATGGGGTGAGCCGGTCTGGGGCGCCCTGGTGGCACACGGGAAAGAGGCGGGCCGATTCGATGACGAGCTGGTCGCTGCCACGGTGGACCTGCTGAGGCATCGCTGGCCCGAGGCGGCAGGCGTCGCGTGGGTAACGTGCATCCCGTCCCGCCGCCACCCCGACCTGGTGCCCGACTTTGCTCGGCGCCTGGCGGCAGCGCTGGGCGTGCCCTTCCGTGCGGTGATCGAGAAGAGCCGAGAGACGGAACCGCAGAAGCACATGGAGAACCGCTTCCATCAGTGCCACAACCTGGACGGCGCCTTTGTCATCCCGGACGGGGCGGACGTCGATGGGCCCGTGCTGTTGGTGGACGACGTGGTCGACTCTGCCTGGACGCTGACGCTGGCAGCCGCACTGTTGAAGCAGGCGGGAGCAGGCGCAGTCTTCCCGTTCGCGCTGGCCACCACGGCCGCGAAATGAAGGATCTTTCGATGACCCAAGAAGCACTGAGCGCCGACACCGAAGTGGTGTTGCTGCTGTGCGGGCGGTTTGGCGGCGAGAAGCAAGAGCCCCATGCACCGTTGTCACCGCGCGAGTACGGCGAGTTGGCCAAGTGGCTCAACAGCCGCAACCTGCGCCCTTCCGACCTGATGGGGCCGGGAGCCGCCGATCAACTGGCGTCCGCCCACGATGCCAAGCTGGAGCGCAAGCGCCTGGAGTTCCTGCTGGGACGCGGCACGGCCATGGCGCTGGCGCTGGAGCGCTGGTCCCGGGGCGGACTGTGGGTGATTTCGCGCGGCGACCCTGCCTTCCCCAGGCGCCTGAAGCAGCGGTTGAAGCACAGCGCGCCTCCCCTGCTCTACGGCGCTGGAGACAAGGCCCTGCTGGAAGCGGGTGGTCTGGCCATCATCGGGTCGCGCGACGCCAGTGAAGCAGCGCTGGAGTTCACGCGCGATGTCGCAGGCCGGTGTGCGAAGGTCGGCATGGCCGTGGTGTCGGGTGGCGCGCGCGGCGTGGATGCTGCTGCGATGCAGGGCGCGACGGAGGCCGGCGGATGCTGCATCGGCGTGCTGGCGGCAGACCTGCTGAAGACCAGCGTCAACCGGCAGAACCGTATCGGTATCCAGGAGGGAAGACTCGTATTGGTGTCGCCCTTCTATCCCGAGGCCGGCTTCAACGCGGGCAATGCGATGGGGCGCAACCGCTACATCTATGTCTTGGCGGATCAGGCTTTGGTGATCGACTCCGCCTTGCGCAGCGGCGGAACCTGGGAAGGAGCCGTCGAGAACCTGCAGCACGGCTGGGTGCCAATGTACGTGCGCTCGCCGGGAGAAGGCGCCGGCAACGCGGCCTTGATTGCACAGGGTGGACGGCCTTTCACGGCGGAGGACGCCGGCCGCGGCTCACTCGTCGACTTTTTCGAGTTGTCCGCCGCAGCGGCATCAGCAGCTGAGGCCGATGCGTCGACAAGCCAGACCAGCCTGCCATTGGCGAATGAGCCGGCAGTTGACTACGCGGTCTTGGCGGACTCTGCGCACCAGATCGAGACAATGGCCGGGAGGCCTCCGCAAGTCGAACCGGCCGCCTCACCGCAAGTCGACCCCGGGCCCGTCGTCCCCTTGGAGCCGACCAGCGCCAACGGTCACCATGCCAACTTGGACATGTTTGCCGACTTTGCGTCTCGGCTGCCCAACGTGTTTGCTGGCGGACCGCTGACGGAGGAGGACCTCGCGGCGGCCTTGCACCTCGAGAAGGGGCAAGCCAAGGTCTGGCTCAAGCGGGCCTGCGAGGCCGGTGTGGTGGAGAAGCTAAAGAAGCCGGTGCGGTATGCGTTGGGCCGTCAGGGCACGCTGTGCTGACGGAGGGGCGCGCCGTGAAAGAGCAAGTGACCCTCCTGGATGCGCTCGTCGAGCAGCTGGTCGAGTCCAGCCGCGTCAACGCATCGGTACAAGTGAAGCCGGCTGCGGTGCTCTGGCCAGATGCGGCCGGCGAGTGGTTGCCGGTCATCGACTTGCTGCGCCAGCGGCTGGCGGGGCTCGTGAGTCTGGGCGAGTACCAGCCCTCAGCGGCTCAGGGTCCCGCCATCTGGATCAAGTGCGCACTCGCCGGCTTGGTGCCTGGTATCTCTCCCGGAGCTGGGCCGTATGTGGTCTACCTCCCTCACGTGAGCCGCGCGAACCTGCGCGCCATCGAGTCGTGCCCGCGCGCACTGCAGCCGCTGGCGGAGCTTCAGTACCGGGGTGCCTTCTGGAGCCAGTCGAACGGCAAGGACTGGACCGTGAACGCCTTCCTGAGCTCGAAGAACGGCGGCCTGGGCTTGAACGTTTCACAGGACCGCGCCACGCAGGAAGCACTCGGGCAGGCGCTTGCGGCAGGCGTCCTGCTGGACCGGAAGCTCAGCGAGCTGACAACCCGGCACGTGAATGCAGAGTGGCCTCACGGCCTGTTGGCACCCAACCCCACCCGAGACGTGCTGGTGTGGCTGAACGACCCGGCCGCTGCCGTTGCGCAGTGGGGTCCGGTGCGATGGGGCGTGTTCACGACGCGCTGTAAGGCTGACTTTGGGTTCGACCCCGCAACCGACGGCGTACTGGCGGCAGCCGAGAGGCTGGCCAAGGGCGAGGGCAAGTGGTCTGCAGTGGCTGAGCTTTATCGAGACTCGTTCAGCAGCTTCCCGAACGTGTACGGCTTGCTGGCAAAAGTTCAGCCGCCCCAGCTGGATCTGTTCGATGACCGGAACCGCTTGTCCGGCTATCCACAGGTGAACGAGAGCCAAGAAGCCAGTCTGCGATACCGCCTGGCGGCAATGGGCGCGATGACAGCGGACCAAGCCCGGACTGCAGTGCATGAAGCCGAGGCGGAACATGGCCTGCGACGCGGCTGGCTCTGGGCGACCATGGGCAGCGCGCCACTGGCCAAAGCTCTGGCCCCTCTGGCACAGCTGGCGAAAGGGACCGCAACGCTGCCTTCGGGAAGTACCCCCGACCTGCTGGCCAAGAGTTACCAGGACGAGGGCTGGAAAGTGGATGCCGCTGCCGTCGCAGCGCTGGGCGGTGCGCAAACCAAGGCGGACATCGATTCCCTGTCCGCGGCCGTTCGCGCGCTGTACCTCCCTTGGACCGAGGAGTCTGCCAAGCGCCTTCAAGAGGCCGTGAAGAGCGCCGGCGGATTGACGACCCAGCCGCCATCGATGGGGGCGAACGCACTGAGCTTGTCACCAGGCACTTGCACGATCTTCGTTGACGGGCTGCGGTACGACGCAGCACAGCGACTGCTCACGCGGCTGGCGACCTTGGGCACGGCGCACATCGACGCTCACTGGACCAGCCTGCCATCGGTCACTGCGTCGGGGAAGGCATGGTGCTCACCCGTGGCCGGCGCGATCAGTGGCACCAAAGCCGATACCGAGTTCGAGCCGAGAACAGCGGGCGACGGCAAGCCACTGTCCAGCCACAACTTCCGCAAGTTGCTGATTGAACAAGGCTTCCAAGTGCTGGACAGCCATGAGCTCGGAGACCCCGCAGGCTGCGCTTGGACCGAGGCCGGTGACCTGGATCACTACGGACACGCGCACGGTATTCGTCTGGCACGTGACATGGACGTCCAGTTGCAGCAAGTCAGCGAACGCGTGGCGGAGCTTCACCAAGCGGGTTGGAGGAAGCTGCGCATCGTGACCGACCACGGCTGGCTTCTGATGCCAGGCGGGCTGCCCAAGTCGGAGCTGCCAAAGCATCAGACGGAGACCCGCTGGGGGCGGTGCGCAGTGCTGAAGGACACATCGCACGGAACCGATCTGACGTTTGGCTGGAGCTGGTGCGCGGAGGTCCAGGTCGCTTACGCGCCGGGTGCGTCCAGCTTCGTGGCAGGTAGTGAGTACGCCCATGGTGGCTTGAGCCTGCAGGAGTGCCTCGTGCCCGTCGTGACGCTGGACACTGTGGCGCCGGGGCCAACCGCGGCCACCGCGACGATCGCGTCGATCACCTGGAAGGGCCTGCGGTGCACGGTGGCCGTGGACTCTTCGGCCCCAGGCCTAGCAGTCGGCATCCGCAAGAAGGCTGCTGTAGCCATCAACCCGGTCGCGGCACCCAAACCGCTGCAGAACGGCAAGGCCAGTCTGGCGGTTGCCGACGATGAGCTGTTGGGGACGGTGGTGTTCGTGGTCGTGCTCGATGCCGATGGCGAAGTCGTCCAGAAGGCCACCACGACGGTCGGCGAGTAGCCTTTTGGCCGAGCAGCCAGACGAAAGTGTGAAGGACAGCTATGCAACTTGACGATCTGGACCGCAAGGCGACATCGGCCTTCGAAGGCTATGTGGTGCGCAAGGACCTGGTGCGCACGTTCAGTCGCCAGTTCCCGGTGCCGACCTACGTGGTCGAGTTCCTGTTGGGCCGCTATTGCGCCACCACCGATGAAGCCGAGATCCAGGAGGGTCTGGACATCGTTCAGAAGCAGCTGGGATCAAGGACCGCCAAGGCCGGCGAGGAGGAGCTGTTCAAGGCCCGCGCCCGCGAGTCCGGCTCGGTCAAGATCATCGACCTGGTCACGGCGCGCCTCGACTCCAAGACGGATTCGTACATTGCCACGCTGCCCAGCTTGCGTCTGAACGAGGTCCGCGTGTCCCCGGAGATGGTCAAGGACAACGAGCGCATGTTGACCGGCGGCTTCTATGCCGAGGTGACACTGGGCTATGACGCGTCGATTGCCCAGGAGAAGGGCGGACGCCCGTTCGGGGTGGATGCGCTTCGCGCGATACAGCTCTCTAAACGTGAGGTGTTGGATACCTTGGCCCAAGGCCGGGAGAGCTTCTCGACGGCTGAGTGGAAGGACCTGCTGCTTCGCAGCGTGGGCTTCGAGCCCGCGACGCTGACCGATCGAGCGAAGGACGCGCTGCTGCTGCGGATGGTGCCGTTCGTCGAGCGCAACTACAACTTAGTGGAGTTGGGTCCGCGCGGGACCGGCAAGTCCCACCTTTTCCAACAGGTGTCGCCCTACGCGCACTTGATCTCTGGCGGCAAGGCAACCGTGGCGCGCATGTTTGTCAACAACGCGTCGGGCCAGCGGGGCCTGGTGTGTCAGTACGACGTGGTGTGCTTCGATGAAGTCTCCGGTGTCTCCTTCGATCAGAAGGACGGCGTCAACATCATGAAGGGGTACATGGAAAGCGGCGAGTTCTCCCGCGGCAAGGAGAGCATCCGCGCGGACGGCTCCATCGTGCTCGTCGGCAACTTCGATGTCGACGTGGAGCACCAGCAGCGCGTCGGCCACCTCTTCGGGCCCCTTCCGCCCGAGATGCGCAACGACACGGCCTTCATGGATCGGATCCATTGCTTCCTGCCAGGCTGGGATGTGCCCAAGCTCAACCCCGGCCTCTTCACCGAGCACTTCGGGCTGGTCAGTGACTTTCTGTCGGAGTGCTTCACGCAGCTGCGAAGCCAGAGCCGGGTCTCATCACTTCAAGGCCGGGTCTACTGGGGCGGCGCGCTTTCGGGGCGTGACACCAACGGCGTGAACAAGACCGTCAGCGGGCTGCTGAAGCTGATGTACCCCGGCATGCAGGCGCCGGTGAGCGAAGAAGATCTGGAGTGGGCCGTTCGCCTGGCGCTGGAGGTGCGCCGGCGTGTCAAGGAACAGCAAAAGCGCATCGGCGCAGCCGAGTTCAGGAACACGCACTTCAGCTACACGATGGGCGCGGAGGGCGTCGAGAAGTTCGTCTCCACGCCCGAGTTGCAGAGCCAAGGCGGCATCGGCGATGAGCCCCTGGAGTGCGGGCAGATCTGGACCCTGAGCCCAGGCGGACAGGACGAGCACCCTGGGCTCTTCAGGCTCGAAGTCACCGAGGGGCCTGGCGGCGGTGTCCGGGTCTTGAACAACCCCGTGCCGGCAGCCTTCAAGGAATCGATCCGATGTGCTGAACAAAACCTCTATGCGAGGGCACAGCAGCTTGTCGGCGATCGCGATCCTCGATCGCACGAGTTCTCAGTTCAGCTCCGGAGCTTCGACGCGGCCAGGTCCGGTGCCAAGACGAGCGTGGCGGCGCTGATTTCGCTCTCCAGCGCGTTGCTGAAGAAGTCGGTGCGCGGTGGACTGGTTGTCGTCGGCGAAGTGACGCTGGGCGGGACGATCGAACCCATACACAACGCGGTGACGCTCGCAGAAGCGGCTGTCGAGAAGGGCGCCAAGTCACTGCTGCTGCCCGTGTCTTGCCGCCGACAGCTCTTCGATCTCTCGGACGATATGGCGACCAAGCTAGACATTGAGTTCTACCAGGACGGGCGAGATGCGTTGTTGAAGGCTCTGGCGGACTGATCAGATCCCAGGCCGCACTCCCAGCACCCCAACCTTCGGCACGCATGCCACTTCCTTCTGAACAACAAGCCCAGCACTACCTGGGTAGGCTCCGGCAGGCCAGGGCAGCCGCCATGGCGGACGCTGAAGGGTTCACCGAGATCCTGTTCGTCATCGAGGAACTGGGCGCCTTGATGAAGAGGAAGGTGATCGCGCTGGGCCAGTATCGCGAGTCCCTGCGTGAACTGGCAGTTCGCTCTCCGCTGTCGTGGGAAGGGACAGAGTCGCCCAACACCAAGCGATTCGAATGGCTTTTCGCTCTGGTCAAGGATGCACGCAACGAGGCGATGCATCAGGGCGCTTCCGCACGACATGCCACCGACCGTTGCGTTGACCTTTGCCTGATGCTGGAGGATGCCTTGGCCACGTTCAGATCTACCGTGGGACATCTGATGGTGGTCGGCGTTGTCGAGGCCAAGCTGCACGAAACAGTGTCTGCGGTCCGGCGAACCATGCTCAGCCATTCGTTCTCGTTCCTGCCAGTGCAGCTCGAAGGTGGGCATTGGTCCCTGATCTCTGACGCCGAAGTTGCCAGGTTCCTGCGGCAGCATCACGAGAATTGCTCGAGAGCCGACCGGCTGGCCATGCCGCTGTCGGCCACTCTCGGTGGCGACGGGTCAGAAGTCTCTGCTGGCACAGCGCTGAGACCCATCGGGTGCGTCGACGCGGCGGCTTATGTCGCCTAGGCGGACGATGTGAACTCCGTTCTCGCCCGCATTGATGAACGCCCGGTGCTCGTGACCTCGGACGGTAAGCCGACGGGCCGGCTCGTCGGTATCCTGACTTCGTTTGATCTGCTGTAACGCGCTCGAGGCACAGCGATGGATTCAAGAACCTTTTCCGTTCAGCAGATCTACCAGGACCGACGACAGTACCGCGTTCCGTTCTACCAGCGACCATACGTCTGGAACCGTGAGGATCAGTGGGGTCGCCTGTGGGAGGACATCCGCGACAAGGCCGACGCCCGCTTGCAGGGCAGTAAGCCCGTGCCCCACTTCATGGGTGCAGTCGTGCTCGAACCCCAGAAGAAGGCGGGGCTGCTTGGGGTGGAACGGCACCACATCATCGACGGGCAGCAGCGCCTGACGACGCTCCAATACGTTCTGACGGCGCTCGTCCACACGCTGCGCGCCGCCAAGCACGAGAAGCTGCTTCCGCTGATCGAGGCATGCCTCACGAACTCGAACCCCGAGACGATGGAAGACGAGTCGGTCGAGCGATTCAAGTTGTGGCCGACGTTTCGAGACCGCAAGCAGTACGAGATGGCCATGACCGCCGGGTCCGTCGATGCGCTGCGCGAGCGCTTTCCTTCAAGCTTCACCCAGACCGGGAACCTTCGCAAGATCGGGATTGATCATCCTCCGGCGTTGGAGGCGATCATGTTCTTTCACGATTCGATGCTGGACTGGGTACGTGACCCATCGGAAGGGGACATCGCGACCCGTTCGATGGCTCTGGCATCTGCGGTGCTCACGGACCTCTCGATCGTCTGCATTTCGCTGGGCGAGGAGGACGACGCGCAGGTGATCTTCGAAACGCTCAACGGGCACGGAGCCGAACTGCACGCCACGGACCTGATCCGCAACTACATCTTCATGAGGGCAGGCACGGATGCAGACGACCTCTACAACAACCTGTGGAGTCAGTTCGAGGCGCCGTTGTGGTCCGAGCTTCAGTCCCGGGGACGACTGAATCGCCCGCGGCTGGAGTGGTTTGTCCAAACGGCGGTGCAGGCGCAAACGGGCGACGAGATCGACGTCGGACGGCTGTATGCCGGCTACCGGCGATTCGTCGATGGCACGGCAGGGCTGGGCCAGGCCAACGCTCAGCTTGCGATGCTCAATCGCTTCGCTGGACAGTACAAGGCGCTCGTGCTGGGATCGGGCGACAGTCCAGTTGCGGTCTTTGGCCGTCGAGTGGCCGTTTGGGATGCTTCGCCGACCCATGCCCTCGCCATCCGCGTGGCAGCTTCGGATCTCAGCGTTGACGAGCAGTCCCTGATCTTCTCGTGCATCGAGTCTTACCTAGTCCGACGTGCGGTATGCGGCCTGTCTCGCAAGAACTACAACAAGGTCTTCGCGCAGCAGTTGAAGAAGCTGATCGACGGAGAGCTCAGCGCCGCATCGCTTCGCGCAGTGTTGTCATCACTCACAGGTGACGCGTCGCGATGGCCGACCGACAACGAGTTTCGGCAGCAGTGGCTCGTTGGGCCAGCCTACCCTGGCCGTTTGGACGCGGCTAAGCTCCGTGCGGTGTTCCATCGACTGGAGACGGCGATGCGGACAGAGCGCTCCGAGGAGCGCGTTCCTCTGGACCTGGATGCACTCGACATCGACCATGTCATGCCACAGGCTTGGACTGCACACTGGCCATTGTCCGACGGTACCTCCGTGACTGCGGAGGAGGCTGCGGCGGCGGCCATCAAGCGATTTGCTCCGGAAGGCCTTGATGCGCGAAGCGACGCCATCCTGCTGCGCCAGGAAGCCATCCCCCGCCTGGGAAACCTGACCCTGGTGCACTACGGTGTCAACCGCTCGCTGCAGAACTCAGCCTTCGCTGCGAAGCGCAAGGCCCTCTTCGATCACTCGAACCTGCACCTGAACCGTCAGCTGATGCAGTTGGACACTTGGGACGAACAGGGCATTGCAGCGCGCGGCGAGGCCCTGGCCGACCTGGCCTTGAAGATCTGGCCCGGGCCGGTGTAGGTTCACAATGCCCATATGGCTTGTAAGGATCGTTGCTCAACCGCGACACCAGCCCCAGCCCCCAATTCCTGTGTACCCACACGTGTACCCGCCCACGGCCCCGATCCCGGAAACCCAACATCCATGCGGCTTCCCGGCCGATCTCCCTGAGCAGGTGCAGAACATCGAGTAGCCCCGCGGCATCTCTTGCCGTCCCACTGTGGTGCGGAGCCTTCGGGCCCTCACCGATCAAGGGTCGCGCGAGCTTCCTTACCTGGATAAAATGTAAGGAAAGTTTCGATCCCGAAAGGATGCCAGCATGTTCGCCACACTGACCAGCAAGGGACAACTCACCTTGCCCAAAGAGATTCGTGACCGACTGAACCTGGATGCCGGATCGATCCTCGACTTCCAAATCCTGGCCGACAACACGATCACCGCCCGGCAAGTCCAGCCCGACGCTCGGCGCATCCGGGGCTTGCTCAAGTCGCCGCATGCTGCGCCACCGACCGTCGAGCAGATGGATCAGACCGTGTCGAGGCACCTGCGCGACAAGCACGCGCCCAAGCCGGCGGGACGCAACTCCGCCGGTCGATGATCGGCATCGACACGAACGTCCTGCTGCGCCTGTGGCTCGACGATGACCCGGCGCAGAACAAGCGCATCGACGCGCTGTTGGCCGCCCATGGCGACATGCCGGGCTCCTTGCTGGTGACGGATGTCGTCTTGGTGGAAGCGGTCTGGACGCTGAAGTCGGCCTTCGAACAGGACAAGAGCGCCCAGTTGATCGCGATCCGCAGCCTGCTGGAGGAGACCGCGTTCGCATTCGAGGATCGCGAAGCCGTCGCGGCTGCACTCGGCCTTTTCGAATCAAGCGACTGTGGATTCGCCGACTGCCTGGTGGTTGCCACGCATGCCCGGCAGGGTTGCGACTTCACGACGACCTTCGATCGAGGCATGCGCAAGCTGCCGGGAGTCAAGGTGCTCTGACCTACCCCGGTCAAGCGCGCGACCTTGAACTCGCGCTGCAGGGCGGGCACGGGATCATCCCGTGGCGACCCCGCCAGCCCTTGGCCTACCATCAGCATGCGCGCCGCTCGGGGCGTGACGGAGCCTTGGCCATGCCCGCCTTTCGCGATCGAACCACCACCGGCCCGGCCGTCGCAGCGGCGACCGTCTGACGCCGCGCCGCCTTCTCGTGTCGAACGCCGTCAAGATCTTCCAGGGCCGCTTCGGCCGTGTGGCGCTGCTCGACATGAGCGCGCCGCTGGTCGGCCATGCCCACCACCATTGCCACATCCTGTTGAAGGCGGGCGGGGCCGACAGCGCCTTCAGCGTACGCGGCGAGACGGCGCCGCTCACCGACGACAGCGCGGTGCTCGTCAACGCCTGGGAGCACCACGCCTACACCCACCCGGTGCCGCCGGGTGAGCGCACGCTGATCCTGGCGCTGTACATCGAGCCGAACTGGCTCGCCGAACTCCAGCGCTCGCTGGCGATGTCGGGCCATCCGCGCTTCTTCTCGCAGAGCTGCGTGCGCGTGACGGCCGCCACGCGCAAGATCACCGAGGAGTTCGTGCTCGAGCTGTGGTGGGCCGACGAGGTCTCGGCCGGCCGCCTGGAGGCCTTGCTCTTCAACCTGATCATCTCGGTGGTCGAGGGCTATTCGGGCTGGCGCGACCTGATGAGCCTGCTGCGCAGCAAGCCCCCGGTGTCGACCGACCCACGCATCCGCCAGGCCATCGCCCTGATGCGCCAGGACGTGGGCCGCGAGCTCGACATGGACAGCCTGGCGGCGCAGACCGGCCTGTCGCGGGCGCATTTCTTCGCGCTGTTCCAGCGCGACACCCAGGTCACGCCGCTGGTCTATGCCAACGTGCTGCGCTTCGAGGCCGCGGTGCAGCGGCTCACGCAGTCGCAGGAGTCGGTGGGCGATGTGGCTTACGGGCTCGGCTTCTCGACACCGGGCCACTTCTCGCGCTTCTTCCGCCAGCATCTGGGCATCACGCCCAGCGACTACCGCCGCAAGGTCAACCTGTTCGAGCCGCCGAAAACCGACGCCGCGCTGCCCACGCCGCTGCTCTGAAT
>ERZ1066138.151-NODE-151-length-23428-cov-7.878364_pt1 | contig 23428 bp, 20 predicted proteins | sample MGYA00382785_ERZ1066138 | MGnify/ENA primary metagenome ERZ1066138 (study PRJEB33369, sample SAMEA5778368) | biofilm metagenome | biome: Industrial cooling water; feature: Water cooling tower basin; material: Biofilm | place: United Arab Emirates | collected... | reverse complement strand
GTCTACGACCAGCGCACGGACGCACTGGTGGTGCCACGCGCGGCGCTGATTGGCGAAGGCTCGGAACCAGAGGTCTTCGTGGTCGACAACGGCGTGGTCAAGCGCACCAAGGTCAAGATCGGCTACACCGACGGCGGCAATGTCGAGATCCTGGAAGGCCTGACCGACGGTCAGCAGGTGGTGACACTGGGTCAGTCGGCCCTGCGTGACGGCACCAAGGTTCAAGTGATCCAGCCGCAAGCATGAACCTGATCAAGTTCTCGACCGAGCGGCGCGTCACCATCGCGATGGTGACGATCTTGCTGGTGTTGTTCGGCCTGATCGGCCTGTCGCGGCTGGAAGTGAATCTGCTGCCGGACTTGTCCTATCCCACTCTCACGGTGCGCACCGAGTACACCGGAGCGGCGCCGTCGGAAATCGAGAATCTGATCTCCGAGCCGATCGAAGAAGCGGTCGGCGTGGTCAAGAACCTGCGCCGGGTTCGATCGGTCTCGCGCACCGGCCAGTCGGACGTGATCCTCGAATTCGCCTGGGGCACCGATATGGATGCCGCCAGCCTGGATGCGCGCGAGAAACTGGAGCTGATCCAGCTGCCGCTGGAGGCGAAGAAGCCGCTGTTGCTGCGCTTCGATCCCTCGACCGAGCCGATCATGCGCCTGGGCCTGAGCGTGGGTGGCACTGATACCGAGTCGATCGTCGCATTGACCGAGTTGCGGCGCTACGCCGAGGAAGACCTCAAAAAGAAGCTGGAGCCCATCGAAGGCGTCGCCGCGGTGAAGATCTCGGGCGGCCTGGAGGATGAGGTCCAGGTCGACATCGATCAGCAGCGCCTGAAGACGCTGGGGATCGAAGTGCAGACCGTCATCGACCGCCTTCGCGAGGAGAACGTCAACATCTCCGGCGGGCGCCTGGACGAGTCCAGTCAGCGCTTCCTGGTGCGCACGATCAACCAGTTCGCCACCCTCACGGAAATGAGCGAGCTGCTGATTTCGGTCAAGGATGGCGTGCCGATCAAGCTCAAGGACATCGCAGTCGTCCGCCGCGGCTTCAAGGAACGCGAGGCGGTGATCCGCCTGGACGGCAAGGAAGCGGTGGAGATCGCCTTGTACAAGGAGGGCGACTCCAACACCGTGGCAGTGGCCGGGGCGATCACCCGGGTCATCGAGCGCTTGAAGCCGAGCCTGCCCGAGGGGACGCGTCTCGAAGTGGTCGACGACCAATCGACCTTCATCAAGAGTTCGATCCGCGAAGTGGTCGACGCCGCCGTGCTCGGCGGCATCCTGTCGGTGCTGGTGATCTTCCTGTTCCTCGGCGAAGCCTGGGCGACGGTGGTGATCGCGCTGTCGCTGCCGGTATCGATCATCGCCACCTTCTTCTTCATGCAGCAGCTCGGCGTGGGCTTGAACGTGATGTCGCTGGGCGGCATCGCGCTGGCCACCGGCATGGTGGTGGACAACGCCATCGTGGTGCTGGAAAACACGCGGCGCCTGCGCGAGGCGGGTCTGGGCGTGATCGAGGCCGCCGTGCGCGGCACCTCCGAGGTCGGCATGGCGATCACCGCCTCCACGCTGACCCATATCGCCGTGTTCCTGCCCCTGGTCTTCGTCGAAGGCATCGCCGGTCAGCTGTTTCGCGACCAGGCCTTGACTGTGACCTTCGCGATGCTGATCTCGCTGTTCGTGGCGATCACGCTGATCCCGATGCTGGCCTCGCTGGGCGCGCCGCGCCCCGGTGAGTTCACGCCGGAACCGCGTCCGCCGCTCGATCCGGCCAGCACGCGCTGGTTCAAGATGCCCGGTCGCGTGCGCGCCGATGGGCGGCCTTCCGCATGGCTCACCATCCTGTGGCCGCTGCGCTTTGTGTTCAGCGTGCTGCGCAGCGTCGTGCTGCTGCTGGCCGCTGCGGTGCAGATCGCGGCGCGCACGCTGGGCGGCCTGCTCCTGCGCCTGCTGGCCGGCCCGGCCCGCTGGACGATGCGGGGCTTCGATGCCGCTCTGGATGTCTACGACCGCTTCCTACCCTGGTGCCTGGCGCATCCGGGCAAGGTTTTGGGCGTGGCCACGCTGAGCCTCTTCGTGGCGGTGGCGATGGTGTCCAGGCTGGGCGTGGAGCTCATACCCGAGTTTGCCCAGGGACGCTTGCAGGTCGATCTGAAGCTGCCGCCGGGCACGCCGCTGGTGCGCACGGATCAGCAGTTGACCGGCTTGCAGAACGGGGCGTTGGAGATCGATGGCATCGAGCGGATCTTCGCCACTTCGGGCACCGGTGCGCGCCTGGATGCGAACCCCACCGAATCTGGCGAGAACATCGGCCGACTGCTGATCGATCTTGCGCCCGGATTCAGTCGTGCCGACGAGCCGGGCATCGTCGAGTCCCTGCGCGGGCTGACCGCACAGCTGCCGGGTGTCGAGGCGAAGTTCTCGCGCCCGCAACTGTTCAGTTTCGACACGCCGCTGGAAGTGGAAGTCAGCGGCTTCGATCTCGATCAGTTGAAGATCGCCGGGGATCGCATTGCCGCCCGGATGCGCGAAGACCCGATGTTCGCCGATGTGAAGAGCTCGCTGGAGCAGGGCGCGCCGGAGCTGCGCGTGTACTTCGATCAGGACAAGATCGCCTCGCTGGGCCTGACCAATCGCCAGGTGGCGGATCAGATCGTACGCAAGGTGCGCGGCGAGGTGGCCACGCGCTACAGCTTCCGCGATCGCAAGATCGACGTGCTGGTGCGCGCGCAGGAATCCGATCGCGCCTCGGTGGATGCGATCCGCAGCCTGGTGATCAATCCCGGTGCGCCGAATCCGGTGCCGCTGGAGGCCGTGGCGCGCGTGGAAGTCACCGAAGGTCCGGCTGAAATCCGTCGCGCCGATCAGGAGCGCGTGGCGGTGATCTCGGCCAATCTGCGTGGTGATCTGGGCAGCGCGGTGCGCATTGCCCAGACCATCGTCAGCGAAGTGCCGCTGGCGGCGGGCACGCAGGCTAAGGTGGCGGGGCAGAGCGAAGACCTGGAAGCGAGCTACCAGTCGCTGATGTTCGCCCTCGCACTGGCGATTTTCCTGGTCTATCTGGTCATGGCCTCGCAGTTCGAGTCCTTGCTGCACCCCTTCCTGATCCTGTTCTCGGTGCCGCTGGCCCTGGTCGGCGCGGTGCTGACCCTGTGGCTGACCGGCACCTCGCTCAGCATCATCGTGTTCATCGGCTTGATCATGTTGGTGGGCATCGTGGTCAGCAACGCGATCGTGCTGGTCGATCGGGTCAATCAGCTCAGGTCGCATGGGCGCAGCAAGCGCGATGCCCTGCGCGAGGCCGGGCGCACTCGTTTGCGGCCGATCGTCATGACCACCATCACCACGCTGTTCGGCTTCCTGCCCATGGCCCTGGGCCTGGGTGATGGCGCCGAGCTGCGCCAGCCTCTGGCGATCACCGTGATCGGCGGGCTGACCTTCTCCACGCTGTTGACACTGATCGTGGTGCCGGTGCTCTACGACGTGATCGACCGTCGTGAGCACTTGCCGAAATCCACGCGGGTGCTGGAACCCCTGGCAGGTGAGTCATGACCCTTGCGGAAGTCGCGCTCAAGCGACCGGTCACCATCGTCATGCTGTTCGTCAGCCTGGTGGTGTTCGGACTGATCAGCACGCGTCTGCTCAAGCTGGAGTACTTCCCGGAGTTCGACGCGCCCTTCATCCTGGTGTCGGTGCCTTATCCGGGCGGTTCGCCGAAGGAAGTGGAGCGCGAGATCGTGCGCCCGCTGGAGGAATCGCTGGCCACCATCTCCGGCATCCGCAGCCTGTATGCGCAGGCGGATGAGAACGGTGCGAACTTCTTCATGCAGTTCGACTGGGGCCGCAGCATCAAGATCAAGCTGGCCGAGGTGCGTGAGCGCGTGGACGCCGTGCGCGGCGAATTGCCCGACGACATCCAGCGCATCCAGATCCTGAAGTTCTCCACCAATGACGAGCCGGTGCTGCAGATCCGTCTGTCCAGCCTGGAGGGCGACATCTCGGGCAGCTACGAGCTGCTGGAGCGTCGCCTCAAGCGGCCGCTGGAGCGCATTCCCGGCGTGGCGGCGGTCGAGCTGTCCGGCGTGGAGCCCGATGAAATCCACATCGATCTGCTGCCGGAGCGCATCGCCTCGCATGGCATTGATCTGAATTCGCTGGCCGGGCGCTTGCAGCAAGCCAGCTTCGCAACTTCAGCCGGTCTGATCCATGCCGGCGACTTCCGTTATCGCGTGCAGCCGATGGGCGAGCTTCGGTCTCTGGAGGAATACGGCAACATCGTGGTCGGTCGCGATGGCGTGCGTCTGCGTGACGTGGCCGAGATCCGCAAGGCGCCGCGCGAACAGAACTTCCGCCGCATTCTCAACGGCAACTACGCGGTGGGCGTGGACATACGCCGCGAGCGCGGCGCCAATCTGGTTGAAGTCTGCGACGCGGTGATGGCCGAGGTGCGACGCATCGAAACCACCGGGGCCTTGCCGGGGATCGAGCTGTATCTGATCGGCAATCAAGGCGAGGGCGTGCGCACCTCAATGTTGGAACTGGCCGGTGCAGGCTGGCAGGGCATGCTTTTCGCCTTGCTGGTGTTGTACTTCTTCCTGCGTCACTGGCCCAGCACCTTGTTGGTGACCCTGGCCGTGCCGATCTGTCTGGCGATGACGCTGGGCGCGCTCTATTTCATGGGCCTGACGCTCAACATCCTGACCATGATGGGTCTGCTGCTCGGCGTGGGCATGCTGGTCGACAATGCCGTGGTGGTCACCGAGAGCATCTTCCAGCAACGCGAGAAGAATCCCGACGATCTTTACGGCACGGCGATCGAAGGGACGCGCATGGTCCAGCTCGCGGTCAGCGCCGGCACCCTGACCAGCATCATCGTGTTCGCGCCGCTGGTGTTCGGCGGCACCACGCAGGTGGGCTTGTTCCTTTACTACGTGGCGGTGCCCCTGTCCTTTGCCTTGCTCGCCTCCTGGTTCGTGTCGGTGAGCATCATCCCCATGCTGGCGGCGCGTGTGGATCTGCGTGGCGGGATGAACCAGGTGCAGATGATCGAACGCTGGAAGGACCTCTATGAGGGCTGCCTGCGTTGGACCTTGCACCATCGCGGCAAGACGCTGCTCGGGGTGTTGTTGCTGGCCTTGAGCGTGGTGGTCCCGGCCAAGTACGTGAAGACCGACTTCTTCGGTGGCGATGAAGATCGCGACTTCAGCATCGGCTATGAGTTGAACGGCCGCTACCGGCTGGCGCAGCTGGAAGAGGCGGTGCGCACGGTCGAGGCTTACCTGCTGTCGCAGAAGGAAGCGCTGGAGATCGACTCGGTCTACAGCTTCGTCTCCGAAGATCGTGGCCTCGTTACCCGGGTCAATCTCTACACCGGTGACAATGCCCGCCTGCCGGTGGACGACATCAAGGAAAAGGTGCGCGAGGGCCTGCCCAAGCTGGCCATCGGCAAGCCGCTGATCGACGCCAACATGGGGCCCGGCGGCGGTGGCGGCGGCCAGGGCGACGACAACAAGCTCACCGTCAACATCGTCGGCGATTCCACCGAGGTGCTGGTCCCACTGGCCAAGGATGTGGCGCGCGTGCTGGAAGGCCTGCCGGTGCTCAACGATGTGCGCGTGGCGCAGGCGGAGGAGCAGCAGGAGGTGCAGGTGACGGTGGATCGCGACCGCGCTGCCAGCCTTGGATTCAGCGCCGCACAGGTCGCCAGGCTGGTGCAGATCGCGATGCGCGGTGCGCCGCTGCGCGAGTTCCGCACCGAAGATGGCGAGGTGCCGGTGTGGCTGCGCTTCAAGGATGCCGAGCGCCTGTCGCTGGACGGGCTGAAGCAGATCCGTGTCACGCGCGGCGACGGCACCTCGGTGCCGCTGGATGCGCTGGTCGACATCGATTTCTCGCCCGGCCCGAGCGCGATCACAAGGCAGAACCGGCAGACCAGCCGGGCCATCGATGCCACGCTGGCGCCGGGGGCCGACATGGGTGATGCGCGCCTGCAGATTCGCGAGGCGATGAAGGCATTTCCCTTCCCGGCCGGCTACGCTTACGACGAAGGTCAGCGCTTCCAGGATGATGAGCGTGCGGCGCAGGAAATGGTGTTCAGCCTGCTCCTCGCCATCGTGCTGATCTACATGTTGATGGCCGCGCTCTTCGAGTCCGCGCTGTACCCAATCTCGATCATGGTCTCGATTTTGTTCGCCGTGGTCGGTGTGTACTGGACCTTCCTGATCTGGAGCACCACCTTCTCGGTGATGGCCTTCATCGGCGTGATGATCCTGATCGGTGTGGTGGTGAACAACGGCATCGTGCTGATCGAGCACGTGAACACGCTGCGCCGCGCGGGCTACAGCCGCGAAGAGGCTTTGGCGATCGGCGGCCGCGAGCGCTTGCGCCCGATCCTGATCACCACGGCGACCACTGTGCTCGGCCTGATGCCGCTGTGCATCAGCGACGTCAGCATCGGTGGCAATGGCCCGCCGTATTTCCCGATGGCACGGGCCATCGCCGGTGGTCTGGTGTTCTCCACCATCGTCACGCTGCTGGTGCTGCCAACGATGTACGCGGGCGTGGAAGATCTGGCGGCCTGGGCCAAGGAACGCTGGCGCCTGGCGGGTACCAAGTCAGCGGATTGGCGCCTGGGCCGGCCACGCTCAGCAAGCTGAGCGGCAGGCAAAAGAAAAGGGCCGCGCTTGCGGCCCTTTCTGCATCCACCAGCGGCGCAATCCCGCAGCCGCTCAGCCTGATGCTCAGCGCTGACGCGCCTTGAAACGCGGATTGCTCTTGCAGATCACGAAGACCTTGCCGCGACGGCGGACGATCTTGCAATCGCGATGACGGCTCTTGGCCGACTTGAGCGAGGAGAGAACTTTCATGGCGCACCGTCCCTGCTGACGCTGGTTCAAAAAGAAGCGGGAGGATAACAGCGCCCGCGCGGGCCAGACAAGGCGGGGAAGCGCGGCAATTCGGCCTGCGGACAGCCAGTGCGGGGCATCGGTGCGGATCGACTTCGCATCCGCTGCACACATCCGGGTTAGAATTTGTCCGGACAAATTATGCGGGAGATGCGCGATGACGACCCTGGTGGTGCTGTTCAATCTCAAGCCCGGCGTCAGCGCCGAACAATACGAAGCCTGGGCGCGTGCCGTCGACCTGCCCACCGTGCGCAAGCTTCCTTCAGTGGCCGAGTTCCAGGTCTACCGCGCCGGCTCTCTGCTCGGCAGCAGCGAAGCCGCGCCGTATCAGTACATCGAAGTCATCCGTCTGCATGACCTGCAAGCCTTGTTCGCCGACATTGGCACGCCGGTGATGCAGAAGGTGGCGAGCGAGTTCCAGGCGGTGGCGGATGCCCCGCAGTTCATCGTCTGCAACGCGCTGGATTGATGCCATGAGCCTCTATCCCGAACTGCGTGGCAAGGTGGCGGTGATCACCGGATCCGGGCGCAAGGCGGGCCTGGGCGCAGCCATGGCCTTGCGTCTGGCAGAGGAAGGCTGTCGGATCGTGATCAGCGATCTCGGTCAGGCGGCGGGCCCCAATTTCCCCGATCACGCCATCGGTGCCACGGCGGAAATGGAGGAGATGGTGGCGGCGGTGCGCGCCCTGGGCAGCGAGGCAGTGGCGGTGCCTTGCGACATGCGCGATGCGGCCGCGGTGCAGAATTTGATCGCCGCCAGCGTCGGCGCCTTTGGCCGCATCGACATCCTGGTCAACAACGCCGGTATCGGCTACCTGATGAAGCCCATCGTCGAGATGAGCATCGAGGAGTGGGATGCGGTGCTCGATGTCAATCTGCGCGGCGTGTTCCTGGCCACCAAGTACGCCGCCGAGCAGATGATCCGCCAAGGGCAGGGCGGCAGCATCGTCAACATTGCCTCGCAGGCTGCCAAGAGCGGCTTTCCCTACGCCTCCGCCTACTGTTCGAGCAAGCACGGTCTGGTCGGGCTGACCCGCGTGTCGGCAATCGAGCTGGGCAAGCATGCGATCCGCGTCAATGCGATCTGCCCCAACCATGTCACCACCGGTCTTGGCGCCTGGCAGAACGAGTACTTCTCCAAGGCCTTGGGTATGAGCCTGGATCAGTACATGGCGGCGATGAAGGGGCGTATTCCGCTGGGACGGCCCGGCTTGCAGCAAGACACTGCCAATGCCTGCGCCTGGTTGTGTTCGAACCAGTCGGCCTATGTCACCGGCGAGGCGATGAACGTCTCCGGTGGCGAAGAAGTGCACTGAGGAGCAATCGATGAGCTATTCCTGGCCGGAAGGCAAACGCCTGGCCCTGTCGATAGTGGTCAATGTCGAAGAGGGCAGCGAGCTCAGCCTGCGCGACGGCGATCGCGGCCCCGAGCCGGTCGACGAACTCGGCGTTCAGTTGAAGGCGCCAGTCCGCAACTACGGCAACGAATCCAACTACCTGTACGGGATCAAGGCCGGTTTCCCGCGCATCGCCCGGCTGCTGGATGAGTACGGCATCCGCGCCACTTTCACCGCCGCCGCGCTGGCGCTGGAACGCGCCCCGCACATCGCCGAGTACATCCGGCAGCGCGGGCACGAGGCCTGTTCGCATGGCTGGCGCTGGGTGCACCAGTTCAAGCTGGATGAAGCGGCCGAGCGCGAGTTCATCCGCAAGGCCTGCGCGAGCATCGAGAGCACCTGCGGCACACGGCCGCTGGGCTGGCTGTCGCGTTATCTGCATACCGATCGCACGCGACGGCTGCTGGCCGAAGAGGGCTTTCTGTACCACATGGACGACTACTCCGACGACGCGCCCTTTTGGGACTACGTCGACGGCAAGCCCATCGTGGTGCTGCCCTATGCGCTGGACTCCAACGACATGAAGTTCTGGACCGCGCCCTCGCTGACCCCGGATGACTGGCTGCAGTACGCCATCGACACCCTCGATGTGCTGCATCAGGAAGGCGAGGCGGAGCCACGGATGATGTCGCTGGGCCTGCACCTGCGGATCATCGGTCGCCCTGGTCGCATCAATGCGCTGGAGCAGTTTCTGCAGTACGCCACCAGCAAGGAAGACGTGTGGATCGCCACGCGGCGGCAGATTGCCGAGCACTTCGCGGCGCAGGTTCCGCCCAAGGTGGCGCACTGATGAGTGCACGTCGCTGCTTATTGTTCGTGCCGGGCTCCAGGCCCGAGCGTTTCGTCAAGGCGGCCGCCAGCGGCGCCGACATGGTGTGCATCGATCTGGAAGACGCGGTGGCGCTGACAGACAAGGACAGCGCGCGGCGTGCGGCGCTCAGCTTCCTCGCCAGCGCCGAACGCAATCCGTCCTGCGAGTGGGTGCTGCGCTGCAATGCACTGGCCACTGCCGAGGGCTGGCGCGATGTGCTGGCGCTGCTCGACGCCGCCGCACTGCCCGATCTCTTGATGCTGCCCAAGGTCAGCGACGCGACGGAACTGCGTCTGCTGAGCGAGGTATTGGGGGCGCGCTGCCCGCCCTTGATTGCCTTGATCGAGGGCCCGCGCGGCATCGCCATGGCGCGCGACATCGCCAGGGCGCCGCGGGTCAGCATGCTGATGCTCGGTGGCGCCGACTACTGCGTGGAACTGGGCGCGGAGATGGGCGCCGAGAGCCTGCTGTGGCCGCGCAGTGCGATGGCCGCCGCGGCGGCCGAAGCCGGCATCCCGTGCATGGATGTGCCCTTCCTCGATGTGCAGGATCCCGCCGGCCTCGATGCCGAGACGCGGCGCGTCGTGGCCTTGGGCTTTGCCGCCAAGGCGGCCATCCATCCGTCCCAGGTCGAGGTCATCCAGCGTGCCTTGAACCCCACACCGGAGCGCGTGGTCTGGGCGCGCAGGGTTGTCGAGGCCTTCCAAGCCAGTCCGCATGCCGCCATCCAGGTGGACGGCAAGCTGGTGGATCGTCCCATCGTGGTCGCCGCCGAGCGCGTGCTGCGTCGTGCGGGTTTGGTCGTATGATGCGTTTCGCATCATTTGATGTGATTGATAAGGTTTGATGCCATGCGCACGACTTTGAGCTTGAGTGAACGCGCTTATGACATCGTGACGCGCTACGCGGCCGCCAATCGGCTCAGCATGGGTGAAGCGGTGTCGCGGCTGATCGAGCGCGAGTTCGACGCACCGCCGCTGCTGAAGTCCGGCCCCGGCACGCTGAAGATTGTCCCTGCCACCGGACGCACGCTGAGTTCCGATCAGGTGCGCGCGATCTGGAGCGAGGAATGAGCCACGCTCGGATCGCCGACGCCGGTGCGCCGTCTGCGCTCTCGGCAGGCTTCCTGCTCGACACCAATGTCATGGCGGCCTTGAGCTTCGAGGATCACGAGGCGCATGTGCCGTGCCTGAAGTGGTTTGTCGGAATCGGCAGCTTTGCGCTGTGTCCACTGGTCGAACTGGGCTACGCGCGGCTGGTGATGCGTCCCGAAAAAAGCGGCGGCTACGGCTTCAACGCGCGTTTGATGCTGCAGCTCCTCGATGGTTTCCGCAGCGATCCGCGCTGCCAACTGCTCGACGATCGCGCCGAGGCCCTGGGCGCGGTTGGCTGGCAGCGCGTGCTCGGCCACAACCAAGTCAACGATGCCTACCTGCTGGCCTTGGCCATGCAGCACCAACTGCGTCTTGCCACCCTGGATCGCGGCCTTCTGTCGCTGTGCGCTCCGGATCAGCAGGCCAGCATCCATCTGATTCATTGATTGCCAGGAGTGCCCCCATGCAAGGCGCCAAGACCATCGGTCCCCAGCGGTATCGCGAGAGCTTCGGCCGTTACTTCGAGGAGTTCGAAGTCGGTGATGTGTATGAGCATCGTCCCGGCCGAACCATCACCGAGACCGACAACACCTGGTTCACGCTGCTGACCATGAACACCCACCCGATGCACTTCGACAAGGAGTACGCCAAGCACTCAGAGTTCGGGCGCTGCCTGGTGTGCAGCCCCTTCACTGTGGCGCTGATGGTGGGCATGAGCGTGACCGACGTCAGCCAGAAGGCGATCGCCAATCTGGGCTGGACCGACATCAAGCTCACCGCGCCGCTGTTCGTCGGCGACACCCTGTACGCGGAAAGCGAGGTGCTGGAAAAGCGCGAGTCGCAGAGCCGGCCGAATGCTGGCCTGGTTACGGTCAAGACCATCGGCAAGAAGCAGGATGGCACCGTGGTCTGCGTGTTCAATCGCACCATGCTGATTGCCAAGCGCGGTTTCGAAGTCGAACAGAAGGCGAACTACTGATGAGCGGCACGCAGTGGACGGCGGAGGATGAAGCGGCCCTGCTCGACAGCATCGACCGCTGGGTGGAGCGCGAGGTCAAGCCCATCGCGCGCGAGCACGACCAGGAAGACAAGTACCCGCATGCGCTGGTCGAGCAGATGAAGGAACTGGGCCTGTTCGGCGCCACCATTGCGCCGGAGTACGGCGGCCTGGGCCTGTCTGCCCGCACCTACGCCAAGATCGTGATTCGCGTGGCCTCGGCCTGGATGGCGCCGGTGGGCATCTTCAATTCGCACCTGATCATGGCCAGTGCGATCGAACGCTGCGGCACCGAGGCGCAGAAGCAGCACTATCTGCCGCTGATGGCGAGCGGCGCCAAGCGCGGCGGCATCGCGCTGACCGAGCCCAATGCGGGCTCCGATCTGCAAGCCATCCGCAGCGTGGCGCGGCGCGATGGCGATGACTACCTCATCAACGGCAGCAAGACCTGGATCACCAACTCGCTGTACGGCGACATGGTGCTGCTGCTGGTCAAGACCGATCCCGAGGCGCAGCCCAGGCACAAGGGCATGAGCCTGTTCATCGCCGAGAAGGGCCCGGGTTTCGTGGTCGCCGGCAAGCTCAAGAAGCTCGGCTATCGCGCCATCGATTCCTGCGAGCTGTCCTTTCAGGACTACCGCGTGCCGGCGGCCAATCTGGTCGGCGGCGTCGAAGGTCAGGGCTTCTATCAGACCGCGGGCGGACTCGAACTCGGGCGCATCAATGTTGCGGCGCGTGGTGCCGGCATCGCTGAAGGGGCACTCAAGCTGGCACTGGCCTACGCGCAGACGCGCCAGGCTTTCGGCAAGGCGATCTGCGAGCACCAGGCGATCCAGCTCAAGCTGGCCGAGATGGCCAGCAAGGTGGAGGCCAGCAAGCTCTTGATCGACAGCGCGGCACGCAAGTACGACAGCGGCGAGCGCTGCGATCTCGAAGCCAGCATGGCCAAGTACTTTGCCACCGAGACCGGCGTGTACTGCGCCGAGGAGGCGATGCGCATCTTCGGTGGCTACAGCTACTCGGTGGAGTACGAAATCGAGCGCTACTATCGCGACTCGATGCTGATGTGCATCGGCGAGGGCACCAACGAGATCCAGCGCATCATCATCGCCAAGCAACTGATCGAGCGGAACAAGGCATGAGCGATCCACGCGTGCGTCAATTCAAGTTCGTCGGCATGTTGCTGATGCTCGCAGCGATGATGCTGGTCGCGCTGGGGCTGGTCTTCCTGTTTGGGCTGGATCTGGCGCTGATCGGCGGCATCCTGATATTTGTGGGTGTAGTCGATCTGGGCGTGGGCTTCTGGTTCCTGCGCCGCGGGGCCGCGCTTGAACGCTGAGGCGCTGCCGCTCAATGGCCTGCGCGTGCTCTCGGTGGAGCAGTACGGCGCCGGACCCTATGGCTCGATGTACCTCGCCGATCTGGGCGCCGAGGTGGTCAAGATCGAGGCGCCGCCGGGCGGCGATGTGTCGCGCGCCACCGGGCCCTACTTCCTCGGCGAGGGCGACAGTCAGTTCTTCCAGACCTTCAACCTCAACAAGCGCTCGCTGCGCCTGGACCTCAAGCATCCAGAAGGGCGCGCTGTGTTCGAAAGACTGGTGCAGAGCGCGGATGCGGTAATGAACAATCTGCGCGGCGATCAGCCCGCCAAGCTGGGCCTGGACTACGCCAGCCTGGGCCCGCTGAAGCCGGCCATCGTGTGTGCGCATCTTTCGGCCTACGGACGCGACAATGAACGCGCCGCCTGGCCTGGTTACGACTATCTGATGCAGGCCGAAGCAGGCTTCATGAGCCTCACCGGTGAGCCAGACGGGCCACCGGCGCGATTTGGCCTCAGCATGGTCGATTTCATGACCGGCGCGGTCACTGCCATGGGTCTGCTCGCTGCAGTGCTCGGCGCGCAGCGCAGCGGTCGCGGCCGCGATGTGGATGTCAGCCTCTTCGATGTGGCTTTGCACCAGCTGAGCTATCCCGCGACCTGGTTCCTGAATGCCGGTCATCGCACCACGCGCCTGCCGCGCTCGGCGCATCCGGGCACGGTGCCCTGCCAGCTCTATCGCTGCGCCGACGGCTGGCTGATGGTGATGTGCATGCTGGACAAGTTCTGGCAGGAGTTTGTCGAAGGCGTCGGCAAGCCGGAGCTCAAGGACGATCCGCGCTTTGCCGATTTTGCCGCGCGGCGCCAGCACCGCGAGGCGCTGACGCCGCTGATCGATGCCGCGCTGGCGCAGGCGGATACGGAGCACTGGCTGGCGCGATTCGCCGGACGCATTCCGATTGCGCCGGTGCACGATGTGCTGGCCGCGCTGGAAAACCCCTACGTGGAACGGGTGGGCATGCTGCAGACGCTGCTGCATCCGGCCGAGGGCCCGATGCGCTTCCTGCGCAATCCGATCAAGCTCGATGGCCAGCGGCTGCAAGGCGAGCTGTGTCCGCCGCTGGGGCAGGACAGCGAGGCCCTGTTGAGCGCACTGGGCTATGACGCTGCCGCGATCGCCGCGCTGCGCGAGCAAGGTGTGATCTGATGAAGCTCGAAGGTCTGCGCGTCATCGACCTTTCCCTGTTCCTGCCCGGCCCGCATCTGACCATGATGATGGCCGACCACGGCGCCGACGTGATCAAGATCGAGCCGCCGGGCGAGGGCGAGCCGGTGCGCCATGTCGGCCTGCGCCTGGGCGAGCATTCGGTGTGGTTCCGCAACACCCATCGCAGCAAGCGCAGCCTGGTGCTGAACCTCAAACAGGCCGAGGATCGCGAGATCCTGCTCGCGCTGTGCGATCAGGCCGATGTCTTCGTCGAGGCCTTTCGCCCTGGCGTTGCCGAGCGACTGGGTCTGGGCCCGGATGCGCTGCGCGCGCGCAATCCGCGGCTGGTGTACTGCTCCATCGCCGCATTCGGGCAGAGCGGACCCTTGCGCGAGCGACCGGCGCACGATCTGGCCATCGAAGCCATGGCCGGCGCGCTCAGCCTCAATCTGGGGCAAGACGGACTGCCCACCAATCCCAACATGCCCTGCGCCGACATGGCCGCCAGCCTGATGGCCCTTGCCGGCATCCTGATGGCGCTGTACCGGCGTGAACGCAGTGGGCGCGGCGATGTGATCGACCTGTCCATGCAGGACGCGCTGATGGCCTGGATGCCCAATGTGATGGGCCCGCTGTTCGCCGAGCAGCGTGCGCCGGTGGTCAAACACGAGCGCTCCTGGGGCGGCAATGCCTTCTACCGCATCTACCGTTGTGCCGACGGCCGCCATCTGGCGCTCGGCGGCAGCGAGCACAAGTTCGTGCTCAACCTCTTGAATGCCCTGGGACGCAGCGATCTCGCCACGCTGACCGAAGCTGGCCCCGGCCCGCACCAGCAAGCGTTGGTCGATTTCCTCAGCGAACGCTTCGGCAGCGAACCGCTGGCGTACTGGGAGGCCTTCCTCGCCAATCTGGATGTGTGCTGGGCGCCCGTGCTGGATCTCAAGCAGGCCTTCGCCCAGGAGCAGGTCGCGGCGCGCCAGATGTTGCTCTACGATGCCGAGGGCTTGCCGCATCTGGGTGTGCCGATCAAGTTTGGTGAAGAGCCCGCCCAGCCGCGCCTTGCAGTCCCGCGTCTCGATGAACACCGCGTCGCCATCCTGGCCGAGCTTGCCGCAGCAGGCCGGTCGCCATCAGGAGTGCCCGAAGCATGATCCGTTCGCTGCGAGTGGGAATGATGCTGGCCGCCCTGGCCCTTGGCGGCGGCTGCGCGATGCTGGGTTCCGCGCCCGCCGATGAAGCCGCGCCATCGGCAGCCAGCCGCACGCAGGAATGGACCGCGGCGCGCCAGCTGGAGCGCTTCCTGATCTGGTTCCCAGGCGAATACAACAACAACGAACAGGTCTGGGCGCAGAAGGAAGTCGCCGCCGGCAAGCCGATCGCCGAGCCGATCCTGCATCTGCACCATCTGGTGTTGCCGGTCGAGGTTCCCAAGCTCGGCAACAATGTGTTCTTGGTGCGGCAGACGGTGGGCGGCAAGACCGAGGATCTGTATCGCCTGCACCTCTATCGCGTGGGCACCAACCCGGCCGGCGATGGGCTGCGGATGGAAATCTACGGCTTCCGCGACATCGCGCGCTACGCGGATGCGCATCGCGATCCCGCCGTGCTCAAGAATGTCGATCTGCCCGAGCTGACCCACATCCCCGGCTGCGAAATCCTGTGGCGTTTCGATTCGACCAACCAGCGCTTCCACGGCGCGATGGCCGATGGCGCCTGCCGTTTCCAGTCCGATCGCGGCGGGGTTGAAGTGCGGGTCAGCGACGAACGCACGCTGGTCGCCGAAGGCATGAGCATCCGCGACTCGGCGCTGAGCGCCGACGGCGAGCGGGTGTTCGGACGCAATGACGGCCAGGCTTACGAGAACCGCAAGGTGCGCTACTACCTGGGCTGGGCAGCGATGCAGCGCGAAGGTCGCGATCCCACTCCGGGCGGCGAAAAGTGGCGCGCCTTTCGCGACATCGCCCTGCACAACGAAGGGCAGACGCTGAAGCTGACCTGGGCCGATGGCAGCCCGACCGGCTACTCGCTGCAACTCGCCCAGCTCACCTACCAGGGCAGTCAGACGCCGGTGCTCACGCTCAAGCTGCTCGACGATGCCACTGGCAAGTCGGTGTCCTATGCCTGGGCCAATCCGGATGCCACCCGCATCGGCCTCAACATCGGCTGGTTCCAGGCGGGCCTGGTGCGCAAGTCCGAAGACATCCACTTCGGCCCGCGCTAAAGCTTCGCAGACGGCAGCAGGGTGCGGCCCCGACACGATTCGAACGTGCGACCTTCCCCTTAGGAGGGGGACGCTCTATCCAGCTGAGCTACGGGGCCATGGTGCAGCCGCGACGACTGGCCGCGGCGCGCGAAGTCTACTGCGATCAGCGCGCCGCCGGTGCGGCCGCGACCGGCAGGGGGCCGAAGATCGGGCCGGCTTGGGCGAGCAGGTAGGCGAGGGCGGCGTAGGCGGCGACGTTCTGGTCCAGATCCTCGGCCTTGACGACCGCGATGGTGTCCTTGGCGGTGTGGTGGATGTCGAAGTAGTTGGTTCCGTCCTGGCCGAGCGCGAAGATCGGCATGCCGAGGTCGCGCATGGCGCTGAGGTCGGCGCCGCCGCCCGCTTCGTTGTTGCCGCGCTCAATGCCCAGTGGCGCCAGCACCGCGTGGATCTGCTCGACCACCGGCAGGGCTTCGGGCTTGACCCTGGAGCTGAAGCGCCAGATGCGGCCAGCACCGAAGTCCGATTCGGCGCCGCCGATGTGCAAGGCCACCTGATCGGCGTGCTCGCGGGCGTAACGCCGTCCGCCATGGATGCCTTGCTCCTCATTGGCGAAGGCGACCACGCGGATGCTGCGGCGCGGGCGTTCGGGCAGGGCAGCGATCAGCGCGGCGGCGGTGGCGGTGATGGCCACGCCGGAGGCGTTGTCGATGGCGCCCGTGCCCAGATCCCAGCTGTCCAGATGGCCGCCGATCAGCACCATTTCCTCGGGCTTTTCGCGGCCCAGCACCTCGCCGATGACGTTCGCGCTGGTGTAGGTGCCATTGCGCACGCGGCTGCCCAGTTCCAGCTTGACCGTGACCGCTTCGCCGCGCGCCAGCTGTGCTTCCAGCTGATCGGCATCGACTTGTCCCAGCGCGGCGGCCGGAATGCGGGTGAGCATGTTGTCGTAGCGCATGGTGCCGGTGTGCGGGCTGCGCGAGTCAGAGTCGGTGCCCACCGAGCGGATCAGCACGGCCGCGGCCCCGGCGCGGGCGGCGTAGACCGCGCCGGCGACGCGGGCGATCACCGCCACGCCGTAGCCTGAGCCGTCTTTGGCGCGTGCCATCCGGTTGGCGACATAGGCGATCTTGCCTTGCAGCGAGCCGGGCGCGGCCGCCTGCAAGGCAGCGGCATCCTTGAACATCACCACCTCGGCGCTGATGCCGCCGGCCGGCGTGCCGATGCTGCCGCCCAGCGCCGTCGCGGTGAGGCTCTGCGGTTCTGGCGACACGATGCTGGCGCTCTCGAACCCGCGATCCCACACCGGGAAGCTCACCGGCATGGTGTAGACGCGATCGAAGCCCAACTGCTTGAAGCGCGCCACGGTCCAGGCCACGCCCTTGGCATCGTTGGGCGTGCCGGCCATGCGATGGCCGACTTCACGGGTCAGATCGTCGACGAAGTCATAGGCCGCGGTGCCCTTGAGCGCCTGATCGCGCAGGCTGGCAGCCACCGCCAGATCCTCATCCTGCAGCGGCGCGGCATGGGCATGGCAGGCGAGGACAAGCAACACGGGGGCGAGGCTGCGGCCAATCGACATGGCGGGGTGACTCCGACGGGCGAAGCGCGCAAGACTACGAGAATCCCCTTGCCACTCGCGACGCTTCGACCCGCATGAGCACCGTCACACCCCAGCCGATCCGCACCCAGCGCATCGAGAACCGCTTGCTCGCCGTCTACGATGGCCTGATGAGCGCTGCGGAATGCCAGCAGTACTTCCAGGCGCTGGCGCAATCGCCCTTCGTGCGTTCCGAGATCGCGCGGCCCGACACCGCTGACTACAAACATTGGGCCAGCGAGTTCCCGCTGAGCAATCTCGCCCATCTGCCGATCTATCCGCGCACGCTGGCGGCGCTGGGCCCCTTCGCCCGGCCCGGCATTCGCTTTCAGGCCTATCGCGCCTACACCAACCACGCGGCCTACGGCGACATGCTCTACACCCACACCGATTGCTTGCCCGGGGCCGGAGAGCTGACCGCGCTTTGGTACTTCTGCGAGCGCTGGGACACCGAGTGGGGCGGCGAGACGATGTTCTATGACGAAAGCGGTGATGCCGTGGCCTGCGTCAGCCCACGGCCAGGCCGGCTGGCGATCTTCGATGGCGCGATCCGCCATGCCGGTCGCCCACCCAACCGCATCTGCTACGCGCCGCGCTACACCTTTGCGATCAAGCTGGAGCCGAAGCCGATCTGAACAAGCCGCGCGCGGCCTGCAGGGCCTCGCCGCTGCCGGCGATGACCAGCACGTCGCCCAGATGCAAGGCGCTGCGTCCATCCGGCGTCAGCAGCGCTTCCGGCCCGCGACGGATGGCCAGCACGGTGGCGCCGGTCAGGCCGCGCAGGTCGATCTCGCCCAGGCTGCGGCCAATCCAGGCATGGCCCGCGGCCAGCACCAGCGAGCCCAGGTCGCCCATGCCGGGCAGCAGTTGCTCCATCTGATCCAGCGCTTCCCCGGCCTTGCCCGGCTCCGGCACCGCCACCGCCTCGACCAGGGCCTGCGCACCGGCACGCACATGCCCTTGCAGCTGGGTGGCGCTGCGCCAGAAGGCGATCGCCGCGATCAGCACCAGGCCCAGCAGCACGAAGCTGCTTTTGAATTCGGGCAGGAAGGGCTGCAGGATGGCCAGACAGGGCAAGGCCACCACCATGGTGATGCCGAGCTGCAGACTGACCACGAAGGCGCGCCGCGGCGCCTGCGCGAAGTCGACCTGGCCCTCGGCCACATCCGGCAGCGCGGCGGTGGCCAGCATGCGGCCGAGCACACGGATCAGGCGGAACAGGCCGAACACGAAGGGCAGCGAGATCGCGATCGCACCGGCCACCACCAGCCAACGCGCCATCGCGGCCGCCACATCCAGCCGCTGCTTGAGATAGCGCACCACTTCATCGCCACCCACCGCCACTGCGATCACCAGCGCCACCAGCAGCAGCGCATCCAGGGCGATCAGGCGCAGGTACTTGCGCACCCGGGCGCCAGCCGTGCCGGCTTCGCGCGCGCGCTGCAACTGCTCGATCCAGCTCGCATACAAGGCGGCAAAGGTCTGCAGCGGCTTGGGCAGCGCGGCCTCGATGCGCGAGGCCAGCGCGCCCGAATGGCGCACGGCGAAGGGGGTGATCAGCACGGTGATCGCCGACACACCGACGGCGATGGGGAAGAGCTTGGCGTCGATCGCGCCCAGACTGGTGCCCAGCGCCGCGATGATGAAGGAGAACTCGCCGATCTGACCCAGCGCCAGACCGGCTTGCGCCGACAGGCGCACGCTGCTGCCGGTGGCAAAAAAGCCCAGCGTGACGCCGACGAACTTGCCCACCACCACCAGCAAGACCAAACCCAGGATGGTGCCGGCATGAGCCCACAACTGGACGGGATCGATGGACATGCCCACCGACACAAAGAACACCGCGGCGAAGATGTCGCGCAAGGGCCGCACCTGTGCGGCGATCCGCTTGGATTCGCCGCTTTCGGCAACCAGACAGCCAGCGAGGAAGGCGCCCAGTGCCACCGAATAGCCGAAGGATTGCGCCGCCAGCGCCGCCGCGAAGCACACGCCGACGGCGCTGACCAGCGTGGTTTCCGGCCGGGCCAGCGCCACCACGAAGCGGATCAGGCGCGGCACCATCAGCAGACCGACGATCACCAGCACCGACAGAAAGATCCCCAGGCGGCCGGCGGTTGCGGCCAACTCGGCCAGGTCGAAAGAGCGGCTCACGGCCAGCGTGGTGAGCAGGGCCACGATCAGGATCGCGAACACGTCTTCCATGACCAGCGCGCCGTACACCTGCTCGCGCAGGCGGCCGCCGATCTTCTGCTCCTCGAAGGTGCGCGCGATGATGGTGGTGGAGCTGATCGCCAGCATGCCGGCCAGGAAGGCGCACTCGATGTCGTTCAGGCCCATCAGCTGACCGGCGAAATAGCCCAGCCACAGCATCAAGCCCATTTCCACCAGGGCGATGGCAAAGCCCTTGCCGCCCACTTCGGCCAGCTTGCGCAAGCTCAGTTCCATGCCGATGTAGAACATCAGCAGGATCACGCCGAGTTCGGACAGCGTGGTGACGATCCCGGCGTCGGCCACCAGCAAGGGCGGCGCATGCGGACCGATGATCACGCCGGCGATCAGATAGCCCAGCACCACCGGCAGGCGCAGCCGTTGCGAGATCACGGTGGTGACGGCCGCCACGCACAGCACGGCGGCAAAACTGGTCAGAAAGTCGTGATCGGGCGCGGTCACGCCTGGCATCCCACAAGGGTGGCTATGCTGCGAGCGTATCGACAATGTGAGGACGCTGCCAAGCGCATGCCGCACCGCGAGCCGAATCCAAACGCATGGGCGCGCGAACTGGCGACTGCGGTGGAGTACCGTCCGCGCTGGCTGACGCCGGCCCAGGCCGAAGGCATCCAGCAGCAGTTGGTCGCTGAACTCCCCTGGTGCGTGCATGGCGTGCGCCTGTTCGGCCGCGAGCAGGCCGCGCCGCGGTTGTCCAGCTGGCATGGCGACGCCGATGCGCGCTACCGCTATTCCGGCATCGTGCGCGAACCACAGCCCTGGACTCCCACGCTCAGCGCCTTGCGCCGGCGTCTTGAGGACGAACTGGCGCAAGCCTTCAACAGCGTGCTGGCCAATCGCTATCGGCATGGGCAGGACAGCATGGGCTGGCACGCCGACGACGAGCCCGAGCTCGGCCCCGAGCCGCTGATCGCCTCGCTCAGTTTCGGCGCCAGCCGCCGCTTTCTGCTCAAGCCCAAGCGCGGCGGTCGCAGCCTCGGCATCGAACTCGAACACGGCAGCCTGCTGCTGATGCGCGGCCACTGCCAACGCGACTACCTGCACGCCCTGCCCAAGACCGCACGCCCGGTGGCCGAGCGGATCAATCTGACCTTTCGCCGGATCGCAGCGAAGACTGCGGGATAAGTCCTGCTACGCGATCAGGCTTGTGCCTGTCTGCGGTCCTCAGGGCCAAGTCAGCGAAGCGGCGCCGCAGCGGCGTCCGGCTGAGTGCCGATTGACCGCCGGCCAGGGACGGCCGGCCCGCCAATCAAGCACGCAAGTGATTGATTGGTCGAAGCCAAGTCCGGACATGTGCCGGACTTGGCGTGGGCTGACAAGTCCAGGATGGACTCGTTCAGACCATTCCTAGTCGTAGCCGTCCGCAAACACCAGGCCGCCCTGTTGCTGGCTGAAGTGCTGCAGGAAGGCAGTCAGCGCGAGCGGTGGATTGAGCGCCGCGCCCTGGCCGGACTGGCCATTTCGGTTGAGGCCGTGGCAACCGTCGCAGGTGCGGATCTCGCCGGGCTGCAGGGTGAGCCAGAAGCGTTCACGCACCACCGGGTTGCCGTTCGGAGCGGTGCTCTGCCAGCTGAGCGCGCGCTGCGCGGGCACGGCGATCGCGCTGGAGCCATCGCTGAAGATGGGCGTGCTGCCGGCCGGTCCGCCGGGATTCGGCAGGTTCATCGCCAGCGCTTCCGGCTGGTGCAGGAAGCGCGACAGCACGCGACGGCCCGGGCGTGGATTGCTGGTGCCGCCGATGCCGCGCAGCTGATCGGCCTGCACGACCTGGAAATGGGCGATGTCGTAGATCGTGCCGGCGGCGCCCACATGCTGCACGCCGCCGGGCACCCGTAGATTGAAGGGTTGCTGGCGATCGGCATCATCACGCGCGGTGGAATCGCGGACCACGATCAAGGCCAGGCCGCGCTCGCGCAGATGGCGACGCAGCGTGCTTTCCGCCACTGCCGCCGTCGCCACCGCTTGCTGTTCGGGCGCGGGCAAGGCCGGTTCACGCGTGTTCGGCGGCACTGGACGTGCGCGCACTTCCACCGGGCTCAGCTCCCACAGCTCGCCGCTGTAGCTGACCGCAACATCCGGACTCCACCAATTCACGGTCTTGCTGAGACCGGCGGTCAGCGTCGCGCCGGCAGTCAGGAATCCACCGCTGCCCGCGGTCATGAAGCGGAGGCGGAAGCGGTAGTTGGGCACCGGCGCGGTGGGCGTGCCGATGTTCTGCAATTGCCCTTGCTCGCTGGCATGCGCGACCACGATGCGACCATCACTCAACACCGCCGGATTGCGGTAGTGACCGCTGTGGGTAGGCCCCGGTGTGGTGCCGAAGGTGCTGCGCGGGGTCATGTAGTCGATGACGATGTCGTCGGGATTGGCGCTGGGCGGGGCATCGAAACGGATCAGCTGACCGGCCGAATGCGTGGTGAACTCCGGCGCATCGATGGCGTAGTAGCGACCCGGCTGGTTGGGATCCTCGGTGATGTGAAAGACATTGAGCACCGAGTTGGGATTGGTGCGCCCGGAAACCTCGGCGATGAACTCGCGCAGATTGCTGTCGTTGTTGAAGCTGCGGTTGAAGTAGCCCACCAGTTCATGGCGGCCCAGATGGTTGAGGATCTCGGCCTGCGAGCCGTCCTGCGCGATCTGCCAAGGGAAAAAGTTGTTGAGGGTGAAGCCTTCCACCGTCGAGCCCGGTGCGGCGACGCGCGGCTCCGGGAATACCTCGCTCAGCGTCGGCAGGATCGCGGCATTGGCGGACTCGTCCGCCCAATCGAAGTTGCCGAAAGGATTGCCGGCGCCCTCGGCCTGCTGGTCGCGCTGCAGGTGATCCCAGCGGGAGAACAGCACGCGTCCGTAGCTGTCCACCAGCGGATCGAAATCGCCCGATGGCGCGTGGTCCAACAACTTCAGCGCGCCGTTGGCGGGATCGAGCCGCCACAGGCCGGTCAGCGTGGGCGTGGACTCGTACTCATCCTGCTGCGGGTACAGATGCAGCGCGCCATTGCGCGGACGATCCGAGGCAAACACGATGCTGCCGTCCGACAGATAAGCCGGCATCACGTTGTTGAAGGCTGTGGGTTGCAGTGGCACCGCCGTGATGCTCACCGTCTGCCCTTGGCCCAGGCCGCTCACTTCATACAGCTGCCAGCGGAACTGCAGTTGCTGGAACTGCTGTGGCGGGGCGCCGATCAGCATCGAGAAGATCGCCTTGCTGCCGTTCCAGTGCACATGCGGATCGCGCACCGCAATCGCCTGGGCGCCCTGGAAGCCGCTGTTGCCGAAGCCGGCTTCGGCGGTGAGGTTGCGCAGGCTGCCGTCGGGATAGCGGATCCACAGATCGCCACCGCGGTACACCGACGCCGGACTGCCGATGTGGTTGGCGAAGGTGGAACCGATCGTCGCGAAGTCCACTGGCACCGGCACCTGGGTGACGAAGAGGATCGGATGCGGCGTGGCTTGCGCGAAGGCAGCCGGTGCGAGCAGCAGCAGCCAGGAACCAAGGATGAACTGCCGGGCGACCATGACGACCTCGCGTGCGTAGGGTTGATGCACATTACCCACGCAAGCCGGCGCAATGACGGGCCTCTTTCACATTTTCTTTGCGCACCAGCATGGTGCAAGGCGCTGCAACTGGAGCCCTCGTGGTGCAGTGCCGCATCCCCGCCATGGTGCATGGC
>ERZ1066138.150-NODE-150-length-23492-cov-8.055340_pt1 | contig 23492 bp, 19 predicted proteins | sample MGYA00382785_ERZ1066138 | MGnify/ENA primary metagenome ERZ1066138 (study PRJEB33369, sample SAMEA5778368) | biofilm metagenome | biome: Industrial cooling water; feature: Water cooling tower basin; material: Biofilm | place: United Arab Emirates | collected... | reverse complement strand
CCGCTGATTGGAACGCAACAAAACCGCTTCGCGGAGCCGGCCGCTGCGCGCGGAAGTTTGCTACTCCGCCGCCTGGTCGTCCAGGAAGGCGTGGGCGTCTTCCTTGCGTTCGAAAATGTGCGGGGCCAGACCGCGTTTCGACAACGCTTCCTGCATCTTCAAGCGCATGAAAGCGGAGGTCGTGTAACGCGTCGTCGTCAGGTAGTGATCGTCCATCATGTATTGAATCATTTCGGCGTAGTCGTCGTAGAGGTCCTCGGCAATCCGGCAGCCGTCGTGGTTGACGACGGAGTTAACGCGCCGGCCCGCAGCCACGCAGGCGGCCACAAGCGTTTTGCGCAGATCGTCGATGTCGCTTTTTTTGCGGACGCTCCAGCCCTCCAGGTTCACAAACAGGATGTTCCGGTCGCTGTCGTAGCTGACACGTTCGGACAGCTTGAGGTTCAACAGCTCGGACAGCAACTCCATGGGATCGTCCACGAAGATGCGGCGATCCATCGGCATCGGCTTATTGATGATGGGCTGGAAATCCATGTGAGGAAGAATGTGTTTGTCGATGTCGATTCCGGGTGCCACCTCGATCAATTCCAGCCCGCCAGGCGTCAACTGGAACACGCAACGCTCGGTGCAATAAATCACCGGCTGCGATTTGCGGCTGGCGTACGGGCCGGAGAACGTGATCTGCTCAACGTTGTTCACGAACTTGCGGGCCCTGCCTTCCTTCACGATCTTGAGCTTGCCGTAGTGGATTTCGACTTCGAGGCCGCCGGCGGTGAAGGTGCCGGCGAATACGACGGCACGCGCGTTTTGCGAGATATCGATGAAGCCGCCGCAGCCGTTCAGGCGGCCGCCAAATTTCGACGTGTTGACGTTGCCGAATTGATCGCACTCCGCCATGCCGAGGCAGGTGAGGTCGAGGCCGCGGCCGTGGTAGAAATCAAACATCTGGTTCTGATCGATGATCGCATGGGCGTTGGCGGATGAGCCGAAGCTCGATCCCCCAGCGAGCACGCCGCCGATGGCCCCGGCTTCTGTCGTCATGGTGATGTAGGGCGTCACGCGCTCTTCGGCAGCCACGGCAGCGACGCCATCGGGCGCGCCGACACCGAGGTTGATGACGCCGTTCGGCGGGAGTTCAAAGGCGGCGCGGCGCGCGATGATCTTGCGCTCGTCGAGTTCCATCTTCGGCATGTTCTCGACGGGAATGCGTATCTCGCCGGACAGTGCGGGATTATACATGATCCCGTAGTTCATCCGGTGCATTTCGGGCTGATCGGCGACCACCACGCAGTCCACGAGAATTCCCGGCACACGCACGTCCTTCGGGCGAATTGAGCCCTGCTCGACGATGCGCTCGACCTGCGCGATGACCACGCCGCCGTTGTTGTGAGCGGCCATGGCCTGCGCCAGAACGTCCAGCGTCAGGCATTCCTTTTCCATGGACAGGTTGCCGGACGGATCGGCGCTGGTGGCGCGGATCAAAGCGACATCGATCGGCGTCGCTTTGTAGAAGAGCCATTCCTCGCCTTCGACTTCGACATGCTTGACGATGTCTTCGGTGGTAACCTCGTTGACTTTGCCACCGCCGAGACGCGGATCGACGTAGGTGTGGAGGCCGACCTTCGTGAATAATCCCGGGGAACCAGCCGCGCACGAGCGATAGAGCTTGGAAATAACGCCCTGAGGAAGATTGTAGCCGGTGATCTTGTTCTCCTGCGCAGCCTGAGCGACTTTCGGCATGCGGCCGAAGTTGGCGGCGATGACGCGGGTGAGAAGACCTTCGTGGTGCAAGCGGCCTGTGCCGAGGCCTTTGCTGTCGCCGGCACCCGCGCACATGATGAGCGTGCAGCCCTTGGGCGACTTCGTTTCGACGTAGCGCGCTTCGAGCGCGGCGTGGAGGGCTTCTGGAATGCAACTTTGAACGAAACCGGTTGTGCAGATGACGTCGCCGTCCTTGATCAGCGCGATGGCCTGCTCGGCAGAGATGACTTTGTTCTTCGCTCTAGCTTCCATGGATCAAGCAACTCCCCGAGGTCATTTTTTCCGGTCCGATGCCCGCAAAGCCTGGGCATCCGGCCGCTCGCATTTTCAACGAGTGGATGGGCTATTGTTTCGGCGCAGATACATACATTCAAGTTGCCTGTTGGCGTCCTACTCCCCTGGGTAGAACCTGCCTATCCGTAGGGCGCGGCCGTGCCGCGCAGCTTCATTTGTGTGCGATGCAGCATGAAGTTCGGCTGCGTGCCGGTGTCCCCAAAGATTGGCCGCAATCGCAGCCGATCCTTATTTCGTTATTTCATTTTAGGCCTAGCTCGAAACAGGCGGGACCACCGCAGCCATGCGTCATCGATTTTTGAGAACGCTGCCACTCATTGGATTGGCGATCGTCATGGCCGTTCCAGCCGCGTTTGCGACACCATTTGACGACCTTGCCGGAACATGGCGCGGCAGCGGGCGGGTCCATTTGCTTTCCGGACAGTCCGAAGCTCTGAGTTGTAAGGCATACTTCACTTCAAAGGATTCAGGCAACGGACTCGGCATCGCGCTGGCGTGCGCGAGCGCGTCAAACAAAATCGATCTGCGCGCCTCACTCAATCAATCGGGCGAGGCGATCTCGGGTACGTGGGAGGAGCGGTCTTTCAACTCGACCGGGTCGGTAAACGGCACGTTCTCGGAGGACCGCATCGATCTGACGATCGACGGGACAATCAAGGCCACAATGTCGATCACGCTGGAAGGCAAGAGCCAGTTGATATCCATTGCCACGGACGGGCAGGGGTTTCGCTCTGTCGACCTCGAACTGGAGCGCAGCTAGTCCGGCAGCGCGGCGCGCGGGACACGCTTTTCTCCACAGAGTCATGGTATTGCTGAAACTATTGGTACCTGCGGGCCACCCGCGGCACGCGCTGTCACTTGGAGACGACCGATGGTTCTTCGCCCTTCTTTCGCATTGGCCTTCTGTCTCGCAGCCGGGCTCAGCGCGACGGCCGTTTTGCCGGCGGATGCAGGGTTCAAGCGCAGCCGAGGCTATGACGGTCTGGAACAAGGCTACGTCGTTGCCGACAGCCGATTTGGCAACGGACGTGTGCGGGGTGCAGTCCGCGAAGCACGCTACGGCCCACAGGTTCAATTGCCGGGCGGAACGTGGGAGTACTGCCGCGCGAGCTGCTCGGAGACCCTGCGGGTGGAGACGGTCGACAAATTCGAAGATGCCGACCTGAAGGGTTACGGCACGGCTGCACAAGAATGCGGCGTCTTCGGCTGCCTCGATCTGGGCCTGCGCTGGCGCGAATAGCGCTTCAGGTTAGAAACGGATTGGACCGGCGTTCAGCACCAATGGTGCTCGTTGGACCGTGACCGCAGATGAAGGCGAATTCGTCCCCCAGAGGAAAGAGCTTGGTCTTGATCGCGGTAATCAGGGCGTCATGGTCGCCGTAAGGGAAATCCGTACGACCGATCGAGCCGCGGAAAATGACGTCGCCCGCCAGCATGAACTTCTGGCGCTTGTTGACGAATACCACCGAACCTGGCGAATGGCCGGGGCAATGAAGAATTTCGAACGTGTGTCCCGCGACCGTCACCGTATCGCCCTCATCGAGCCAGCGATCGGGCGTGACGTTTTTGGCGGGCAGGCCGTAGGCGTCGCCCTGCGCCTCCAGGTTGTCGAGCAAAATTTTGTCGGCCTTGTGCGGCCCCTCGATCTTCACGCCCAGGCTCTGGCGGAGTTCGTCCGCCCCGCCGGCATGGTCGATATGACCGTGAGTGAGTAGGATCTTTTCGATTTGCAGTCCGGTTTCGGAAATGGCTGCCAGGATCTGGCTCACGTCCCCGCCGGGATCAACGACAGCGCCGGTCTTGGTGGCCGCATCCCAGATCAGAGTGCAGTTCTGCTGGAACGGTGTCACCGGAATGATCGCCGCCTTGAGCCCGCTCGCTTCAACCCGTTCGTTCATTGTGCCTCCGAGAATGCGCCAACTGCCGAGTGACCTTGGGGCTGGGCAGAGGGGCCGCCGCAGACGACGTTGCTATTCGCTGCCTGCGGCGGGCACCGAAACGAAGTTTTCGCGGGCATACCTGACCGCATCGGCGTTGCGATCTTCGGTGTAGTAATCGCCCATGACAAGACAATCCATGTCCGTGCGCAGGTAGCATGAAATTGCCTGCTCGGGAGAATTCACCACTGGCTCCTGACGATTGAAGCTCGTGTTGAGAATGACGGGGATGCCGGTGATCTTCGCGTACTCCTCGATCACGCCGTAATAGCGCGGGTTTTCGGATCGCTCGATGGTTTGAATGCGGCCTGTTCCGTCGACGTGAGCCGCAGCAGGGATGAGCGAAAGCTTATCGGGATGAATGCGCGGGGCGAGCGTCATGAACGGGTCGGGCTGCGATACCTCGAAAAATTCCTGCGCGCGCTCCAGAAGGACGACGGGCGCGAACGGGCGGAAGGCTTCCCGATGCTTGATCTTGGCGTTGATCAGCTCCTTCACCTTGTTATCGCGTGCGTCCGACAGGATCGAGCGATTGCCGAGCGCGCGCGGGCCCATCTCGGCGCGGCCCTGAAACCAGCCAACGATCTTCTGTTCGCTCAATAGTTTGGCCACATGCCGCAACAGATCAGCTTCCTCAAATTTCTTGTACTTGAGCCCCGCGTTGTCGAGCGCCGCCTTGATCTCGGCGTCGGTGAAACCCTTGCCGTAGAAGGCATGCTTCATCTCGAAGGTGCGGGGGTTGCCGAGCGTCTGGTGCCAGTGCCAGAGCGCGGACCCCAGCGGCGCGCCGGTGTCGGAGGCGCACGGGGGAACCCAGACGCGCTCGAATTTGGTATCGCGCAAGATGCGGGCGTTGGCCACGCAGTTGAGCCCGACGCCGCCGGAAATGACGAGGTTGCGCGAGGACTGGCGCTTTTCCATATCGCGTACGATGTGGAGGATCGTTTCCTCGACCACCACTTGCAGAGCATGGGCGATGTCGCGGTGATGGTCGGTCATCGGATCCTTGCGCGACCGGGGCGGACCAAACGTCTGGTAGAATTTCCATTTGAACGGACGGACGAGACCGTGCGTATCGAAGGAGATGTAGTCGCGATTGATGCGGAACTGGCCGTCGGGCAGAAGCTGGATCAGATCGCGAAATTTTTCGACGTAAGTCGGGCCGCCACAGGCGGCAAGCGCCATGACGGTACCTTCCTCAAAGACCTTGAAGCCGAGGTATTCGGTTACGCATGTATAGAGCATGCCCAGACTGTCGAAGAAGTGACTGTGCCAGACGCGCTCCAGCTTGGTGCCCTGGCCAATGTATCCGCTCGTCGAGGTGTCGTCGCCATAGCCGTCCATGACCAGGATGGCAGCTTCCTCAAACGGCGAGACGTTGAAGACGGCTGCGTGCGAGTTGTGGTGGGAGACCTGAACGAGCTTGGGCACATTCCGGTAGCCGTAGCGCTTGCCGAGGCCCATCCAAAGCCGGAACGGCAGGTTCACGATGGCCGATGCCTGCACGCGGTGCGCGCCGGGCCGCAGGAGGTTGAGGCTCGACGGCAGCTTGTCGGTGACGTTTTTGAAGAAGGTGGGTCGGAGACGATCCATGTCCCACGGTGTCGTCAGCACATCGATGTCGTCAAACGACAGGCCCGCATCACCAAAAATCGTGTCGAGACAATTGGCAGGGAATTCCAACGTGTGCTTCTGGCGGTTGAAGCGCTCTTCTTCCAGGATGTAGGACGGCTGACCGTTCTGGAGCAGCGCGAGACCCGTGTCATGCGACTTGGTAACGATCCCTAGAATGTTCACGGTGAGCCCGTCCGTTGCCGTTTTTGATGCAACATTCGATATCGGGTTGTGCGCTATCGAACCAGTGCCAAGGCACGGATGTCGCAGCGGCGCAGGGCCTCCGCTCCGCATGCCCACAGGTCATTTGAGGCAATTGTTCAATTCCAGCCGTCAGCGTATCTGTCCTAGCGTCGCGTGGCTAAACGTTAACGATCCAGACGAGTTGCAGATAACTATTCTTTTTCGCGTGGCGGCTGACCTCGGCCCAGCGACCATGTAGCGTTGCCATTCGTAGGCGATCCGCCCGGCGGGGACATTTAAGCATGCAACTTAGGGACATGCGGTTTGCGACGATTGTCGGGACCGAAGTGACGGTCAAAGTTCATTCGCCGGCAGAGGCGAAATCGGCGATCAAAGAATTGCGGCATAAGAAAAAGGAAGTGGCGCTTCTGAAAAGACGCGTCGCCGCGGAACTCAAGCGCGCAAGGGCGGCGGAAGCCAAAGCGGAACGCGCGTCGGCCCGCAGCCGGCGACAAAAGGGGTTCTTCGCCGCACTCGGCCGGTTATCGTCTGCCTTCAACGACGACGATCATTCGGATGATGTAGAACGGCTGGAAAAGGATCTCGTGCATACGGAAGAGATCCTACACAACATCGACAGCTGCATCATCCAACTCGAAGGCAAACTCTTGTCGTAACCAACGGCGGCCCAACGATGCGGTCTGAGACGATTTCGCTGACGGTAAACGGCGCGTTGCGCGAAACGCGGGCGGAGACGCTGGCCGAACTTCTCGCAGCGGAAGATCTGGGCGGGACGCGTGTTGCCACGGCCGTCAACGGTGCGTTCGTGCCCGCGCGAAGCCGCGAAAGCTGGCGCCTGGAAGCGGACGATCGCATCGAGATCCTTTCGGCGCGGCAAGGCGGCTGAGCGCTACTCGATGTCCTCGACGACCGCGCCATTGCCACCCTTGATGCGGGCTGAGAGCGTGGCTTGGATGAAAGGATCGAGGTCGCCGTCAAGCACGTCGTCGGGCGCGGTCGATTGCTCGCCTGTGCGGAGGTCCTTGACGAGCTGATAAGGCTGCAAAACATAAGACCTGATCTGGTGACCCCAGCCGATGTCGGTCTTGGCGGCCTGATCGGCGGAGGCTTTCTCTTCGCGGCGCTTCAGTTCCATTTCGTAAAGTCGGGCCTTCAGGCGCTTGAAAGCGATGTCCTTATTCTGGTGCTGCGAGCGCTGCTCCTGAGCGAAAATGACGATGCCGGTCGGTTTGTGGACAAGCCGCACCGCGCTTTCCGTGCGGTTGACGTGCTGGCCACCCGCACCCGAAGAGCGCGCAAACGAGATATCGACGTCGGCCGGGTTGATGTCGACGTCGATCGTGTCGTCGATGACGGGATAGACCTGGACGGACGCGAAACTCGTGTGGCGGCGAGCGTTCGAATCGTAGGGTGAGATTCGCACGAGGCGGTGCACGCCGCCTTCGGTTTTCAGCAGCCCGAATGCATTCTCGCCTTCGATTTCAAGTGTTGCCGACTTAATGCCGGCCTCTTCGCCGGGGCTTTCGTCGATCAACTTGACCTTGAATCCGCGACGCTCGGCCCAGCGCATATACATACGCAGCAGCATGGAGGCCCAGTCCTGGCTTTCGGTACCGCCGGCGCCGGCGTGCACTTCGAGGTAGGTGTTCATGCCGTCAGCTTCGCCCGAGAGCAGCGCCTCCACACTGCGGCTCTGGACTTCGTGATCGAGCTTGGTCAGCAGGCCTTCAGCCTCCGCTACCGTCGCGGCGTCGCCTTCGGCTTCGCCCATCTCGATCAGCGTGACGTTGTCGTCGAGTTCCTGCTGCATGCGTTTGAAGCTCGACAGCGACTTTTCCAGCGTCTGGCGCTGGCGCATGACCTTTTGGGCCTCTGCAGGTTTCGACCAAAGGGCCGGGTCTTCTGCACGGCGGTTCAGTTCGGCCAGGCGCTCTTCGGCGTGGTCCGGGTCAAAGATACCTCCTCAGAAGCGCGAGCGCTTCCTGGATGCTGTCGACGGTTTTTTGCGCTTCAGCGCGCATGGAACAGACCTTTCAGAGCAATGGCGTGGCAGTCGTTGAAACCGGAAGCCCCGCATATAGTGTTGGCCTGCGGTCCTGTAAACGCCGTACGGCGGCGACGGACCGTATGACGACACGATAAAGTGTGGGCAAGGTGCGCTTCACCAACCGGGGGGACGTGGCGGCGGCGGGGCGGGAGCATTGCCCGGCGGCGTCGAGGTCGCTGTCCAGGCATCGGATTGCGGCGAGTAGCCACCGCCTGCGGTGTCCTCCGTCGCCGAGCCCGGGGATGTGCCTGTATCGCTGACCTGGAAGCCGATAATCGAATAGGCGTCGTCTGGCTCTTCTGTCGGCTTGAAGGCCTCGAGTATGGCTTGCGTAGCGCCGGGTTCGGCGCGCAGGCCGGTCTTCAGGTTCACGCGTACGAGCTTCAACCCAGGCGGGACCCGGAACGGTGCGGCTGGCTCGTCCGCCAATGCGCGCTTCATGAAATCGCCGAAAATCGGTGCCGCAACGCCGCCGCCCGTGCGGCCCTTGCCCATGGGTCGGGGCGTGTCGAAGCCGACGTAAACGCCGACGACCATGTCGGGCGTATACCCGACAAACCAGGCGTCTCTCTCTTCGTTTGTCGTGCCTGTCTTGCCCGCAACCGGCCGATTGAGGGACTTTAACACGGTCGCCGTGCCGCGCTGGACCACGCCCTCGAGGATCGAGGTCATCTGGTAGGCACTGTGGGGATCGATGATCTGTTTGCGATCATCGGGAATCTCGGGTTCGGACTGACCGTCGAACGTTTCGGCGGCGCATCCAACGCATTCGCGGGCGTCGTGCTTCCAGACCGAGCGGCCCCAACGATCCTGTATGCGGTCGATCAATGTGGCACGGACTTCCTTGCCGCCGTTGGCAAGCATGCAATAGGCCGTCGCCATGCGCAGGAGCGTTGTTTCGCCCGCGCCGAGCGACATGGACAGAACGGGTAGCAGGTCGTCATAGATGCCGAAGCGCTTGGCGTACTCGGTGATGATCGGCATGCCGACATCCTGCGCCAAACGCACCGTCATCTGGTTGCGGGATTTCTCAACGCCAACCCGCAAAGTCGTCGGCCCGAAAGATTTTTCCTTGTCGTAGTTTTCCGGTTTCCAGATGTCCTGGCCGGGGCCCTGCTCGATCTCGATGGGGGCGTCGAGGATGATCGACGTGGGCTTGTAGCCGTTGTCGAGCGCGGCTGCGTACACGAAAGGCTTGAACGACGAGCCGGGCTGACGTTTCGCCTGGATGGCACGATCGAACTGGCTCATCGCGAAGGAAAAGCCGCCCGCTACCGCGAGCACACGACCGGTGTGCGGGTCCATCGCAACGAGTCCGCCTGCGACCTCCGGGATCTGCATCAGCGACCAGACGCCATCGAGTTTACGCGGATCTTTCGGGGCGACATAAATCACGTCGCCTGGAGCAAGAATGTCTGTGATCGCTTTCGGCACCGCCTTGGTCGTGGGGACTTTGGCCCACTTCACTTCGGCTAAAGTAATCTCGACGGCCTCGCGATCCTTGGTCAACGTCCCGTCCTGCTGGCGGGCGGGGCGCAACCCGACGACAGCTTTGTCTTTGCCACCCTCAAGAACGACGCCAAGCCGCCATGGCAAGATGTCGGTGGGAATGTCGATGGCGCCGAGTGGGATGCCCCAGTCGCCGGAAATGTCGATTTTGGATACCGGACCGCGCCAACCCTGGTCCCTGTCGTAGGCGACGAGCCCGTCGATTAACGACAGCCGCGCCATTTCCTGCAAGCGCGGGTTCAGCGTCGTGCGGACGGACAGGCCGCCGGCATACAGCTTTTCTTCGCCGTAGCGCGCATGCAGCGAGCGGCGCACCTCCTCGGCGAAGTATTCCGCGGCGAAAATATGCGCGCCGGACTGACGGAACTTAACTTCGAGAGGCTTGGCTTTGGCAGCGACGGCTTCCTCGTCCTTTATGAACCCGTTTTCCGCCATCTGTTCGAGAATCCAATTCCGGCGCTCCAGCGCCTTCTGGCGATGGCGGAAGGGATGGTAATTGTTCGGTGCTTTCGGCAGAGCGGCGAGGTAGGCCGCCTCTTCCAGCGTGAGGTCCTTGAGTTCCTTATTGAAGTAATTGAGCGAGGCAGCCGCGACACCGTATGCGCCAATCCCGAGGTAGATCTCGTTCAGGTAGAGCTCTAGGATTTTGTCCTTCGGATAGGCCCGCTCGATGCGGATCGCGAGGATCGCTTCCTTGATCTTGCGGTCGAAGGTGCGATCGCTGGTCAGCAGAAAGTTCTTGGCGACCTGCTGCGTGATTGTCGAGGCGCCTTGGATGCTGCCGCGACCGGTTGCCTTGGTCTCGATATACTTGATGGCGGCACGCGCCACACCCTGTAAATCGATCCCGCCGTGCTCGTAGAAGCGGGCGTCCTCGGCCGACAGGAACGCGGCGATGACGCGCTTGGGTACCGTGTTGATCGGCACGAAGATGCGCCGCTCGCGTGCATACTCGGCAATGAGCGACCCGTCATGTGCATGAATGCGGGTCATGACGGGCGGCTCGTATCGCGCGAGGCTCTCGTAGTCGGGGAGATCTTTCGAGGCTTCGAAAAGCAGCCAACCAATCGCCGCCGACACGCCGACGAACGCCACGACGAAAAATCCGAAGCTCCAGCCGAGGAAGGTTAGCAGCAGGCTTTTGCGGCGCCGCTTCTTTTTGGGTTCGGCCGGGGGCGGGTAGACTGGGGCTCGCATGCGTTCCGGAATTGGGCCTTGAGCATCACTCGATCACCAGGTGTCCGATGAGGTGCTGCCGGCGGTTGTGGCAACGGAAAGTTGCCGCTGAATTATCAGGCCTAGTTAAACGACTTGCCGCAGCGCAGCAATCCCGATGGGCCGAGTCTACAGGATAGCATGAATTATGGCGCAACATCGTCGGATACGGCGGTCCGCTGGTATAGGTGCTCCACCGTTCCACAATTCCGTACAACTCCCTCAATCATCGCGACACGGAAGCGCGTTTCGAGAAGTAGGTGTCAACCGCCGTGACGATCGATTTGGCGACTTTTTCCTGCCAGCGCGCCGATTGCATCTGACGCGACTCGTCCGGATTGCTCACGTAACCAAGTTCTACCAGCACCGACGGTGCGTGCGTCTGCCGCAGCACTTTGAAGGCTGCGGCCCGTTCCGGATCGCGCGACAGGGAAATGTTCGATTTCAACTTTGCAACGAGCGTGCGCGAGAACTCGGCCGAGAAATTCGCTGTTTCGCGCTTCATCAGGTCAAGGAGGATATTTTTAACGTCATCATTCTCTTCGCCACCCGCTACGTCGAGACCGGCGATGAGATCGGACGCATTTTCCTTCTCTGCGATCGCCCGGGCCTCGGCGTCGGAGGCGCGTTCGGAGAGCGTATAGACCGTCGCACCCTTGATCGACTGGGCATAGGCCTGCTCAATGCTGTCGGCGTGGATCGATATGAACAGGTCGGCGCCGGCTTGGCGCGAGATTTTTAGGCGTTCGCTTAGGGATACGAACACGTCACGTGCGCGCGTCACGACGATATCGTAGCGGCCCGACTGCTCAAGTAGTTCCCGCACGCGACGGGACACCCTCAGGACCAGGTCTTTTTCAAGCAGATTTGCGGCTCCGACCGCGCCCGGATCGATCCCGCCATGGCCCGGATCTATGACGATAATGGGCTTTGCCGTGGCGCGCTTGGGAAGCGCGGGCGTCGCATGATCGGTTGGGCTCTCTGCGGTCGCAGGCGGCTTGCGGCCGCCGCCGGTACCGTCACCGAATGCGGCCGCATCGGTCGACTTCAGTTCGATGGTCAACACCACACCGGGACCCGATCGAGCATTCGTCATCGCCGCCTTGGCGATGGCGATTGGGCCTGTCGTATCCAGGACGATGCGGGCCTTGCCTTCATCGAACTGACCGTATCTGAAGGCGCTGACGAGTCCGCGCGCGTCGCGTCCGGACTCGGCGGGAAGCTTGAACGAAACACCGGGCAGATCGACGATAACCCGGTAGGGGTTGGCAAGCGTATAGACCTCAGCTGTGACGCCGCGGGTCAAGGTGAGCTGGAACAGGGTCTCGGCTTTATCGCCAAGTATGCCGACTGCGGTTGCTTCCGATTGGGGTGGGGTAGCCACCGGCGCGGGAGAGACGGGTTGAGCCGGCTTTTCGATGGTCGTTTGCGCGGTCGTCTCTGATTTAAGCCACTGTAACACATCAGATAAATTTGCTTGGGCCGTTGCCGTGGCAGGGCGCAATACCACCACCGCTCCCGCCACCGCAACAGCAGCGAGCATAAGACTGACAAATCTTGGAGGCCCCCCCGGCATTTCTCCGCGCTATTTTCCTGGCATAAACAGACGAAAAAGTTCAGAATCTGCCGCACTTTAACAAATATTTTGCCAGATCGCCGCATGCTGGATGGCGGGTTGGCACGCTTCACGGTGGCTGTGGTCACCTGAACACTCTTGTCACCAGGACTGCGAACCCGTTACACTTCGCTTGCGTTCTGTTTCTCCGCGTCTCGTCGGAGCCGTAGGAAGTCGCGCGCCAGATCCTAAGTCCTTGCCGGGAAAAGCAATTCCTGAAGGTGCGGAACTGGGCAGCTGCGTCGGCCATGCGGCCATGTCTGCGACGGGCGTTTGCGCGGATCGGCGAAGAACTGGAAGAGATATCGAGCCGGCCAGAGCGTCCACACTTGGTGGACTGTGGCCAGCCCACGATCCTCCAAAGTCTCAGATGCCGAAACGACCGCGCCGCGACGGAACGGACGCGATGTCCATTGCATGCGGCTCGCTCGGCGCCCGTTGAAAGGGGGCTCCCGGGCCGCGTCATCCGATGGTGCCTGTTGCCGCAAGCGACGCGTGGCATCCACCCTGTCAACCACCTGCCGGAATGCCTAAGCATCCGGCGGGGCAAACTTGAACCCAGATAATGCCCCTTTCGCGTGCAGCCCGCTCAACCGTCACCCGGCTCCAACGAGTCCTTGGCGGCCCCCGTCCGGCAGACTCAGCCGGCGAGAGCCTGCGCGCGTTCCCGCACATTCAACCAATCCATCCTTCAACCCTACCCAAAGCGCGCGCCCTCGGCATTTCAACCGCCGAAAGAGGCCCATGGTCTTCGACCGGTCCCTTGCCCAGCCGGCGCGCCAAGGAAACCGACACATGTCCAACAACAAAATGCTTATCGATGCGACGCATCCGGAGGAGACCCGGGTCGTCGTTCTGCGTGACGGCCGCGTAGAGGAATTCGACTACGAAAGCGCCGCGCGCAAACTCCTGCGTGGCAACATCTATCTCGCCAAGGTGACGCGCGTTGAGCCGTCACTGCAAGCTGCCTTCGTCGATTATGGTGGGAACCGTCACGGCTTCCTCGCCTTCAACGAAATCCATCCCGATTATTATCAGATACCGATGGCCGACCGGCAGGCGCTTCTCGAGGAGGAAGCCGCTGCCGAAGCCGCCGAGGAGGCTGCCGCCGATGCACATGCCGAACGCATGGCCCGGCGCCGTCAGCGTGGGCCGCAGGGTGGACGGCGGCGCGATGCAGCGCCGGGAACCGGCGAACAGCCAGCGGCAGGAGGCGGCGAGCACAATCACTCCGGCCTTTCGCCCGCGCAGGACTTCGAATTTAGCGACAACGCGCAGGATCTCGAGGACGAGCGCGAGGAGGGCGATGACACTCAGGGTCACATCGTCCTGGCGCACGACCTGGACGGCAACGACGATGTGATCTCTGAAGACTTCCCGGAACCGGAAGCCGTGGGCGGTTTCGAGCCGTCGCACGAGCAGGAGGATGCCGATGGCGCCGACCTGGATGCCGGCGAATCCGGCGACGAAGGGGCCGAGGATTCCGCTGGTCTCGACAGGGATGCACCGGCCGCGATCGGGCTCGTTGAGAATGAGACAGTCGAAGTCGTAGCTACGCCCGCAGCGGAACCGGAGACCGTGGAGCAGACGGGTTCGGAAGATGCGCTGGAGGAACTACCCACGCGTCCCCGCCGCCGCCCGCGATCCTACAAAATCCAAGAAGTCATCAAACGCCGCCAGGTTATTCTGGTGCAGGTCGTCAAGGAAGAGCGCGGCAACAAAGGTGCAGCGCTTACGACATACCTATCGCTAGCCGGCCGCTACACGGTTTTGATGCCAAACACCGCCCGCGGTGGCGGCATCAGCCGCAAGATCACCAATCCGCAGGACCGCAGGCGATTGAAGGCGATTGCCGCGGAACTCGATGTCCCGGAGGGCATGGGCCTCATCATCCGGACGGCCGGCGCAGCGCGCACGCAACAGGAAATCAAGCGCGATTATGAGTATTTGCTGCGGTTGTGGGAAAGCGTCCGTGATCTGACGCTGCAGTCCACCGCCCCCAGCCTCGTTTACGAGGAAGGCAACCTGATCAAGCGTTCGATCCGCGACCTTTACAACAAGGACGTCGAAGAGGTCGTCGTGGCAGGCGACGTGGCGCATGCGGAAGCTCGCGATTTCATGCGCATGCTGATGCCTAGCCATGCCAAGAACGTGCTGCTGCATTCATCCGCCGAGCCTCTGTTCAACAAGTTCGGCATCGAACGGCAATTGAACGCCATGTTCAGTCCGTTCGTCACGTTGAAGTCGGGCGGTTATCTGGTCATCAACCAGACCGAAGCGCTCGTTGCCATCGACGTCAACTCAGGCAAGTCGACCCGCGAATTCTCGATCGAGGAGACGGCGTACGCGACCAATCTGGAAACGGCCGACGAAATTGCGCGCCAGTTGAAGCTACGCGACCTTGCCGGTCTCATCATCATCGACTTCATCGACATGGAAGAGAAGCGCAACAACCGCTCCGTCGAGCGGCGGCTGAAGGATGCGCTCCGTTTCGACCGGGCGAGAATTCAGCTTGGACGCATCTCGCATTTCGGCCTCATGGAAATGTCCCGGCAGCGGCTGCGGACGGGCGTTCTGGAAGGGTCGACCACGCAATGTCCACACTGTCAGGGAACCGGGATTATCCGGTCGACGGAAAGCGTGGCGCTCGCCGTACTGCGCGGCATCGAAGATGCGCTGATGGGCGGCCAGCCCTCTTCGCTGATCGCAACGACGACCGCCAACGTGGCGCTCTACATTCTCAACAACAAGCGGCGGTTTATCACCGAGTTGGAAGCGCATCACGGCATTTCGATTGCCGTTCAGGCCAGCGACAAGCTGCAGGGCGCGAATTTCACCATCGAGAAGACCCACGTTCGCACGGAAGCACCCTTGCGGCGCCAGGAGCGGTCGGCGGTCAACATGGACTGGGGCTTCGATGGGGACGAGGGAGCGGTTGAACCCGGCATCGACGATGAGCGGCCGTCTGCGTCCGACAGCATCAGCTTCGTCGGCGAGGGCGATGGGGACGAAGGTGAAGATGACCGGCCACGTGCACGGGAAGCGCGGGGCGGGCGCGACGAGGGCGACCGGGGGCGCAGACGCAGACGCAGACGAGGCCGCCGTGGCAGCGAGCGCGGCGAGGAGCGAGCCGATGTCCGCAACGCCGTCGCGGGCCGACCTTATGCCGATGATCGCGAGGATGGCGAGGACAGCGCTTCGCCCGGCGCCGGCGAATTCGATCTGATCGAACCTGCGCCAGAAGACACTGGCGACGAGATGACCGGTTCAAGCGAGACAGGAGGCGCCGGTCGCGACAATGATCGAGACCGTGGTGGCCGCCGCCGCCGCCGAGGACGGCGAGGCGGTCGGCGAGGCCGTGGCCGCGACCGGGATCAAAATGGCGTGGCTGCATCGGAAGTAGACGGCGAGGAAGCCAACGGGTACCCGGTCAGGTCGCATGTGACCGAGGATTTCGTCGACGACTTTGCCGGACCGGCCGGCGTCGACACGGGGATTGAGCAACCGGCCGCGGTTGTGCCGGACGCTCAGTTGCCTGTTCCCGAAACTCAAACTCGCGGCCGGTCCAATCGCCGTGAGCCCCGAGCAACAGACGGCGCGGAGAAGGCGATCGCCAACCCGGAGCATGAGATTGCACCACGCAGGCGCACCTCGGACGCCGCCGCGAGTGAACCCATAATCGAGCGGGTCGTCGTGACGCCCGATCAGGGGGCGGCGGCCAGCGAGGGACCTGCCGACCAACCGGCCCGGCGCGGCTGGTGGCAACGGCGACTCGGCGGATAAGCAAACCTGTCGCACGACGTAAGATTGCAGCGAAAGATAAAGCCGGGCCAAAAGCCCGGCTTTTTTTACGCAGTATCATGCTGTTGGCTGGTTCGGCGCAGTGGCGATTTTCATTTGGCGCACGAGGTCGCACCCGTCGGCCTAGTGGTTCTAACCGTCAAATTTTCACCATATGGTCCCGGCTGTTGAAGGTTGCCTTGCAGTCTTCGCACGATGTGTGCGGCGCAGCAGGCAAATGCCGACCGAGGGAGGATCCAGTTCAGTTCGAGACGGAATGTAGTTGAACCCGCCGGTTGCTTGAAGAAAGTCCCGGCGATCATCTCGAACATATCTTTGAAAGACAGCAAGCGCTGTCACGATCTTCTCTCGAATGCCGGAAAACCGGCGCATCTCATACGATAAAAAACTGGAGTACCCATGAGCACTCGTTTTCTTTCGATCGCCGCCGCGCTGGCCGGTCTGGTTGCAATGTCGGCCACCAGCGCCGTTGCCAAGCCCCACCCGGAAAGCAATTCGTCGTCGGCCAGCCGTCCGTCGCTCGCCAAGAACTACACCGTGAAGTCCAACAGGCGGTACGCCGCCAAGGCGAAAGGCTACCGCACCTCGAAGTACGGCAAGTCGCGCCGTTACGCCGGCAAGAAAGGCATGAAATCGCGCTCGTTCACGAAGTATGCCTCGGGCGGGACCTCCCGGAGCTGCCTGCAGCCGCAGGCTCGCGCCCTCCTCAATCGTATCGAGAGCCAGTTTGGCGCGGTCTCCATCGTCTCGACCTGCCGTCCAGGCGCGGTGATCGCCACCAGCGGCAAGCCGTCCAAGCATCGCTACGGCCTGGCCATCGACTTCAACGCCGGCAATCGCAAGGGCGCCATCGTGAACTGGCTGATCAAGAACCATCACTCTGGTGGCACCATGACCTACCGCGGCATGAACCATATTCATGTCGATATCGGTCACCGCTTTGTGTCGCTCGGGGCCGGTGGACGCCGTCGCGCCTAGCGCTTGCCTGAATTGACCGATTAAGGAGGGGGAGGGGGCTTTGGCCGTCTTCCCCTTTTGCTTTTGCAAAGAGACGTGGCTTCACCCTCGTCAAGACTGTACTGGTTGATTATCTGAGTTTGCAGGGCACGGTGCAGGCTACCGGGCACTTATGGCCTACGCCGCCGATTTTTCGGCTCATTCTTTAGCGAACAGTGGCGCATGAGCGGCAGAATACCGAAACGCGACGGCACATCTACGGGTGGCGAACGGCGGCAGCGACCCTTGATCGCCGCGCTAGCAAGTCTAGCGGCCGTGGTCGTTGCAGCGGCACCGGGGCCTGCGGCGGCGCAGGGCCTGCCGTTGATCCGCGATACCGAGATCGAGAACCTGCTGAATGACTACGCCCGGCCGCTTTTCAGGGCCGCGAACCTCGGCAGCGGGCGGGTGGCAGTCCGGATCGTCAACAACGAGAATTTTAATGCGTTCGTCGTCGACGGCCGCAACGTGTTCATTCACACCGGCGCTTTGATGCAAGCGCAGACGCCCAATGAAGTGATCGGCGTGCTGGCACACGAGGCCGGCCATATCGCCGGCGGTCACATGGCCGCGCTTAGAGCGCGGATCGCGAAAGACCAGACGCGCGCACTGATCGCGCAGATACTCGGCATCGGCCTCATGGTGGCCGGCGGGGTCGCGGGCGGCGACGGAGGCCTGGACCTGGGTGGTGCCGGACAGAGCGTGCTCTACGGCGGCAACGAATTGATTATGCGGGGTCTCACGGCAGAACGGCGGTCGCAGGAATCAGCTGCCGATCAGGCTGGGCTCAGCTATCTCAATTCCACGCAGCAGTCGGGCCGGGGCATGTTGGCCACATTCGAGCGCTTCGCCGGGCAGGAACTCTTTTCCGACCAGAACCGCGACCCGTTCGCGCGCACGCATCCTGTTGCCACCGACCGTTTGGCACGGCTCCGCCAGCTCGTGGAAGGCAGCCCTTATTTCGGCAACGCGGATGCACCTGCGTTGCAGTTCCGGCATGACATGATGCGGGCGAAGCTCTCGGGATACATCGAAAATCCGCAAACCGTACTCAATCGCTATCCTGCTTCGGATCAGAGCATGCCGGCGCGGTACGCCCGGACCGTGGCACGCTTTCGCATGGGCGGCGGCGGGCTGGAGGCCGCGCTCGCAGAGGCCGATCAGTTGATCAAATCTGAACCGCAGAACCCGTACTTTTACGAGCTTAAAGCCGACTTCCTGCAAAAGAGCGGCCGGTTTGCCGAATCCATCGCGCCACTGCGTAAATCCATGCAATTGGCCGGAGGCGATGCCCCGCTCATCGCCGTGCAACTTGCTCAAAGCATGATCCAGTCGAAGCAACCGCAGGTTTTGGATGAAGCCATAACGCTCCTTCGCAAAGCCATCACGCGCGAAGGCGAGAACGCCATGGCGTACAACATGCTCGGCCAAGCCTATTTTGACAAAGGTCTGATCCCACAGGCGGAATTGGCACGAGCTCAGGGCTTGTTCTACTTCGGCGCCATCAAGCAAGCGCAGGAATTCGCGCGCCGCGCGCAAGGGGCATTGAAGCCGGGCAGCCCCGAATGGGTCAAAGCCGACGATATCCTCAACTACAAACCACAAACCTGATAAGACGGGGCGCGATCGGATGACTTGGTCCGGTCCATGCCGCGCATAAAGAGCAGAGAGCGAACACCGATGGCCGACCACACCTCAGATAATCGCCCCGGCGAGCCCACCGGCCGTCCCTCAAGGGTCGCCGTTGCCGCGCTTGGCGCGACGCTGGCGATTGGGGCGGCGCTACTGCTGGGGGGGCCGTTCCGCTCGGGTAGCGTGGCGACGGACACGTCCATGTTCGACGACGCCCAAAAGCGCGGCATCGAACAGATCGTGAAGGACTACCTGTTGCAGAACCCGCAAGTGCTGGTGGAGGTACAGGGCGCGCTCGAAGCCAAGATGGCCAAGGAAGAGGCCGAAAAGACCAAGGCGATGGTGGCGGAAAACGCGAAAGAAATATACCGCCATCCCGACGCGCCGGTAGCGGGCAATCCCGACGGTGATGTGACGGTGGTGGAGTTCTTCGACTACAATTGCGGCTACTGCAAACGCGGTTTCCACAGCATCCGCGAACTCATCGAGAAGGACAAAAATGTCCGGGTGGTTTTCAAGGAACTGCCGATCCTGAGTAAGGACTCTGAGGACGCAGCCAAGATCGCGCTCGCAGCGCGCGCTCAGGGTAAATACTGGGAACTCCATCAGGCCCTGATCGAGAGCAAGGGTCGCGCGACCGAGGCATCGGCATTGGAAATGGCCGGGAAGCTCGGTCTCGACGTCGCTAAGCTCAAGGCAGACAAGGACAGCGAAGCGGTGAAAGGCGAACTGGCCCGTGTCGAAGCTCTGGCACGGACGATGAACATATCGGGGACACCGCACTTCCTTGTCGGCGACCAAGCCATCGGCGGGGCACCTGAAGACTTGCTCGATCAGCTAACGGGCAAGATCGCGGCGCTGCGGCAGTCGGGTTGCGCGTACTGCTGAGCCTACCCGGGGGAGGTCTCCTTGCCCTCCAGCGCAATGTTCTGGCGGATCAGACGATTTTCCCACGACCGGAGGTGCACCGGCGTGGGCGGTGCTCTTTCGTCGCCGTACGAAAGCTGCTAGACCCCCGGGCTGTATAGGACAGGCGGCCGAGCGACCGAGCGTATCCGGGCGAAACGGCCTGCTGAACGTCCGAGCCCCCACCAGCCGCCCAATCGGTCTCATGACAAAGCCGGTCTACATTTTGAACGGTCCCAACCTCAACCTGCTGGGTCAGCGGGAGCCTGCGATCTACGGCCACGATACGTTGGGCGACATCGAAGCCTTGGCGAAGGTGCGGGCCCAGGCGCTCGATCTGGCCGTTGACTTCCGCCAAACGAACGTCGAGGGCGAACTGATCGGTTGGGTGCAGGAGGCGCGGACCAGTGCGTCGGCCATCATCGTCAACGCGGCAGGCCTGACGCATACCTCGGTCGCCTTGCTCGATGCGCTGCAGGCGTCCGAATTACCAGTCGTCGAAGTGCATCTCTCAAACATCTTCCGGCGCGACAGCTTCCGGCAACATTCTTACGTGTCGCTTGCGGCGACCGGGGTGATCTGCGGGCTGGGAGCCAAAGGATATGAACTCGCGCTGGAAGCCGTGCGGGGTCTCCTCGACAAGAGGTCCGCCGCGTGACGGCGAAACGCAAAAAGAAAACGGAAAAGAAAACACCGCGAGCGAAGCCGCGGCGGATTAAGGTGAGACGGACCATGACGGGCAAGGATAAAGGCGAGGCGCAAAGTCCGGAACAGAAGATCATTCGCGATCTGGCTGAACTTTTGAACGAAACGGGACTTTCCGAAATCGAAATCGAGAAGGACGGCCTCAAGGTCCGCGTGGCCAGATCGATTACAATTTCAGCGTCGCATGCGGTAGCGCCCGCGCCGGTGGCCGCCACTGCCTCGCAGTTGCCGGCGGCTGCTCCGGGTGGCGATCCCGGCAAACATCCCGGCGCCGTGAAATCACCGATGGTCGGAACGGCTTACCGGTCGCCCGAACCGACGGCCCCGCCGTTCATCGAAGTGGGTACGCGGGTGCAGCAGGGCGACACGCTGCTCATCATCGAAGCAATGAAGACGATGAATCAGATCCCGGCGCAACGCTCAGGCACCGTGACGGCAATTTTCTTCGAGAATGGGCAGCCCGTCGAGTTCGGCGAAGTTCTTGCGGTCATCGAGTAAGGGAGAGCATGGCCCTTGGCATGGCAGCAGAGCGAGCGCGCCGCGCGCACCCGGTTGTCCAGTGCCCAGGCCGCTGCGAGATAAAAGATGTTCGATAAGGTATTGATTGCAAACCGGGGCGAAATCGCGTTGCGCATCCAGCGCGCGTGCAAGGAACTCGGCATCGCAACTGTCGCCGTGCACTCGACGGCGGACGCCGACGCGATGCATGTCAGGCTTGCCGACGAAAGCGTGTGCATCGGCCCGCCGACATCTTCTGACAGCTACCTGAACATTCCGCGTCTGCTGGCGGCCTGCGAGATCACCGGCGCAGATGCCGTTCATCCCGGCTACGGTTTTCTATCGGAAAATGCTCGTTTCGCGGAAATTCTCGAAGAGCACAACATTACGTTTATCGGCCCGACATCGGAACACATCCGCATCATGGGCGACAAGATCCAGGCGAAGGAGACGGCAAAACAACTTGGAATTCCGGTGGTCCCCGGATCCGATGGGGCGGTGAAGACCGAAGGCGAAGCGATGAAGGTCGCCAAGAGCATGGGCTTCCCGGTGCTCATCAAGGCAACCGCCGGCGGCGGTGGGCGCGGCATGAAGGTGGCGACCAGCGCGGACGACTTGCCGGTTGCATTTTCGACGGCGCGCGCGGAAGCCAAGGCGGCATTCGGCAACGATAGCGTGTACATCGAGAAGTATTTGACGAAGCCGCGCCACATAGAGATCCAAGTCTTTGGCGACGGCCAAGGCAATGCGGTGCATTTGGGAGAGCGCGACTGCTCACTCCAGCGACGTCATCAAAAGGTCTTCGAGGAAGCGCCGTCGCCTGCCATCAACGCCGCCTCGCGGGCGCGTATCGGCGATACGGTCGCGAAAGCCATGCGCGATATCAAGTATCGCGGCGCAGGGACGGTGGAGTTCCTCTACGAAGACGGCGAGTTCTATTTCATCGAGATGAACACCCGCATCCAGGTGGAGCATCCGGTGACGGAGGCAATCACCGGCATCGATCTCGTGCTGGAGCAGATCCGCGTCGCCTCGGGCGCAGGTTTGTCGTTTCGGCAGGAGGACATCCAATTCTCGGGGCATGCCATTGAATGCCGGATCAATGCTGAGAATCCACGAACATTTCGGCCCTCACCCGGACAAATCACCTACTGGCATCCGCCGGGCGGCCTCGGCGTGCGTGTCGACAGTGGCGCCTATCAGGGTTACCGCATCCCCCCTTACTACGACAGCTTGATCGGCAAACTCATTGTGCATGGAAAGACTCGCAATGAGTGCATGATGCGTTTGAAGCGGGCCTTGTCGGAATTCGTGATCGACGGTATTGAGACGACGATCCCACTGTTCCACGAACTCGTCCGGCACCCGGATGTCGTCAACGGCATGTACGATATCCACTGGCTGGAAAAGTATCTCGGCAAGAGCTGACAGGTCGCCAGCGTTAGAAGCTTTTCAACACGCGGTTCATTTCGCGGATTGAGACGCGAACGGCCGTTCGCTCGTTTTTTCCGGCATTTGGTGGCGGATTAATGTGCGGCCATCTGCCCGAACCTGGCTCGCAATTCTCAAAAAACGCCGCTAGACTTACCTCGTCACAGTGATGAGCGAGGGCGCCCTAACCGATGTCGCGCGACGACATCCTGATCGAGATCACGCCGCAGGTCCTGATGAAGGCCTACGCCTGCGGCATCTTTCCTATGGCGGAAAGCGCCGACGATCCGGCCCTGCATTGGATCGAGCCGCAAAACCGCGGCGTGCTCCCTCTCGACGCCGTCCACGTTTCCAAGCGCATGCGGCGGACACTGCGCACGACGCACCTTAAAGTTCGGATCGACACCGACTACGAGGGCGTCATCGACGGGTGCGCGCGTGCGCGGGAGGGCCGGGATTCAACGTGGATCAATTCGCGTATCCGTTCGCTCTATCGTGAACTGTTCAAGCTCGGACACTGCCATACGGTTGAGGTTTGGAACGGCGACCGGCTGGTCGGCGGTCTTTACGGTGTGGCGCTCGATGGGGCTTTCTTTGGGGAGAGCATGTTTTCATACGAGCGCGACGCTTCCAAGATCGCGCTCGTCTATCTGGCCGCGCGGCTAATCCATGGCGGCTTCCGGTTGCTGGACACCCAGTTCGTGACCGAACATCTCAAGCAGTTCGGCACCATCGAGATCGATCGCACGGCATTTCACCGCCGGCTTGAACTCGCACTCGGCCACTCGGCTGACTTTCTTCTGCTTCCTGCCAGCACGTTGCCGGACGATATCCTGCGCATTATCGACGCCTCAGTCCGGTCCCCATGACCTGATGTTCCATTGGGAACAGCGAATTTGAGGAAGCCATGCGACTGTCGTTCCATGGAGCGCGTTCTTCTGCGCGCTTCGCGTACCAAGAAAAATTGGAGCTGACATCATGCGCATATCGCGTCACGGCCTTGCGCTGGCCGGTCTTGCAACGGTTACAGCCTTAGGCGCCACGTCGTTCGCGGATGAAGCGGAGGCCAAGGACAAGCTCAGGCACAAGCGTGGTTTCACGGTGATCATCGGCGACGGCTACCCCGGCTTCGGCTACGGGTATCGCAGCTATGGCTGCGGCTGGCTGCTCGACCGCTACCATGAAACCGGGAGCTCAAAGTGGTACAGCCGCTGGCACCGGTGCAAGTACGGATGGTAAGCCGGGCAGTACTAGTTTTCGCGCTTTGGTCTTGAAACGAGCCGGCGGCAATGCCGGCTCGTGCGTATTCGTCCCCTTGGCTCCGGCG
>ERZ1066138.149-NODE-149-length-23555-cov-8.524936_pt1 | contig 23555 bp, 33 predicted proteins | sample MGYA00382785_ERZ1066138 | MGnify/ENA primary metagenome ERZ1066138 (study PRJEB33369, sample SAMEA5778368) | biofilm metagenome | biome: Industrial cooling water; feature: Water cooling tower basin; material: Biofilm | place: United Arab Emirates | collected... | reverse complement strand
CATTTCCGCTTTGATCAAAAACCCGCAATGTAACTGAATATTCACCTGCATTTTTTAGTGTAATTTCAAACGTATAACGTTCTTTCGGACTATCCGAAATGCCGTCGTCAGCATAAACTGCTTGCCATTCGCCGCCGCCGCTGTAACCTACGCCGACGCCGCGAGTCATCTCGGCCAGGAATTGCGAGAACCAGAGATGCGGGCCATTTTTGAACAATTCTTCCCACCAGCTCGACGTGTTGAACGAACTGCGGGCAATTCCGGCACCGATCGCTTCACCGATCGCCAACCCGAAGGACGTGCCGGCTGATTCGACTGTTGCCTGCTGCCTTTGAAGCGATCGCGACACATCGGTCCCGAAGCTCGAGATCGCGGCATAGATCGGCCGGAAAGCTTCCTCAGCCGTCACCATCGCGATATTCGTGATGATGTTCATCGCCCCGGTGAACGTCTCGGCCTGTTTCTTCATCGCGTCGCCGAAGTTTGCCCGCGAGAACTTCTGGAACGCCTCGACCATTACGTCGCCGGTAATCTTGCCTTGCTCGGCCAGTTTTCGAGTTTCCTCGACCGACTTGCCCATTTGCTGCGAGAGAATCCGCCAGGCCGGGATGGATCGTTCACTCAGCTGCTCCATCTCTTCTGCCGAGAGCCGGCCCTTACTGAGGATCTGCGAGATGGCGACGCCGATGCCTTCCATTCGCTCGGCGGTCATCTCGCCGGTCGCGGCGGCCGTGTTGCCGATGTCCTTGATCAGCTCCGTCACCTTTGCCGCCGAAACGCCCGCACCCTGCAGCCGCTGCGACATTTTGGTGATTGATTGGAATTCGAGCGGCGTCGAGGTCGAGAGCTTGCGGAGTTCCTCGATGTGCTTTGCCGCCTGCTCGGCACCGCCCATCAGCGTTTGGAATGAGATCTTTGTCTGCTCGAGCTTTGCCGAATAGTCGAGCACCGCCCGGCCGCCATCGGCCAGCAAACCCGAAAACTTCGTGATCGCATCCGCGGCCAGATTGCCGCCGAGCACGTCCGCAAACCCCGAACCGCCCGACCGCCCGCGGCCCGAAAGCCGCTCGATGGAACGCTCCACCTCGGCAAGCTCGGCCTTTGCCTGCTTGCCGTCGGCGGAAATTTGATAATGGAGCTTGTACGTAGTCATCGTTTAGGGATCACGAGCCTTAAAACGGCCCGCGGCGTCGCGGTTCCGGTTTCTCGGTCGTTTATTCGTGCGTTGTTCATAATCGGTCGCCCATCGGACGTTCCCCGGCTCATAGTGCCCGTTGTTATCGATCCGGTCGAGGCTATATCCCTCGCCCGGGTGCGGTCCCAAACACGCAAGAAACTGCTCGAGGGACTCAAATCTAAACTCGATTCCACGGCCACCATAATCGTCCCATCGTCTATCGCGAGGGTTTCCACATCGCTGTTTGGCCCGGTGAAAGGCCTTGAATTCGCGTGTGCCCGTCATGCCATGGGTCGTTCGCTTGCGAAGTCGTATGCTCGCTTTTTCACGTTTTACACAGCCGCATGACACCACGAGTGCCAATTTGTAATGACTGATCGGTCGCACCAATTCGTTGCCACAATCGCAACGCAACCTAAACAACTTCGTCCGGCGGTGATTCCGGCCTACGGCCTCTACAACAACGACCTTGCCAAATCGCGTTCCCGCCGGCGGATAGCGATCCGCAAACCGACAGTCGCTGGAGCAAAAGCGGTGCCGTGTCGGGTCACTGGCCTGAAACGCCCGGCCACACCGTTCGCAATACTTGTTCATGCGGCCTCCTGTTTGATCAGCCACCACGTACCCTGCGGCACATCGATGCGAAAGCTGGTGTCGGTGAACCGAGCGATCACGCCGATCGGGGCGTTCATCGCCTCAAGCACTACCTCGGGCGGGATGCTGTCCGGCAGTCCCTGCCGAAGAGCGGCCGTCGGAAACGGAATAACATTTGCTTGCGGGGCGTTGGTCTCTTGTGGTACGTTTGGCACTGAGATATCTCCTTTCTGAGTTGGTATTTCACGAAAGGTCGCCCGGCTTCGTCGTTGGGGCGGCCTTTCACTGTTTCGTGACTATATACCAATGGTCTAGCCCTTGTCAACACCATCGGTATAGTGGTATGCTGTCAGCTAATGACCCCGGCCGAACTGCGTGACTTTCGCGATCGCCACCGACTGACACAAGCTCAGTTGGCCGCGTTGCTCGCTACGACCGCCAATACCATCGCCCGCTGGGAGCGGGCTGAGCGGGCGATTCCGCCCTACCTCGAATTAGCGTTACGTACAATCGAGTCTGATTTGTCAAAGAGCGAGAAATCTAAGCCGCAGTCTTAGCGGCGGCGAAGTGCCTTGCTTCGCGGTTCCGGCTTCGTCACCGGCTTGTCGAGCTCGTCCTGGGCGGCGAGGTAGATCGCAGCCCGGTTCAGCCAGTAAGGCTCCCAGATTTCGACCTCGGCGGGCGAGCGGCCAAATTTCTCGGCGATCCGCAGGATCAGCAAACCCGGCAGCGGCTTTCCGCGTTTGCCCGCCGAACGCGAATGCTCGGCTACCTGCCGCCCTGTGATTTTGGGTTGAGGTCGTCCTCGATCGCCTCCCTGATCGCCGTCAGGGCCTTGATGTCGAGATATTCCTCGAGCATCTCCTGCGAGACCTCAAGCGGCTTGCCTTTCTCGTCCGCAAGGTCCGGCAGCGAATGGATGCGTTTTGCCAAGATCCACGAAAGCCACGATTTGCCCTTGCCTTCCGTTTCGGCCTCGGCCTTTTCGATCTCGGCCTGCATCGCCTCAACGTCCGCGACCCGCGGGCTGAAATACTTGACCCGGACGGTCTCCGAGATCAGATTGCCGTCGTCGTCATTGATCTCAATGACCGCCGTCGTTTCGCGTATCGTTCGTTTTTTCAGTTTGATCATAAATTCATCAAAAAAAAGGCGAGGCGGAACCCTCCACCTCGCCGCTTTCGCTTTTGCTCCAGGGCAGCCCCAAGATTTTCAATCAGCCATTACACCCGGCGGACGCGGCCATATTGCCCGAAGGTCGCCGAGCTCGATTTCGTCGTGTCCTTGAGCAGCTCGAACGGGATTTCGTATGAATTGACCTCGTTGCCGTCGTTGATAAGCTGCCATTCGTTGGCCGGCTCGATGTCGCACTTGTAAAGGTCGATGACCTCGACCGCATCGTTGTCCGCGAGGTTGATCGCTTTGACGCGGATCCATTTCGAGAAGCTCCGCTGCTTGAAGATGCCGACGCCCGTACCCGCCGCCTCGGTGCCGTTCAGCTTGAAGGGCTGCGTAAACCCGGCGACATTGAGAAACTTGACGACGCCCGCATCCGCATCGACCTCGTAATCCGTGCCGTTGACCAGCGTTGCCGGCGAACCCGCCGAATCGACGATCGAGGTGAACGTCGAGAGGTTCGTCCGGTCGCCCGGGAAAGGCACCGTCTCGCCCGCTGCAATGGCCGTGTTCTCAAATGCGACCGCCGAGATCGAACCGCCGGCAATCGCCGAGGACGTTCCGAACAGATACTGGGCAAGGATCGCGGCCGTGTGCTGCGAGCAGCGGATCGATCCCGAGGCCATCACCATCCGCGTGACCTTGAGGTCCTTGAACGCCAGTGAGTCGCGTTTTGAGATGTGCTCGGCCGATTCTTTCGAAAGCGAAAGCGTGACCGCATCGATCTCCGGAAGCGATACGTCAAACGTATCGACAATGCCGCCCGCCGTCCGCTCGCCGAGCCATGCCTGGCCGTGGCCGTAATAATATTCACCGGTTTCTGTGATCGCCATTTACTTTTCTCCGTTATTGCTCCGCATTGAATTTTTGCGTGATGTATTGAACCTCAAATTCGACGACGCCGCCGACAATTTCAAAACTATCTTCCGGGATCATCGGCCCCTCTTTGCTCGGCCGCGTTATCATCGCAAGGCCGATGTTGTTCACCTTCCAGCGGTCGTCCGTGCGGATCGCCGCGTTGATGTCGCGAATGCCCTTGCGGACAAGCTCGGCGATCGTATCGGCCCGCCGAAACTGAAAGCGGATCTGGACCGGCATCAGCCAGATCGTCTCGCCCGGATTTGCCCGGCCCGGTGCCTGGACCGCTTCGGCCGGAAGATCGCAAACACTGATCGCTCCCGTCTCGCCGAGGTCGTCGTCTTGCCAGTTGAGCCGCCAGTCCTCGACCTGTGTGCCGAGATCGGTCTCGTAGCCGTTCGCCGTCAGGATCGTCTCCATTCGGGCGATTATCGCGTCAACGATCTTTTGCCGTTTCGAATCAGCCATTCCTGCTTACCGCTCACTGCTCACCGCTTACGTTTTGAGGTAAAAGACCGTCGCTCCCATGCCGACCCGCTGATATCGCTCGACCGTGTAATCGACCGAGGCGACCGTCAGCGTGTCGCCGCGGCGGACGGCCGAGGTCTCGCTGGTCCGGCAAACGAATGTCGGCTCCGAGGCCTCGATCCGCACATCGTTGATCTCGACGGCATCGGTCGGGTCGGTGAAATAGCCGTTGACCGCTACGTTGCCGCCGCTCGTTTCAAAGATCCCCTCGACCGCAAAATCGTCGGTCGAAAAGCATGCATCAAGATCGTCGTCACTGATCGCCATCGGCCTTTTTTCCAGCTTCTGACTTCTGACTTCTGGCTTCCGGCTTCCCAACGGGAGCGTCAGCGACCTCCGCGTCCGTCGGCTTCATCCAGCCCTGGTTCTTTTCCCAGACGTCCGCCGGCACATCGATCACCGAACCGGCCTCCCGCCGCTTCCCATCCCAAACCGCCGCTGTCGCGATAATTACCTTCATTTCCTTTTCCGTGCCTGCCTCGCCGGAGCTTTTGGTGCCGGAAGCGGCTCATCACCCGTTTCCGGCTTTGCGTCTGCCACGCGGGCGGCCCCAACTTTCTCGGCAATGCCTTTTTTGACGAAATGTGAGGCCCAGGGCTCGCGGACCTCGGCTTCGACGCCGGCGGCGTATGTCACCAGCCCGGCCGAGGCCGCTTGCCTGAATCTGAGCTTCACTTCGTTCGCCATCGTTCACCCTGATCCAACCTTGCCTAGAACGACGCCCAGACCTCGCATCCGCGATCGGCTGCCGAATCCGGTGCCTCTTCGGGATCGCTGAGGACCGCGATGATCGTCAGGTAGGTGCCGGTCGAGCCGTCGCCGCCGGTGATCTCGAAATCGAGATATCGCTTCTTGCCGCGGAGATCGACCTCAAAAGCATGGATGTCGTTGTCCGTGCCGGCCGCCGTGCCGAGCGTGAAGTCCGTGCCGCCGGTCGCCAGCGTTGCCGGCGAGGACATATCGGACGAGTCCGAATGCCGGATCGAGGCCGATGCGACGTTGACATCGATGTCGCCGTAGATGCAGACAAAGGTCAGCTTTCGCCAGCCCTTCGTGTCAACGGCGGCGGTTGTGAAGGCCGCGGCGTCCACCTTTGCGGCGGGCGGCGTGACTGCAACATATTTTTGTCGTGCTGCGTGATTCATCTTTTTCTTTTCCTTTCGAGCTTTAGGCTAAGGGCGGAATTATCTCCCGCCCAGGTTTCCTTCGGACTAGCTGCCCGCCGTGATCAGTCCGACGATCGGGCCGGCGACGCGGTCTGCGGCCGTGGCCGAGGCGTTTCCGACCGAGTGGACGTTGATGTCAAACCGCTCGGTGCCGCGGATCTCGATCTGATCGTAAGCAAAGCGGCTGTGTTCGCTGGTCGCGAGCGTGGTCGATCGGCGGTCGCCGAACGAGGCTCCGAGTGCGAGGTCGCCGAGCAGTGCACAGACCTGATCATTGGCCTCTGCCTTCGGCATCACCTGCGAGAACTCAACGCGGTAACCCATGAACCGCTGACGCCGTGCGTCCTCGATCTCGGCCGCCGTGACGCCGCCCGAGGCGAGCATCACCTTGACCATCACGTTCCAGTAGAACGACCGATGCACGAACCACGCGGCCCGGTCAGTGTCCGCATACTGCGGCAGCCGGGCGACGACGCCCTCGAAATCCGCCAAGGTCAATTCGCTGTACGCATTGCCCGAGCCGACCTGCAGCCCGGCGATGTTCGCGATGGTGCCCGAAAGCCCTTTGAGCTTTTCGCGGACGCCCGTGATGCCGCCGTAGGTCGAGGTGCCGTCGCCGTTGAAACCGCACTGGTCCTCTTTTTCGGCAAAAGCGTAAGCGATCTCACCGGCAACCGTGTCGCCGAGGTTGATGATCGAATCTTCCGAAACCTCGCTCGACATGCGGGTCAGAACGGCCAGCTTCTTGGCCGTCAGCCCGACCTGGTCCCAGCCGAGATCGCTCTCGGTGATCGCGGCACCCTCGCCGACGAAATAGGCCGTCAGTCCGCCGGTGCGTCGCGGATCGGTCCGCGTATCGCTGCCCATCGGGACGATCTTTGCGTTCCGGCGGAAAACGCCGTACATCTCGCGGAGGTCGATCAGGTCGTTCCCGAATTCCTCAGGAACGAGATAGCCGCCCTCTTCGTTGACCGATTCGTTGATCGCACGGACCAGGCCCTGCTCCTGGCAGAAACGGGTTGCCATTTCGACCGCCTTGTTCCCTTGCAGCTTTCGGCTGATCGGGCCGGCAAGCAGCCACGCTCCAAACCGATACGCCTTTTCGTCGGCGTTCTCACCCTGGAACGAGCGAACCGTGCCGTGCCGCGGCAAGCTTCGGGCGAGCTCCGCTCGGGGCGAACCCTGGCGGGCGGCCTCTTCGGCAGCCGGAAGCACCGGAGCCGTCGGCGTTGCCGTCTGGCGGCCGCGGAGGAACGACATAAAGCCGTCCTTGTTTGCCTTGTCGCCCGTTTCGCGAAGATAGGCCGAGGCCGCATCCTGCTCGCCGAGCACCTCGCCCCATTCGCGAACCTCGCGGGCCGCGGCCAGAGCGTTCTGCCGTTCATCTACTGCCGGAGGTGCCGGCGGGTTGTTCTTGTTCTCTTCCATTGTTTTCTCCGTAGTAGGATTTTGCCGCTCTTCGGCGGGCTGTTCAGAAATTGATCGCGGAAATTCGAGCTGGCGGCCGACGCCGACCGAGATGTCTGCCGGAACGGCGACGATCGAGCATTCATACGGCTCCCAGTCGGTCGCTTCATAAAGGTCGATCTCGCCTTTTTTCTTGTCGCGTTCTTCCTTGAGCACGAGCTTGTGGATCATGAACCCGACCGAGACGTTCTTGCGGATGCCGTCCAAAACGTCGCGATAGATCTCTTCGCCGCGGGCCGATTTTGAGAACCGCACTTTTGCCCGGGCCTTGCCGTCTTTGGCATCGAGTTCAAAACTTTCGATGACGCCGATCTGGTCGCGATGATTGTGATCGGCCAGCAGCGGGGCTCCGTTCTGCAGCCGTTCGGTGCGGACGTGGCCCGCCTCGAGCGAGAGCTGAATATCGATCCATCGCCACTGCGACCACGAGAAATGCGTGATCGGCGTGTCCGAGGCAAATGACATCTCGACCGTCCGGGAGTCTTCCTCGCCCTCGGCCTGCTCGGCCCGCTCGATCACCATTGACCGGACGTGCGAGGCCTTCAATGCCTGCTCGATGATCTGCTCGCGTGTTAGCTGCTGAGACATAGAAAAAACCGCCGAATTTCTCCGACGGTCTCAATGCTAACGAAAAGAAAAAATAGTTATTTTTCTGCCCTATAAAACGTCAGCTAGTTGGCATATTTGCCGTTCACATAGCCACGTTCGCCCTCTTTTTCGGGCGGCGTGGCGTCGTCGTCCTCATCGTCCTCGTCCGTATCGCTGCCGTTCGCTGCGGCGGGTTCCGGTGCTGAGGGATACGGGATGCCGGCCTTTTTATACATTTCCATTTCCCGCTGTTTTTCATCCAGAAAGTCCTCAAGGTCGATACCCTGCTCGCTCAAAATGCTGGTCACGGTCGCGATGCCGCCGGTGATCGCGGCCAGGTTTGCCGTGATCTCTTTGTGCGGGTCAACGTACCGCCAACCGCGAGGCTTGAACTCGGGATTTTGCAGCTCGAGGTAATCTCGCGGTGAGATCTGCAAACGGCCGGCGGCAACTGTTGCCAGCAGCCATTTATGAAAGACCGTCCGCAAAAACTCCGCCGCCACGGTCTGCAGCCCTCGCCAAACGTCCCGCTCCTCGCCGAGCCCGACGCGGGCCGAGCTGTAATTAACGGCCGAAAGATCGCCGGCAAGCGAGAATCCGCACACGTCGAACGCGGCAGCAATGTCAAGCAGCATCGACCGCCGAAATTCGGCGTGGTTCTGCGTCGGCTGTTTCGGGTCGAATTGTTTGAAGTCCCAGCCTTCCGGCAGCATGTGAAAGGCCGCCGGCTGATGGTCGATGGTCAGATCGGGTTCGCCGTCGCCATCGTCGCCGGTAAACTCGACGCCGTCCGGGCTTTGCTTGGTGAAGAAGCCGCCCGACATTGCCGTCATCGCCGCCGATTCGATCACTGCCCCGGTATATTTTGCGTCGCCTTTGCCCGGCAGCAGGGCCGCGTGAAACCACGTGACGCCGCGGGTCTGCGATTCGTCCTCCCCGGTCAAAAAAGCATGGGTCATCCGCTCGGCCGGGATCCGCGTCCGCGTTCGGACACGCTTTTTCGTGAACTGCATCTCGCTTGCCGGCGTCGTCAGCCAATAGGCGACCGGTCTGCCGTGCTCGTTGATCTCGACCGACATGATGACGCGGTTGCCGCTCGGCAGATCTTCGTTATAGGTCTCATCGAGCCAGTCCACGTTCCAGAACTTGAGGGCATAACCGAACGGGTTCGCGGCCTGAACGTGCTCGACCAGAACCTCGCCGTCCCGAATGAGCTGCCGGATAAAGAGCTTCTGGGCCGCGACCAGCGACAATTTGCCCGAGGCCGAGCAGTGCTCGGCATGCGACCACATCCACCATTCATGCTCGACCATTTTGTTCAGCCTCGTGTTCGGATGCGGCGGCCGCCCCGTGAGTGCCCGGCACTGCAGCCGAATGCCCTGATGGCCGACGACGTTCCGCTCGGCCATGTTCAAAAACTTGGCAAAATGCGGGGCGTTCTTTGCCATCTCGCGGGCACGTGCCCGCAGAACGGCCAGATCGCGGTAAAGCAGCCAGTTGGCTCCGTAGGGCTGTGTTGTCCAGTCGGCGTTCAGCCGGTTGAGCTTGGCGGCCTGAAACCGCCGTTTCTGCCGCCCTTCGGCCGCTTGCAGTGCCTGACGGCGTTCGCGGGCGATCTTGGCCAGCGGTTCCTGATCGAGATAATCGCTTAAACGTATCATTGTCTTTTCCTCACGGTTGCCACATTCTCACATTCACCCGCCGGGCAAAGGGCTTGCCGGCCTTCACCCGCTTGGCAAGCTGCTCGTTGGCGACGATCTGGGCATAATGCACTCGCAGCTTTATCAGCTCTTCCCGCGACATTCGCTTTACGCGGCGGCGGCCGGCCGGAGTTTCGATCTCGTACTCCATCTGGTCGCTCGTTGCCGCGTTGGCAAGTGCGGCATCGATCGCGGCCAGGGCGATCTCGGCGGACGACCGCAACTCGGCCGAAACCGTCTCGGCCGCGACGAAACCGGCGAGGACGTTCATCTCCCCGGTGGCGATCACGAATTTATTATCCGTGTCGGCCGTTTCGGTCAGCCAAGCCTGCCATTCATAGCGGCCGGGTGTGAACGTGGCTGTCGCTGTCGCCGTCAATTCCGCAGCGAATTTCTCGCCGTCGGCTGTCGCCGTCACATCCGCACCCGGCCCCGGGCCGCGAAAACGGTACTGGAGCGAATACTCCGTTGCCGGATGATCCGCAAATTCCCGCTCCCAGCCGGCACGTTCGCCTGCTCTTATCTCGACCGGTTCGAGTTGTGGTATCGTCGTGCTCATTGTCTCTCCTTAAAACCTGCTTGACCGAAATGTCTTGACCCGCTTTTTGAACGGGACGACGTTTGCCGGCGGCCTCGTCTCCGGCGGTTCCGGCTTCTCACTGCTCGCTGCTTCCTGCTCACTGCTCACTCTGTCTGCCGCCTCGCCGTGCTGCAGCCGCCGCTTGGCGATCAGGTCATAATTCGGATTGAGTATCGTCCTCGCGGCAATGTTATAGACGCGAAGGTCGAGGGCTTCGTTGCGGACATTTGGCCCGACCTTTTCATAAACGCGGTAGGTCCGGCCGCCGCGAGTGTGCGTCACCATCCGCTCCGAGGCAAGCTGTTTCATAAACTCTTCCTCGGTGTACGGCTGGCGGTCCGGAAAGTGGCAATAGCCCGGCCCGGGCTTGATCACCCGCAGCGAGGCAAAGATCTCGTCCTTTGCCGCGTTGACCCCGACCGGGAACTGTGCCACTTTTGGGTTTTTGCCCTGCAGCGTCGGCTTTGAGATCAGCGGCTTGAACGGGTCGCCCATGCCCTTGACGGCAAACCATCGCCGCTGCCGGTTGCGATAACAAAACTTAAAGACCACGCGTTGCAAATAGCCCGAATCGACCGCGACGCATTGCACCCGAAAGACGCGGCCGCTTGCCCCGATGAATGAACCGGTCAGAAAGGCCTCAAGCTCTTCCCAAACGCTCGGGATCGCCTCGTCGTCCGGGTCGGGTTCGCCCTCGGTCAGTTCGATGCCCGGCGAGCCATAGAAAACCTTGTGCTCGATCGCCCAGCTTTCATGGTCGCGGCCCCAGCCGACAACCTCGCATTCGATGCGGTCCTTCTGAACGTCAACTCCCGCCGTCAGCACAAGAACGCCCTCCGGAACCGCCGCCGGATACGGCTCAAGGTTCCAGGTCAGATCTTCGTATTCGATCGACTGGATCGGCTTCCACGTCTCGCCGAGCACGGTATTCGTATAGACCTCGAGCTTTGCCATCGAGCTTTTTGCTTCGAGAAAGTCCGTCACCATCCGGCCCCAACTTACGAACGGCGAGTAAAGCTGATTGATCTTGAACGACGCAATGCCGTTGAATTCCGCCCCGGCAACCCAGCGGCCGTTCTGGAGCATCTCTTCGCGGTCAAATTCCTCGATGATGCAGAGGCAATGCTCGCAGATGTAATACGGCAGTTCGGGCGTCTCCGGGTCCCATTTCAGCCCGTAGGATGTTTCCTTGCCGCCAAATTTCAGCGTCTGCAGCTCCGAGCAGTGCGGGCACGGGACGTAATATTCCCGCTGGTCGCCCTGGTCGTAATCATGGACGATATCGCCGCAGCTCTCGCCCTCGATGGTGCAATCGCACCGCCGCGGCGTCGAGATCATCACGATCAGCTCTTCGCCGTCGTAAGTCTTCGTTCGGGCCTCGCCGAGCTTGACGGCATCGCCTTCCTTCGTCGGTTTGTAGCCCGCCTTTTCGTCGAAAAAGATAAGCTGCACCGGCCGCGACGAAAGCTCCGCCGGCGAGGTCGCCCAGACGATATGCAGCCCGCCGCCCGGGAACGCCTTGTATTTCTGGTTATTCTCTTCCGGCCGGTTCGAGATCAGCCGCCGCAGCTCGGGCGTAACGCGGACCATCGAATCGAACGATTCCTGCGTCCATGCCGTCGCCTTGTCCTCTTTTTCGGCACAATAGATTATCTCGGTCGGGTTCTGGTGGATCCTCTTCCCGATGATGTTGTTTATCACCTCCGAGCCGCCGACCTGCGACGACTTTTGAAAGACGATCTTGCGGACAAGCGGGTCGTCCGAGGCGGCCATGATCTCGGTCAGGAACGGCACCGTCGCATTCGACCATCGGCCTTTCCTTGCACCGCGATCGACCACGCGATATGTCTCCGCCCACTCGGGCGTCGTCATCTCATGCGGGATCGCCAGCTCAATGGCCGTCCGAAGTGCTTTCCGTGCTGTAGAGGTCGATGCCATTCTCTTCTTCCAGTTGCAGAGTTGCAGAGTTATTGAGTTTCAGAGAGGCGAAGTTCCGGCTTTCCTCCGCAACTCTGCAACTCTGAAACTCTGTAACTATTCCACAAACTTCTCAAAATTCTGCCTCAGGTTCTTCATTATCGTGTCCGTGTCGGTCTTCAGGATCTTTTTGATCGCCGTCACGTTCTTTGCCTTGGCCAGCTTTGCGGCCGTCCGCTTCGGCTGCCGGACGGTGAACTCCTGATAAAGCCATGAGATCACCTTTTGCATGTCATCGACCGCATCGGCCATCGGCACCAGCTCGCCGCGTTGCTCCGCCAGTTTCAGTTCCTTGAGCTGGGCCGCCGCCCGCAGGTCGCGGATCTTGACCGCCGAGACCGTGTCCTTTGCCGCCTTGATGGCAAATTCCATCTCGGCATCGAACCAGTGAACCTTTAGCTTGACGTTCGAGCGGTCCGGGTCGGGTTCATAGCCAAGGTCTTCGAGCCGGGCCGCCAGCGTCTGCCGGTGTATCCCGACCCGCTTGGCGATCTCCTGCTCCGATAGCCATTCGCCGTTCGCTTCCCGCTTTTTTGCCACTGCCGTGCTCATCTCGCTGTTCTGAGTGCCGCGGCGACCGATCGCCAGATGTTCCGCTCGGCCCGCCGTTTGACCACCTTTTCGATCGGTTCGAAAAAGGTCGATCGCCGCTTGATCTGTGCCCGCGGCTCGAGGCTGTAAAGTGCGACGATGTGCGACCGCTTGCCCTTGTATTTCCGCTGAAAGAGCACATCGCCCTTGCCGGTCTTGATCACAAACGTCCGCTTTCCGCGGAGTGCCGAGGGCCGGTTCGCCTTCGTAATGATCTGCCGCTTGTTTCGCCGGACGTTCTCGGTCGGGATCGCCAGCCGCTTGCTTTGTGTCGGCCGCTTCGTCCCGCCTTTTTCATGCAGCTCGAGCCAGTCGGCCCGCGTTCGGACCTCGGCGGTCAGGTCGTCCCGCTTGGCGGGCTTGATCTTGATGCCGAACCGGTTGCCCTGCTCGTACCAGCGGCCGCGAATGGTGAACGTGCCCTTGAGCGAACCGACGACGGCCTTCTGGCCTTCCTTTGCTGTTTCGGTCAGCCCGCGGGCAACGCCGAACCGTATCTGCCGGTCGATGTTGACCGCCTTCGGCCGCCGCTGCGGGTTCGCCTCTTTGAATCCAAGCTTGAGCATCTTTCCCTAGCCGAGCGAGGGCTGGACGATCAGCCAGCCGTAGCTCACATCCTCATCCGCATCGAGCGGAAAATATGAAATGACCGAGCCTTCCGTCGCCTTAAACTCGATCAGGTACCGGGCCGGCGGAATGTCCGCCATCGCCTCCGAGAACGTGACGCTGATCTGGCCCTTGCCGGTCGTCGATTGATTTGCCGCCTTCGTCACCGTTGCCGCATCGATCCATTTCGGGCCGTTCGGCGTCTCGCGGACGTTCATCACGACCGTCTTGTTCGTCAGGTCGATCGCTCCGCTTGCGTCCGAGAGCGTCGCCGTGCGGACGGCTCCCGTCTCGCCGCGTTTGATGGTCCAAATTAGATCAGGTTGCGTCGCCATAATTTCCTCCCGTCACACGTGTGCCGCCGCTGCCCCCGCTTGCGGTCCGGCCGCCTGCGGCACCGCTTGCGATGCGGGCCATCGCTCCCGCGGCGATCGCCGTACCTTCAAGGCCGGACGCCTGCCGCCGGTCGTTCGCGGCCGAAACCGTCATCGGAAACGCCGGAATGATCAGCGTTCCGACGAAAAGCGTCCCGGCCATCGAACTTGCCGCACTGATCGCACCCGCGAGCCGGCGGGTGATCGTCAGGCTGCCCGCAACGCCCGAGACGGCGGCGACGGTTCCGCTAAGTGCGATACTTCCCGCCGGTGTGTTCGTCAGCGTCCCCGTTGCGGTAGTTTCGGCGGCTACCGTGCCCGATAGGTTGCGGGTGATAGCCAGAGTGCCGCTTACCGACGATGCCGCGTTGACCGCTCCCGATAGGTTGCGAGTAACGGCAAGCGTCCCTGATACGCTTGAGACGGCATTAACAGCACCGCCGAGGTTCCGCGTGACGGCAAGCGTTCCCGAGACGCTTGACGCTGCCGCAACCGTTCCCGAAAGGTTCAGCGTTGGCGGTTCGTTCGTCAGCGTGCCCGTCGCCGTTGATTCAGCCGCGATAGCACCGCTCAAGTTCCGCGTTACCGAAAGCGTGCCCGAAACCGAAGAGGCCGCACTAAGCGAACCGCTCAGGTTCTTTGATACCGTTGCCGTGCCCGAAACGGTCGAGGAAGCGGCTATCGTTCCCGCAAGGGCGATGGTCGGCGCAGGCGGCTGAACCGCAAAGCATATCTTGCCGCGAACTGCCGAGGTCGTCGCCGTGACGGTGAAATCGCCCGTCGCCCCCGCCGTTGCCTGACTGCCCGATGCGACGCCGATAGCTCCGCCATTGCCCGCCGAACGGGAGTTATCTATCCGCTCCGTTACCGATGTCAAAGAGCCGTTCGCCCACGATGCGAATTGCGTTGTCGTGTTCGAGTCCGGCAGGTCGCCCGTTACGAACGCGAACACTAAACATTCATCGCGGTCGGTCGTTACGCCCGTAACCGTTACGCTCGTCGTGCCGCTCGAATCGACCGAACCGCCGAACGTGTTGAACGGGTCGCCCGAATCGAACGTTCCCGTTGTAATGCCGATGATACGGGCGGCGATGTGATCGCCGGGGTCGTTCGTCGTGCGGTTGTCCGTCGCCGGGTCGGAGACGATGCGGTAAAGCACCGTCGCCTTTGTTCCCGCCGTTCCCGACCCCGTCGCCTGCGATGTCAATTCCGTCCAACCAGAGCAAGTTGGTGTTTGCCCGCCCGTCGTCTCGCAGAACATCAACGCGAGATCGCCCGCCGCCGTTCCCGTAGGATACGCGGGCGTTACCGCCGCCGTGCCGGAGATAACCGCACCAACCGCTCTGATCGAAGGAACTGCCATTTACCGCAACTAGTTCAACGTTATGTCTAGCTCGCCCGTCGCGAACTCTACCGTATTACCGTTGATAGGCGACTCGGACTGCGACAACGCACCCCACGCCAAGCGGTTGCCGTTCGTGGATGCGTCCCATATCTCGAAGTGCGTGATCGTGCCCCACGAACCCGAAGGCGTCGGGAATGTCACCGCACCGGAGTTTGAAATAGCTCCGCCCGATGCCGCCCCGAAGGTCGCCGCCGTCCGTGCGTAGTTGTTGCCCGATACTTCCGTCCCGGCCGCCGAATCGGTCGGCGTGGTCGTCGTCAGGGCGACATAGACCGTCGTCGGCGGCGTGTAGCTCGCATTGCGGAAAACGTGGTCGAGCAGTTCGTTCTCTAGAAAATCGGTGAATGCCATTGTGTTTTATTCTCCGTAAGTTTCCATCCAGTGCTTGACGGCGGCGATGTCGGTCGCGATCTCGGCGACCGTCGTCTCGATCTGATACTCGAGCTCGCCGACGCAGGCCGGCGGGTTTTGGACGCCGTTCTTTTCCATGAAGTCGGTGACTTCGTGAAGCAGATCGAGCAGCTCCGGGACCTTTGCCGAAAGCTCTTTTGTGCGGTCGAGAATGATGATGTGTGCCATTTATTTCTTTTGCTCCTGTTTGGGTTGCTGGCCGTGATCGCCCTCGAGGGCTTTTAGTTCATAGCCGCGTTTCGTCGCCTCGCGTAGTTCGATCTGCCGCAGCGTGTCGCTCAAAGCTTTAATGTCCTGCTTGATCGCCTGAACGTCCGAGGTGATCTGCTGGAGCTTTTCCCGTTGCTGGGCGTCCTCGCGGCTCCAGCCGAGCAGCGATCCGCCATAGTTGAACGCAAGGCCGGCAAGCACCAGAACCGTTGCCACCAGCCAAAGAGTGCCTTTCGTTAGCGTCACTTTTTCACTCATAGCCTCGTCTTTTCGCTCGAGCCATGAATCCTTTTTCGCGGGCTCTGCGGTTGCGTCCGGCTCTGCGGCCGTCCGGCTGCCATCGGGGAAACGAGAAAGGGCTTTTGCCGTTGCTTGCTGGTTCATATTTGCCGCTCTCGTGGAAGTTTTAAGTCTGTGTACCGTCATCGCCTCCCGGCCTAAAAATTGATCAGCCCGTTCTTTTTCGGCCGGGCCGATTTGATCAGAACGTCGATCACCGCCGTCCAGCGGACGCGGTCGGCCTCAAGCTGCGTCTTTTCGCCTGAGATGCGGGCAAGCTCGATCTTCAAGCCTTCGGCGATCTTGTCCTTGTCGGTGATGGCCTGCCGGAGCACGGCGACCTCGGCCTCAAGTGCCTTCGCCCGGTCGGCCAGCGTCAGATACTCGACCGCCTCGTCCCGCGTCAGGCAAACCCGGTCCGCCGGGCATTCTGTGGTTTGTGCCACAACCGCGATCGCGAAGAGCGACCATATTCCCGCCATCAAGAAAATGCTTTTTATCTTTTTCACCTTTTCACCTTTTCACTTTTCCGACCGCCGCTTTTCAAACTCCGCCCTCAGCTCCTCGATCGTCATCCGGCCGTAGCGGTCGCGGGCATCCTTTTCGGCCTGCTTTGTTGCCCATTCGCCGCCGGCGACGTTGGCATCGATCTCGCGTTCGCGGACCTCGACCGTGGTCAGTATTTGCTCAAGTTCGGCCCGGTTCCGGTCGCGGATCGCCTGCTCGCCGCGTTGGATCTCGGCCTCGTCTATCTTCGGTGCCGGCGGGCGGTTGCAAGCCCGAACGCCCCAGATGATAAGCACCAAAAGCAAAAAGATGCCGGCCACGATCCCGACGGCCCGCCAGTTATCGACCACGAAATAAAAGGCCCGTTTCAATACAAACTTCATCACTCGCTCCTTTGGACCACGACCGGCTCATGCGGCTGCGGCCGGAAATAGCACCTTGCCGTCACCCGCTCGACCGCCATCAGGTTCGCGGCCGGCGGTGCAAAGTGCGGATGTATGTCGCCCTGGCCGACGAAAAACCAAAAGACGGCCTTGTCGTTCAGCCATTCGCGGACGTGCTCGGCCTCGAACCACGCCGCATTTTTCAGATAATCGAGCCAGTTCCAGCCGTAATCGGGATGTCCCTGATCGGGCAGAACGATGATCGGCTCGCCGCGTTCCTGGTTGTCCGGATAGCCGACGTTCAAAACCGTTCCGGCGGTCTGAATGCCCGAGCTTGTCACCAAAGCGGGCGAGCCGTCCGAATTGCGGGCCATCGGGTCGATCAGCAGGACCGTGTATTCGGCCGGGTTCGCGTACCGTGCCCAGTCCGGGTTGTGATGGCTGGTGACGTCGATGCACTTCTGCAGCCCGGCCGTCATCGCCCGGAGCACGGCCTCGCGGTCGGCTTCCGGGATCGGGTGCATCGTAAAAACATAACCGCCGCCAGGCCGCGTGTATTGATGCCGGAAGTTCTGCGGGATCGGAACCGGCGGAGTTCCGAAGCCGCCGCCGGTCTTTTTGTCTTTCCGCGTGAAATACCACGCCGCAAAAAGCCCGCCGAGAATGCCGGCGACGACCAGAACGATGACCAGATTTTCACTCATCCCGTTGCCCTGCCTCCGCGAAGTGCGACGACCGCAAAGCCGCCATTCAAAAGGCCGATGATCGGGTCGCTCAGGCCCGCGACCGGAACGGCCGCCCCGATCATTCCCGCGATCGCATTCAAGGCAACCGAAAGCGATGCCCGCGATTCCGGCCAGACCGAAACGGCCGTCGCCGCCGCCAGATTAAGCAGCATCAGCACGGCAAGCCGCCGGTGCGACGTTTGCACAAAGGTCCGCAGGCTGAACTCGCTCAGGCTCCACCCGACCGACGAGACCGCATAGACAAGCAGCGGCAGCGTCGAAAAAAAGGCAACGGTCACGAGCGACCAGAAAAACGATGTCTGTGGTTCCATCGGTTCACCTCACTTGAAGCTTATCGCCCGGCCGGATCAGGTCGGGGTTCGTGATCTGCGGGTTCATCGCCCGAAGCTCGGCGACCGTTCGGCCGGTTCGCTCGGCGATCGTCCAAAGCGTATCGCCCGGGCAGACAACGTATTCCTCGCCCGTTTCGGCCTCGGCCGGCGGGGCAGCCGCTCCGCCGAGGTTCCATTCCCGCAAATCGTCGTAAAGCCGCGGGTCGGCCGCGACGCTGATATGCACATGCTCAAAATGCCCGTTGCTGCCGGTGTATTTTCTCCACACCCAGGGCTGGACCAGTGAACTCAGGATGCGGCCACGCCAAATGACGTATTTGATGCGAGGGTCGCGGGAGCTGACCAGAGCGTTGACGACCAACTCGACCTTTTCGGTTGCCGAAAGGTCCTTGTCGATATCGAGGGCCGTCACGACGCCTAGCGAGTTTGGATTATGGTCTGAGGGTCGGTTGCGGTGGGCCCGGTCGCCGATCCAGCCGTCGCTTGTCTTGTCGCGGGCGGGCCATCGTTCATTGACTTGCCGCCGCAGGGTTTCGAGAGATTTTGCCAGCCGGTAGCTCATACCGGCCAGAATAGATTTTTTTCGCCTTAGTTAATTTTTTGGGCTATAAAACTCAAATTTCGACCGGAAAGAAGAGCAATGCGGGCCTTCCGTTGCCGGAGTGCGAGATCTTTTGGAGCTTGATGAGGCCGGCGGACTCAAGCTCTTTGGTCAGCCGATGGACGTCCGGCTGGGCAAATCCGGTCTCTTTTATCAGGTCGGCGACCGACGACGCCCCGAGGCCGATCTTGTCGAGTATCACCTGGCGTTTTTCCTGTTCCGAGTAGCCGTAGGTCTTCCGCAGCCGGTTGACGGCGATGTAAACCTGACGCTTGGCGTCGTCGTTCGGTGCCTCGGCCGCCAGCTCCGCCAGCCGCCCCGCAAATTCGAGCACCGCCCGCCGCTTCCTCGCCGTCATGTTTGAGCCGGTTTTCATCGTCAGTGGTCAGTGGTCGGTTGTCAGTCGTCAGCCTCCATCGCCTCGCACGCATCTTGGATCGTAATCTTGCCCACTGCGTAAAGAATAGCGAGCGTGATGTACTTTGGCGGCTTGGCGAGGGCATCCAGAGAACCGTAAACAAATTCCTCGAATTTATCTTCTTGGTCTGGGCGAGCACCCTCCATAAACCACCGCACCAACTTCCCCACCGCGTTGGCGTCGTGGATGAAGTCGGGTAAGTCCACCCCCGGTTGAGCCTGCCGCGTCCCGACGGCGTATCCGCACCCAACGCACTCACGCATCGGACCGGGATGCTCCCTGTGCGGCTTAAATTCGGCGTGCCAACACAGGCCGAGCAGTTCGGCCGCCGCCTGATTGATCGCGTCATTTGTTAGTTTCATCTCAATTTCCCGCCTCTCTTGCTGGAATAAAAAACATATGGTGAAACCTCGACGAACGCTTGTAGCCGTCGAGCCGAACCGTAATAGTAAGGTCTTTACTGACCGCCTCAACGACACCGGCCCGCACGCCGCCTTTCCTGCGGTAACTGACGCCGTTTTTGTCCGCCCAATGGCTGAACACCACGCGATCTCCAACCCTAAATCGGTCGCCGACTTTGGTGCACCATTCCGCACAGTATCTCGCGTCCAGATTAGCGTTAGTTAGTCGCATCTTCGCCTCCCTTCACTATCTCGATTGCCTTTTCGAGAACCACCCGAGCCGTTTCTCTATAACTAGAACCACCATAGCTCGCTATCTGAATCTGCGTCTCTAACTCCGCGATGATCCGCTCCCGCTCGGCGGCGACGGCGGCTTCGTAGCCTGCGGCAAACCCTGCCCGAAACGCCATCCGTTTGCTCACAATTTCACCGGGAAGACGACCTATTAGCTTTAGCGTTCGAGTGTATGCCTCCGCCGCCCTGTCTTCCGCCTCGTCCCTCGTCCCTCGTCCCTTGTCACTCATCACTCTTTACCTCCGCAACTCTACAACTCCCTGCCCAATCCCGCCTGCTCTCGCCGCCGGGCGAGCATTACATCGATCGTCTTCGTGTCCAGGCCCTTCGTTTCGTTGAGCATCTTCTTGATCTCCGGGTGAAAATATTTCGCCGAGCGGATCGGTTCGGTCGAGCCATTTCGCTGGAGCATCGTGTACAGCATCCCGAGCTCCACCACGCGTTCGTCGGCCTGCGGAAAGTCCTCGCACACGCGTAGTATCAATCTCTTAAAATCAGAAGTAGAAAGAGAAGATGAAGATAGAAGAGGGCTTGGACATTCCCCGGACATATTTTGGACATCTTTTTTCGGCCTGCCCCGCGGGCGAACGGAATCGCCGCGTTCCTCTCGTTCTCTGCGTTCGGCATCGCGTTCCGCCCGCTTGCGTTCGGCATCGGCCGCCCGCTCTTCCGTTTGACGCTTCATGCGTCTGTTGATCACCGTGATCAGGCCGTCCACCGAACGGAATCGGTCGCAAACGTCCATTTGCTCCAGGTGATCGAGTATCGAGGCCGCCTCGTCGGAAGAGACGCCCCAGAACCGTGCATAATCCTCAAGCCGCATCGTCACCTCGCCCCGGTTCTTGGCAAAGTGCATCTTGCACAAAAGCAGCGACCAGCCGCCGACCGCCTCCAGCCGGACACCATGCATGTCCCGCTGAAAATCCCCAAAATAAAACTGATCCGCCGGTGCCTTTCCCATTTATCTACGCCGCCATCAGATCGAAGATCGACATCTGATTTTTGCCCGCGATCGCCGCCTGGACGTTTCGGACCGCCGCATCGAAATATGAATCTTTGAGTTCAAAGCCGATGCCTTTCCGGTTCATCTTTATCGCCTGATAGACCTCCGACCCGATGCCCATGAACGGCGTCAGAACCGTGTCGCCTTCGTTGGTCCAAAGGTGAATACACCGCTCGATCGTCGGCAATTGCAGCGGGCAGATGTGCCGCTCGTCGTTTTCGTGGCGGGCTTCCTGGACGTTCAGCGTATCGCCATAGTCGATGTCCATCCAGACCGGCGAGGCATATTGCTGCCACGTATCGACGGGGATCTCACATTGCACCGGATGCTTGTGTTCGCCGGGTTTGCGGAAGATCAGCAAATAGTCGGGAATGCCGACCCGCGACATCGCCGCGTCCTTTTTCACTTGTTTATGCAAAAGCCCGAGGGCTTTCGTTCGTTGCATTTCCGTCACCGGATCTTTCCATATCGTCACCCGCGAGTGATAGATAAAACCCGCTTCGTTGAAACACTCGCGTATCAAGCCCGAAAAGTCCCGCAGCCCGATGAAGCCTTCCTTGCCCTTCTGGATAGGCAGGTCCATGCAGTGCACCGCAACATTCCGGCCCGACCACATCACCCGATAAAGTTCATCGACCAGCACCTGAAACGCAAATTCGAACGCTTCATAATCGGCACAATTGCCCATATCCTCGAGCTTGTCCGAATAGGTATACAGCGATGCGAACGGCGGCGAAAACACCGAGAAACCGACCGACTCGTCCGGCACATCGCGGATCAGTGAAACACAATCGCCGCGGCGCAAGGTGCATTCGTCCGTCACAAATTCCGTGTATTGCCCGACATACTTCTCGACCGGGGCGATCTCCTGCGATGCCTTTATCATTTGTTCCTGCATATTTTTGAACTGTGCCTCTTTCCGCTCGATCGCCTCGACCACGTTCTGCATCGTGTCCGTTGTGATCAGATAAATGCTGACCGGATGTTCCTGGCCGAACCGATACGACCGCCTGATCGCCTGATACAAACCCTCAAAGCTGAAATCAAGCGAGGCGAAAACCTGATTGTGGCAATGCTGATAATTCAAGCCGAACTGAGCGATCTTCGTCTTCGTCAGCAGAACGCGAAACTCGCCCCGCGCAAAGCCGAGCAGCTTTCGCTCTTTTTCTTCGGGCCGTTCGTTCCCGCGGACCTCGACCGCATCCGGCACCAATTGCCGGACCATATCGGCCTCTTCGTTCTGCTTGACCCAAATTATGAAAGGCTCGGTCGATGCGTTAATGATCGCGGCGGCAGCCGCAAGCCGCGGCACTTTGGTCAGCCGTAATTCCTGATTAAAGTCGGTCGCGGAGACGGCTGTCTCGTTGAACAGCATCCCGTTGTCCTTTTTCTCGGTCTCGATCTTCTGCTCGATAAAATGCAACGCCGGAAGGTCGTAGCCCGTAGCATCAAATCCAAGATCGGCCGGAGTTGCCATCATCACTGACCACGAAGCAACAAACGCCCAGAAGTCTTTTTCTGCATGGCCTTTCAGCCGCCATTTTGCCGTCTCGCCGCCGTCATGGACAAAATACATCGCGAGCATTTCGTTCCGGCTCATCACGTTCAAAAACTCGGCATGGTTGCCCAGCTCCATCACGTCGTTCGGGCTCGGCGTCGCGGTGCATGCGAGTTTATACGGCGTTTCGCGAAACCGCTCGATGATTGCCTCGCGGGTTTTGCCTTCAAAGTTTTTCAGGATCGAACTTTCATCGAGGACGATGCCGGCGAAAAGCGAAGCATCAACGCGATCGATCTGTTCGTAGTTCGTAATGTAAATTCCCGGCTCGGGTTGTTCGGTAAATCGTTCGACCGCGATACCGAACTTCTCGCCCTCGCTGATCGTTTGCCCGGCGACCGCCAGCGGCGCCAAGATCAAGACCGCTTGCCCCGTATGCCGGACGATGTGCCGAGCCCATTCGAGCTGCTGCAGGGTTTTCCCGAGGCCGCAATCTTGAAACAAAGCAAACCGTCCCTTTTTGAGCGCCAGCCGAACGCAATGCCGCTGAAACTCGAATAGCTCGGGCGTCAGTTCCGTGTCCTCCACATCAAATCCGACCGAGGGCACTTCCCGCAGCTTGCTCTGCAAATATTCCTGATACTGTGCGTACCGATCGAGACCCATCAGATCATCTCTCCTTTTATGTCCGCGATGGCTTCGCGGAGCGTTGCGGGGTCGGGGTCGCAGCCGTGGCGGTCGCAGGCCCGGCGGTGCCGCTGCCAGATGCGGGCGACCTCTCGCTGTTCGTCGGGGCCGAGCCGCTGGAACGCCCGCCGCACCTGCATCCGATGCGGCCGGCTCATTTGGTTGAGTGCGTCGTCAAACATAAGATCTAGTTGCAGAGTTAGAGAGTTGCAGAGAAAAGAAACCTTCGAACTCTAAAACGCTGAAACTCTCAACTTGCCGCCTTTGCCAGCCACTCGCCGCCGGGCTTGCCGCCCTGGCAAATAAAACACTCGTCGTTGTCGGCACCGAACCGAAACTCGAACCGAAAGGCGAGCGTGTTGCAGCCCCAGCATCGCCGCTTCTCGCCGGCATAGGGCAGCCGGGCCTCATGGAACACGGTCAGCCCGAGTTCGCGGGCGATGGTGTGCTCGAGCTTTGCTCCGCGGCTGAGTTCCCAATCCGGCAGCAGATAGATCGCCTCGCAGCCGATCAGCGTCGCGATGCACCGCCGCATCTCCGCTTCCCAAACGCCGCCCGCTCCGCTGACAACTTCGCAACTGTTCGCAACTTCGCAACTTTCAACCCTCATAGGGTTTACCGCATCATGGCCGAGCCGCCCGAGCACTTCCTCCGCCTCGGCAAACTTCCGCCAGGCATCCTCCCAAACCAGCCCGGTGATCTTCCCGGCAATGTAAATTCGTCTGCTTTTCATAACTTTTCCGCCGCCTCGATCGCCCGAAATATCTCGAAGGCGATCTGCGGCACTATCGCGTTGCCGAGGGCTTTCAGGCGGCTGACCCGGTTGTCGCGGCTTCCAACGATGTGTAGTTCATCGGAAAGCCCATCATCCATTCGACAAAGGCGGGTTGCAGCCGCAATCCAGTGTTCTGACCAACCGTTGTTTGAATGTTCACACCGCCTGATCCGTGTTTGCCCTGACCGTTCGAGGCGTTCGAGTGCGGCGTCGGCAGCATCGC
>ERZ1066138.147-NODE-147-length-23631-cov-10.373176_pt1 | contig 23631 bp, 21 predicted proteins | sample MGYA00382785_ERZ1066138 | MGnify/ENA primary metagenome ERZ1066138 (study PRJEB33369, sample SAMEA5778368) | biofilm metagenome | biome: Industrial cooling water; feature: Water cooling tower basin; material: Biofilm | place: United Arab Emirates | collected... | reverse complement strand
TCCGCTCCAAGGCCGGCTGGCCCTTCACCGCCGAGCTGAAGCTCGCCTACGACGACGAGATCAGGAACTGGAAGCTCGAGTTCGACTTCGGCGACGACGCCAAGGGCGAGGCCGACGGCGAGCCGGTCGACTTCTCGGGCCAGGAGTCGCTCGGCGCCTGCCCCAAGTGCAAGGGCCATGTCCATGAGCACGGCACGAGCTACGTCTGCGAGCACGCGGTCGGCGCGCATGTGACCTGCGACTTCAAGAGCGGCAAGATCATCCTGCAGCAGCCTGTGGCGCGCGAGCAGATGACGAAGCTGCTGAAGGACGGCAAGACCGATCTGCTGGAGAACTTCGTCTCCAACAAGACGCGGCGCAAGTTCAAGGCGCGGCTGGCCTGGGACGCGAAGGAGGGCAAGGTCGGCTTCGAGTTCGAGCCCCGGCCGGCCAAGGCGCCGGCGAAGAAGGCCGCCGCGAAGAAGGCGACCAAGGCGGCGTGACCCCGGTTCTCTTCCTCAAGCTGCTCGCGATCTTCGTCACGATCGCGATCGGCTGGCTGGCCGGCCGCACCCGGCCCTTCGAGGGCGGCGAGGCGGCGCGCATCCTGTCGAACGCAGCCTTCTACGTGTTCGCGCCGGCGCTGCTGTTCCGCGCCACCGCCCGCATCGACCTCGGCACGCTGCCCTGGCACGCGCTGGCGGCCTTCTTCGTGCCGGTGGTCGGCTGGATGCTGCTGGTCTACGCGCAGCAGCGCCGCCGCGCCGCCGACGCGCCGGCGCGGCCGGCCACCCGGGCGATCACCGCCGCCTTCGGCAACAACGCCCAGCTCGGCATCCCGATGGCCGCGGCGCTGTTCGGTGAGATGGGGCTGCAGCTGCACCTGTCGGTGGTCAGCCTGCACGCGCTGATCCTGCTCACGGTGCTGACGCTGCTGGTCGAGCAGGACATCGCGCGTGCCGCCGCGCGCGAGGCCGGCGCCGGCGTGCCGCTCGGCCGCACGCTGCTGCTGACCGCCAAGAACACCATCGTCCACCCGATCGTGCTGCCGGTGCTCGCCGGCATGGCCTGGAACCTCACCGGCTGGGCCATCCCCGGGCCGGTCGACGAGGTGCTGCAGATGCTTGGCACCGCGGTCGTGCCGCTGTGCCTGGTGGCGATCGGCCTGTCGCTGGGCCACTACGGCCTGCGCGGCGCGGCCGGCTCGGCGGCGCTGCTGGCCTTCGGCAAGCTGGCGGTGCAGCCGGCGCTGGTGCTGGCGGTCGGCTGGGGACTGGGCCTGCGCGGCCTGCCGCTGACGGTGATCGTGATGGCCGCGGCGATGCCGACCGGCTCCAACGCGCTGATGTTCGCGCAGCGCTACCGCAGCCAGGAGGGCGAAGCCACGGCGGCGATCGTCGTGTCGACGCTGGCCTTCGCGGCGACGGCGCCGCTGTGGTTGCTGCTGCTGCAGGCGCTGGGCTGAGCCGCGCCGCGGCCACGGGCCTGGGCGCTCAGCGTTCGCCGGGTTCGTCGTGTGGGGTGCTGCGGCTGGACGCGAAGTGGGTCGGCGCCGCGATCAGCCGGTCGAGGTGGCCGCGCTGCAGCAGCCGCACCACGCCCAGGTAGGCGAGCAGCAGCGCCGTGCCGGCGGCCAGCGCCGCCGGAGCGTCCGCGGCCGGCAGCGCGGTCACGCTGACGGCGGCGGCCAGCGTCGCCGACCAGAAGGCGAAGGCGCGGCCGAAGCGCATCGTGCGGCCGGGTCGAGGCGGGGCGGGGCGGGCGGGACGTCGTGCCATGCCCGCAGTGTGCGGGCGGCGGGGCGCCGCGGTTCGGCGAACAAGGGCGGGGAATGCGGCCTCCTTCACGCATCGCCGGACCGCAAGGCCGGTTTGCGACAATCCCGTCATGAGTGCGAACGACCTCAACGCCACCATGGCCCATGTCGGCGTGACCGCGCGCGCCGCCGCCACGGCGATGGCGGCGGCCTCGACCGCCGCGAAGAACGCCGCGCTGCGGCGCCTGGCGGCGCTGATCCGCGCCGAGCGCGCCGCGCTGCAGGCCGAGAACGCCAGGGACCTGGCCGCCGCCGAGGCCGCGGGGCTGGCTGCGCCGATGGTCGACCGCCTGCGCCTCGGCGACGCCGTGATCGAGCAGATGGCCGAAGGCTGCGAGCAGGTCGCCGCCCTCCCTGACCCGATCGGCGAGATGACGAACCTGCGGCGCCGGCCGAGCGGCATCACGGTCGGCCAGATGCGCGTGCCGCTGGGCGTGTTCGGCATGGTCTACGAGAGCCGGCCGAACGTGACCGTCGACGCCGCGGCGCTGGCGCTCAAGAGCGGCAACGCCTGCATCCTGCGCGGCGGCTCCGAGGCGCTGCATTCCAACCTCGCGCTGTGGCGGCTGGCCCAGCGCGCGCTGGCCGAGGCCGGCCTGCCGCCGTCCGGCGTGCAGATGATCGAGACCACCGACCGCGCCGCGGTCGGGCGTCTGATCGCGATGCCCGAGTACGTCGACGTGATCATCCCGCGCGGCGGCAAGGGGCTGATCGAGCGCATCGCGGCGGAAGCCAAGGTGCCGGTCATCAAGCACCTCGACGGCAACTGCCACACCTACGTCGACGCCGAGGTCGACCTCGATCTGGCGGTCAAGGTCACCGACAACGCCAAGACGCAGAAGGTCAGCCCCTGCAACGCGACCGAGTCGCTGCTGGTGCATCGCGACGTGGCCGCGGCCTTCCTGCCGCGGATCGGCACGGTGTTCGCGGCCAAGGGCGTCGAGATGCGCTGCGGGCCGCGGGCCAAGGCCATCCTCGCCGCGGTGCCCGGGGCCAGGCTCGTCGACGCCACCGAGGCCGATTGGTCCGAGGAGTACCTCGCGCCGATCATCAGCATCAAGCTGGTCGACAGCCTCGACGAGGCGATCGCGCGCATCAACCGCTACGGCTCGCACCACACCGACGCGATCCTGACGACGAACCACCCGAACGCGATGCGCTTCCTTCGCGAGGTCGACTCGGCCAGCGTGATGGTCAATGCCAGCACCCGCTTCGCCGACGGCTTCGAGTACGGCCTCGGCGCCGAAATCGGCATCTCGACCGACAAGTTCCACGCCCGCGGGCCGGTCGGGCTGGAGGGGCTGACGTCGATGAAGTGGGTCGTGCTGGGGCAGGGTGAGGTACGGACATGATCGATCGGCGCATGTGGATGGTTCGATCCGACGGAGGAGCGTTTTACGAGCAGTTTCGTGAGCAAGGCATCGCAGCCCTCGGCTGGAAGGAGTTGGCTCGCATGGCGCTTGACGCCCCTAAGAGCGAATGGCTGGACGTGTTTGAGCGTGCGCGCCCCGACCTGAAGTACGGTGCGATTCAGAACGGCGTGAGCCAGGTACTTCGGTTCGTACGAGAGGTTTCGGCTGGCGATGCGGTCGTGACCTACAACCCGTCGACACGCCGGTATCTATTGGGCGAGTTCGGCGACGAACTTCGCCGCGATGCCGAGGATCCGACAGGAAGCTTGGTCTACATCAGATCAGTCAGCTGGATTCGTGAGTTCGACCGAGACTCGCTTTCGACGGGAGCGAAGAACACTCTGGGTTCGACGTTGAGTTTCTTTTTGGTTCCTGCGGCGATTGCAGATGAGGTAGCTGCGCTTGAACGCACCAAGCCAGCAGAGGTGCCGCAACATCCGTTGGCTGACGGGCAGGATGACGAGGCAGACGAGAAGACTGTGCGCCAAGACATTGAGGGTAAGGCGCAGGAGTTCATTAAGGACAAGCTCATCAAGCTTGACGGGTACGAGATGCAGGCAGTCGTCGCAGCCATATTGCGAGCGATGGGATACAAAACTCGCGAAGCACCGAGAGGCCCAGACCGGGGTCTTGACATCCTCGCGTCGCCGGATGGGCTGGGCTTTGAAGCACCGCGCATAGCTGTTGAGGTGAAGCATCGAAGCGGCCAGATCGGTTCTCAGGACTTGCGGAGCTTTATTGGAGGTCGCCATCGCGACGATCGCGGTCTGTATGTCAGTACCGGTGGATTTACCAAGGACGCGCGATACGAGGCTGACCGCGCGCAAATTCCCACGATGCTGTGGGAGCTGGATGACATCGTGCGGTACCTGACTGAGCACTACGAACACATTGATGTGGAGGTCAAGCAGATGGTCCCTCTGCGACGACTTTATTGGCCGATGTGATGCAGCTCGACCCGCGCGGCGCCCTGGTGCTGTTCTCCGGCGGCCAGGATTCCGCCACCTGCCTGGCCTGGGCGCTGGAGCGTTATGCCCATGTCGAGACCGTCGGCTTCGACTACGGCCAGCGCCATCGCATCGAGCTCGACTGCCGGCCGCGGCTGCGCGAGGCGATCGCGCAGGCCTTTCCCGGCTGGGCCGGGCGCCTCGCCAACGACCACCTGCTCGACCTGAAGCTGCTCGGCCAGGTCTCCGACACCGCGCTGACCTCGGCGCGCGCGATCGAGATGCAGGCCGGCGGCCTGCCGAGCACCTTCGTGCCCGGCCGCAACCTGATCTTCCTGAGCTTCGCCGCCGCGATCGCCTACCGCCGCAACCTCGGCGTGCTGGTCGGCGGCATGTGCGAGACCGACTACTCCGGCTACCCCGACTGCCGCGACAACACGCTCAAGGCGATGCAGGTCGCGTTGAGCCTCGGGCTGGCCGCACCGATGACGGTCGAGACGCCGCTGATGTGGCTCGACAAGGCCGCCACCTGGGCGCTGGCCGAGCGGCTCGGCGGCGCGCCGCTGGTCGAGCTGATCCTCGAGCTGAGCCACAGCTGCTACCTCGGCGACCGCAGCCAGCGCCACGACTGGGGCTACGGCTGCGGCGCCTGCCCGGCCTGCGAGCTGCGCCGCAAGGGCTGGGCGGCCTGGCGCGGCGGCGCAGCATGAGCGCGCCGGGGCACTTCCAGGCGCTCAGCCCGGCGCACCCCGTGCGAAGGGTGGTGCAGTGAGCGCCGGCAGCATCGCGTTGCTCGCGCTGCTGGCCCTGGTTGGCTTCTGGGTGCTCGGCGCCTACAACCGCCTGGTGCGGCTGCGCAACGCCGCCGTCGAGGCCTGGGCGCCGATCGACGCGCAGCTACGGCGCCGCCAGGCGCTGGCCTTCGAGCTGGCCGAGCTGCTCGCCGGCGAGGACGAGATGCGCGACGAGGTCGGCCGCACGACGCTGCAGACCGTCGTCGCCGCCACGCGCCAGGCCCAGGCCGCCGCCGACCATGCCCAGGTGCGGCCCAGCAAGGCCGGTGCGATCCAGAGCCTGAGCCTGGCCGAGCAGGTGCTCGAAGGCGCTCTGCGGCCGCTGCGCGTCGTCATCGGCTCGCGGCCGGCGCTGCTGGCCGACGCGGCGCTGGCCGAGCGCCTGCAGGCGGCGCTGCAGGGCCTGCACGAGGCCGACGCCCAGCTCGCCTTCGTGCGCCGCATGTTCAACGACGCGGTGCGCGCCTACAACGGCGCGCTCCACGAGATGCCGACGCGCGTGGTCGCAGGGGCCTTCGGTTTCCGCCCGGCGGCGCCGCTGCAGCAGGCCTCGCCGGAGCGGGGCCCGGAGTCGCAGCTGATGTCGACCTTCGGGCCCTGAGCCCATCCGGCGCGCCCCGCGTTGCCACGCTCCCCGGTCCGCATGTCCGCCGCGCTGCCGCTCGCCAGCCTGCTCGCCCACACCGCCGACGCGGTGGCGGCGGTGCGCGCCGGCCGCTCGCTGACCGAGGCCCTGGCCGCCGTGCCGGCCGCGGCGCGGCCCGGCACGCAGGCGCTGGCTTTCGAGGCGCTGCGCGGGCTCGGCCGCGCCGAGGCGCTGCGCCGCCGGCTGGCCGCCAAGGCCCCGCCGCCGCGGGCCGACGCCCTGCTGCTGACCGCGCTGGCGCTCGCCACCAGCCCCACGCCGCCCTACCCGGCCCACACCCTGGTCAGTCAGGCGGTCGAGGCCGCGAAGCAGGGCGCCGCCCAGGCCGGCTTCGTCAACGCGGTGCTGCGGCGCCTGCTGCGCGAACGCGAGGTCCTGCTCGCCGCGCTGCACGACGACCCCGTCGCGACCTGGAACCACCCGCGCTGGTGGATCGACCGGCTGCGCCAGGACTGGCCCGAGGCCTGGCCGGCGCTGCTGGATGCGGCCAACCGCCGCGCGCCGATGACGCTGCGCGTCAACCGCCGCCAGGGCAGCGTGGCCGGCTACCTGGCGCGGCTCGCCGCCGCCGGCCTGGCCGCGCGGCCGGTGGCGCTGCCCGGCTGGCCGGCGGCCGATGCGATCGAGCTGGCCGAGCCCTGCGCGGTGTCGGCGCTGCCGGGCTTCGAGGCCGGGGCGGTGTCGGTGCAGGACCTCGCGGCCCAGCAGGCCGCGCCGCTGCTGCTCGGCGAAGGCTCGGAAGAGGGCGCGTTGCCGCCAGGCGCCCGGGTGCTCGACGCCTGCGCCGCCCCGGGCGGCAAGACCGCCCACCTGCTCGAGCGGGCCGAGCTCGACCTGCTGGCGCTCGACGCCGACGCCGCGCGCCTCGCGCGCGTCGGCGCCACGCTGGCGCGCCTGGACCTGGCCGCCGAGCTGAAGGCCGCCGACGCCCGCCGCCCGGCCGGCTGGTGGGACGGCCGGCCGTTCGATGCGATCCTGCTCGACGCGCCGTGCACCGCCTCCGGCATCGTGCGCCGCCACCCCGATGTCCGCTGGCTGCGCCGCCCCGGCGACATCGACGCGCTGGCGCGTACCCAAGCCGAGCTGCTCGACGCGCTGTGGCCGCTGCTGGCCCCCGGCGGGCGGCTGCTGTACGCGACCTGTTCGCTGTTCAGCGCCGAGGGTTCGCAGCAGATCGACGCTTTTTTGCAACGCACGGCCGACGCTGTCCTGCGGCCTTCGCCCGGGCACCTGTCGGGCCTCGCCGACAATGCCCGGACGGGAAACGAGGGCGCGCCGACGCCCGGGAGCGACGGCTTCTTCTACGCGCGGCTCGACAAGCGGGTCGCGCCCATGCTTTCCCGGATCGAGCCGTCCGCACCAACGACCGACTGACCGACCGCCGTGTTCACCGCCAGGGTTCGATGCTGGTTCCAGCCCCGTGCGGCGCAAGGCGTCTTGCGCGGCTGGCTGCTCGCGCTGGCCTGCCTGCTGGCGGCCGCCGGGACGGCGCGGGCCGACGGGCTGGAGCTGGGCGCGCTGACGCTGGCGCGCGGCGAGGAGGGCCTGCTGGTCGACTACCAGGCACGCGTCGAGCTGCCGCGGGCCGTCGAGGACGCGCTGCTGAAGGGCGTGCCGCTGTACTTCCAGGCCCGCGTCGAGGTGTTCCGCGAGCGCTGGTACTGGCGCGACGACCGCGTCGCCCGGGCCACGCGCAACTGGCGCCTGACCTGGCAGCCGCTGACGCGCCGCTACCGCATCAACTACGGCAGCCTGAGCCAGAACTACGACACCCTGGCCGATGCGCTGGGTGCGATCCAGCGCGGCACGCGCTGGCGCGTCGCCACGCCCGAGGCGCTGGCGGACGGCGCCGACTACCTGCAGTTCGTCCTGCGCCTGGACACCTCGCAGCTGCCGCGGCCGCTGCAGATCGGCTTCGGGGGCGAGGCCGACTGGGACCTGGCCGTCGAGAGGCGCCTGGGGGTGCCCGAGGCCGGGGCCGCCGCAGCATCCGCGTCCTCGGCGGGGCCGGAGGCGTCGGCGGCCGCCTCGGCGGCGGCGCGCTGAGCCCGCGGCGCAGGCGGCGGCCCGGAGACCCGCGGTGAACCACGACACCTCGCGCTGGCGCCGTCGCACCGCGCTGCTGCTGTCGCGCCGTATGGACCGGCGCGCCTCGCGCTGGATCTGGATCGTCGCGCTGGCGGCCACCGTGGCCGCGGCGCTGCTGCTGACCTACCTGCTGACCCTCGCCACCGACAGCCGCGAGCTCTACGAGCGGCACTACGGCTGGTTGGTCGGCGTCAACGTCGCCATCGCCGCGCTGCTGGTGGCGGTGATCGGCGTCACGGTGCTGCGGCTGGCCGCCCAGGTGGTGCGCGGCCGCTTCGGCTCGCGGCTGCTGCTGCGGCTGGCGCTGATCTTCGGTCTGGTCGGGGTGCTGCCCGGGGTGCTGGTCTACACGGTGAGCTACCAGTTCGTGTCGCGCAGCATCGAGAGCTGGTTCGACGTGCGCGTCGAGGGCGCGCTGGAGGCCGGCCTGAACCTCGGCCGCTCGACGCTGGACGCGCTCGTCAACGACCTCGAACGCAAGAGCCGGGTGGCCGCCGAGCGGCTCGCCGACTCGGCCGAGCGCCAGCAGCCGCTGGCGCTGGAGCGGCTGCGCGAGCAGCTCACCGCGCAGTCGGTCGCGGTGCTCGGCCCGGCCGGTCAGGTGCTCAGCAGCGCCGCCTCGGGTGCCGACCTGGCGCCGCCCGAGCGACCCGGCCAGGCCCTGCTGCAGCTGGCGCGCAGCAACCGCGTCACGACCCAGCTCGAAGGCCTGGACGACGACAGCGGCACGCGCCAGCGCGGCGCGCCGCCGCAGCCGCGCGTGATGGTGCTCGCGCTGATGCCCTCGACCAGCTTCGCGCTGCGCAGCGAGGACCGCTACCTGATGGTGACCCAGCTGCTGCCGGCCGCGCTGGCGGCCAACGCGCTGGCGGTGCAGAGCGCCTACCGCGAGTACCAGCAGCGCTCGCTGGCGCGCGAGGGCCTGCGCAAGATGTACATCGGCACGCTGACGCTCACCCTGGTGCTGTCGGTGTTCGGCGCGGTGCTGCTGGCGGTGACCTTCGGCAACCGACTGGCGCGGCCGCTGCTGCTGCTGGCCGACAACGTGCGCGAGGTGGCGCGCGGCGACCTCAGCCCCAAGGCCGTGTTCGCCAGCCGCGACGAGCTCGGCGGCCTGACGCGCTCCTTCGCGCTGATGACCCAGCAGCTCGCCGACGCGCGCGCGCTGGTCGAGACCAGCGTGGCCGAGCTGGAGGCCGCCGGCACCAAGCTGCAGACCATCCTCGACAACATGAGCGCCGGCGTGATCGTGTTCGACGCCGACGGTCGCATCGACAGCGTCAACCCCGGCGCGACGCGCATCCTGCGCGCGCCGCTGTCGGCCTACGTCGGCCGCCCGCTCGGCGAGGTGCCCGGCCTCGGCGACTTCGACGCCGCGCTGCGCCAGCGCTTCGACCAGCTCGACGCCGGCCCCGAGCCCGGCGAGCGCGACCAGTGGCAGGGCTCGTTCGCGCTGCAGGGCGCGCCCGAGCGCGAGGGCGTCACGCTGCTGGTGCGCGGCGCGGTGCTGCCCGACGGCGGCCCCGGCGGCGCCGCGCGGCTGGTCGTGTTCGACGACGTGACCGAGCTGGTCTCGGCGCAGCGCGCCGAGGCCTGGGGCGAGGTGGCGCGCCGGCTCGCGCACGAGATCAAGAACCCGCTGACGCCGATCCAGCTCTCGGCCGAGCGCCTGCAGCACAAGCTCGAGGCCAAGCTCGACGCGCCCGACCAGCAGATGCTGGTCAAGTCGGTGTCGACCATCGTGACCCAGGTGCAGGCGATGAAGCAGCTCGTCAACGAGTTCCGCGACTACGCCCGCCTGCCGGCCGCGCAGCTGGCGCCGCTGGACCTCAACGCGCTGGTCGCCGAGGTGCTGGGCCTGTACGCCGGCGCCCAAGAGGCCGGCCGGCTGCGCGCCGAGTTCACCGAAGGCCTGCCGATGATCGAGGGCGACGCCACCCAGCTGCGTCAGGTCGTCCACAACCTGGTGCAGAACGCCCTGGACGCCGTGGCCGACCGGCCCGACGGCCTGGTGCGGCTGCGCACCGAGGGCGCCCGCAACGAGCAGGGCGGCTGGCGCGCCGTGCGGCTGCTGGTCATCGACAACGGTCCGGGCTTCAGCGAGCGCGTGCTCAAGCGCGCCTTCGAGCCCTACGTCACCACCAAGAGCAAGGGCACCGGGCTGGGCCTGGCGGTCGTCAAGAAGATCGCCGACGAGCACGCCGCGCGCGTGCGGCTCGTCAACCTGCCGGCGTCCGTGGGGGGTGGCGAGGGGGCGGCGGTCGGCGGGGCGCAAGTTTCGCTATCATTTTCGAAGTGGCTGGCCCGCGTCGGGGAGCACGGGAGCCCTGCCGACGCCGAGGGTGTCACGCACTGAGACGGCATGTCCACCATCCTTGTTGTTGACGACGAACTCGGCATCCGCGCCCTGCTGTCGGACATCCTGAGCGACGAAGGCCACAGCGTCGAGCTGGCCGAGAACGCCGCCCAGGCGCGCGCCGCCCGCGAGCGCGCCCAGCCCGACCTGGTGCTGCTCGACATCTGGATGCCCGACGTCGACGGCGTCACGCTGCTGAAGGAATGGGGCGCGACCGGCGCGCTGTCGATGCCGGTCATCATGATGAGCGGCCACGGCACGATCGACACCGCCGTCGAGGCGATCAAGTTCGGCGCGATGGCCTTCCTGGAAAAACCGATCACGCTGCAGAAGCTGCTGCGTGCCGTCGAGCAGGGCCTGGCCAAGCCGGCGGCGCGGCCCAGCGCCACCGTCACGCCGCTGCGTCCCGGCGACCTGCGCGGCGACGCGATGGCGATCGATCTGCCGCACACGGCGCTCGGCGGCGGGCTGGCGCTGCCGCTCGGCCCGCAGCCCGAGCAGAGCTTCGAGCTCGACCGGCCGCTGCGCGAGGCGCGCGACGCCTTCGAGAAGGCCTACTTCGAGTTCCACCTCGCGCGCGAGAACGGCAGCATGACCCGCGTGGCCGAGAAGACCGGCCTGGAGCGTACCCACCTGTACCGCAAGCTCAAGCAGCTCGGCGTCGACCTGAGCCGCGGCAAGAAGGGCGTGGCCTTCTGACGCCCCGTCGCGCCAGGGCCCGCTGCTATACTGCGCGGCTCTGGCTCGGTAGCTCAGTTGGTAGAGCAGCGGATTGAAAATCCGCGTGTCGGTGGTTCGATTCCGCCCCGAGCCACCAGACCCCGTGAAAGCCCCGCCGAGCCGGGGCTTTCGCTTTTCGGTGGGCGGGGCCGGCGGGCCGAACCTTCGCGGCCGCCCGGGCTCCAAACGGCGGCCGGGCAGGGCGCCCACTACACTTCGACGCTTTGAGTCGAACTGATTTCGAGGACGAGACCGTGTTCATTTCCGACGCTTTTGCCCAAGCCGCTCCGGCCGCCGCCCCCGGGGGCGAGTCCACGCTGCTCACGATGCTGCCGCTCGTGCTGATGTTCGTGGTGCTGTACTTCGTGATGATCCGCCCGCAGATGAAGCGCCAGAAGGAGCACAAGGCGATGATCGACGCGCTGGCCAAGGGCGACGAGGTCGTCACCGCCGGCGGCCTGCTCGGCAAGGTGTCCAAGCTCGGCGAGGGCTACCTGCACGTCGAGGTCGCCAGCGGCGTGGAGCTGCAGGTGCAGCGCACGGCGGTGGTGCAGGTGCTGCCGAAGGGCACGTTCAAGTAAGCCGGCGGCGCGCCGGACCCGAAGGCCGCGTGCACCGCCCGGTGACGCGGCCTTTGTTGCAGACGACGGGGCCGCGGGCTCCGAGGATGGGTCGATGAACCGCTATCCGTGGTGGAAGTACGCGATCCTCGCGATCGCGGTGGTGGTCGGGCTGCTGTACACGCTGCCCAACTTCTTCGGCGAGGCGCCGGCGGTGCAGGTGTCCAGCGCCAAGGCGACGCTGAAGGTCGACGCCGAGCTGGTGCCGCGCGTCGAGCAGGCCCTGAAGGACGCCTCGATCGAGGCCGATTTCGTCCAGCTCGACGGCACGTCGGTGCGGGCACGCTTCGGCGACACCGACACGCAGATCAAGGCCAAGGACGCGATCGCCCAGGCGCTCAACCCCGACCCGGCCGACCCGAGCTACATCGTCGCGCTCAACCTGCTGAGTCGCTCGCCGGCCTGGCTGAGCTCGCTGCACGCGCTGCCGATGTACCTGGGCCTGGACCTGCGCGGCGGCGTGCACTTCCTGATGCAGGTCGACATGAAGGCGGCGCTGACGCGCCGCGCCGAGGCGCTGACCGGCGACATCCGCACCCTGCTGCGCGACAAGGCCGTGCGCCACGCCGGCATCGTGCGCGCCGGCAACAGCATCGAGATCCGCGTGCGCGACGCCGCCACGCTGGCCGCGGCGCGCACCGCGCTGGCCGAGCTGACCGACCTCGAATGGTCCGAGGCGGCCGACGGCGACGCGACCAAGCTGGTCGGCAACATCAAGCCCGAGGCCGCGCGCCTGGTGCAGGAGCAGGCGCTCAAGCAGAACATCGTCACGCTGCACAACCGCATCAACGAGTTGGGCGTGGCCGAGCCGGTGATCCAACAGCAGGGTGCCGACCGTGTGGTCGTGCAGCTGCCCGGCGTGCAGGACACCGCCAAGGCCAAGGACATCATCGGCCGCACCGCCACGCTGGAGCTGCGGCTGGTCGACGACAGCCCCGAAGGCCTGGCCGCGGCCGCCGGCACGGCGCCGGTGCCCTTCGGCGCCGAACGCTACGTCGAGCGCGGCGGCCAGCCGCTGATCGTCAAGCGCCAGGTCATCCTGACCGGCGAGAACCTGACCGACGCCCAGGCCGGCTTCAGCGGCGACACCCAGGAGCCGGTGGTCAACCTGACGGTCGACGCCAAGGGCGCGCGCATCATGCGCGACACCTCGCGCGAGAACATCAAGAAGCGCATGGCGATCCTGCTGTTCGAAAAGGGCAAGGGCGAGGTCATCACCGCGCCGGTGATCCAGAGCGAACTCGGCGCGCGCTTCCAGATCTCGGGCCGCATGACCACGGCCGAGGCCAACGACACCGCGCTGCTGCTGCGCGCCGGCAGCTTGGCCGCGCCGATGGAGATCATCGAGGAGCGCACCATCGGCCCGAGCCTCGGGGCCGAGAACATCGCCAAGGGCTTCAACAGCGTGATCTGGGGCTTCGCGGCGATCGCGCTCTTCATGTGCGTCTACTACATGCTGTTCGGCGTGTTCTCGACGCTGGCGCTGGCGGTCAACCTGCTGCTGCTGATGGCGCTGCTGTCGATGCTGCAGGCCACGCTGACGCTGCCCGGCATCGCGGCGATCGCGCTGACGCTGGGCATGGCGATCGACGCCAACGTGCTGATCAACGAGCGGGTGCGCGAGGAGCTGGGCGCCGGCGCCGCGCCGCAGGCGGCGATCCACACCGGCTACGAGCGTGCCTGGGCGACCATCCTCGACTCCAACATCACGACGCTGATCGCCGGCGTGGCACTGCTGGCATTCGGCTCGGGCCCGGTGCGCGGCTTCGCGGTCGTGCACTGCCTGGGCATCCTGACCAGCATGTTCTCGGCGGTGCTGTTCTCGCGCGGCCTCGTCAACCTCTGGTACGGCCGGCAGAAGAAGCTCAAGGCGGTGTCGATCGGCACCGTCTGGCGACCGGGGGCCGCCAAGCCGGCCGCCCAGGCCTGAGGAGCACGCGATGGAATTCTTCCGCATCAAGCGCGACATCCCGTTCATGCGGCATGCGCTGGTGTTCAACATCATCTCGTTCGCCACCTTCGCCGCGGCAGTGTTCTTCCTCGTCACGCGCGGGCTGCACCTGTCGATCGAGTTCACTGGCGGCAACGTGCTGGAGGTCGAGTACGCCCGGGCCGCCGAGGTCGATAAGGTGCGCACGAGCGTCGAGGCGCTCGGCTTCGGCGAGGTGCAGGTGCAGAACTTCGGCACCTCCCGCGACGTGCTGATCCGGCTGCCGCTGCGCGAGGGCGTCGCCCAGACCGAGGTCGTCGGCCGGGTCTTCGGCGCGCTGTGCGCGGCCGAGTCGGGCACGGTGCAGCAGCGCGAGGGCGTCAGCAACGAGGGCGAGCCGATCAGCCGCCAGGTCTGCGAGGCCGCCGGCGCCGAGCCGCTGCAGCTCAAGCGCAGCGAGTTCGTCGGGCCGCAGGTCGGCCGCGAGCTGGCCGAGGACGGCGCGATGGCGCTCGGCTTCGTGATCGTCGGCATCATGATCTACCTCGCGATCCGCTTCGAATGGAAGTTCGCGGTCGCGGCGATCGTCGCCAACCTGCACGACGTCATCATCATCCTGGGCTTCTTCGCCTTCTTCCAGTGGGAGTTCTCGCTGTCGGTGCTGGCGGCGGTGCTGGCGGTGCTGGGCTACTCGGTCAACGAGTCGGTGGTCATCTTCGATCGCATCCGCGAGGCCTTCCGGCGCTACCGCAAGATGGACTCCGCCCAGACCATCGACCACGCGATCACCTCGACGATCAGCCGCACCATCATCACCCACGGCTCGACGCAGATGATGGTGCTGTCGATGCTGCTGTTCGGCGGCCCGACGCTGTACTACTTCGCCCTGGCGCTGACGATCGGCATCTGCTTCGGCATCTACTCCTCGGTGTTCGTCGCCGCGGCGATCGCGATGTGGCTGGGCGTCAAGCGCGAGGACCTGGTGCGCGCGGCGCCGAAGGGCGATCCCGACGACCCGAACGCCGGGGCCGTGGTGTAGAGTTCCGACGCTTCGGCATCCGACACGCCAACCCCCTGTCCATGGCCAACGCCGCCCATCCGTCAGCGCTCGCCGCCCAAGCGCGGCGGATGTACATGGAGGCGCTGCTGCAGGGCGTGCCGGTCACGGTGCAGGCGGTGGTGCACGGGGCGCAGCGGCTCGCCAAGGACAAGGCCGAGCCGCAGCTCTCGCAGCAGCGGCTCAACGCCTCGATGGACCTGGCGCAGGCTGCGGCCGCGTGGGAGCAGCGGCTGGCCGGCGCGCTGTCGGCCGGCCCCAACCTGCCGTCGGCGATGCGCAGCACCGGCTCGCCGGGCCACCGCGCGAGCGGCGACGGCGCCGCCCCGGCGCTGCAGCTGGTCGACGACGACACGATCGAGGTCGAGATCCTCAGCTCGCGCCTGGCGCTGGCGATGATGGACAAGGCCTCGTGGCAGTTCACCGACCTGCGCGCCCGCATGTCCTCGCTCGAGAAGCGCGACGAGCTCGACGGCAGCGACGTGCTGCGGCCGCATGTGGTCGCGCGCGCCGTGATCGACGCCTGGCGCGACGCCAGCCTGCCGCTCGAGCACTGGCGGGCGGTGCAGCAGCCGCTGCAGCTGGCCTTCGGCGAGCTGGTCGAAGGCGCCTACCACGAGACCAACCGCTGGCTGATGGGCGAAGGCGTGCGGCCCGAGATCGATCTGCGGCCCTTCATCCGCCGCACCGGCGGCGTCAGTTCCGGCGCGGTGGCGGTGACCACCGGCTTCGGCGACATCGACGCGCCGCCGAAGCGCGCCAGCGCGGCACAGGCCGACGAAGAGACGCGGCTGATGACGCGTATCAGCGGCCTGGCGCGCAGCGCCAGCCAGGCCGAGGCGGTGCTGAGCCGGCTCAACAAGCTGGTCGGCCGCCAGGTGCCGGCCTTCGCCGACACCGTGCAGCCGGCCGCCACGTCGTCCGGCCTGAAGCAGGCCATCGCCGACGCCCAGGCGGGGCTGCAGCGCCGCCTGAGCGGCACCGAGCGCGACCGTGGTCCGGTCAGTACGCCGGCCGGGTTGATCCAGGAGATGAACCAGCGCAAGCAGGCGCTGAAGCAGGTCGCCGGGACGCAGGTCGAGCGCGCGACGATCGAGATCGTCGCGCTGCTGTTCCAGAGCATCCTGATGGAGGAGAAGATCCCCGCCGCGGTGCGCGTCTGGTTCGCGCGTCTGCAGATGCCGGTGCTGCGGGTGGCGGTCGGCGAGCCCGACTTCTTCGCCACCACCGACCACCCGGCGCGCAAGCTGATCGACCGCATGGGCGCCTGCGTGATGGGCTTCGACGCCTCGACGCGCGCGATCGGCGACGCGCTCGACAAGGAGATCAAGCGCATCGTGCAGGTCGTCGAGGCCTACCCCGACACCGGCCGGCGCGTCTTCCAGACGGTGCTGACCGAGTTCGAGCGCTTCCTCGAGCACTACTTCAAGAACGAGAACGAGGCCACCCGCAAGGGCGTGTCGCTGGCGCAGCAGGTCGAGCAGCGCGAGACGCTGGCGATCCAGTACACCATCGAGCTGCGCAAGATGCTCAACGAGGTGCCGGTGCAGGAGGGCGTGCGCGGCTTCCTGTTTCAGGTCTGGGCCGACGTGCTGGCGACCACCGCGCTGCGCTACGGCGCCAGCAGCGACGCGATCAAGACCATGAAACGCGCCGCCGCCGACCTGATCTGGTCGGCCGGCGCCAAGGTCTCGCGCGAGGAGCGCGCCGACGTGATCCGCCGCCTGCCGCCGCTGCTGAAGACGCTGCGCGAGGGCATGGCCCAGGCCGGGCTGGCGCAGGACAAGCAGGACGAGCAGATCCAGTCGCTCAACGACTCGCTGGCCGCGGCCTTCACCGCCAAGGCGGCGGCGATCCCGGCCGAGCGGCTCGACGAGCTGATGGCGCGGCTCGAAGACCTCGAAGAAATGCTGCCCGACGCCGAAGACATGAGCATCGACGAATCGATCGTCATGGACCTGTCGGGCCACGAAAGCACCGAGCTGCAGATCGTCACCGACGGCGGCTCGATGCCGACGCCGGCGATGATCGCCTGGGCCCGCGAGCTGCAGGTCGGCGGCTGGTACATGCTCGAGCACCGCGGCAGCATCGAGCCGGTGCAGCTGGCCTGGCAGGGGCTGCGCAAGCAGCTGAGCCTGTTCGTCTCGCAGTCGGGCCGCGGCACGCTGTTCCAGCAGCACCGGCTGGCGTCCTTCCTGCAGGCGGGCCTGCTGGTGCCGGCCCAGGACGAGGCGCTGACGGTGCGCGCCACGCGCAGCGCGCTGGCCAAGCTCGACGCCGACCCGGAGCGTCTGCTGAACTAGCGTTTCAGTGGATCAGCCGGTCCTCGGTCTCGACGAACAGTTCGTCGAGGATCAGCGCGTCGGGCTCCTCGCCGAGGCTCCAGAAGACCATCAGCACGATGATCTTCAGATCTTCCAGCGGCAGCGGGCTGGCAGGGATCGCCATCGCTCGGTCGATCACCATCTCGCGCATCGGCGGGCGCAGCACGCCGGCCGATTCGAGGAAGCTGACGAAACCGATCGAGGCCTCGCCGAGCCTCTCGGTCTCGGCGGCCGAGTAGACGCGCAAGCCGGCGGGGCTTTGCTCGCCGCTGTGCGACTCGGCGGCGCCGGCCAGGCCGGCGAGCCAGCTCAGGGCGTCCTCGATCTCCTCGTTCTCGAACCCGACGGCCGACAGCTTGCGCGACAGCTGCCGGTGATCCGGACAGGCGTCCGGCCGCCAGTAGTTCTCGTAGAGGTAAACCAGCACATCGAACATGATTCGAAGATACCACAGGGCTTCGCGGCGCCATCCCGCGAATCGCAGGCTCAGCCGCGCGCCAGCCGCTGGAACAACTGCCCCGGCAGCCGGGCCACCGCGCCGGCCAGCTCAAGCTCGAGCAAGCGAGCGCTCAGTTCGGCGGCAGGCCAGCCCAGCCGTGCGTTCAGCGCGTCCAGGGTCACCGGGTCGTGGCCCATCGCGGCCAGCAAGGGGTCGTCGGCGGGTGCCACCGTCGCCTCGTCCGGTGGTGCGCTGGGCCGGTCGAGCCGGAGCTCCTCCAGGATGTCGGCGGCGGTCTCGACCAGCTTGGCGCCCTGCTTGATCAGCGCATGGCAGCCGCGCGACTGCGGCGCGTGGATCGAGCCGGGGATCGCGAAGACCTCGCGGCCGGCTTCGACGGCCAGCCGTGCGGTGATCAGGGAGCCCGACTCCAGCGCGGCCTCGACCACCAGCGTGCCGCGCGCGAGCCCGGCGATCAGCCGGTTGCGGCGCGGGAAATTGGCCGCCAGCGGCGGCATGCCGAGGGCGTACTCGCTCAGCAGCAGGCCGTCGGCGGCGATGCGGCGCGCCAGCGCGAGGTGACGCTTCGGGTAGACGCGGTCCAGGCCGGTGCCGACCACCGCGACCGTCGAGCCGGCGGTGGCGAGCGCGCCTTCGTGGGCGGCGCCGTCGATGCCCAGCGCCAATCCGGACACCACCGTGAGGCCGGCGTGGCCCAGCGCGCCGGCGAAGGCGCGCGCGTTCTCGGTGCCCTGGGGTGTCGGGTTGCGGCTGCCGACCACGGCCACCGCCGGCCGCCGGAGCAGATCGAGGCGGCCGATCGCGTACAGCAGCAGCGGCGGGTCGACGGTTTCGTACAGCGTCGGCGGGTAGGCCCGATCACCGAGCAGCACGACGTGGCGCGGTGCGCCGCCGTCGCCTTGGTCGTCGGCCTGCAGCCAGACCCAGGTGCGCTCGATCAGTGCGTCGACGTTCTCCGAAGGCCGGCTCAGAGCATCCACCGGCACGTCGGGCACGACGCGCCGCCAGGCGGCAGCCGGAGCGTCGAAGACGGCGGCCGGCGAGCCGAAGGACGCGAGCAGCCGACGTACCGCGGACGCGCTGATGCCGGGCGTCTCGACCAGCCGCAGCCAAGCCGCGAGCTCGTCGCGGCGCGGCGCGGTGTCAGGGTTCGGTGAAACGGTCACCGCGGGCGACCGGCTCCTTGACCTCGAGGATCAGCGCGTATGACATCTTGTCGAACACGCGGAACACGAACAGCAGCCCGTGCCGCTCGTCGGGCAGCCGGATCTCCTGCGCCGGGCCGGCCACGGTGGTGTCGCGCGCCAGCGAGCCGGCGCGCCACAGCGCCAGCACATGGCCGCGCTCGAGGCCGTCGCGCTGGCCGCGGTTGAGCGCGACGATCTGGTTCTGTCCGGCGTTGAGCGCCTCGCCGTAGACCGAGACGATGCGGCCGGCGATCGGCGAGGCCGGCGGCCGCGGCGCGTACGGCGAGAAGTCGCGTGCTTCGGTCGGCGCCAGCCGGTGGCCGATGTTGGCTTCGAGGCGGTTGGACTTGATGCGGAAGGTCGCCGGCACCGTCTCGCCGCGGGCGTTGGTCTCGCCGGGACGCTCGTACTCGGCGCTGGCCACGTAGGTGCCTTCGTAGCCGAGGATCTGGTTGGTGTCGGGGTCGGTCAGCGGCCGCGGATGCTGGTAGATGCGCCAGTCGCGCACCGGCGCGATGTCGCCGCGCACGTAGGCCGCATCGCCCTTGTCGAGCAGCACGCGGCCTTCCTGGGCCGCGACGATGCGCGGTGCGCGCGCGAGCTCGTCGGTGTCCAGGATCACCGCCTCGTTGAGGAAGCTCTCGATGAACTTGATCGGCACCGACGTGATCGGCCCCGCCGAAGGCCCGACGTCGCGCACGCGCGGCGTCAGGCGGTCGGTGCCGGTCGGGCCGCCGGCCACGCGCAGGCGGGCGCGGTCGCCGTCACGCTCGAGCACCAGCACCTGGCCGGGGAAGATCAGATGCGGATTGCGGATCTGGTCGAGGTTCATCCCCCAAAGCTCGGGCCAGCGCCATGGCCGCTTGAGGTAGAGCGCCGAGATGTCCCACAGCGTGTCGCCGCGCTTGACGGTGTAGCTGTCGGGCGCGTTCGGCGCCAGCTCCGACAGCGGCACGCCGGCCTGGGCGACCTGCTGCGCGGTGCTGCGCTGCTGAGGGGTGATCGGGAAGTTGGGCTCGGCGGCCTGCGCGACAGTCGCCAAGCCGGCCGTCGCGCAGCCGAACCAGACCGCCACCAGCGCGTGCAGAGGGAGGCCGAAGGGCCGACGGGCGGCGGATGCGATTCGTGTCATGGACGCTCTCTCCGGCGGCGCCGGGTCCTACCCACCCGGCGTCCTGTGGTTCTCGCGAGGACTTTGCCCGACGGTCCGCGATCGGAGAAAATCCTCACTTCGTTTCGAAGATTCTGCCCATAAAGCCTTGATGCCGCAATGAAATCGAGTCCCCGCCCTGCGCCGCGGCGGTAGCTCTTCACGGCGCTTCGTTGCGCGCGGTCCACAGTCCATCCTCGCTGTATCCAGCTGTTTCCATGGCCTTGCTCGACATCCTTCGCTACCCCGACCCGCGACTGCACACCGTGGCCAAGCCGGTGGGGGCGGTCGACGACCGCATCCGCAAGCTGGTCGACGAGATGCTCGAGACCATGTACGAGGCCCAGGGCATCGGCCTGGCCGCGACCCAGGTCAATGTGCACGAGCGCGTGATCGTCATCGACATCTCCGACACGCGCGACCAGCCGCGCGTGCTGATCAACCCCGAGCTGGTGCGCGTCAGCGAGGAGATGGCCCTGGGCGACGAAGGCTGCCTGTCGGTCCCGCAGGTCTACGACAAGGTGCCGCGCCATGCGCGCATCACCGTGCGCGCGCTCGACCGCGACGGCGCGACGCAGGAATTCGACGCCGAGGGCCTGCTCGCGGTGTGCGTCCAGCACGAGATGGACCACCTGCTCGGCAAGGTCTTCGTCGAGTACCTCTCGCCGCTCAAGCGCAACCGCATCCGTACCAAGATGCTCAAGCGCGGGCGCGACGAAACGGCCCAGGCCTGAGCACCGGCCGGCCCTGCCGATGCGCCTCGCCTTCGCCGGCACGCCGGAGTTCGCCCGCGTGGCGCTCCAGCAGCTGATCGACGCCGGCCACGGGCTCGCGCTGGTGCTGACGCAGCCCGACCGACCGGCCGGTCGCGGCATGAAGCTGCAGGCGTCGCCGGTCAAGGCACTGGCGCTTGAGCGCGGCTGCCCGGTGATCCAGCCGCAGGGTCTGCGGCTCGACGGCCGCCACGCCGACGAGGCCCGGGCCGCGCAGCGGGCGCTGATGGAGGCGCGCATCGACGCGCTCGTCGTCGCGGCCTACGGCCTGATCCTGCCGGCCTGGGTGCTGGGGCTGCCGCGGCACGGCTGCCTGAACATCCACGCCTCGCTGCTGCCGCGCTGGCGCGGCGCGGCGCCGATCCACCGCGCCATCGAGGCCGGCGACCGCGAGACCGGCATCACCATCATGCAGATGGACGAGGGCCTGGACACCGGCGACATGCTGCTCATGGCGCGCGAGCCGATCCATCCCGACGACAGCACCGCGAGCCTGCACGACCGGCTCGCGGCGCTCGGCGGCCGGCTGATCGTCGAGGCGCTGCAGCTCGCCGCGGAAGGCGGCCTGCGGCCGCGGCCGCAGCCGGCCGAGGGCGTCAGCTACGCCTCCAAGATTCAGAAAGCCGAGGCGGCGATCGACTGGTCGCAGCCGGCGGCGGCGATCGAGCGCCGCGTGCGCGCCTTCGACCCCTTCCCCGGCGCCAGCTTCCCGTGGGGCGGCGAGACCGTCAAGCTGTGGCGCGCCGCCGTCGCGCCCGGGGCGGGCCGCCCCGGCACGGTCCTCGGCACGGCCGGCGAGGGCCTGCGCATCGCCTGCGGCGAGGGCGCGCTCGACCTGCTGCAGCTCCAGCGGCCGGGCGGCCGGCGGCTCGGGGTGCGCGAGTTCCTCGCCCAGCGGCCCGCGCCGGCGCCCGACGCCGGTTGAACTCCACGGGTTCACCCTGATCTACCGTGCTGCGTCAAAACGACGATTCGGAGCAACGAAACCATGTTCAACCTGCTGAAGACCGCCGTGCTGATGGCCGCCATCACGGCGCTGTTCATGGCCATCGGCTCGGTGCTGGGCGGCACCCAGGGCATGGTGATCGCACTCGTCGTCGCGCTCGGCATGAACTTCTTCAGCTACTGGTTCAGCGACAAGATGGTGCTGAAGATGTACCGCGCCCAGGAGGTCGACGAGACCACCGCGCCGGCGTTCTACCGCATGGTGCGCGAGCTGGCGCAAAAGGCCGAGCTGCCGATGCCCAAGGTCTACCTGATCCAGGAGGACGCGCCGAACGCGTTCGCGACCGGCCGCAACCCGGCCAATGCGGCCGTGGCCGCGACCACCGGCATCCTACGCGTGCTGTCCGAGCGCGAGCTGCGCGGCGTGATGGCGCACGAGCTGGCGCATGTGAAGCACCGCGACATCCTCATCTCGACGATCAGCGCGACGATGGCCGGCGCGATCTCGATGCTCGCCAACTTCGCGATGCTGTTCGGCGGCCGCGACAGCGAAGGTCGGCCGGCCAACCCGATCGCCGGCATCGCGGTGATGATCCTGGCGCCGCTGGCCGCCAGCCTGATCCAGATGGCGATCAGCCGTGCGCGCGAGTTCGAGGCCGACCGCGGCGGCGCCGAGATCTCCGGCGACCCGCAGGCCCTGGCCAGCGCGCTGCAGAAGATCCAGCGCTACGCCCAGGGCATCCCAATGGAGGCGGCCGAGCGCCACCCCGAGACGGCGCAGATGATGATCATGAATCCGCTGTCGGGCGGCGGCCTGCGCGGCCTGTTCAGCACCCACCCGGCGACCGAGGAGCGGGTGGCGCGGCTGCTGGCGATGGCCGGCGTGCGCGGCTGAGGCCGGGCGGTCGGCCGGCGTCGGCGCGCCGCGGCCGCGCCGACGCCCTCAAGTCCGGCGCAAGGCAGCCGATAAGCCAGCGAAGCCTGCCACGCCCGCCATGCGCCCCATCCCCGTCTTCGTCCTGAGCACCACGCTGCTGCTGTCCGGCTGCGAGTGGCTCGGTCTCGATGCGCCCGAGAAGCTCGCGGCGGTGAAGGAAGCCGACGGCAAGGCCATCGGCAGTGCCTGCCGGCACGCCGGTCGCGCCATCGAGGACTGCTACCTGCTCAACCCCAAGGCGCAGCGCGCCGCGGTGTTCGCCGGTTGGCGCGAGATGGACGAGTACATGCGCGAGAACAAGGTCGAGGCGGTGCCGCCGCAACTCGCCCATCCGCCGGAGCCGGCCGGCGCGACCGCCGAGGTCGCCGCCACCGCCGAGCCGCCGGCCGAAGCCGCCAAGGGCAGCAAGCCCGCATCGCCCAACTCCTGAGCAGGCCGCCCGGCGGTTCGCCGACCGGGCACTGCGCCTGCGCGCGCGGTGGGACAATCGGGACCGTTTGCGCCGCCAGCCGCTCGCCGGCCGGCGGCGCCGGTGTTTGGCCGTCCCCCACCCCATGCAGGAGCCCGCCCTTGAAGGTTCTGCGGTTTGCCGACCTCGTCGAACAGGGCCGTGTCGCCGGCCAGCGCGTGTTCATCCGCGCCGATCTCAATGTGCCGCAGGACGACGCCGGCCGCATCACCGAAGACACCCGTATCCGCGCTGCGGTGCCTTGCATCGAGATGGCCCTTGCGGCCGGTGCGGCGGTGATGGTCACCTCGCACCTGGGGCGGCCGACCGAGGGTGAGTTCAGGCCCGAGGACACCCTCGCACCGGTGGCGCGGCGCTTGGCCGAGCTGCTCGGCCGCAAGGTACCGCTGCTGCAGGACTGGACCGACGGCGTCGAGGTCGCGCCGGGCGAGCTGGTGCTGCTCGAGAACTGCCGTGTGAACCCGGGCGAGAAGAAGAACGACCCGGCGCTGGCGCAGAAGATGGCCAAGCTCTGCGACATCTTCGTCCACGACGCCTTCGGCACCGCGCACCGCGCCGAGGCCTCGACCTACGGCATCGCGCAGTTCGCCAAGCTCGCCTGCGCCGGCCCGCTGCTGGCGGCCGAGATCGACGCGATCACCAAGGCGCTGAAGGACCCGAAGCGCCCGCTGGTGGCGATCGTCGCCGGCTCCAAGGTCAGCACCAAGCTGAGCATCCTGAAGTCGCTGGCCGCCAACGTGGACCAGCTGATCGTCGGCGGCGGCATCGCCAACACCTTCATGCTGGCCACCGGCCTGCCGATCGGCAAGTCGCTGGCCGAGCCGGACCTGGTCGGCGAGGCCAAGGCCATCATCGACATGATGCAGGCCCGCGGCGCCGCGGTGCCGATCCCGACCGATGTCGTGGTGGCCAACGAGTTCTCGGCCATGGCGCGCGCGAACAAGGTCGCCGCCACCGAGGTGCAGGCCGACGACCTGATCCTCGACATCGGCCCGCGCACCGCGGCCGAGCTGGCCGGCAT
>ERZ1066138.146-NODE-146-length-23779-cov-9.466152_pt1 | contig 23779 bp, 15 predicted proteins | sample MGYA00382785_ERZ1066138 | MGnify/ENA primary metagenome ERZ1066138 (study PRJEB33369, sample SAMEA5778368) | biofilm metagenome | biome: Industrial cooling water; feature: Water cooling tower basin; material: Biofilm | place: United Arab Emirates | collected... | reverse complement strand
ATCCCGTCCAGTTCATTCGCAAGCTTCCCTACCTTGCTCTCGAACCGCCTAAGCCTGAATACGGCATCACCATTCCGCCTCTCAAAGAGGGCGGCTGGTGGCTGATGGCAGGCTTCTTCCTGACGACGTCCATCCTGCTCTGGTGGCTTCGCATGTACCGCCGCGCCCGCGCGCTCGGCATGGGCACGCATGTTCCATGGGCGTTCGCTTCGGCCATCTGGCTCTATCTGGTGCTGGGCTTCATCCGCCCGCTCCTGATGGGCAGCTGGAGCGAAGCGGTGCCGTTCGGGATCTTCCCGCACCTCGATTGGACGAACAATTTCTCCATCACTTACGGCAACCTGTTCTACAATCCGTTCCACATGCTCTCGATCGCGTTCCTCTATGGCTCGGCTCTGCTGTTCGCCATGCACGGCGCAACGATCCTGGCCGTGACACGGTACGGCGGCGAGCGCGAGATCGAGCAGATCACCGATCGCGGTACGGCGTCTGAACGAGCTGCCCTCTTTTGGCGGTGGACGATGGGCTTCAACGCTTCGATGGAATCGATCCATCGCTGGGCGTGGTGGTTCGCGGTGCTCTGCACGCTCACGGGCGGCATCGGCATCCTTCTCACTGGAACGGCCGTCGACAACTGGTACGACTGGGGCGTCAAGCACGGTGTTGCACCGGCCGCTTGGCCATAAACGGCAGCGCTCCGATCCCCCAAAAAATGGCCCGGCGAGTTCCTCGCCGGGCTTTTTTGTCGATAGAGCGAACATGTCGCCGACCTGATGCGCGATGCACCACTTGGCTATGCCGCCACCGCCGCGAAGAAACGGTCCACGCGCAAACTCCTGACGTGGATGAACCCTGAACGGCAACACGCACACGTTCCGAATTCGCCTTCGAGCGCAGCACGAAAAAAGAACTTATCCCCGCACGAGTATCGATGGTTATCTTGAACGCACCCGCATCACTCGGGGGCGCTGACCGGAGGCGTCTTGTTGGTGCGATGCGGGTACGGGTGCTGGAGGACGACGCGGCCAACGCAGCCAACCCTCCCGACGATGATCCCTGCCGCCCGCCGTAAGGATGGGTCCCGGATGTTGTGCCGGAGAATAGTGGGGTCTGCAGACTGGGGTAAGAGCGAGCCCAGTTCGAAACCCGTTGCAGCGGGGCGCCGTGGCGCCATTCGATACGATCCCAGCGGAAGACCGCGGCACCGCCGCGCCCCGCTCCCCGGCGATCTTCACGCCCGCTGCCACGGCACGCGGGTGGGATGACGCACGCCCAATTTGAGATTACGCCGCCGCCTGCCCCGCCTTACCCGCAACGTCGGCCTTCACCGGACGTCGTCCGCCGAACAATGTTCCCTGCCCCATGAGCACACCGAACCCGAACACCCGCGCCAGTGTTTCCTCACTATCGATTCCTTCGACGATCAGGCCAAAACCCTGGTCGGCAAGAAAGCGACACACGTCGCCCGCAGGAATGTGTCCGCCCGGATGTGGTAACCCTTCCACCAGCACCGAGGCGTCGAGCTTCACGAAACCGAAACCGGCCTTCGCCATCGCGCTGAAGTTCATGTCGAGATCGGTGAGCGCGGATATCGCAAAGCGGAAACCCAGAGCCGAAAGCGCACTCACGGCCCGCTGCTCGGCTGCGCGGAACGACCGAATATCGGATTGCGCGAACGTGAGGATCAGCTGCCGCGCCGTTGCGGGCCTCGCCACGAAATCCATCTGCATATTGCGCGTGAACTCGGGCTCGATCAGCGCCTCTCCCGATGCACGCGAGAACACGGAACCTGGTTTTCCGCGGCTGGCCAGCCGCTCCGCCACGATAGCGCTGCGTTCGATGCGGACCGCGTCGAACAACGGCAGCAGACCGCGCCCCGCGATCACGCCGCTTTCGCCGGATTCCAGATCCTGACCGTGGAGCCCGCGTAGTTTGATGCTGACTTCATAGTGTTGCGCGGTCTGATTGCCGAGGCCGAGGATCGGCTCAAGAAAGACATCGACGCGGCCCGCCGCAATCGCATCCCGTACCGCCATCAGCTGAGGATCGGCCGGTGCGGAGGACGGCGACGCGGGCGCAATGTGCGGCCCGTCTGGTAACACCGCACCGCTGGTCTTCCGCATCGATTGAACCGCCGCGTTCAGGGCATCGAGCGACGTCTCCACGTCGACAGTCGGAGCAGCGGCCGCCGGGGCGCGCGGGCCCGGCATGGTCGTCGCGGCAGACGCAAGATCGCGCGCCTGTTCCGCAGCAGTCACCTGCGAGAGCATATCCTTGATGCGCCGCTGCAGCATCTCCACGTCATCTTCCCGAACCGCTGACGTGCCCGTCGCGACGGCCGCCTCACGCTCCACATCCGCCGATGGCGGCGCATCAAATGGGCGACCGGCATTGGGGCCAACGGCCGGCTCGGCTCTCGGCGGAGCAGGGGCCGGAGTCGGAGCAGGCGCTGGAACCGGCTCCTGCCAATAATCCCCAAGCGACTCCCCGTGCGGTACGATTGGAGCGGGCCGATAGGCTTCGAACTGCGGTGCCTCGGCCTCTCCATTGTAGGCCCGCGCCAGGGCTTCGGCATCGTCGAGATCGACGGCAACAAGAAGTTCCCTGTTGTCCGCCGGACTGTGGACCTGCCCCGAATTCGCTGTCGCGACGCCCGCCGCAGGTTGCTCGACGGCCGGAGCTACGAAGCCGCCCGGAATACGGCCGCGCACCAGCGCCGCCTCGAGTCTTTGCAATTCACTGCTCAAGGCAGCCCGCTCCGCCTCACCACGGCGCCAGGCATGAAAGCCAACGAGTCCGATGAACAGCGACATGCCCGCAAACGCGGCAGCGCCCAATGGTGCGCCCAGCTGGATATGCAGCCCGACGACGACCGCCGCAACAACCAGAGCCATGCACACGAGCACCAATCCATCCCCGCCCGAAGGCGTGCTGCTAGACTGAGCCTTGTCCCGCTTGTGAGTGCTCGGCATATTGGATCGACCCTCGAATGACACGAATCGTATGCGGACAGGATCGATGGGGTGGGGCCTTTCAAGCAATTCGGCGGCGGTCTTTTTCACCAGCTTTCAGAGCCCGCGCAGAGATTGCGGGCTCCCGCGTGTCTGACACGCATCATCTTGCGTAATCAGATAAATTCCATGCCCACAGCCTCCGGAAAAATCTCCCGTGCGATGGAATAAATCGTCTGCCCAGATGCCACGACGAGTGGCCACTTCCGGCACCCGGCCATCCCGGGCAACGATTCGATCGCGAAAGACAAGGGCCTGCTGAATAAAGAATATCGATGGTGCAAAACTACGCCTCGCCGCCATTTGGCCATCGCTCGGCCCCGGCGCGAGCCCGAATCGACCCGCTGTTTAGATGTCGTTAGGCGAATCGGCATGCTATCGTTCAGGCCGGTCCGCTCACTCACTCCGGCGTAATTCAGGAGCATGCAGTCCATGTACATGAGCGTCATCGCGCGTGAAGCAGGTACCGAAACCTATCCCGAACTGGCAGGTGCCCGTGTTGTCGTGACAGGCCTTTCGACCGTCCGCGGGGTGGACCTTGCCCGCGCGTTCGCCGACCGCAAGGCAACCCTCTTCCTTCAGACGGATGAACGCTCGCCTGAAATGGTCGAGCTCGTGGCGCTCCTTGCCAGCACTTCCAGCGATGTGAAACTTACCGACTTCGCCTTCTCGAAATCCTTCTCTCCGACCCGCTTTGCCCAGCGCGCCGCGGAAGAACTGGGCGGCCTCGATGCCGTCTTCAACCTCGCGTCGGTGACGCACGCGGACATGGCCGCGGTCGAAACCATGGAAGAGATCGAAGACCTCATCGTCGCCAAGCTCGGCCCCCTGCGCGAGATCACCGAAGTCGCGGCCAACCGGATGGCGCTCACCTGGTCGGAAGGCACGATCCTGAATACCATCGTCGCCGCCGCACCCCAGACGGACCGTGACGCCGCGATCCTCGGCATGGTGCGGCAGGCGCTCGCCGCCATGACCGCCGATCTCGCTCGCCGCTGGTCCGGCGACGTCGTGCGCATCAATGCCGTCGGCCCCAAAGCAACGACACTCGATCGCATGAGCGGCGCCTGCCTCACGTCAGAGCCAGACATCGCCGCACTCGCACTCTATCTGGCCAGCCGCAAAGGCCGCACGCTCACCGGCCACGTCTTCGACGCCGAAGGCGTGTCCCGCCGGGGCTGCTGATTTGAAGGTGGGGACATAAGTTATCCCCCGCCGCTGCCACTGGGCTAACCTGAAACACGTGAACGCCGCGTGCCCCTACTCCCCGGGCTGCATGGCAGGCTCGCCCACGTCCGTAAGCTTCACTTCCCGCCGGCCGAGATAGCTGTAGACGGCCGGCACGACAAACAGCGTCAAGAGCGTACCCGCAGACATGCCGCCGACGATCACCCACCCTATCTGCTGCCGGTTCTCCGCGCCGGCGCCATCCGACAGCGCCAGAGGCAGGGCACCCAGGACCATCGCGCCTGTCGTCATGAGGATCGGCCGGAGCCGCTGCACGGCAGCGTCGACGACAGCGGCCCCCCGCGCCTCACCGGCCAGCTGCTTCTGATTTGCAAACTCCACAATCAGGATTCCGTGCTTCGTAATCAGCCCCACCAAGGTCACGAGACCGATCTGCGAATAGACGTTGAGCGTCCCCCCTGCCAGCCAGAGTGCGGCCAGCGCGCCGGTGATCGAGAGCGGCACCGTGATCATAATGATCACCGGGTCGCGGAAACTCTCGAACTGTGCCGACAGAACGAGATAGATGAAGGCAAGGGCCAGCAGGAACACGACCAGCAGACTGTCTGCCGAACTGCGATAATCGCGGCTTGCGCCATCGAGATCCGTCTGCACCGTTGCCGGCAACACCTCACGCGCGGCCTGCTCGAGAAAGTCGAGCGCTTCACCGACGGCATATCCGGGCGCCAGCGACGCCTGAATCGTCACCGAACGCAGCTGGTTGAACCGCTTCAATTCCTTCGGCGCCACCGACTCCGTCACCGTCGCCACATTGGAAAGCTGGATCATGTCTCCGCGCGGGTTGCGCAGAAAAATCGTCGACAACGCCTGCGGCGTGGCACGATCCTCGGCGGCCAACTGCACATAGACATCGTACTGTTCCCCATTCTGTTCGAACCGGGTAACCTGGCGTCCGCCGAGCAGCGTCTCGAGCGTTCGACCGACCGCCGTCACTTCCAAGCCGAGATCCGCCACCTTCGATCGATCGATGTCGATTTTGAATTCCGGCGAATTAAGCTTGAGATCCGTGTCGAGGTTTTCAAGCCCCGGAAATTCTCGCGCCTTCGCGAGAATGTCCTCGGCATACTTTTGCAGATCTTCGTACGTGCCCGACGACTGCAAAACGAACTCGATCGGCCGTCCCGATCCGCGCTGACCAAATGCACCGGGAGTTTGCACCACCGCCCGGACGCCCGCGATCCGCCTCAGCTGCGGATTGATCTCTGCGCTGATCTGCTGCTGCGATCGCGACCGCTCGCTCCAATCCTTGAGCGGCGCCACCACCAGCGAGGCCGAAACATCCGGAGTACCGGCGATCGCCAGACGCCCGCGAACCTCTGGAACGTCTGTCAGGATGTTGTCCATTTCCGCCGCGTACCGGGCCGTATAGCTGACGGTGGCGCCTTCTGGTCCCGATCCGCGGACGCGAATGACGCCGCGATCCTCGAGCGGCGCAAGCTCGGATTTCAATGTCGTCAACAGCACGCCGCTCAGCCCCGCCACGCCGGCCGCCAGAAGCAGTATGAGCGGACGCATCTTCAGCGCCAACACCAGTGCCGAGCGATACCCGTTTTCGAACGCCACGAACGCTCGCTCGAGGAAGAGATAGACGCGGCCGGGCTGCGGCTGGTGACGCAAGAGCTTGGCGCACATCATCGGCGTCAGCGTCAACGCGACCCAGCCCGAGACGATCACTGCACCTGCAAGCGTCAATGCGAACTCGAGGAACAACTTGCCCGTTTTGCCCGGAGCAAACGCGATGGGCGCGTAAACGGCGGCCAACGTGAGTGTCATCGCAATGACGGCAAAGCCGATTTCACGCACGCCCTTGATTGCGGCCGGCACGGGCTCCATGCCGTCTTCAATGTACCGATAGATGTTTTCCAGAACAACGATGGCGTCATCGACGACGAGGCCAATGGCGAGGACCATCGCCAGCAAGGTCAGCGTATTGACGGTGAATCCGAACGCGTACATCAGCGCGAACGTGGCAATGAGCGAGATCGGTATGGTGACGATGGGAATGATCGCCGCGCGGAACGAGCGCAGGAAGAACAGTATGACCACCACCACCAGAACGATCGCCTCTACGATCGTCATGAACACGGCCTCGATCGAGCGCTCGATGAAGACGCTGTCGTCGTTGCCGATCGCCGCCTGAAGCCCCTGGGGCAACGACGAATTAATCTCTGGAAGCACTGCTCTAACCGCCTGGGAGACATCGAGCGGGTTGGCCGTCGACTGCCGGATGATCCCGACCGCGATCGCCGGAACGCCGTTGTAGGTGCTGGCCCTACGCTCATCCGCAGCGCCCAATTCCACTCGGGCCACTTCCCCGAGCTTCACCTGATAATCGCCGGCAAGTTTGACGACGATGTTGCGGAACTCTTCCGGCTTTGTCAGGCCTGTTTTCGACAGCACCGAGAATTCGCGATCCTGGCTCTCGATACGTCCCGATGGAATTTCTGCATTCTGCGCTCTGAGTGCAGCCTCGACATCTTGGACCGTCAAGTTGTAGGCGGCCAGACGCTCGCGATCGATCCATATCCGCATGGCATAGCGTCGCTCGCCATAGATCTGGACATCCGCAACGCCAGTGAGATTCTTCAGCCGGTTGACGATGAACCGATCGATGTAGTCGCTGATCTCGAGCGCCGAAAGCTGCGGACTCGTAAAGACCAGGAACATGATCGCCTGCGCGTCTGCTTCAACCTTCGCAATGATGGGCTCGTCGATTTCATCGGGCAATCGCCCGCGCACCCGGCTGACGCGGTCCCGCACGTCGCTCGCCGCCACATCAGGATCGACCTCCGGTCGAAAGCGAACCGTGATCCGGCTCGTTTCAGATCGGCTCGACGACGACAGCACGTCGATGCCCTCGATACCAGCGATGGAATCCTCCAGGATCTGAGTCACCTGGCTTTCCATGATCGACGCCGACGCGCCGGGATAATTCGTTGTTACAGAAACGATCGGCTCGTCGATATTGGGGAATTCGCGAACCGTCAGCCGCTGGAACGCAACGACACCCACGAGCACGAGAATAAGGGACATCACCGTCGCAAGAACCGGGCGGCGGATACAAAGCTCGAACAGGTTCATCCGCCGCTCCCCTCACTTGCGCGCTGAGCGGATTGATCGCTGTGGGGATGGCTGGCCACGACCTCTACGGTCGCACCGTCGCGCAGCTTGTGCTGCCCGGCCGTGACGACGAGATCACCGGGCGTCACACCTTCGGTAATCTCTACCGTCGCGTCCGAGCGCTCGCCCAGCTTGACACCGACTTCCTGCGCCTTGCCGTCAGAAACGCGAAAAACGAAGTTGTCCCCGGCCCGCGGAAGAATGGCACTCTCAGGCACGACGACGACGTCGCGCTGCACCGCGCCCTTAATGAGAATACGGGCGAACAGCCCGGGGCGCAGGACGAGATCTTCGTTGTCGAGGCGCGCCCGCACCTGCAGCGCGCGTCCGTTCACGTCGATCAGAGGATTTACTGCATAGATTTTCCCAGCGAACGTCCGACCCGGGAGAGCGTCCACCGTCACGTCCACGACCTGTCCCACAGAGATGGAGGTGAGATAGATCTCAGGAACTTTGAAATCGACCTTCAAGCCGTCGATCTTCTCGATGTTCACCACGGGAGTCCCAACAGCGACAAACGCGCCGACCGACACGTTGCGGACGCCTGCGATCCCATCGAACGGCGCACGAAGAAGATGCTTGTCGAGCCGGGTCTTGGCCAATTCCAGCGCAGCACGCGCGGTCTCGAAATTCGTCAATGCCTCGTCGCGGCTGCGCTCCGTGACGTTGCCGGTGCGCGACAACTGACGCGCACGTTCGTTGTTGGCCTCCGCAAAACTGAGCCGTGCTTCGGCGTCCGTCACTTCGGCCCGCACCAGCGCGTCATCGAGCCGGACCAGAACATCGCCGGCCTTGACCTTGGTCCCTTCGACGAAGTCGATCTCAGAAACACGCCCGGCAATCTCTGGGGCCAGTTGCACCGTTTCGTCAGACTGCAGCGAACCGATCGCACGAATATCCGTCGAAGTCCGAGCGGCGCGCGCTTCGGCCACCTCGACCGCGATCGCCCGGGTCGGACCCGAACCGCTGCCGCGTTGGGCCGCAACGTTTGTCGATGGCGGAGGCGTGGCCAGGATCGCTTCGCGGCCGGGCATGCCTCCAAACACCCACGCTGCCGCCGCGGCGCAGAGGACGAGCAAGACCAGAAGCGTGCCAGCGCTTTTCATTCCATCCTCAATGTTGAGAGCAGTCTAGTACGGCGGCACGGCCGTGTCGCTCGCTGCGGCATACCACCCGACGAACACAACGGCGGTACGACGCAAGTCCGTCGCCACCCGCCCGTGCAGGTCCGGTACAGCGCCCTCAGCGCCTATAATGTGTCGGGTAGCCCCTACGACAGGAACGCCTTGAAATACATCCGGTTCCTGTGGCTGAGCTGAGAGAGCCCTACTTCCGGATGCGGGTGATCTTCGTGCCTTCAAGGGTCAAATTGTACATCAGCCCCTTGGGATCGAGAATGAACCCAACCACCGGACTGACGATCTTATTGGTGTCAATCGATCCGCCGACACCCACGGTCACGATGGCGACGGACCCATCCACCCCCACCTTCCAACCATTCGACCGCCGGAATTGGTCCAGCGCTTCCGGCGTCATGAACATGATGATCACGGAGCGAGCTTGCACGCCGAGCTGGAATCCGAAGGAGGCGCCGATCGTATTGTAGTAAGTGGTAGGCTGACCTCGCACCATCAACGCGCCCTCGCCGTACTCGCCCCCAAACCCAAAGCCAGCCTTTACGACAGAGGGAAAAACCAGGATTCCATACGATTTGTTGGCGAGTTCACGGGCCCCTCCGATCTGCGCATAGAAGCGGTCGATCGTGGACCGCACGTCGGCATCGATCTCCCCGGCAGACGCTGCCTCGGCCCGCGGCGCGGAAACGGCGGCCAGCATCCCCAGGGAGCAGAGCGCAAATGCGAAAGCTTTCAGAGACATCGCGGCGGGGCCTCCCACAGATTCGAATCGGCCTCCACCGTCGGGACGAAGTACGGCAGGAGGAAGGCCGCAAACGAGCCGCCGCGCTGCTGCCTCCCTGCTGCCCTCTTAATGATGATGCGCGTGAGGATCGGCTTGTTTACCAGCGCCCACCTCGCCCACCGTCACCGGCACGATAATGGTCCCAGCTGTCTTGAAGGTCAGCGTCAAATCGAACGTCTGCCCCTCGGTCAGAGGTGCGGGCAGATCGAGGAACATGAGATGCAGCCCCCCGGGTTGAAGCGCCACCGTACTCCCCGCCGGGATGTCGAGGCCATCAGAAAGCGCGCGCATTTTCATGACGCCGTTCTCGTCCTTCATCTCGTGAATTTCCGTTTTCCCGGCCACCGGCGCGGAAGCCGACAGCAACTGGTCCGCTGCCGCAGTCGAATTGACGATTTCCAGATAACCCGCGCCGACCTTCGCGCCACCCGGCGTGGCGCGCGCCCAGGCCTTGCCAACCGTCAGCGCGGCCTTCCCACCTTTGTCCGCCTTACCATCCCCCTTCTCGACAATCTTCAAGACAGGTGCCGGATACTTCAGGCTGCGAGCTTCCACGCCGGGTGCCGCAACCTCCGCCCACGCCAATTGCCCCTTCTCGCACTCTTGCGTCACGGGGAACGCCACCTGATCCCCGGGCGCAAAAGCGTCCGAGACGAACCCGACAAAAATAAATTCGTCATAGTGCTCATCGAGAAGCGGGCCGCCCCGCCAGACGATCTCCTTCACGCCCTCCGAAACCTTGCCGTGAAAATGATCGTAGGCCCGCGCGTACGGCCCCTTCGTCATAGTGACGGTCCATCCGGCCTTCGGCGCAGGCTTCACGCCAATGACGCCTTCCGGGATGGTCAGCTTCACCGCAACCGTCGGCGATCCTTCGCATCCGTGCGGCACGCGGAGCGCGGCGCGCAACGATCCCGCCGAAGCCGATCTCACGTCGAGCGTGGCGTGGGCGAGTGCTGCGGTGCCGGGTACCGCAACAGCCAGCATCAAAACTGCGGTGAACAGGGAGTGTTTGGTCATGTGCGCGTATCCTTTGGACGCAGGGAAAAGGGCGTGGATGGCGCCCGAAAGCGCCATCCAGGCCGGAACCGCGAATGGACGACGGGGAAGTCGAAGAGACCTCATCGCACGGCTCCGGCTTTCTCATCGTCACCAGCGGTATTGAATACCGCCGTAAACTGCACGACCCGTTCCAGGCTCGAAGAGAGGGCTGTTTATTGCGGCCTGCGTGGTGACACTCGCGCTCGCGATGTACACTTCGTCTGTAAGATTTCGGCCCTCGATATAGGCGGTCCAGGTCCCGCCGTTGTCGAAACCGAGCTTGGCTCCGAGCAATGCGTAGGCATCCGTTTCCAACGTGTTGCGGCTGTCGACGAAGTACGCGTCCGGCACCCATTCAACGTTCGGTCCGGCATATACGCCGCTCGGATGTTTGTAGAGCAATTCCGCGCGCAGGTAGTGGCGCGGCGCACCGGGCAACTGATTGTTGCCGTACTCCGGATCGTCGACGAACCGGAAATCGTTGAACGTGTAAGCTGCGTTCAGCCACACTTCATCGCCGTGGGTGCCAGGCTCGAAAATGCCCGAAAACACGCGTGCCGCAATCCCGAACTCAACGCCTTGGTGCAGCGTCTTGTTCAGATTGATCTGGTCGCATGTCCCGATCGCGCTACCGTCGGCAACCGTATTGCACTGGAACTCGTTCTCGATATCCGACCGGTAGAGGGCCAGGTCCCAGCGCAACCCCGGCAGATTGCCTCGCGTGCCGATTTCATACGTCCAGGCCTCCTGCGGCACGAGAACCGGAACCGGCCGTCCCGGAGGCGGGATCTCGTTGAACGTCGGCGCCTCGGAGCTTTTCGAGATGTTGCCAAAAACCTGGATCGCCGACGTGACGTCCCACAATATCCCGGTCTTGGGATTCCAGAACTCATAGTCAGCCTGTCGCGACTCGTCACCGTTCGACAGAAAGCGATCCTCCAACCTGCGGTCCGCAAAGTTGTACTGAATTCCTGCAATCAAGGCGACATCCGGAACGACAAAGAACGAGTTTTCAGCATAGACCACCGTATTGTCGGAGATCTGGTCTGCGTCCGACGTCAGCGCACCCTTGTTGCCAAGGACGTTTGTGAATGTCAGCGCGCGCGTCTCGCCATTCTGGACCGCAACGCCACCCACGAAGCGATTGCGGAACCCGCCATACATGTTGTCGTCCACGACCCGGCCGAAGCCGCCGTAGTTTTTCACATCCTGATCGATGTAAATCGAGATCGGATGGTCAAGGTGACGGTCCAAATAGAAGCCGCCGAACTCGACGACAGTCCCGTCCTGCACCCGCCACGACGTTCGGTTTGCAACGCGAACCGTATCGAGGTTGCGCTCGAAATCGCGATCAACGTTGTCGTTGCCATTGCCCGTGGGACCGAGTCCGGGACGCACGAATGCCCCCGACGGGTTGCTCAATGCTTCAGCGCGCGTTACGGCCCCCGGAATGTTCTGCCGGATCTGATTGGCATTAACGTAGAATCGCGTCTCGAAATCCTCCGTCAGCTTGAACCCGACATTCCCGCTCCCGCGAAAACTCTCACCTTCACTGTGGTCGCGGAAGCCATCGGCCTGCTGCCACGTGCCAGTGATGAAATAGTCCGTGTTTCCGGACACCGCACCCGACGACACCGACGACTTGATGAATCCGAAGCTGCCGGTGTCGATGCGCGCGCCGAAGAGATCGCTGTCGTACCCTGTGGGCATCACGAAGTTGATCGCACCGCCGAGCGAATTGGCGCCAAACCGGAGAGCGTTGGCACCCTTGAAGACCTCGATGTAGTTGTACGCGGTCGGATCGATCTCCTGGAAGTCGCTGGAGCCGTCGGCCGTGGTGATGGGAATGACGCCATCCATCAGCAGAAATACGCCACGCCCATGGAAATTGCGCGACAAGCCAGACCCGCGGATCGAGAGCCGACTGTCCTCGCCCCATTTGGTCTGGATGAACACGCCCGGCACGTAGTCGAGGGCATCCTTAAGCGTCACCGCCGGAGTGCTGTCCTTGTACTCTTCGGCAGGGACGACCTCGACGGCACCAGGCGTCCGATCGATGTCGGCACGCGCCTCTGCGGCGGTTGGAACGGTAAGACTTCCCGACCGCGTCCCAGGTGGCACGATGGCATAGGGGTTTTTTGGATCGGCAGCATCACCGCTGTTTACGTTGGATACATCGGCAGCCGCGACCGAGTCAGCTATGGGCTCCGCAGCAGGCGCGGGAGCGGGCGGTGCTGTCGCCTTCTGTGGCTTTGGCTTAGCCGCGCCTGCCGGCTGCTGCACCTCGACCGGTGGCAACTCGCCGTCCTTGGCCTGTTGTGCCAACGCGGCGGGTGCAGTGACAGACAAAAGTGCGGCAGAGAGAACGGCGGTAGGCGCAACCGCGAAGGAAGGGCGCCGAACGTTGGACGACATGAAAGGAAAACTCCCGCGATGAACACGATACAGAGGCGCTGACAACGCACACTGGCTTGGATCACGTTCAGGCGAGGGAAGGAGGAGCCCGCGAACCGTGCGCGGGACCGGCACGCGCCGGCGGAAGCGAAACTGAGAGATGAAGAGGCGCAAGCGATGCCGCGTCGGTGGCGGGACTTGCCACAGTCGCAAGGAGGTCAGGCAGAGTGAGAGACGCCAGGGAGCCGAGAGAGCAGGGCTCGCCCATGTGCTTGGCGACGGGTCCGTCATGCGACGTGCCGTCTACGTCCGCGTCGACGATTTTTGCCCCGTTGGCCGTACAGATGACGATCTTGAACGACCCGCCATCCGCACCCGAGAAATCCGGCATGAAACCAGCTGGGATGAGAGCTTTCAGCACGAACGCAACGAGCAATGCGTGGCCGAGCCACACACGCACGCGGCGCAATGCTGAAATGGTCCCATGTCCAGACATATGCCCAGAGTAGGCGAAAGACATGTGAGCCTGCAAGTGCATGGCCATATCAATCATCGATGCGGGTCCGCCGGGCCACAGTCGCCGCCAGGATCCTTTGGAACCCGCAAACAGTTGCACGGTTGTTCGCCAATCATACCAAGGGAGGCAACCCATGCCCGCACGATCAAAGAAGCAGCAGATGGCCGCCGGCGCCGCTCTATCCGCAAAGCGCGGTGAGACATCGAAGTCTCAGCTGAAGGGGGCCTCCAAGCAAATGGCTGACTCCATGACGGAGAAGGAATTGCGCGACCTCGCGAGCACCCCGCGGAAGAAACTGCCGGCCAAGAAAAGTGCCTCACCGTCGAAATCGTCCCGTACGTCCTCTCGATCAGGCGCCAAGCGCTCCAGCCGCTCGAAGTAGACCGCCCATGCAACGACTTAGGATCAGAGCGCGTCAAAGCTCTTCACACCGGCTTTGACCCTCCTGCCATTGTTTTGCCGAAACTTGATGGCGCCTCTACAACGAGGAGGGCTCACACGTCCCTGAGGGAGTGAGCCATGGCAAGCCGATCAATACATGACGCGTGGGACGAAGCAGACATCGATTTCGGCGTTGCGCGCCACGAGGCTCAGTCTCGCGCGCTCGCTTTCGACGCGGCGCACGACTTCTATCCAGGCGAACCGATCACAGGGCCGGTTCAACAGAGGAGTCGCCTCCGCACGGTCGCTTACTTAGTTATGCTCGGGATCGCCGGATGGGGCATGATACAGACTTCGGCCGTATGGCCACCGTGGTGGGACGCGGGGGGCGGGGCCGTCTTGGCTGAGCTTGAGCGCAGAAGAGCGACCGAGCCGGCATCCCCAATGGCGACGGACCCGACCCCGCCATCCGCCACCGCACCTTTGGAACCCTTATCGATGGCCAAGGACGTCGCCGAGATTGCTGGAACAGCCCTCAATCCTCCCGGTGTCGAACCCGTTGCTGAGCCCGGCACGACTGAAACAACCGCCTCGCCGGCAGCACCGAACGCAGCAGTCGACATCGTGCCTCAAACAGCCGCGCCGACCCCGCTGCCGGAACCACAAATTGATCCAACCGATCCCTACCAGAAGCGCGCGGCCGCGATCGGCCTTCATCCGCAACTATCTCGTGCCCTTCTCTCGAGTTTCTCTGACGCCGACTACCGCAATGCTGCCACCGCGATCCGCAAAGCCCTCGCAGAGGCAGACGATGCCGACAAGTTTGTCTGGCCTCGCCAGGCGACCGCCAAACGCGCCGTCTTTCAGGTGCATTTCGTAACCGGTGACCGTCCCGATTGCCGTCGCTACATTGTGACAGTGCTGATGAACGGCTGGACCACCACAGCTCTGCCCATGGAAAAGTGCGGTGTCACGCCACCAAAGCGGAGCGCACAAGCTGACAACGCGAGACATCGATCGATGCAGTGATTGTCCCCGCTAGCTGCTCACGAAAAAAAGCGGCCTCTTGCGAAGCCGCTCATCACGAGTATCGATGCGATTTATGGAGTCTGACCGGGCTGCATCTTTTCGCTGCCGCTGTGCGGACTCTTCATATCTGACGAACCAGAGGTTCCAGACCCCGACGTGCCAGAACTTGTTCCCGAGCTCGATGACCCTGCACCAGGCGCGCCAGTTCCTGTTGCGCCAGAACCAGTTCCATAGTCATTGAACTGTGATCCGGCAGGCTTATTGCTGGGTGACATCTGGTCTGATGGCCCCTTCGGTCCGGGACTACCGGAGCGTTCGACGTTAGGATCAGTCGAGTGGGCGCCCTTGCCTTCGGGGCCTTCTAGAGCCTTTTCGTTGAGCCGGTTTTCACTGCTCGCACCAGCTAGAGCCGGTGTGACACCGCAGAGTACGAGAACGGGAATAATCCAAAGTCGTTTCATGCTGACCTCCTGTGGCTGTCGCAGTCTGATGAACCGGCTATGACACCGAGGAGTTCCCGAACGACCGCCGCTGCACTGCGGCAAAGCGGGCGGAAACGCGAAAGCGGCCGCCCGATACACACTGGGCTTGCTGTTGCCAATAAACGCCGCCGGGCCTATTCGAAGATGAAGGGATCGTGATTAGACATTGACCGACCCTATCCAGCCGATGCACGTACGATCACAGCCGCGCGAAACGGTCGGCCAAGTCCTGTCATCGAGGTCGAAATGCGTCGCAGTATAGGAGCTTGGCTGTTCCTCATCCTCCTGATGAGTGGCATTGCCGGCGGGCTGGGATTTTACAAGTACTCCGAGATCATGGCTGGAATCGCGGCCGGAGCCACACGGCCCGAACCGAGCGACGCCGTTGCGACCGTCCGCGTCTCAACAACAGAGTGGGCGCCCACAACCCGCGCCATCGGCACCGTCGTAGCCCGTCAACAGCTTGAACTGCGCAATGAAATCGCTGGTCTTGTCGCCGAACGTGGCTTCTCCTCTGGCGATACCGTTGAAAAAGGCCAAGTTCTCATTCAACTCGATGACCGTCAGGAGCAGGCTTCGCTTGCTGCTGCCGAAGCCGAAGCACGCCTGGCGCGCGCCAATCTCGATCGCCGTGAAGCGCTGCGTAATAGTCCAGCTTTCTCGATCCAGGAGTTCGACAAATCGCGCGAGGACTTCGCCGCCGCGACCGCGCGAGCCCAGAGTCTCAAGGTGGTCATCGAGCGCAAGCGCATCGTCGCGCCGTTCAAGGCCCGCGTCGGCATCACCGACTTGCAGCCCGGCGCTTATCTCGAAATAGGAACTCTCATCGTGCGTCTGCAGGGCATCGACGAGGATGTGTACATCGATTTCGCACTGCCACAGGAGTACGCGGCCCTCCTGCATCCGGGTGACGAAGTGGCGGTCACGAGCCCGGCACTCCCGGACGGTCCGCGCCGCGTCAAGATCCTTGCCGAGGACGACAGCGTCGATCCCGGCAACCGCGCTGTACGTTTCCGCGCCTTGGGCAAGGCCTTGGGCACTATTCTGCGGCCTGGGGCCTTCGTCGACGTGATCGCCAACACGGCTGTTCCTCGCCAACGCATCGTCGTGCCCCTGACCGCCCTACGCCGCTCGCCCGCAGGACAGCATGTCTTTGTCATCGAGACGAAGGACGGCAAAAGCCGCGCACGCGAACGGATGATCGAAACCGGCGCAGTTATTGGCGGCAACATCGTCGTGGAGAAAGGCCTGGAAGTGGGCGAAGTCGTCGCTTCCGCGGGGTCGTTCAAGCTCCGCGACGGCCTTCTTATAACAACCGATCCGCAGGCCGAAACGCCCGGTCCGGCTGCCATGAACTGAAAGTACGGCACCCCGATGAAAGCGCTCGATGTCTTCGTTCGACGGCCGGTCATTGCCATCGTGCTCAACCTGGCACTCGTGCTGATCGGCCTTAGAGCCGCATCGAACCTGCCTGTTCAGCAGTATCCGCGCATTGAAAGCTCTTCCATCGTCATCACGACGATCTACGTCGGCGCCTCCGCCGAAACCATTCGCGGCTTCGTCACCACCCCCATCGAACGCGCCGTCTCTTCGCTGACCGGCATCGACTATGTGGAATCCTCGAGCGTCCCTGGCCTCAGCACCGTCACCGCGCGTTTGAAGCTCAATCAGCCGAGCACGACCGCGCTTGCCGAAGTCGGCAATCGCCTAGACCAGATCCGCAGCGAACTGCCTCTCGAAATCGAATCTCCTGTCGTGGAAGTCCAGCGCGCCGACAGGCCTTACGCGACGTTTTATGTCAGCGTCACGTCAGACGTCATGCAACCGGCCGAAGTGACGGATTACCTCATCCGCAACATTCAACCTCGCCTCAGCACGATCCCGAACGTTCAGCGCGTCGGCCTCGAAGGTTCGCGCCCACAGGCCATGCGCATCTGGCTCGACGCTGAGCGCCTGTCCGCCTTCGGACTGAACGCTACGGACGTAGAGGCCGCGCTCCGCCGCAACAACTTCCTGGCAGCCGTCGGCCGCGCGAAGAGCAACGAGATCCAAGTTGATTTGCTTGCCGACACCGACCTCAGAAAGGCCGAGGAGTTCGAACGCCTCATCGTTCGTGAGGACGGCGACCGGATTATTCGCATTTCGGACCTCGGCCGCGTAGAACTGGGTGCCGAAGAAGAACTCTCCAACGTCCGTCACAACGGCAAGGATGCGGTGTATCTCTCCGTCTGGCCGCTGCCGGGCACGAACGAAATCAAGGTCGCGCAAGACCTGCGCCGCGAGATCAAGCTTATCGCACCCGATTTGCCGCAGGGCATGGAGATCGCGCTGGCCTACGACGGCGCCGTCTACATGGAGAACTCGATCAAGGAAATTATGACGACCTTCGCCGAAACGGTGGCAATCGTAGGCCTGATCGTATTCGCCTTCCTTGGCTCCTGGCGCAGCGCACTGGTTCCTCTCGTGACCATTCCGATCTCCCTCATCGGCGCGATGGCCGCTATGATGGCGATGGGCTTCTCGCTGAATCTTCTTACCCTTCTAGCGATCGTTTTGTCGGTCGGCCTTGTCGTCGACGACGCCATCGTCGTGGTTGAAAATGTCTCGCGCCACATGCGCGATGGCATGACCCGTACTCAGGCCGCGCTGGTCAGTTCCCGCCAACTCTTCGCACCGATCGTCGCAATGACAATCACGCTTGCGGCGGTTTACGCCCCCATCGGCCTGCTCACAGGTCTCACCGGCGTGTTGTTCAAGGAGTTCGCCTTCACTCTCGCGACCGCCGTAATCGTGTCCGGCATTGTCGCGGTGACCCTCTCACCTATTATGAGCGCCTATACGGCACCGGAAGGTGGCCACGAGAGCCGGTACGCACGCTTCATCAATCGCCAGATGGATCGCCTCGCAACGGCCTACGGGCGTTTGCTTGACGTCATCCTAGCGCTCCGCGCCCAGATCATCACGCTTGCGGCGTTCCTCGGCGTGCTGGCCGCGCCCCTCTACATGTTTTCAGGCAAGGAACTTGCGCCCGTAGAAGATGAAGGCTTCATCCTTCTGATCGTCAATTCCGCACCCGACGCGTCACTCGCTTACACCTCGGGCCACATGGACAAAGTTTACGCCGTCGGAAAGGCACTGCCCGAGTTCGACGCCATGTTCGAGATCGTATTCCCTTCGAACGGCTTCGGCGGCTATCTCCTCAAGAACTGGCACGACCGCGAACGCAGCGCGCATGCAATTCAGCCGGAAATCTTCGGCGGCATTTCCCAGATCAAAGAATTGCAGATCTACCCAGTATTGCCCCCGCCGTTGCCAGGTGCCGGAAACTTCGACGTTGAACTGGTCTTGAAGGGTCCTGGAACGCCCGAGCAGATGGCCGGTTATGCTCAGCGACTCGTCGGCGCCGCATTCGGTAGCGGCAAGTTCATGTTCGCAGACACGGACCTGAAAATCGATCTGCCGCAAGTACGCGTGAACATCGACCGCGAGCGCGTTGCCGATCTCGGTCTCGATCTCGCCGATATCGGTCGCCAGCTCGGCTTCCTTCTCGCTGGCAACTTCGTCAACCGCTTCACGCGCGAGGGCCGCGCCTACAAAGTCATCCCGCAGGTCGAACAGGCGGCCCGCGAATCAGCCGCGACCCTACTCGACTACAAAGTGCGCACACGATCCGGACAGCAGGTCCCGATCTCCTCGTTTGCAACACTGGAGACGACTACCGCCCCTCGCACGCTCGCACGCTTCCAGCAGGCCGACAGCTTCCGCGTCTATGGCGGCGTCGTCCCCGATGTGACCAAAGCCGCAGGCCTAGATGCCCTCGAGACAGCGGCCAAAGGAATTCTTCCGCCCGGATACACCATCGATTACGCCGGCGAGTCCCGCCAGATCCGTCAGGAAGGCACGACGCTCGCAGGAACCCTGGGCTTCTCGATCCTGCTCATCTATCTCGTCCTCGCGGCGCAGTTCGGAAGCTTCCGCGATCCGCTCGTCGTCCTCTTGGGCTCTGTTCCGCTCGCACTGTCGGCGGCGCTCGTCTTCACCTTCCTCGGCTTCACGACAATCAACATCTATAGCCAGATTGGCCTGATCACCCTCGTCGGCTTGATCGCAAAGAATGGCATCCTCATCGTCGCTTTCGCTAACGAGCTACAGGAGATAGGGCACAGCAAAATTGCCGCCATCCGCGAAGCATCAATGACGCGCCTGCGACCAATTTTGATGACCACGGCTGCGACCGTCTTCGGGCATTTGCCGCTCGTCTTTGTGACAGGTGCAGGGGCCGAGGCGCGCAACAGCATCGGCATCATGCTTGTCAGCGGCATGGCCATCGGCACGCTTTTTACGCTTCTCATCCTGCCCGTGATCTACCTCGTCGTTGCAGCAGAGCATCGCCCCCGCGCGGAAGACGAGGACGTCGATATGTCAAAGGTAAAACCTGCCGTCGCCTGAGCAACCGGTTCTACAAAAGAACCGAAAAGGCTGGACCCGGCCTCATGGCCGGGCCCAATGGGTGGTCTGCTCTTTAGTTGATCGAAGCTGGAATCTCGCTGCCTTCCTCACAAGTTGCGGCAACGGGCGTCGCATCGGAATCGGTTGGCAATTCGCTAGCCTGTTCCGCTTCTGGCTCCGCGACCTCCGCGGCCGTCCCACTGTCGGATGCCTCTTCTTCTACTGCTGCCTCTGCTTCATCGAATCCGGCAGAATTCTCTTCAGCAACTTCAACGGTCGCCGCAGTCTCACTGTCGGATGATGCGAGTTCAGCGACGGCGGCTTCTTCTGCTTCGGCAGCAGCGGGCAGCGGATCTGCCGTTGTGACGGCATCGGCCAGTTCGCCGCCTTCCTGCATGACGAGAACGGTACCGCAGGCGGCGATTGGGTCTGGCACGGTTTCCTCTGCGACGGGAGCTTCAATCACGGGCTCGTGCGCATCGGTCTTGGCTTCAACTGTGGGCACGGGTCCTGTGACGAAATCGAAAAGTTGCTGCGCCGCGGAGAGAACCGCTTCCGGCTTTCCTCCGAGGTCGAACGCCATTTTCAAACACTGCATACGCTGCTCGTGCAGGTCCATGGGACGCTCCATAAATTTTGGGGTTTGGTACCGTCGAGTGCCACGTCTCTTCGCGTGACATGCGTATCGTACGCTGCTTCGGTGTGGCGGCATCATCCTGCGGCCTGTTTTGACAAGAATATATTTTGCTCACGCTTCTCCGTAGTCGCTGCATGAAAGTTTTGCCGTTACGAACCGAAGCTTGAAGCCTCCCACTGCACACGCTGTGAGAAGTTGACCCCTCTTGACGAGCTTCAAATCAGTCTTCCGGCAGGTGTCTCGTATCTGCGGGACCACCGAAAGATGGACGGTGCCACGATAACGATGACCTTGATGCTGACCGCCGCTTGGCCTTGCGGCTGATATCTGTTGCTGTCGATACTCTGGTATAAGCTTGGGCGCAGCCATTGCCACGGGGTTAGCCGGTTCCGATCGGGCACAAGGGGCTTAGGGATATGCTGAATTGAAAATCGATCGACGAGGTTATCGAGCCGAGCCCGGAAAAGCTCGATACTTCCGGCGCGCCTGTGCTTTTCTACCGTCGAGACACAGGTCCACTGTTGGGCTCTCTGAAAGCGACAGCGGCCGGGGGCGGTTCCGTGTTTATCTGGAGGCAATCTGATGAGTGCACAGGGTCATCCATATCCCGGCACCGGCGCACACATTGGCAGCTACTACGCTGCATCGGCCAATCCCGCGCCAAAACGGCCTGAACTAACCGGAACGCAGAGTATCGATGTCTGCGTCGTCGGAGCGGGTTATACCGGCCTGTCGACGGCGCTCCATTTGGCGGAGAAGGGCCACAAGATTGCAATCATCGAAGGCGCGCTCGTCGGGTGGGGTGCATCAGGTCGAAATGGCGGCCAAATCGTCAACGGGTTGAATGCCAGCCTCGGTACGATTGAGCGGCGTTTTGGCCCGCAGACTGCCCATGCGGTCGGCAAGATGCTGCAGGAAGGCGGCAAGATTATCCGTGACCTCATCCGGCGCTACGATATCAAATGCGACCTGAAAGAGGGCAATCTCTTCGCCGCCTACACGTCCAAGCAGATGCTCGAGCTCGAGGCCAAAAAGGAACTCTGGCGCAAGCACGGTATGGATGACCATGAGATGGTGGACAAGGCTGGTATGCACAAGCACGTGCAGTCCGACGTCTACCAGGGTGGCATGATCGATCATTCAGGCGGCCATATGCATCCGCTGAATCTGGCGCTCGGAGAGGCCGCCGCCTTCGAGTCTTTGGGCGGCATTATTTACGAGCATTCTCCGGTCATTTCCGTGTCACAGGGTGCGAGTCCGAGGGTGACTACCCCTAAAGGCGAAATGCGTTGCAAAACCCTTGTGCTGTGCGGCAACGCCTATCTCGGCCACGTCGTCCCCGAATTGACTTGGCGTATCATGCCGTTCTCCACCCAGGTCATGGCGACCGAGCCGCTGGGCGATCGCGGCAAACAACTGTTGCCGACAGACTTATGTGTTGAGGACGTCCGCTACATCCTGGACTACTACCGCCTGTCGGCGGACCAGCGGCTGCTGTTCGGCGGCGGGACCGTTTACGGCGGCACTGATCCCGCAGACATTGAAGCTAAACTGCGCCGTAACATGGACAAAGTATTTCCACAGCTGAAGGGAATTAAAATTGACTATGCTTGGAGCGGGAACTGCGCACTTTCCTTCACGCGCGTACCGCAGATGGGCAGGCTCAGCCAGAATACGTACGTTGCCCATGGCTATAGTGGACATGGCATTTGCGGCTCACATCTTTTCGGGCGCATTCTCTCGGAAGCGATCAACGGCGATCTGACCCGCTTCGACATTTTTGCAAAGTTACCTTCGTACCCGTTCCCTGGCGGGCAGGCATTTCGCGTGCCGTACTCTGTCGCTGGATCCTGGTGGTACGGCCTGCGCGACCGGCTCGGCGTGTAGTCCTTGAGCTATCGCCGTGTCTGCCACCACGTGGCGACCAGCCCGAACAGGATCATGAGGGGCAGCGCGAAAAGCAGCACCGTCCAAATGGTCAGTGCGATCCCAAGAACGAGCCCTGCAATGACCACGAACGCGAGAGCGGCTGCCAGCATGATGAGCCAGGCGCGCCATCCGGAGACGACGGTCGGGACGCCATTGCGATAGATGACGATCATTGTTTTCTGACCTGCACAGCTTTCACGAGCATCGATAGAAAAACAACCTGCCCCTTTAGGATTTTACGCTCGGCCTCTTCAATTGAGAACCATTGCGCTTGAGAGTGATGCCAACACTGAGCGCGGATTTTTGCGGCAATACAGATAAACCTCGGTCCCGTGGCCTCACTACGACGCCCGGTCCATGCCAATCGGGGACGCCAAGCTCGCTCAGAACTGATGCTGTCGTGGCTAACGGACGGTGAGGCGCAACCCAGAAAAACTCATCGCTGCGCAAGAGTCAAACGCATGAGGCCGAGGGCAGCGAGATCCTAATTTTGGTCAGAAAACCTTTTGCAAACAGCAGCATGAGACCGGCGGTCCCGCCGGTCTGGGTGTTTGCAGTCTTGTACGTAGATGGCGCTCCCTAGGGGAATCGAACCCCTCTTTCAAGAATGAAAATCTCGCGTCCTAACCGATAGACGAAGGGAGCAGCGCGGGTGGGTATAGGGGGGTTTGCCGTCGAGTGCAAGTCGGGTCGGAACGTGGCGTCAGAACGCCGCCTCATCCCTGCCGGCGGGGGTCCGCGGCGTCTTCTATGGTCAATTCGATCTTCTCCCGACCGCCCCAAGTGTCCCGCTTCAGCGAACCTGCAACATGAACCGGCATTCCCCCCGTATTTTGCAAGAGATCGCCCAGGGGCTGCCCAATCGCGCGGAAGGCGACACCCTCGAGCCGCGACCCGTCCGTCGCCTCCAGCACACAGCGCAGATGCGCCTCGCCCACCTGCTTGGCGAACTTCACCCGCACCGACGGAAATGCAAAGCGCGGCTGGGCGTTGCCCTGCCCATAGGGTCCCGCCCGCTCGATAAGGTCCATGAGCGCGTCCGTCACACCGGACGGCACAAGCGCACCATCGACCTCGAGCCCCACGCGCGCACGCGCCGCCGAAGCCGCATCCGCGAGTTCTCTGGCGAAATATGACTCGACCGATCCCAACCGCTCCCGCGCAACCGTCAAACCCGCAGCCATCGCGTGACCGCCGCCCTTCTGCAACAGTCCCGCAGCCACCGCGCCACGGACGGCCGCGCCGATGTCCACCCCCGCGACGGACCGCAAGGACCCGGTTCCAGTCTGCGCGCCCGATCCCGCCTGCTTTTCCCACGCGATCACACAGCTCGGCCGGCCGAACCGCTCCACAAGGCGGCTCGCCACGAGCCCCACGATGCCCTTGTGCCAACTCTCCGACCCGACCACGACGATGGGCAAATCCGGCATCTCGGAAACTCGGCGGTCGGCATCGGCGAACGCCTCTTCGAGCATCTGCGTCTCGATGGCTTTACGTTCTTTGTTCAACTTGTCGAGCAGCACCGCGATCTTCTGCGCTTCCGTCTCGTCTTCCGTCGTCAGCAGACGCGCGCCCAGCGCCGCGTCTCCGATGCGTCCGCCCGCATTGATGCGCGGTCCCA
>ERZ1066138.145-NODE-145-length-23805-cov-8.187663_pt1 | contig 23805 bp, 21 predicted proteins | sample MGYA00382785_ERZ1066138 | MGnify/ENA primary metagenome ERZ1066138 (study PRJEB33369, sample SAMEA5778368) | biofilm metagenome | biome: Industrial cooling water; feature: Water cooling tower basin; material: Biofilm | place: United Arab Emirates | collected... | reverse complement strand
GTGGGGCTTCGGGCGAGGATCTCGCGGCTTTCGTCCTCAAGGATGCGGATCTCGGCGCCGATCATCGGCCGGCCGACGGTCGCGGCCTTGCGCAGGTGCGCTGCGGCGTCGAGCACGGTCAGGCAGAGCTGCTCGATCATGCCGTAGAACTGGACGAAGGCGACCTGCGGCAGGCGCTCGGCGAGGGCCGCGAGGACTGCGGGGGGCATGACTTCCGAGGCGTAGGAGATCATGCGCAGGCTCGCGGGGATCTTGCGCGGCGCGGCCTCGAGCAGGCGGCGCAGCGTCGTGGGCACCGCGTCGAAATGCGTCACGCCGTGCGCGTCGACCGAGGCCCAGGCGGCGGCCGCGTCGAAGGACGGCAGGATCACGTGCGTCGCCCGCGCCAGCGTGAGCGGGATCAGGTGCTCCATGCACGAGGAGAACAGCGGCAGGAAATGCAGCGTCCGCTCGCCGTCCTCGAGCCCGAGTTCGAGGTTCATGATCGTCGCGGCCGCGTCGAGGCTGCCGTGCGTGTGCACCGCGCCCTTCGACCGGCCGGTCGAGCCGGAGGTGAAGAAGACCGCCGCCGGGTCGCCGGGTGCGACGGGCGTCGGCACGATCCCGGCTGCCGCGGCCTCCAGCGCGGGTGCATACGGCTCGAAGGGCGCGCCTGCGACGGGCTCGTCGAGGCACAGCACGTGATGGACGCCCGCGGCCCCGAGGCGGTCGCGGTGCGCGGCGAGCTCCGCGGCCTGCGGGCCCGCGGCGACGATCGTGCGCGGCCGGACCTGCCCGATCGCCTCGATCGCCTCCGCGAACCCCCACCAGTGGTCGAGCGGTGCGGCGATCGCGCCGAGCTTCGGCACGCCGAAGATGAACTCGACGAACTCCGGCCGGTTCGTCGCCCAGAACGAGACCCGGTCACCCTTGCCGACGCCGCGCGCGGCGAGCGCCCCTGCGAGGCGGCAGGCGCGCTCGTGCACCTCGGCGTAGGTCGTGCTGCGGCCGCGGAAGACGACGGCCTCGCGCGCGGGCCGGGTGCGCGCGGCGCGCTCGAGCAGCGCGTCGAGCCGCGGCGCGGCGCCGTGCGCGTCGGCGGTCACCGGGCGGCGCACCGGCTCCGGACGAATTCGACGATGGCGGAGGTCGGCGTGCCGGGCCCGAAGACCTCGGCGACCCCTGAGGCCTTCACTTTCGGGATGTCGGGCGGCGGCAGGATCCCGCCCATGACGACCAGCACTTCGCGCGCCGCCTGCTCGCGCAGCGCCTTGCAGATCTCCTCCGCGAAGTGCAGGTGCGCGCCCGACAGGATGCTGAGCCCCAGCACGTCGGCGTCCTCTTCGATGACGGTGCGCACGATCATCTCGGTCGTCTGGAAGATGCCGGTGTAGATGACCTCCATGCCGGCATCGCGGAAGGCGCGCGCGATGATCTTGGCGCCGCGGTCGTGGCCGTCGAGCCCGGGCTTCGCGACGACGACACGCAGGGGGCGCTTCATGCTGGAGTTCCTGGTCGCTGGTTCAGAAGATGATCGGGCCGCGGTATCCACCGTACACCTCGCGCAACACGTCGCACATCTCGCCGACCGTCGCCTGCGCGCGGATCGCGTCGACGACCGCCGGCATCACGTTGGTCCCGGCTTCGGCGGATCGCCGGATCTCCTTGAGCGAACGGCCGACCGCCGCGGCGCTGCGGCTCCTGCGGACGGCCCGGGTGCGCCTGATCTGGCGCTCCGCGAGGTCCGGGTCGAGCTGGAAGGCCTCGAACGGCAGCTCGCCTTCCTCGTCCACGTGCACGTTGACGCCGACGACGTACTCCTCTCTGGCCTCCAGCGCCTGCTGGAAGGCGGCGGACGTGTCGGCGATCTGCCGCTGGATGAAGCCGTCCTCGATCGAGCGGACCATGCCGCCGCGGTCGAGGATCTCGCGGATCAGGGCTTCCGCCTCTTCCTCGAGCCGGTCGGTCAGCTGTTCGACGTAGTACGAGCCCGCGAGCGGGTCGACGACGTCGCACACGCGGTTCTCGAGCGCGAGGATCTGCTGCGTGCGCACCGCGATCTTGATCGCGCCTTCCGAGGGGATCTGGAAGGCCTCGTCCTTCGAGTTCGTGTGCAGCGACTGCGTGCCGCCGAGCACGCCCGCGAGGGCCTGGATTGCCGTGCGCGCGATGTTGTTGTCCGGCTGCTGCGCCGTGAGGCTGACGCCCGAGGTCTGCGCGTGTGCGCGCATCATCCAGGAGCGCGGGTCCTTCGCCCCGACCCAGTCCCGCATCATGCGCGCCCACAGCCGTCGGGCCGCGCGGAACTTGGCGATCTCCTCGAAGAAGTCGTTCTGGATGTTCCAGAAGAAGGAGACCCGCGGCGCGACGAAGTCGGCCGACAGGCCGCGCTTGACGGCCTCGGTGACGTAGCAGTGCGCCGCGCCGAGCGTGAATGCGAGCTCCTGGATGGCGTTCGAGCCGGCATCGCGGATGTGGTAGCCGGAGACGCTCACCGGGTTGTAGCGCGGCATCGCCTTCGCCGCGTACTCCATGGTGTCCACCACGAGTTTCACGGCCTCGGCGGGCGGGTAGATGTACTCGTTCTGCGCCGTGTATTCCTTGAGGATGTCGTTCTGGATCGTGCCGGTGATCCGCTCGGCGGCGACGCCCTGTTCCTTCGCGACGACCTCGTACATGCCCATGAGCACGAAGGCCGATGCGTTGATCGTGTAGGACGTCGAGACCTCGCCGAGCGGGATGTCCTTCATGAGCAGGCGCACGTCGTCGATCGTGTCCACCGCCACGCCGATCTTGCCGATCTCCGGCACCGCGATCGGGTGGTCGGAGTCATAGCCGAGCAGGGTGGGCAGGTCGAAGTCCGTCGACAGGCCCGTCTCGCCGTGCGCGAGCAGGTACTTGTAGCGCTCGTTGGTGTTCTCGGCCGTGCCGAAGCCCGCGACCTGGCGGATCGTCCACGGGCGCGCGCGGTACATCGTCGGGTGCACGCCGCGCGTGAACGGATACTCGCCCGGGAAGCCGATGCGCGGATCGGTGCCGCGCGCGTCGGTGTAAAGGTCGTCGACCGGGATGCCCGAGAGCGTCGCGAAGCGCGGCTTGCGCTGCGGCATCTTCCCGAGGCTCGCGGCGAGCGTCGTGCGTCGCCAGGTGTCGAGGTCCGCGGAGCTCATCGGCGGATTCTAGGCACCGCCGGTGTCGCAACTCCAGCTAATAACTCTAATACAATTTATAAGAGAATCTTATAGAGTTGGGAGCACCGTGCGGACATGCGCCTCGAAATGTTCGAGGAGCGGCGAGGCGCTGCGCGGGCCGGTTCTCACGGATATTCCGACGAAGGGCAGCTTCGGCAGGCCGCTCGAGCGGGGCAGGATCTGCAGGTCGGGCGGCACCGCCGTGCGGGTCAGCACGGTGATGGCCTGTCCGGAGCGGACGACTGCGGTGAGGCCGGCGATGCTGCCGCTCGCATAGGCGATGCGATAGGGGCGGCCGGCACGTTTCAGGGTCTGCGTCGCCGCCAGGTGATCCAGCGTGTCGGGATCCGACAGCGCGAGCTGCAGGGGATCGAAGCGGTGGGCCTCGCCGCTTCTCGCGCCGACCCAGACGAAGGGTTCGCGCCGCAGGAACTGGCCGCGCTGCGTGCTGTCGGGCAGCGAGATGATCGCGATGTCGAGCCGACGGCTTTCCAGCTTCTCGAGCAGGCGCGGCGTCGGCGCGCAAACCACCTCGACCTGCACCTGCGGGTGCTGCCGGGCAAAGCTCTGCAACAGCGGCGGCAGGAAGACGCGCGCGTAGTCGTCCGGACAGCCGAACCGCAGGCTGCCGAGCAACCGCTCGCCCGTCAGCTCGGCGATCGCCTCGTCGTGGGCCCGGAGGATCTTCTGCGCATGCGCGAGCAGGCGCTCGCCCTGCGAGGTCAGCGAGATGCCGCGGCTGCCGCGCACCAGCAGCGGCTGCTGGATCGCGCCCTCCAGCTTCTTGACCTGCTGGCTGAGCGCCGCCTGGGTCCGCCCGACGCGCTCGGCGGCGCGGCTCAGCCCGCCGGCCTCGGCGATGGCGGCGAAGCTGCGGAGGAACTCGATGCTGAGTTGCGGCTTCACAGCGCATTAGCCTAGCTAATCTGCGAGGCCGCGGCCATCACGAGAACTTTGATGCTGAAAGGAAAACCCCGGCGCGAGGCCGGGGTTTCCAGGTCGTTGCGGATCGACGGCCGGCGATTACCGGATCGTCATTTCCTGCAGCAGCGCGTCGCTCAGGACCTCGCGGTACTCCGCGCGGTTCCCGCTTTCCGCCTGCATTTGCGCGATCGTCTTCTTCTTCCAGGCCCGGAAGGCCTCGGTGCGCTTGTCGCCTTCGGCCGCGGACACGATGCTCTCCGAGATCGTGACCAGGTAGATGTCCGGCTCGCCGGCGCGCGCGTGGACGTTCGAGAAGAGCTTGTAGCCCTTGATCCAGCCCTGGGACTTCGAGAACTCGAGGTTGTCCTTCCACTCGCTGGCCAGCCACTGCGCGTAGCTCAGGGCGCCGCCGTCCTTGAGGTCGATCCCCGTCACTTCCCAGTAGTCGCCGAAGGCCAGCGGCCACTGGTCCTGGGCGGTCGCCGCGGCACTCGTCAGCGCCGCAGCGGCACCCAAGGCCAGAGCCGACAAAGTCTTTCTTATCATCATGATTCGCTCCCTGTGGGTCAGGCGGGATGCCTGACCGAGGGCCGGAACCCTAGCACAAGTCGGCAAGCGCACTAGAATGAGTGCAACATGTGCCTCGCCATGGAACATTCATCGTGCACGAAGCTTTGCGCCGCAGCTCGCTGATTTTCCTCGTAATGCTCGCCCTGGCGGGCCTGCAGGCCGCGCACGCGGACTCCGCGCGCGCCGCCGTGGACCGGGTCGTGGCCGACTACATCGATCTCTACGCCGGTCCGACGCTCGACCGGTGGCAGACGTTGTTCCACCCGGACGTGGTCGTCGCCTTTCCGGCCGAGGACGACTCGATCACGACGCGCGGGCTCTCGGAGTTCGTCGAGCGGCAGCGCAACTACTTCGCCACCGGACGGCGGATTTCCGAGCGCCTCGAGAACGTGCGTGTCGACATGGGCCGGCGCATCGCGCGCGTGAGCGCGGACTTCATCTTCATCGACGAAGGCGAGGAACGCGCCGGCAAGCTGGGGCTGCACCTGGCGGAAGGACGGGAGGGCTGGAAGATCGTCGCCGTGCTGTTCTCCTACGACAAGGAGTGAACCCATGGAAGTCCTGCTGCGCAACCTGACGGCCGTTGCCGCGATGACGTTCGTGGCGGCCTGCGCCTCGACGCCTCCGGAGCCCCAGACGCTGCGCGATGCGCAGGCGGATTTCAGCGCCTACCGCACCTTCGGCTGGCATGCGGCCGGTGAAGGCAAGCCCGCATCGATCGTCGACGGCTACGTCAGGACCGCGATCGCCAACGCGCTGAAGGCCAAGGGTTACGTCGAAGCGCCCGAGGGCACGGCGCCGGACCTCATCATCGACTGGGAAGGGGCGCGCACGGAGAAGCTCAAGAACAACCCGTTCCGGATCGGGATCGGCGTCGGCAGCTATGGCAGCAGCGGCGGCGGCTCGGTGGGCGTCGGCAGCCCGTCCGTGAAGCAGGTGAAGGAGGGCTCGCTCGTCGTGCACGTCATCGACCCGGCGCGCGAGACGGAGATCTGGCGCGGGAGCATGGAACGCGAGCTCGGCAAGGGCGGCGTCACGCCGGAGATCGTGCAGGCTGCGGTGTCCGAGCTGATGCGCGATTTTCCGGCGCGCACCGCCCGGCCCTGAATGGACTCGCTCGCGGCCGAACGGCGCATCCGGGCGCACGTCCTCGAGACGCCCTTGCAGCGCTCGCGAGCGCTCGGCGAGGCGACGGGCACGCGGGTGTTCCTGAAACTCGAGAATCGCCAGGAGACCGGCGCGTTCAAGCTGCGCGGTGCGGCGAACAAGCTGTTGTCCCTGCCGCGTGAGTCCGCGGCGCGCGGCGTCGTCGCCGCCTCGACCGGCAATCACGCGCTCGCGGTAGCGACGATCGGCAGGAAGCTCGGCATTCCCGTCGAGATCTTCGTCTCCGAGTACATTCACCCGTACAAGCGGGGCAGGATCGAGGCCCTGCAGGCTCGCGTGAAAACCATCCCGGGCGACGCGCTCGCGGCGGAAATCGAGGCGCGCCGCGAGGCGGAGCGTTCCGGGCGCCCCTACGTCTCGCCCTACAACGACCCGGACGTCATTGCGGGGCAGGGCACGGTCGCGGTCGAGATCCTGCGCCAGCTCGGCGGCGAGCCGCTCGATGCCATCTTCGTCGCGGTGGGCGGCGGCGGCCTCATCGGCGGCATCGGCGCCCACCTCAAGCAGGTTTCGCCGCGCACCGAGGTCGTTGCCTGCTGGCCGGAGAACTCCCGCGCGCTGCACGAGTGCCTGCGAGCAGGCGCGATCATCGACGTCCCCGAACAGCCGACGTGGTCCACGAGCACGGCGGGCGGCGTCGAGCCCGGCGCCATCACGCTCGAACTCGGCCGGCGCGTGATCGATCGCCAGGTCCTGGTCACCGAGGACCAGATCGTGGAAGCCGCGCGCCGCCTGCGCCGCGAGGACGGCGAGCCGGTCGAGGGCGCCGCGGCGGTCGCGGTGGCCGCTTTCCTCAAGACGGCCGGGGATTACGCGGGAAAGACCGTCGCGCTGCTGCTCTGCGGCGGCAATGCCGAGCCGGAATTCGAAGCCAGGACCAGGGAGAACTGACACATGCGAACCCCGCTGACGGCGCTGGCTCTGGTCTTGCTCGCGGCCTGCGGCGGCGGGAAGCCCGCGTCCGGCGATCCTGAGCGGCAGTATCTCTTCCTGTGGACCGCGGCGGACGGTGGGACGGAGCCGGATTTCCTCGCGGTCCTCGACGTCACCGAGCACGACGGACGTTACGGCCGCCTGGTCACCACCCTCCCGGTGCCGGGGCGCGGCAACGGCAACCACCACACCGAGCACGAGATGCCGGCGGATGGCCAGCTGTTCGCCAACGGCTTCGAGAGCGGGCAGACCTTCATCTTCGACCTGCGCGATCCCGAGAAGCCGCGGATCGCCGCGCAGTTCGGCGACGTCGAGGGCTACTCGCACCCGCACAGCTTCGTGCGCCTGCCGAACGGCAACGTGCTGGCGACCTTTCAGATGCGCCACGATCACGAGGGCGGCGGGATGCGGACCGGCGGTCTCGTCGAGATGACGCCGTCCGCCGCGGTCGTGCGCTCGGTCTCCGCCGATTTCCCCGGCGCGGATCCGGGCATGCGCGTCTACAGCGCCGCCGTCGTGCCGTCCCTCGGCCGCATCGTGACGACGACGACCGACATGCACGGCGACTCGCCGGCATCACGCAACATCCAGGTCTGGGGGCTCGGCGACCTCGCGCTGCAGCGCACGTTCGCGCTGCCGGACGGCCCGGCCGGCAACGAGGGACTGCTCACGGCCGAGCCGCGGCTGCTGAAGGACGGCAGGACCGTACTGGTCTCGACGTTCCGCTGCGGGCTGTACCTGCTGGAAGGCCTGGACGGCGACGCGCCCACCGGCCGGCTGGTCGCGTCATTCCCGCAGATGGAGGGCGAGTTCTGCGCCATACCGGTCATCGCCGGCGACTACTACCTGGTGACAGTCCCCGCCTGGCAGGCGGTCGTCAGCCTCGACATCAGCAATCCGGCGGCGCCGCGCGAGGTCAGCCGGATGACGCTGCAGCCCGACGACGTGCCGCACTGGATCGCGATCTCGCCAGACCAGCGCCGCGTCGTGGTGACCGGGTACGCAGGCATGCAGCACCAGGTGTTCATCGGGCGCTTCGATCCGGCCAACGGGCAGCTCACGCTGGACGAGAGGTTCCGGGAGGAGGGCGCCGCGGAAGCGGGCTTCCGGATGGACGACAAGACCTGGCCGCATGGCGGCGCTGCCCGCGGCATCCCGCACGGCGCGGTGTTCAGCCGGCCTTAGCGGCCGTGGTCTCTGCTCCGGGCTTCCACAGCAGCCAGCCGATCAGGAGCAGGTTGGCAAGTCCGAGCGGCGCCAGCATCGGGAACACCACCCAGCCGCCGAACAGCGGCTTTGCCACGGCGATCATCTGGGAGAGGCAAGCGAGCATCCCGAATCCCGTGAGCCAGCGCGGCACCAGGCGGAGGCGGAACAGCGCGGCGTACATCGCGAGCAGCGTGGCGCCGGACGCGAGCAGCTGCATCAGGTGCGCCCAGTTGCGCTGCGCGCCGACCACGCCGCGCAGTCCCTGGTACAAGGCCTCGTCCGGCGCGCCGGCGGCGACCCACGCCTGGCTCAGCGACAGCATCGACAGCATCGCCGTGGTCTCGAGGCCGGCGAGGCCGATGCCGGCGGCTGCGAGGATTGCGAGCGTGAGCGCCATCCGCTCGCTCGCCGGCCGCAGCAGCGGCCAGAGCACGACCGCGATTCCTGCGGACACCACCGCCAGCGCGAACGAGAGCAGGGCGGCTGTGGCCAGCGCCGTTGCGTGCGGCGCCGCATTCACCAGGAACCCGCCGTCGCCCTGGAACACGGGCCCGACCAGCATGAAGTTGGCGATCGGCGCGGCGGCGAGCTGCGTCAGCAGCAGGGCGGCCAGCCAGCGCGCGGCAGGTCGCAGGTCGTTCATCGGACTCTCCCTTCCGCGGCGGCGGCCGCGCCACTCTTTTTCAGGTTTATGCGCCACAGCCAGTACAGCAGCATCGCCAGCACGGCCAGCACGGGGATTGACAGCAGCGCGAAGTTCCGCGCCGGTTCCGGGATCACCTTGGCCTGCCCGAGAAAGAATGAGGCCGTCGCGACCCAGAGCGCAAATGTCATGCGCCACAGGTGCCGGATGAGCCGCTGCGGGCCGGCGATGGACCCCCGGCGGAGCATGCGCAGGTCCGCGACCCCGCAGGCGAGCGCGATGGGCACGACCAGCAAGCTGCCCTCCGCGAGCGCCAGTCCACCGATGCCGAACGCGAACGCTGCCAGTCCAGTCGTGAGTCCCCGCGTCTCGTCGACCCGGCGCGTGACGGTGAGCAGCGACGTGATAACCAGGTAGATCGTGAGCAACGCGCCGAGCCCGTTCCCGGGCTCGTCCACGAAGAAGAACGCCATGGCTGCCGCGAGCCCCAGCATCGCTACCATCGCGATGACGAACAGACGACCGCTGCGCCGGTGCAGTCGGCTGCCCTTGGGCGAGAACAGCGCGACGAAGCCGGCGAGCAGCGCCAGCAAGCCTGCGACGTAGTGGACCTCCACCATGTGCGCCAGTCTGGCGGGTGGTGCACGCCCCTGACAGGGCGCTGCGACGGAGCGCGGCGGGCGCCGACGAACGGCGATTATGAAGGGGTCAGACCCCTTCATATTCGTGAAGGGGTCTGACCCCTTCGTTGCGACTACATCTGCTTGAAGAGGTGCAGGAAGTTGCGGCTCACGGGCAGCACTTCCGGCCGGCCCTTCAGGTGGATGTCGGCGGTCTCGTTGTCGCCGCGGCGCACGTGGTCGATCGCCCGGAGGTTGACGATCGCCGAGCGGTGCACCTGGACGAACTGCGCCGGGTCGAGCCGTGCCGCCAGCTCGCGCAGCGGCGTGCGTACCAGCGCCTCCGCCGGCCTGCCGTCGTCGCCCCGCCAGGCGATCAGCGTGTACTTGCTGTCCGCGCGCAGGAAGACGATGTCGTCCGTCGCGATCAGGCGCAGCGTCTGGCCGACCTGGGCGCGGATCCAGCGCAGCGGCTCCGTGCCCGCGGACGTCCTGAGGCTCGAGAGCTGTTCCACGAGCTGCTGCAGCAGCGACTCGGAGTTCGTCGCCGGTTGTTCGGCCTGCAGGCGTTCCTTGAGCCGCGCCACGGTTTCCGCGAGCCGCTCGAGTTCGACGGGCTTCACGAGGTAGTCGAGCACGCCCTGGGCGAACGCCTGCACCGCATAGTGATCGTAGGCGGTGACGAACACGAGGTGCGCACGCCGGCCGATCTCCCGGGCCGCTTCGACGCCGCTGACGCCCGGCATCTGCACGTCGAGGAAGCAGATGTCGGGGCGTTTCGCCTCGAACAGCTTCAGGGCCTCGCGGCCGTTGCGCGCCAGCCCGACGATCTCGAGCTCCGGCCAGACCTGCGCCAGCTGCCGTACGAGCGCTTCGCGCAGCAGCGGCTCGTCGTCCGCGATCAGCGCCGTAGGACGCGCTGCCGTCACGGCGCCGCCTCGCGCGCCGGGAACTCGAGCTCCGCGACCACGCCGCGCGGTTCCCGCGCGCGGATCCGCAGCGAGGCCGCATCGCCGAACACGAGCGCAAGCCGCTCGCGCAATGCGGCCAACCCCGTGCCGAGCCCGCGGTCCGAGGCCTGCAGCCCTGCGCCCGAGTCCGCCACGCGGATCCAGCAGCGCCCCTCGGTGACGCGCGCGTCCACGACGATGCTGCCGCCTTCCTCGGCCGGGTCGATGCCGTGGCGCACGGCGTTCTCGACCAGGGTCAGCAGCGTCATCGGCGGGCAGCGCAGGGATCGCACGGCATCGGAGAGGTTCAGCTCGAACGACAGCCGGTCCGGCATGCGCATGCGCATCAGGTCCAGGTAGGCGCGCACGAGGTCGATTTCCTGGCCGAGCGTCGTGACCGGCTCGTTGAGCCGGGGCACGGCGGCGCGCAGGTAGGCGACGAGGCTCTTCAGCACATCGGGCGCCTTCGGAGACCCGGCTTCGACGAGCGCCTGCACGTTGGCGAGCGTATTGAACAGGAAATGCGGCGCCACCTGCGCCTGCAGCAGGTTCAGGCGCGCGTCCAGCGCGAGGCGGTCCGCCTCGCTGCGCGCGAGGTCGAGAGCGAGCGCCTGCTCGCGCGCGAGGGCCTCCTTCTGACGGACCAGCGCGCCGAGCGCGATCCAGGGCGAGAGGAAAACGCCGAGCGCCGTCAGCAGGGCGAAGCCCTGCATACGCAGCTCCACCTCCCAGAAGGGCGGGGCACCTGGCTTCGTGGACAGCATATAGATGATGAAGGTCGCGATCGGCATGCTGATCGCGACGGCGATCACCTGGATCATCCACCTCGGCAGCCAGCGCGGCAGGCGCCTCGGCCACTGCTCGAACAGGCTGAAGACCAGCATCGCCGTGAATCCGAGCGCGAGCACGCGCTCGACCGCCGACCACCAGCCTGACGTCCAGCTGATGCCAATGAGCGCGCCGAGGGTAAAGGAGAACAGGAACACGAACAGAACCCGCCGCCAGTTGAACGCCAGCGCGAGGCCGCGGGGCGGGGAGCGAAGCGAAACGGCGGACATGCGGAAAGAATAGTCCACGGCCGTTGTGCTGTCCCGCCCGGCCGGGTATGAGGCGACGAGTGACGGCAGGAGCCGACGGGGGACGGTTTGGGGCGACGTCGGGCGTAGCGGTCCGCCGTTCCGCCGCGCAGAATCTGCGCCATTGCATCGGGAGACAATCGGATGGCAACGCTTCGACGCCGGATCCTGTGGTCGTTACTGGGAGTCCTGGCGATCACCTTCGCCGTACTCGCCTGGCTGCTGAGCCACGAATCGGCCTGCCAGCCGGGCGTGAAACCGGCCCCGGGTGTCTCCAGCATGAAGGCCGTCGTGCGGCGTTGCTATGGCCCGCCCGACGTGCTCGCCGTCGAGGAGATCGAGAAACCCGTGCCGACGGACGGCCGGGTCCTGGTCAAGATGCATGCCGCGAGCATCAATCCCGCCGACTGGCACTTCGTGCGCGGCGAGCCGTATCTCATTCGCCTGGATTCCGGCTTCGGCGCGCCGAAGAACCCGCGGGTCGGCATCGACTTCGCGGGCACCATCGAGGCGGTCGGCAAGGGCGTCACCCGGTTCAAGCCGGGCGATGAAGTGTTCGGCGGCGCGAACGGGGCGCTCGCCGAGTACCTCACGATCGCCGAGGACGGCAACCTGGCGCACAAACCGGCCAACGTCAGTTTCGAGCAGGCCGCCGCCGTCAACGTCGCCGGCCTCACCGCGCTGCAGACGCTGCGCGACCGCGCCGCCGTCAAGCCCGGGCAGAAGGTCCTGATCAACGGCGCGTCCGGCGGCGTCGGCACCTTCGCCGTGCAGATCGCCAAACACCTCGGCGCGGAAGTGACGGGCGTCTCCAGCACGCGAAACCTCGAACTGGTGCGATCGCTGGGCGCGGACCACGTGATCGACTACACGCGCGAGGACTTCACGCAGGGATCGGCGAAGTACGACGTCGTGATGGACAACGTCGTCAACCGCGGCCTGCTCGAGATCCGGCGTGTGATGGAGCCGGAGGGCAAGCTGATCCTGATCGGCGGCGGCGGGCCGGACGCCAGTCCCTGGTATGGCGCCTTCAAGGCGCCGGTCAAGGCGCTGTTCCTGTCCTGGTTCGTGGACCAGGACATGGCCATGTTCATCTCCCACCACAGCGGGGAGGATCTCGAGACGCTCGCGGCCCTGATGGCGCAGGGCAGCGTGAAGCCGGTGATCGACCGGATCTATCCGCTCGCCGAAACGGTCGAGGCGATGCATTATCTCGAGACCGGGCGCGCGCGGGGCAAGGTCATCGTGACGATGGAGCCGGTCCTGCCGTAGCGCCGGCGGTCGCCGCCGGAAGAAGTTCCCAAACTCGCTTCGCAAACAACAGCACGTCAGCCGCTTCCACGGCCGACTTTCGGCCCCGTAGAATGCAGCGATGAGATCGATATTCGCGGCATTCGCGCTCGTCGTGGCGCTTGTCTGGGCGCTGCCGTCCGCCTCCGCGGTACCGCCGCAGGGCTGGCGCCTCGACGGCGAAGAGCTCGTCTGGGTCAGCGACGTGCCGCTACGCATGGGCGGCGCGCGCTACGAGTTTCGCGCCGGGGAACGCCTGCTGGGCTATCCGGTCCAGGAGGGCAACCGGTTGCGGCTTCGAGTCGCGCCGTCGGAGCCGATGGCCGATCTCTCCGTGTGGGCGTCGGGCCGGCGCCTGGATGCGGATGCCGCGGCCACGCGGATCGCCGCCGCCGTCACGCCGCCGGCCGAGCCCGCTCCGGCGGTGGCGGCCGCCGACCCCGCAACGCGCGGCCCGTACGCGACGCGGCGCCTGCGCTATGCGTTGCCGGACCTTGTCGTGCCGGAATTTCCGGCGCCGGTCGAGGTGCTCGCCGAGGTCACCGTGCCCGTCGGCCGCCCGGGCCGCATGCCGCTCGTGCTGTTCCTGCACGGCCGCCACAGCACCTGCTACCGCGGCGGGCCGGGGGGCGAGCCCTCGGGCGACTGGCCCTGCCCCGAAGGGTGGCGCCCGGTGCCGAGTCACACGGGTTACCGCTACATAGCCGACGTGCTGGCTTCGCAGGGCTACCTGGCCGTCTCGATCGCCGCCAACGGCATCAACGGCCAGGACGGGATATTCCTCGACGGCGGCGCGTTCGCGCGCTCGCGGCTCGTGCGTCACCATCTCGCGCAGTGGGCCGAGTGGTCGGCCCATGGCGGCGATCCCTGGGGCGGTCGCTTCCGGGGCCGCGTGAACCTGAACAAGGTCGTCCTCGTCGGCCACAGTCGAGGCGGCGAGGGCGTCGAGCGCGCCGCGATCGACACCTGGCCGGAGGATCCCTGGCAGATCCAGGGGCTCGTGCTGATCGGGCCGACGGCGTTCGGCCGGCAGGTGGCGGCGGGCATCCACACGGCGGTGATCCTGCCGTTCTGCGACGGCGACGTCTCGGACCTGCAGGGCCAGCAGTACGTCGACGTCGGCCGCGACCTCGCGCGCGACCGCGCGCTGCGCGCGTCCGTGATGGCCATGGGCACGAACCACAACTACTACAACACCGAGTGGACGCCGGGCCTCTCGAAATCGCCGGCCTGGGACGACTGGTTCGACCCGGGCGACGCGCAGTGCGGCGAGAATCGCGAACGACGGCTGTCGCCCGCGGAACAGCAGGCCGTAGGTCTCGCGTACACGGCGGCGCTCGTGGATCTCGCCGTCGGCGACAGCACGCGCTCGCTACCGCTGCTCGACGGCACGCGCGTCAAGCCGCGCTCGATCGGCCGCGCGAATGCCTTCGTGCACGCGCTCGGCGGCAACAAGCAGCTGGTGTTCGCCGCCGGCCGCGGCGCGGCGGTGCAGGCGAGCGGTCTCACGGCGAGCGTCTGCCGCGGCTATTTCGTCGCGGGTCCCTTCGATCTGCGCCCCGGATGCACGCCGGAGCACTACTTCGAGCTGACCCCGCACTGGTCGCCGATGGCTTTTGCCGAGACCGCGCCGGCGCCGCGCGCGCTGAAGGTGGAATGGCGGGCAGCAGGCGGCTGGCTGCGAATCCCGATCGAGCCGGGCCGAAGCGGTGCCGGGACGCTCGATTTCCGGATTGCCGGCGATCCCGGCGCGCCCCCGGTCGAACTGGGCCTGCGCGCGCGCACCGCGGATGGCAGCTGGGTGCCGCTCGACGCGCGGCCGCTCGTGGTGCGCTCGTATCACGGCCCGAGTCCGCTCGGAAAAGTGGTCGCCCGCCAGTTGCGCGTGAGCCTGAAGGCGGCAGGGATCGACCTGCGCGACGTGACAGCCCTCGAGCTTCGGCCGCTCGCGCCGCGCGGCCGCTTCTGGCTGCTGGATGTCTCCGCCCGCGAGCCGCGCCTCGCGGCCAGCGACGCGATCCACCTGCCGCGGGTGAGCGTCGGCGACCTCCTCGTGCCTGAAGGCGATGCCGGCGATGTCACGGTGGACGTCCCGATCGCCATCGACGGACCCGTCACGAGCCGCGCCCGGCTCTGGGTCCAGTTCACGGACTACGCCGACTTCGAGCAGCCGACGCGCGGCGTGCCGCTCGTGCTGGAGCCCGGCGTGACCACGGCGTCGGTGCCGTACACGTTCTCGGCCGATGACGTGTACAACCCCTATCCGCGCATCGTGCAGGTCACGCTGCTTGCGCAGCGGAACGCGGTGACCGGGGACTACGACGGCTCGCTGCAGGTCGCGGACGACGAACCGCCGCCGTCGCTGACCGTCGATTCCGCCCGCGTGACGGCGCCGGAGGGCGGATCGCTGGCCTGGACCTTCCGCCTGTCGGCGCCGCTCGCCGACAGCGCCTTCTGGTCGATCCAGTTCCTGCCGGCCGACGGGCGGTTCACGGCGCTCGACAGCGACGACGTGCCGGCCGGGTTCCTCGAGCAGTACGGAATCATCCCGCCGGTGCCGGCCGTGCCGCTGGCGGAGCTCGGCCTGTTCCTCGGCATCGAATTCGCGCCCGGCACGACCGAGACCACGGTCGCCATCCCGATCGCCGCGGACGGGATCGCGGAGCCGACGGAAGGCGTCGTGCTGCTGCTCGACGGCTTCGGTGACCCGGTCGTGCCGGTACCGATCGAGTTGACCGGCGAGGTGCCCGGAAGCTAGCCGCCCTCGGTGACGAGCGCCGTCGCCTCGCGCAGGATCGCGGCCGCGCGATCGAACGCCGTCACGATCTCCTGCTCGTGGGCCGGGACGGCGGAGCGGTCATTGCGGTCGATGTCGTCCCAGATCCGCGGCAGGTAGGCGCTGCGATAGCTCGGCTGCGGGGCGACCAGCAGGTGACGGATGAAAGGCCGCCCGCGCTGACCGGTGGGTTCGACGAGCGCGCGCTCGACGGCCATCAGCCGCTCGTTGACCGCGCGCGCGGTGTCGGGCGTGAGCGATTCGTAGGTCAGGCGGCGCTCGAGGTCGGTCGCCGCCGCTTCCCAGCGCGCGGCGGCCGCGCGCGCGGCGTCGAGCCGGAGCGGCTGCGTCTCGCCCGCGTGCCGTTCCGCGGCCTCGATGTAGCCGATGGCCGCGCGGGCATAGTCCGAGTAGCGCATCGGCAGGACCTGTGTGTCCGCCAGCCGCCAGGCGAGCACGCCCCAGAGCTGCGAGAGGCCCGTGCCGACCTTGAAGCCCGGGTCGACGATCGTGCTCTGGCGGAAATAGTTGTCGTACATGGAATGATAGACGCCGTACGGCCCGTCGAAGTACATGTCGATGCAGGAAACGCCGAGGTACTCCTGGAACGCCGTGTAGTCCGTCGCGCCGACGATGGTCGCGACGTCCGGGACGCCCGTCTCCGACTGCGCGGCCCAGGCGTCGTACAGCGGACGGTCCGCAAGCGGGTCCTTGACCGACTTGGTCACGTCGCGCAGGAAGGCCGCGAGCGCGGGCGTCGCCCCGCCCGCGAAGTCGCCGCCCGACACGCCGGTGTCCACGTTGATGTAAGTGACCGCGTTCCTGCGCAGGTTCTCCGCGTTATCGAGCGCCCACTGCGTCGAGCCGCCGAGCAGCGACTCCTCGCCGTCCCAGACCGTGAACACGATCGTGCGCCGCGGGCGGTGGCCGCGCTTCGCGGCCTCGCCGAGCGCCCGCGCCACCTCGAGGATCGCGGCCGTGCCGCTCGACGGATCCACCGCCCCGTAGATCCAGGCGTCGTGGTGATTGCCGAGGATGACGAGCTTCTCGGGCTCCTCGCGGCCGCGGATCACGCCGATGACGCTGCGCATCGGTTCGACGCGCTCCTCGTTCACGACGTTCATTTCGAGCGTCACCGGTCCGGGCCCGATCCGGTAGGTGATGGGCATGCCGCCCTGCCAGTCGTCCGGCGCGACGGGGCCGCCCAGGTGCTTCAGGATCGCGACGGCATTGCGCTCGTTGAGCGGCATCGAGGGAATGCGCGGCAGCTGCTTGTCGCGCACCGGGCCTTCCGTCCAGCGGCCGTCGGGCTGGCGCTGCCAGTGGAACGTGAACGGCTCGCCCTGGCCGAGCCAGTCATAGAGGATCGCGCCCCACTGGATGTGCGACTCGGGTCCCCAGGGGCCGTCGGGGTACACGGTGCCCTGGCGCGAGCCGTCCTCGGCGGGATCCGAGTAGATGATCGTCCCAGCGGCGCCGCGGCGCTCCGCCTCGTAGACCTTGTAGCCGCGGTACGAGTAGGGGTTCGAGTACCGCATCAGCACGATCTTGCCTTTCAGGTCGATGCCCATGCGGTCGAGGCGCTGGAAATCCTCGGGGCTGCCGCCGTTCGCGTACACGACCTCGGCGCGCACATGCCCCGGAGGTGCGTACCCGTGGTAGGCGACCTGCGTCGGGTCGTCGTAGAGCTTCGTGTCCTTGTCGGCGGGGTGCGGGTCCTCGGTGAGGTTGAAGACCTGCTCGACCGGCTGCCGGATGGCGAGCGAAGCCGACTTCGGGAAACTGAGCAGCGCCGGGAACTCGTGGTAGCTCACCTCGTCGAGCCCGTACTCGCGGAATCGGTCGCGCACGTACTCGGCGACCGCGTAGTTCCGGGCCGTGCCCGACAGGTGCGGCTCCTCGGTCAGGTACAGGAGGTGCCGGCCGTACGACTCGGCGCTGGGCGCCGAGGCCAGAATCCGTTCCGCCTCGTTGCTGCGGGCGGGGGCGGTGGCGGCCAGGGCCGCAAGAACGGACAGGGCGATAGAATGTCTGATGCTCATGGTGCGAATTCTAGCAATGCCGGTGAGGCTTGCCTGCCTGCTGGCCATCGCCCCGCTGACGACGGGCACGGCGATCGCCGACGACGCCGCGCGCATCAGCCGGCTCGAAACCGAGATCCAGCAGCTGCGCGTGCTCGTCGACGAGCAGGCGCGACGGATCCAGCGGCTCGAAGAGGCGCTGGATCGCCGCGCTGCCGGGCCCGCGCTCCAGCCGCGCCCGCGCCCCGGCGAGATGCGCACCGATGCGCCCGCCGCCGCGACGCGCCAGCCCTGGCACTCCGCGGCGGCCTGGGACCGGGTCGGCAAGGGCATGACGGCAGACGAAGTCAAAAGCGCCCTCGGCGAGCCGACCGCCGCCGAGTCCGTCGGCGCACTGTCGACGCTGTTCTATCGCGGGTCCGCGCCCGGCGGGCGCGCGTTGAGCGGCCACGTGAACCTCAAGGACGGCCGGGTGGTGGCGGTCAGCAAACCCGCTTTCTAGCTACACTTCCGGCATGAGAAACATCATCGCGACCCTCGCCCTGTCCGTCGTCTCCCTCGCCGCCGCGGCCGATCCGCATTCGTATGCCGAGCCCGGGAAGTTCCTCGTCCGGCACGTCGACCTGGACCTCGCCGTCGACTTCGAAGCCCGCCGCCTCGAAGGCACGGCGGAGCTCACCGTCGAGCAGGTGGATCCCGCGGCGAACGAGCTGGTCCTCGATTCGGCCGGCCTCGAGATCCGCACCGTCCACCTCATCGAGATGAGCGGGCGCGCGAAGGTGCTCGCCTTCAAGCTCGGCGATCCGGACCCGATCCTCGGCCGCCGGCTTTCGATCGAGTTCCCGCACTGCTGCGCGGCAACGGCCCGGATGCGCATCCGCATCGACTACCGCACCTCGGACCAGGCGGGCGCCCTGCAGTGGCTCGAGCCGGCGCAGACCTCGGGCCCGCACCCGTTCATGTACACGCAGGGCCAGGCGATCCTCGCGCGCAGCTGGATTCCCATCCAGGACAGCCCGGGCATCCGCGTCACCTACGCGGCGCGCGTCCGCACGCCGCCTGAGCTGGTCGCCGTCATGAGCGCTGCGCGGATCGAGTCCCCGGGCGCGGCACCGGGCGAGTTCCGCTTCGAGATGAAGCAGCCGATCCCGGCCTACCTGATCGCGCTCGCCGTCGGCGATCTTGCCTTCCGCCCGCTGGGCGAGCGGGTCGGCGTCTGGGCCGAGCCGTCGCGGCTCGATGCCGCGGCGCACGAGTTCGCCGACCTGGCGCGCATGCTGGAGACCGGCGAACGGATGGCGGGTCCCTACCGCTGGGAGCGCTACGACGTACTCGTCATGCCGCGCGCGTTCGCCTACGGCGGCATGGAAAACCCGCGCATCTCCTTCATTTCGCCGTCCATCATCGCCGGCGACCGCAGCCTGGTGGCGACGGTCGTGCACGAGCTTGCGCACTCCTGGTCCGGCAACCTCGTCACCAATGCGACCTGGGACGACTTCTGGCTCAACGAGGGCTTCACGAGCTACCTCGAGCGCCGGCTGATGGAAGTGCTCTACGGCCAGCGCCGCGCCGACATGGAGAATGCGATCGCCTACGAAGGGCTCGTGCAGACGATCGCCGATCTCGAGGCCGCCGGTCTCGCGCAGGACAGCGACCTCAAGCTCGAGCTCGCCGGCCGCGACCCGAACGAAGGCACCTCGGACGTCGCCTACGACAAGGGTGCGCGCTTCCTGCAGTTCCTCGAAGGCCGGTTCGGCCGGCCTGCATTCGACGCATTCCTGCGTGAATACTTCGACGCCCACGCCTTCCAGGCGATGACGACCGAGGGTTTCCGCGAGGTCCTGCTCGCGCGGCTCGCGAAGCCCGGGGCACCGGCGATCACGGCCGCCGAGATCGACGCGTGGCTGTACGACCCGGGCCTGCCGCCCACGCTCACGCCCGTGCCGCAGGGCGTGTTCGAGGCGGTCGACCGGGTCGCGGCGGACTGGCGGGCCGGCAAGGTCGCGACGGTCGATCTTCCGGCGCAAGACTGGGTGGCGCAGGAATGGGTCCGTTTCCTGGACCTGCAGCCGGCCGACATCCCGCACGCGAAGCTCGACGAGCTGCGCTCGGCGTACAAGCTGGGCGCTGACGGCAACGCCGAGATCGCGCTCAGCTGGCTGCAGCTCGTGGTCCGGGCGGGCTACGAGCCGGCGTATCCCGACGTCGAGCAGTTCCTGCTGGCCACCGGGCGCTGGCGGCTGGTGGAGACGCTGTTTCGCGATCTTGCCCGCACGGAGGCGGGGACTGCGTTCGGCCGCGAGATCTACGCGAAGGCGAAGCCGGGCTATCACCAGAGCATTCGCGACGCGGTCGAGCGGCTGATCTACCGCAAGGCTTGACCGGCGGCGCGGACCTTCAATAGTCGGTGCCGTAGCCGGCGAGCTTCAGGACCACCGCAAGCCACGCGATCGTCGCGAACGCGAGCACGAGGAGAAGGCTCCCGGTTCTCGCGGCCCAACGGCGTTCGGACCAGCCGCGGCTCGCGTCCCGGAGCGACGCTGCCAGCCCGCCCGCGCAGAAGATCGCGGTCGCGAGCTTCAGGACGACGAACCCCACGTCGAACGCCGGCGTGAATGCCGAGATGTTTCCGTTCAGCTGCGCGAAAACCGCGGTCCAGGCCGCCGCTGCGGCGAGGGCACCGGCTGCAGCGATGCGCGAGATCCGCCACGGCCGGCCCGGCACCCCGGCATGCGCGGGCCACAGGCGATAGTGCCGGCGGAGCAGGGCCGCGGCCGGCCAGGCCAGCAGCGCGACGAGCAGAACGACGATGGCGCCGGCGAGCAGGGGCATGAAGATCGCCGACGACTTCCACCACGGCGCGGGCAGCATCACCAGGAACGGCGAGACGGAATCGACGCTGAAGAACGCGACGCGGCCGTCCTCGATGCGCGCGGCGAGCCGTTCCTTGCCGCCGACCTGCTGCCAGACGAAGGGTGCCACCTCGCGCCACCGCATCGGCTCGCCGTTCACGTCGCGCAGCGCCGGCACGAGCAGGTCGCCGTCCGCGCCGATGGTCACGCGCAGCTGGGAGACGAAGCCGAGGGCGCTGAAGAAATTCGAGGTCTGCCCGCGTGAACTCATGTAGGTGCCGGCCATCAGCCGGACATGCTCCGCTGCGGTCGCGGCCGGCACCTCGCCCTCGACGGCAGCTTCGGGAAAGTACCGGTCGGCGAACTCGCTCATGAAGTTCGCGCGCACCGTGCCGGCGGCGCCATCGCGGCCGGTACTGTTCACGACCAGGTAGACGCCGACGCCTTCGTCCGGGTACAGGTTGAGCATGCTGTGGAAGTACTGCGAGTCGCCGCCGTGGCCGGCCATGCGGCGGCCGCCGTAGCCCTGCTCGAAGAATCCCAGCAGCATGCCGTTGAGCGGCGGCACGACGGGCAGAGGGGTGGCGAGCGTCCGGCGGGCGGTGTCCGCCGCGAGGATGCGCCGGCCGGCGAGTTCGCCTTCCTGCAGCCAGGCGATCATGAACTTCGCCATGTCGGTGACGGTCGTCGTCGCGCCGCCCGCGGGGGAGACGCCGAACATCTCGAACGGGTAGTCGGGTCCGGAGCCGAGCAGGTAGCCGCGCGACATGCGCGCGCGGAAATCCTCCGGCAGGACCTGGCGGGTGGTGGACGACGACATGCCGAGCGGCGCGAACACGTGCCGCTCCACGTAGTCGTCATAGGCGTCTCCAGTCACCCTTTCGACAATGTAGCCGGCGAGCGTGACGCCGTAGTTGCTGTACGCAGGCACCTCGCCGGGTGGATAGATGCGCTCCGGTACCCAGGCCTTCAGGTATTCCTCCGGGGATGCGAGCCGCTCCGGACGGTCGGTCACCAGGCGCTTGATCGCCTCCTCGAAGCCTGGCGTGTGGGTCATCAGGTTGCGCAGCGTCACCGGCCTCCCGTCGCGCGGCGGGATCTTGAAGTCCAGGTAGTCGTTGACGTCGCGGTCGAGATCGAGCCGGCCGGCCTCCACCTGCTGCATCACGGCAGTCCAGGTGAACAGCTTGCCGACCGAACCGGTGCGGAACAGCGTCCGTCCGGGATCGACGGGTATCCCCGCGGCGACGTCCGCCAGGCCGTAGCCGCGCGCGGTCAGTACCGCGCCGTCCTTCACGATCACGACTGCGGCGACCGCGATGTCGCCGCGCGCGAGCGCGAAAGGCAGGAAGCCGTCGAGCCACGCATCGGCATCGGCCTGCGTCAGTGCGCGCGGCGGCTCTGCGGCGCGGGCGGGCAGGGCGGCAACCAGGCCGGCGAAGATCATGAAGGCGAGCATGCGCATGACGGCTCCTCTGGACCTACACTGTAGGTTCCAGTAACCTACAGCGTAGGTATCCGATCGTCAAGGAGCTCGGCGATGATCAGCCCGCGACTGTCGCGCGAGAACATCGTGGCCGTCGCCATCGAGATGGCGGACGAATCAGGGCTCGCATCCGTGACGCTGCGCGGCATCGCGGCCCGGCTCGCCGTGCATGTGACCTCGCTCTACAACCACGTCGCCACCAAGGAAGCCGTGATCGAGGCCATGGTGGAGGCGCTCATCGCCGAGGCGAGGCTGCCGACGGGCCGGCTTGCCTGGCAGGACTGGGTACGACGGTTCGCCGCGGCGATGCGCGCGCTGGGCCGCCGGCATCCCGGGGCGTTCGAGGCCTTTCACTACGGGCCCGCGAAAGGGGAGCGCGCCGCCGAGCCGATCGAGGCGGGCTTCGCCGCGTTCCGTGCGGCGGGTTTCGACGTCGTCTCGACCTACAGCGCCGTCAAGGCGGTCACGCTGGCCGTGCTCGGCCACGTGCTCGAAGATACCGTGCCGGCACGCCACCGGAAGGTTGCCCGCACCGACATCGCGGCCCTGCCCATCGAGCGATTCCCGAATGCCCACGCCATGAACCGCGTCGCCGCAAAGGCCGACACCTTCGACTTTCTCGTCGAGTCGCTGATCGCGGGGTTCGATGCCACCCGCAAGAAACTCAGGCCCCGCAAGCGGGTATTAGATTGACCGATTTGGTCGGACTGCCCGGGCAGGCCTATAGTCCCGCTTCCAGGGGCTTGCAGGGGAGACGGCCATGGAATTCGTGTGGTTCATCATCGTCGGTCTGGTCGCGGGTTGGCTCGCCGGCACCATCATGAAGGGCGGCGGCTTCGGCCTCGTGGGCGACATCGTGGTCGGCATCGTCGGCGCACTGCTCGGCGGCTGGCTGTTCGGGATGATGGGTGTCTCCGCGGGCGGCGGCCTGCTGGGCTCCATCATCGTCGCGACGATCGGCGCCATCATCCTGATATTCCTGCTGCGCCTGATCAAGCGCGCCTGATCGTCGATTGATCCTCGGGCGACTTGGGTCCGGACGGGAAAGGTCCTGTCCGGATGTCGTAGGATCACGCTCCTGACCGTCGTTCCCGGGAGCACCCATGATCCGGCTCGTGGCCTCGATGATTCTTGCGCTGCCTCTGGGCGCTGCCGGCACGGCGCGGGCCGACGACCGGGCGCCCGACGCGGCCGAACTGAAAGCGCTGCTCGAGTATTTTCTCGAGGGCGCGTCGCGTAACGACGTCGCCGTGCACGAGCGTTTCTGGGCGGACGAGCTCATCTACACGCGCTCGGCCGGCGTGCGCACGGACAAGGCGGAGATCCTGGCCGGACTGAAGGCCGGGCCGGATCCTGCCGAGCCGCCGACGACCTATTCGGCGGAAGACGTCCGCATCCGGCAGTTCGGCGACACCGCAATCGTCGCGTTTCGCCTGGTCGGCAAGGTCGGAGGCGACAAGCCCGAGACCCAGCAGTACCTCAATACCGGGACGTTCCTGAGGCGAGACGGGGAGTGGCGCGCCATCGCCTGGCAGGCGACGCGGATACCCGAACCGGCCGCGCAGTGATCCGTTGACCTGATCGCCCATGCGCCTGGACAGCGGAGCTGCGGCAGCGACGGCCATGCTGTGCCTCGCGACCGCGCAGGCGGCGGGGGACGCGCCGCCGCGCAAGACGGTCGCCGCGTACCGCACGGCCGAGCCGCCCGTGCTCGACGGCCGGCTCGACGACGCGGTCTGGAGCCGGGCGTCGTTCGTCGAAGACCTGCACATCGTGGTGTCGAACGAGCACGGCTCACCGGGCGAACGTTCGCGCATCTACGTCGCCTTCGACAACGACAACCTCTACTTCGCGGCGCGCTTCTACGACGCGGAGCCCGCGAACGTCGTCGCCAAGGTCCTCAGCAAGCGCGACGTTTCCTTCGGCGAGGACGGCTTCTCCATCACCCTGGATCCTTTCGACGAGGCCCGCTCCGGGTACATGTTCGACGTCAACCCGAACGGCATGCGCAGCGAGGCGATCTTCACCGACACGGCCGAGCAGAACTGGGACTGGGAAGGCATCTGGGATGCCGCGGCGCAGATCGACGAGGAGGGCTGGACCGCCGAAGTCGCGATC
>ERZ1066138.144-NODE-144-length-23954-cov-11.203649_pt1 | contig 23954 bp, 21 predicted proteins | sample MGYA00382785_ERZ1066138 | MGnify/ENA primary metagenome ERZ1066138 (study PRJEB33369, sample SAMEA5778368) | biofilm metagenome | biome: Industrial cooling water; feature: Water cooling tower basin; material: Biofilm | place: United Arab Emirates | collected... | reverse complement strand
TGCACGAGAGCACGCCGATCCAGCCCGAGGACGCCGCCGCCAAGGGCACGCGCGCCCCCCTGGTGCTGCCCTACCGCGCCGGCGGCTTCCCGGCGCCCGGCTGAGCCCGGCCGCCGCGGCCGGCAGGGGCCGCGCGTGGAAGCGTGGACAATCCGGGGCGCCCTGCCCCGCACGCCGTGACCCGCCCGCCCCGCCAAGCCCTCTACCGCCGCCTGTTCGGCTGCATGCGCCCCTACTGGAGTAGCTTCGCGGTCGGCGTGGCGATGATGGTGCTCTACGCGGCGACCGAGACCGCGCTGCCGGTGCTGCTGAAGGAGCTGCTCGACGGCGGCTTCGTGGAGAAGGACCCGCGCGCCATCCACCTGATGCCGCTGCTGATCGTGCTGCTGTTCGCGGTGCGCGGCGTGGCCGACTTCGGTCACACGGTGGCGCTGCACAGCGTGGCGACCAAGGTGCTGGTCGACCTGCGCACCCAGGTGTTCGACAAGCTGATGAGCCTGCCGACCAGCTACTTCGACGCCCATGCAAGCGCCGCCACGGTCTCCAAACTCACCCACAACACCGCCCAGATCAGCCCGCTGGTCACCAACGTGCTGATCACGGTGGTGAAGGACAGCCTCACGGTGCTCGGCCTGCTGGGCTACATGCTGTACCTGAACTGGCGGCTGTCGCTGGTGTTCTTCACGGTGCTGCCGCTGATCGCCTGGGTGATCCGCACCGTCAGCAAGCGCCTGCGCGGGCTGAGCCGCGAGCAGCAGCAGACCCAGGCCGAGCTGGCGCGGGTCGCGCACGAGGCGCTCGGTGCGCACCGCGAGATCAAGGTCTTCGGCGGCGCGGCCTACGAGTCCGGGCGCTTCGCCGGCGTGGCCACCCGGCTGCGGCGCTACGCGATGAAGGTGGTGACCACCGGCGCGGCCAACGGCCCGATCGTGCAGGGCATCGCGGTGCTCGCGCTGGCGGTGATCATCTACTACGCGGCGCTGGAGTCGCGCCAGAACCAGATCACCGTCGGCGGCTTCGTGTCCTTCTTCGGCGCGATGGCGCTGCTGCTGACGCCGCTCAAGCGCCTGTCCAACGTCAACGAGGTGCTGCAGCGCGGGCTGGCCGGCGCGACCAGCGTCTTCGAGCTGCTCGACACGCCGTCCGAGCCCGACGCCGGCACCCAGGCGATCGGCCGCGCCGCCGGCCGGCTGCAGTTCGAGGCCGTGCGGCTGCGCTACCCGCAGGCCGAACGCGACGCGCTGGCCGGCGTCGACCTCGACATCCGGCCCGGCGAGACGGTGGCGCTGGTCGGCGCCTCGGGCAGCGGCAAGACCACGCTGATGGCGCTGATCCCGCGCTTCTACGCGCCCGACGCCGGCCGCATCCTGCTCGACGGCATCGACCTGCGCGACCTGCGGCTCGCCGACCTGCGCGCCAACCTCGCGCTGGTGACGCAGCACACGGTGCTGTTCAACGACAGCGTCGCCGCCAACATCGCCTACGGCGCTCTGCACGAGCCGAGCCAGGCGCAGATCGTCGCCGCCGCCGAGGCGGCGCACGCGATGGAGTTCATCGAGCGCCTGCCCGACGGGCTGGCCACGCCGGTCGGCGAGAACGGCACGCGGCTGTCGGGCGGCCAGCGCCAGCGCCTCGCGATCGCGCGCGCGCTGCTGAAGGACGCGCCGATCCTGCTGCTCGACGAAGCCACCTCGGCGCTCGACACCGAGAGCGAGCGCGCGGTGCAGGCGGCGATCGAGAACCTCAAGCGCGGCCGCACCACGCTGATGATCGCGCACCGGCTCTCGACCATCGTCAACGCCGACCGCATCGCGGTGATGGAGGGCGGCCGCATCGCCGAACTCGGCACGCATGCCGAGCTGCTGGCGCGCGGCGGCCTGTACGCGCGGCTGCACCGCATGCAGTTCGCCGGCGGCGAGGCGTCGGCCGAGCCCCTGCCATGAGCCGCATCCTCGTCGTGCGCCTCTCGGCCCTCGGCGACGTGGTGATGGCCTCGGGGCTGATCCCGGCGCTGCGCGAGCGGCATCCGCAGGCGCACCTGGCCTGGCTGGTCGAGCCGGCGGCCGCCCCGCTGCTGCGCCACAACCCGCGGCTCGACGAGGTGATCGTCTGGCCGCGCGCCGAATGGCAGGCGCTCGCCCGCGGTGGGCGCTGGCTCGCGCTGGCACGGGCCGCCTGGCGCTTCCGCCGCGCGCTGCGCGCGCGCGGCTTCACGCTCGCGATCGACGCCCAGGGTCTGCTCAAGAGCGCGCTGCTGGCCCGGTGGAGCGGCGCGGCACGGCGCATCAGCCTGATCGGCCACGAAGGCAGCCACCGCCTGATGACCGAGCGCGTGCAGCCGGCCCCCGACCCGACCCGGCCGATCGCCGCCGAGTACCGCGCGCTGGCACGCCACCTCGGCGCCGCAGCGCCCTACCGCATGGACCTGGCCGTCGGCGACGCACCGCGCGCCGCCGCGCACGCGCGTCTGGCCGAGGCCGGCGTGCAGGGGCCCTACGCGCTGCTGGCGCCCTGCACGACGCGGCCGCAGAAGCACTGGTTCGACGACCGCTGGTCGGCACTCGCCGGCGCGCTGCGCGGCGAGGGGCTGACCCCGGTGCTGCTCGGCGGCCCGGCCGACCGCGCACGCGCCGCGGCGATCGCCGCGGCGGCGCCGGGGCTCGTCGACCTGGTCGGGCGGCTTGCGCTCGACGAGACGGTCGCGGCGGTCCAGGGGGCGGCGCTGCTGGTCGGCGTCGACACCGGCCTGACCCACATGGGCACGGCGCTCGGCGTGCCGACCGTCGCGCTGTTCGGCTCGACGCGGCCCTACCTCGACGCGCGCACGCCGCGCACCGCGGTGATCTACCACGCCCTCGCCTGCTCGCCCTGCCGCCGCCACCCGACCTGCGACGGCCGCTTCGACTGCATGCGCGCGATCGAGGTCGACGCGGTGCTCGACCGCGCCCGAGCCGTGATGGCGGTGGCGGCATGAAGACGCTGCACGTCGAGGCCGGCATGCACCTCTACGGCGGGGCGCTGCAGGTGGTCTTCCTGCTGCAGGGCCTGCAGCGCCGCGGCGACGAGGCGGTGCTGGTCTGCCCGCGCGGCAGCGCGATCGCCGAGGCCGCACGGCCCTACGCCGCGCGCGTGCACGAGATCGCGATGAAGGGCGACCTCGACCTCGGCCTGCCGGGCCGGCTGGCCGCGCTGATCCGCGCCGAGCGGCCGGCGCTGGTGCACCTGCACAGCCGCCGCGGCAGCGACCTCTGGGGCGGCGTCGCGGCGCGCCGCACCGGCGTGCCGGCGGTGCTGAGCCGGCGCGTCGACAACCGCGAGCCGCGCGGGTGGGTCGCCTGCAAGTACCGCCTCTACGACCGCGTGATCGCGATCTCCGAGGGCATCCGCAAGGTGCTGCTCGACGAGGGCCTGGCGCCGGCGCAGGTGGTCTGCGTGCACAGCGCCGTCGACACGCAGCGCTACCGCCCGGGCCGCGACGAGCTGCCCTGGCTGCGCCGCGAGTTCGGCCTCGCCGACGACGAGCTCACGGTCGCGATGGCCGCGCAGTTCATCCCGCGCAAGGGCCACCGCACGCTGCTGGCCGCGCTGCCCGCGGTGCTGGCCGCGCAGCCGCGGACGCGCGTGCTGCTGTTCGGCCAGGGCCCCGAGCAGGACGCGGTGCGGCAGCAGGCGCAGGCCCTGGGCCTGGCCGAGCGCGTCGTCTTCGCCGGCTTCCGCCAGGACCTGGCGCGCGTGCTGCCCTGCGTCGACGTGATGGTCCATCCGGCCGAGCTCGAGGGCCTGGGCGTGGCGCTGCTGCAGGCCGCGGCCTGCGGGCTGCCGATCGTCGCCGGCCGCGCCGGCGGCATCCCCGAGATCGTGCGGCCCGGGCTCAACGGCGAGCTGATCGAGCCCGGTGATGCCGAGGGGTTGGCACGCCACCTCGTCGCGCTGCTGGCCGACCCGGCCCTGCGGGCACGCTACGGCGCCGCCGGCCGGCAGCTCGTGCTCGACCACTTCTCGGTCGATGCGATGGTCGACGGCAACCGCGCGGTCTACCGCGACGCGGTCGAGGGCCGCGCCGTCCGCCGCGCCGGCGGCTAGGGCCTCGCGACGCTACCGGAGCAGGACCCCGTGCGCATCCAGCCAGTCGATCACCCGGCGCGCCGCGGCCTCGGCCGTCTCCGCCGCACCGTCGATCCGGATCTCGGGATGCGTCGGCACTTCATAGGGCGAATCGATGCCGGTAAAGTCCTTGAGCTCACCGCGCCGGGCCTTGCGGTACAAGCCCTTGGGGTCGCGCTGTTCGGCCACGTCGAGCGGCGTGTCGACGTACACCTCGACGAAATCACCCGCCGCGAAGAGTGCGCGCGCCATGCGCCTCTCGGCACGGAACGGCGAGATGAAGGCCGTCGAGACGATCAGCCCGGCGTCGAACATCAGCCGCGCGACCTCGGCCACGCGCCGGATGTTCTCGGCGCGATCCGCCGGGCTGAAGCCGAGGTCCTTGTTCAAGCCCAGGCGCACGTTGTCGCCATCGAGCAGGTAGGTGTGGTAGCCCATCGCATGCAGCTGTCGATCGACCCGATTCGACACCGTCGACTTGCCGGCACCGGAAAGCCCGGTGAACCAGAGCACGCAGGGCTTCTGCCGCTTCGCGGCGGCGCGCGCCGCCCGATCGACGTCGACATGCTGGGGGTGGACATCCGGACTCATGCCTGGGGCGCCGCTCCGGGCGAAGGAACGGTGGGGTGGAGATGACGGCGAGCATAGCCTTGCAGGACCACGTCGCCCTGTACTTCGTCGCCTCGCCGCTGCAGCTGCTGGCGGCGGCCCAGATCGCGCGCACCCACGAGGCGGGCGCGCGGCAGGTGCTGGTCTGGTACAAGCCCGGCGTCGGTCCCTGCGTGCGGCCGCAGGACTGGGACGCCTGCAGCTACATGCCCTGGCCTCGGCTGGAACCGCTGCCCGGCGCGTTCGGCGTGCATCGGCGGCTGCTGGCCAACCTCGACCTCGTCGCCGGCCTGGTCGGGCGCTGCCGGACGCTGCACATCCACAGCGCCGTGTTCGATACCGAGGCCATCAACCACTTCCTGCGCGTGCTGCCCAGGCGCTGCGGGGCGAGCACGATGCGGGCGCGCATCCTGCCCGACGGACTGATCAGCATCCGCCGCTACCCGCTTTCGGCAACCAAGCGGGGCCTGCAGTGGCTGCGCAAGCTTCGCCGGCTGGCCTCGCCCGAGCTCGACTACTCGGGCTTCGGCGGCGACCGCATCGGCTCCGACGCGCCGTTCTGCGACCGCGTCTACACGCTCGCGGGGCTGCCGCACGAGTACCCGGCCGACAAGGCCGTGGCGCTCGCCCCGCTGGCCGTCGTCGCCGACCCCGGGGCGGCCCGCGCCGCCGGGACCGCGCTCGTGATCGGGCAGCCGCTGGTAGGCTTCGACCTGATGCGGCCCGACGACCTCGCGGCCGTCACCACCGAGATCCGCGCCTGGCTCGGTGCCCGCGGCGTGCCGAGGGTGCTCTACAAAGGCCATCCCAAGGACCCGCGCCGCGAGCTTTTCGACCCGAGCTACGAGGAGGTCCATCCGACCGAGCCGCTGGAGCTCTGGCTCAGCGGGCAGCGCTTCGACTGCGTCGTCGGCGTGCGGTCGACCTCGCTGTTGTTCGCCAAGCAGCTCTACGGCGCCGCAACGCCGGTGCTGGCGTTCGGCTGGGACCGGGTGCGCTTCAAGTCACCGGCCGAGCGCGCGGACATGCAGCGTGTGTTCGAAGCCTGCGGCGTCGAGATCGTCGCATGAGCCGGCGGCCCGCGCGCTCCGCCGCCCCGCCCGCACCAGGCCGCCGACGGTGAAGCGCTACGCCCTGGTCAACGACACCGCACCGTACCGCCACATCGGCTGCGATGCGGTGATGCAGACGCTGCGCACCGCCGCCCGCGAGCGCGGCTACGAGGAGATCGCCACCCACCCGGTCGGCGCGCCGCTGACGGCCGAACGCAGCGAGGCGCTGCTGCGCGACGCCGAACTCGTCGTCGTCAACGGCGAGGGCACCCTGCACGACGACGTACCGCGGTGCCGCGAGCTGGCGCAGTTCACCGCACTGGCCTGCGCGCGCGGCCGGCGCGTCGCGGTGGTCAACGCCAGCTACGTCGGCAACTCGCCGGCCACCACGGCCCTCTTCGCGCGAGCGGAGATCGTGGCCTTCCGCGACGGTCCGTCGGCCCGGCACTTCGCGGACGCACGCCACACGACGGTGGTCGGCGACCTGAGCCTGCAGTCCTTTCCTTCGCTCGCGCGCCCGGCCCGGCCCGAGCGCATCGTCTTCACCGACAGCGTCGTGCCGCCGCAGAACCGGCGCATCGCGCAGGCCGCGTTGCGGCTGAGCGCCGAGTACGCGCCGGTCAAGGACTACTGGACGCCGCTGAAGAACCGTACCCTGCGCCATGCCCTGGCCGGGTGGCTCGGGTCCGGGCCGGCCGGACCGGGCGCATGGCGCACCGTCGCCACGGCGCTGACGCGTACCCGCCGCCTGCGCTTCGCCCGGCACCTGCAGGATGCCGGCCTCGTGCTGACCGGGCGCTACCACGCGGTGGCCTTCTGCCTGCACAACCGCATTCCCTTCTTCTACGTCGCCTCCAACACGGCCAAGATCGAGTGGCTGCTGAGCGACGCCGGCATCGACGCCCCGGCGCGCGAGTTCGCCGCGCTCGACGCCCTGCTCGCGGCCGGCGCCGCCCCGGCCGAGGTGATCGGGCACGCGCGGTTCAGCGAGGCCGAACGGGCGGCCATCGCCGGGTTCCTCGCGGCGCAGCGCTCGAAGGCCGAGGCGCTGATGGACCGCGTGTTCGCCTGAGCGGCCACGCCCGGCGGTCAGCGCGCGCGGTGCAGCGGGTCCGGCAGCGCGAAGCGTGTCAGGATCGCCTGCCTCAGGCCCTGCACCTCCTCGTCGGCATCGATCGGCGCGACGCCGACGACCGAGTTGAGGTCGGTCACGTAGCCGTTGAGCTGCTGCCGCACGCTGCTGCGCAGCTTGTCGACGCGTACCCCGGCCGCGACGATGTCGGTGTCGGTGCAATCGGGCTTGCGCGGCAGGGCCCACACGTCTTCGGTCAGGAACCCGATCGCCCCCCAGCGATCGTCCCGGCCGCGCCGGCGGTAGCGGCGGGCGTGGCAGACGCCGAGCGGACGCGGGCCGAGACCGGCACGGTGCAGCCGCGCCGCGGCGACCAGGTTCTCGGCCACGCGGGTCACCACGTCCTTCGCGTAGACGTCCATCCACTCGCCCAGGCTGTAAGCGCCCCAGGACGCGCTCCGGTCGGGCCGAGCCCGAAGTTGCGCCGGATCGGGCGCGCCGGGGTGGTGGCAGACGACGTAGCCGTCCCGCCCGTGCAGGAACTTGGCGCCGAGGGCCGGCAGGTAGAACGCCCAGGCGCCTTCGCGCATGCGGCGGGGCCGGGCATCGGCCCACGCCCAGCCGCGGTACGTGGCGAGACGGTCGAACACCCGGCTTGTGGACAATGCATCCACCTCGCCTGCCCCGCCTCGGTCGCCGCACCGGGATCGATCGGATGTCATCTTCGAGTTCTCCGACCCTCTCGGTCGTGATACCGAGCTACCTGGACGTCGACGCGACGCGCCTGACCGTCCTGCGACTGCTGCCGCAACTGCAGCCGCACGACGAACTGCTGGTGGTCGACAACGGACCGTTCGAAGACCAAGCCACCCTGCGGTCCGCGCTCGGCCAGCCGGGCGCCCTGCAACTGCTCCATTGCCCGACGCGCGGCAGTTACGCGGCGCGCAACCTGGGCGCGGCCCAGGCGCGCGGTGAGATTCTGGCATTCACCGACGCCGGCTGCCTGCCCACCGCGGGCTGGCTCGCCGCGATACGCCGGCATTTCGCGCAACGCGACGAGCCGCGCGTGACCGGCCCGATCCGGATGAGCTACGCCGGCGGAAGGCCCTCGATCTGCGCCCTGGTCGACGAGCGGATGCACCTGCATCAGCAGCGCTACGTCGGCGAAGGCTGGGCCGCCACGGCCAACGTCGCGGTCCGGCGCGTGGCCTTCGAGGCGGTCGGCGGCTTCGACCCGTCCCTGGCCAGCGGCGGCGACCTCGAGTTCGGGCAGCGCTGCAGCGATGCCGGGCTGGCGATCGGCTGGGACGAGCGGGTCGCCGTCGAGCACGAAGCGCGCGCGACGCTTTCGGCGCTCCTCGCCAAGCGGCGCCGCGTGCTGGCCGGACTGCACCTTCTGCAGCACCGCCGCCAGGCCGGGCCCGACCGGCCGGCGCCCAGCCGGCAGACCGGGCCGGCGGCCATCCCGCGCAGGGCCCCGCCCGAGGTCGGCCGGCTCGAAGCCTGGGCGGCGGCATGCCTGTACAGGGCGGTACGCCTGCACGACCGGCAGTACCGTCGTTGGCTGCGCGTCAGCAAGCATTTCTCGAAGGCCTGACCCCGATCGACGACACTACCGCCGCGCTCGCGCGGAGCCGCCCTGCAGTCGACACGCCGAACCGATGGAACTCGCCCACCCGACCGAACCGACCGCCCCGCCGGCGATCGCGCCGCCGCCGCTTCCGGCAAGGACCCACCGCCGCACCACGCTGTCGGTGCTGCTCATCGCCTTCAACGAGGCGGACCGCATCGAGGGCTGCCTGCGCTCGGTGGCCGGCTGGGCCGACGAGATCGTGGTGCTCGACAGCGGCAGCACCGACGCCACCGCCGAGATCGCCCGTCGCTACACCGACAAGGTCTGGGTCACCGACTGGCCCGGCTACGGCCCGCAGCGCAACCGCGCCCTGGCGCGCTGCGGCGGCGAATGGGTCCTCTCGATCGACGCCGACGAGGCGGTCACCCCCGAGTTGCGCGACGAGATCGACCGCACGCTCGACGACCCGGCCCGGTCGTGCACGGTGATCAAGATGCCGTGGCGCACGTTCGTGTTCGGTCAGCCGCTGCGGCGGGGCCGCTACACCTCGCCGCAGGCCAAGCTGTTCCTGCGCGCCGGCGCCCGCTACCGCGAGCATCAGGTGCACGAGTCGCTGCTGCTGCCGGTGCGCCGAACCGTCGAGCTGCGTGCGCCCCTGGAGCATCACTCGTGGCGCAGCTACCGCCACCTGCAGGAGAAGCACCTGGGCTACGCCTGCCTGCTCGCGGAGCAGAAGCGGGCCCAGGGCGCCCGCGGTTCGCTGCCCTACGCGGCCCTGCGCTTCCTGACCGATTTCACCCAGCAGTACCTGCTGCGCGGCGGGTTCCTCGACGGCGGCCGCGGCTTCCTGATGGCCTGCGCGCTCGGCCAGTACGCGTTCCACAAGTACGCCGCGCTCTGGGCCCTGAACGCCGACGCGACGGACGAGACGCGGCGGCGATGACCGGCTCGGGCGTGGACATCTCGGTACTCCTCGCGACACGCTGCCGAGCCGGCCTGCTGCGGCAGACGCTCGAGTCGATGTGCGGCCTGGCGACCTCCGGCCTGCGCTGGGAGCTGGTGGTCGTCGACAACGGCAGCCGTGACGATACGCCCGACGTGCTCGCGGCCTACGCCGTGCGGCTGCCGCTGCGGTCGATCCGGCAGCCCGCCCCCGGCAAGAACCGCTCGCTGAACGCGGCACTCGACCAGCTGACCGGCGCGCTGACGATCCTCACCGACGACGACGTGATCGTGCCGCCCGACTGGCTGACGGCCTGGCACACCGCGGCCGCACGCTGGCCCGCCGACGCGGTGTTCGGTGGCCGCATCGTGCCGCGCTTCCCGCCGGGCACGCCGGTCTGGATGACCGGCCGGAGCTTCCCGGCCCGCGCCCAGTGCTTCGCCGCCTTCGAGCCGCCGCAGGGCGAGGCGCCTTACGACGGCACCGCCTTCGGCCCCAACCTGGCCGTGCGGACCGCCCTGTTCCGCACGCACCGCTTCGCCGACGAACTCGGCCCGTCCGGCGCCACCTACGCGATGGGCGGCGAGACCGAGTTCCTGTGGCGCCTGCGTGACGCAGGCCACCGGATCGTCTACGTGCCGTCGGCCTGCGTCGAGCATGCCCTCGAGCCCGAGCGGCTGACCGAGCCGGCGCTGCTGCACCGGGCGCGCAACGCCGGCAGGGGCGACGAGCTGCGCCGCGCCCTCAAGCGCCGGCCGACGCGTGCTGCCGTGGCGGCGCGGCTGTACCTCGCGACCTGGCCGAAGATCCTGGCCTACCGGCTCGCCTGCGCGCTGACCCGCTTCGCCCCCACCGCGGTCCGTTTCAAGCGGGCCTACAAGCTCGCGACCGCCCATGGGCGCCGTGAGCTGTTGGTGCAGATGATGTCGACCGGGCCGTCACCGGACCGGGGCTCCGCCGCAGCTAGCCCGAGACCCGATACGACCACCACGCATCCATCATGAAAAGAATCCTGATCATCGGCCGCGCATTCCCGAACTCCGCGCACGGCTACATCAACAACGACGTCGATTACCTTGCCGCCAAGGCCGAGGTGCTGGTCCTCTCGCCGAACCAGCCGATGGCGCCGTTCTACTCGCCGGTCCACTTCAACTATTTCAACGACGAGGAGGATCTGATCCGCCAGGCGAGGCAGTTCAGGCCGGACTTCATCGTCGCGTGGCTGCTGCCGAATCATTTTTTCGCCCGCGCGGCGGCCGAGGCCCTGGGCGTGCCCTTCGTGCTCAAGCTCCACACGCCCGACTACCACACGCTCGCGGATCAGGCGAAGAAGCGCCGCCTGTTGCCCGCGATACGCAAGACGGTCGGTGAGGCGCAGCTCGCCAGGGCCTACAGAGTGTCGGCCACGTCGCTGGCGGCGACGAGCCGCTCGAGCCGCCTGAGCGGCGTGTACTGCATCCCGGGGCTGAGGGACGAGTTCTGCCGCCACTTCCCGAGCGAGAAGGTGTTCGAACTCAAGCCGCGCATCGACGTCGGCCGATTCCACGACGAAACCACCAACGGCGACCGGATCATGCTGCTCGGCTCGCTGCTCAAGCGCCGCGAAGGGCGGCTGTCGTTCGGCGCGATCGCCACCGGCATCGGCCTGCCGGTGGACTGGTTCCCGATGCCCACGCCGGGCTGCCTCTGGATGGACGTCCCCGACGTGCCCGGCAACGTCAACTTCATGAAGTACCGGCCGCCCTCGGAGATGCCGGCGCTCTACAAGGGTTACCGCGCGATCGTGATGGTCGGCGAAGGCAGGTTCTCGCGCGGCTTGTCGCTTTCCGTGCTGGAGGCGCAGGCCGCCGGCGTGGCGGTGGTGGCCCCGTCCTTGCGACCGGACTTCGACGACTTCGTGCAGGCGGGCGGCGGCTACCTTTTCGAGGACCCCTCCGAGATCCCGGGCATCCTCCGCGGCATCCCGGATTCCGGCCGCCGCGAGCGGGGTTTCCGGAACGTCGCGGCCTTCGACATCCAGGGGCTCGGGGAGGAGTTGCGCCACGCCGGCCTGGTGCTGTAGGCCCGCCGTTCAAGCGACGGGGCCGGCCCGGTGCAGCCGCCGCCTGCCGGTGCCGTCGTTGCGGCCCGTGGATGGCGCCTCGAGGCGGCGTGAGAAAATCGAACGCTCACCGCAGAGGATCTCGCCATGGACATCGAACACATCAACGCCCTCGGCGCCCGACTCACCGACCTGGGTCGGCGCACCGCCGACCTCCGGAGGTATCTTTGACTACGACGAGAAAGCTCGTCGCCTGAGCGAGGTCAACGCCGCGCTCGAAGACCCCACGGTCTGGAACGACCCGAAGAACGCCCAGGCCCTGGGCCGCGAGAAGAAGTCGCTGGAGGCGGTGGTCGGCACGATCGCGTCGCTCGAACGCGACCTCGCCGACAACGCCGAGCTCTACGAGCTGAGCAAGGACGAGGGCGACGACGAAGGCCTCGCGGTCATCGAGGACGAGACCGCCGACCTCGCCGCCAAGGTCGAACAGCTCGAGTTCCGCCGCATGTTCGACAACCCGGCCGACCCGCTGCCCTGCTTCCTCGACATCCAGGCCGGCGCCGGCGGCACCGAGGCCTGCGACTGGGCGCAGATGCTGCTGCGCCAGTACCTGCGCTACTGCGAGCGCAAGGGCTTCACAGCCTCCGTGATGGAGGAGACCGAGGGCGACGTCGCCGGCATCCGCTCGGCCACGCTGAAGATCGACGGCGACTACGCCTTCGGCCACCTGCGCACCGAGACCGGCGTGCACCGCCTGGTGCGCAAGAGCCCGTTCGACTCGTCGGGCGGGCGCCACACCTCGTTCGCCAGCGTGTTCGTCTACCCCGAGATCGACGACTCGATCGAGATCGAGATCAACCCGGCCGACGTGCGCACCGACACCTTCCGCGCCTCGGGCGCCGGCGGCCAGCACATCAACAAGACCGACTCGGCGGTGCGGCTGACGCACATCCCGACCGGCATCGTCGTGCAGTGCCAGAACGACCGCAGCCAGCACCGCAACCGCGACGAAGCCTGGCAGATGCTGAAGAGCCGGCTCTACGAGCACGAGATGCGCAAGCAGCGCGAACAGCAGCAGAAGCTCGAGGACAGCAAGACCGACGTCGGCTGGGGCCACCAGATCCGCAGCTACGTGCTCGACCAGAGCCGCATCAAGGACCTGCGCACCAACGTCGAGATCAGCAACACGCAGAAGGTGCTCGACGGCGACCTCGACGCCTTCATCGAGGCCAGCCTGAAGCAGGGGGTCTGAGCTCGGGCCGATGCGTGACACGAAGCGTAGAATGCGTGTCACACCGAGCCCGAAAGGGGAAGCGCATGAAGACCATGAACGTTCGCGAACTCAGGCAGTCGACGCCGCAGCTCAAGGCCACGCTGGCCCGCGAGGGTGAAGTGCTGCTGGTGTCGAACGGCGAACCGATCGCGCGGCTGGTGCCGGTCGAAGCCCCGCCGCGGCGGCCCAAGCTGCCCTCCCTGAAGGCGTTCCGGGACACCCTGCCCATGATGGCGACCCCCGCCGACCAGTTGATCCGCGAGGAGCGCGACCGCCGTGGCAGCTGACGCCGGCGGCTGTTACGTGGACACCAGCGCCCTCGTGAAGCGCTATGTCCCCGAGCCCGGCAGCGATGCCTTCGACGCGTTCTGCACGGCCTGCGCCGTCGACATGTTGATCAGCCCGCTCGGCAGCACCGAGTTCACCGGTGTGCTGCAGCGGCGCGTGCGGAACAGGCAGTTGACGGTGCGCCAGGCGGGTGCCGTGCGTCGGCGTTTCCTGACCGACGTCTCGGTCGGCGGCTGGCGCCTCGTCGAGTTCGGCTCCGACATGTTCTCGGCGGCCAACGACCTGATGCTCGAACTCAGCGCGCCGTTGGCAACGCTCGACGCGCTGCACCTCGCCTGTGCCCTGCGGCACGGCGCGTCCCAGCTCGCCACCGGCGACCGGCAACTCGCCGACGCGGCGCGCGAAGCGCGGCTGCACGTCCACTTTTTCTGAATCGAGCCCCCATGCGTGAAGGCACCGCCTCCCTGACCCGGCGCGAGGACTACCAGGCCCCGGCCTACTGGATCCGCAGCGTCGACCTCAGCTTCGACCTCGACCCGGCCAAGACCCTGGTCATCAACCGCATGCAGCTCGAGCGCAACGAGGCGCTGCCGCCGCAGCCGCTGCGCCTCGACGGCGAGGACCTGAACCTGACCCGCGTGCTGGTCAACGGCGAGAGCGTCAGCTTCCGCCTCGACGGCTCGCAGCTCGTGCTCGACGCCGTGCAGACACTGCCGCCGGGGCCCTTCACGCTCGAGATCCGCAACACCTGCGCGCCCGAGAAGAACACCCAGCTCTCGGGCCTCTACACCTCGGGCGGCGGCTTCTTCACGCAGTGCGAGGCGCAGGGCTTCCGGCGCATCACCTACTTCCTCGACCGGCCCGACGTGATGGCGGTCTACAAGGTCACGCTGAAGGCCGACGCGGCCAGGTACCCGGTGCTGCTGTCCAACGGCAACCTGGTCGAGCAGGGCGAGCTGCCCGGCGGCCGGCACTTCGCGGTCTGGAGCGACCCGTTCCCGAAGCCGTGCTACCTGTTCGCGCTGGTCGCGGCGAACCTGGTGGTGCGCGAGCAGCGCATCCGCAGCCGCGCCGGCAAGGAGCACCTGCTGCAGGTCTACGTGCGCGCCGGCGACCTCGACAAGACCGAGCACGCGATGAACTCGCTGATCGCCTCGGTGGCCTGGGACGAGGCGCGCTTCGGCCTGCCACTGGACCTGGAGCGCTTCATGATCGTCGCGGTCAGCGACTTCAACATGGGCGCGATGGAGAACAAGGGGTTGAACATCTTCAACACCAAGTTCGTGCTCGCCAGCCCCGCGACCGCCACCGACGCCGACTTCCACAACGTCGAGAGCGTGGTCGGCCACGAGTACTTCCACAACTGGACCGGCAACCGCGTGACCTGCCGCGACTGGTTCCAGCTCTCGCTGAAGGAAGGCCTGACGGTCTTCCGCGACCAGGAGTTCAGCATGGACATGGCCGGCGGCCCGGCCACGGGAACCGGGGCCCCTCCCCCGGTGTCGGCCCGCGCCGTCAAGCGCATCGAGGACGTGCGCCTGCTGCGCCAGGTGCAGTTCCCCGAGGACGCCGGCCCGATGGCCCACCCGGTGCGCCCCGACCAGTACCAGGCGATCGACAACTTCTACACCGCCACCGTCTACGAGAAGGGCGCCGAGGTCGTGCGGATGATGCACACCCTGGTCGGCCGAGAAGGCTTCGCTGCCGGCATGAAGCTCTACTTCGAGCGCCATGACGGCCAGGCCGTGACCTGCGACGACTTCGCCCAGGCGATCGCCGACGCCAACCCCGCGAGCGCGCTGGCGACCCGGCTCGGCGCCTTCAAGCGCTGGTACGCCCAGGCCGGCACGCCGCGCCTCACCGCGCGCGGCCGCTGGGACGCACCGAGCCGCCGCTACACGCTCGAGCTGCAGCAGCACGGCACGCCCTCGCCCGGCCAGGCCGACAAGCAGCCTTGGGTGATCCCGGTGGCGATGGGTCTGCTCGCCCCCGACGGCCGCGCGCTGCCGCTGCAGCTCGAAGGCGAGGCCGCCCCCGTCGGCGACGAGCGCGTGCTGGTGCTCGACGGCGCGCGCGACTACTACACCTTCGTCGGCGTCGACGCCGAGCCGGTGCCCTCGCTGCTGCGCGGCTTCTCGGCCCCGGTGCTGCTCGACGCCCACCTCGGCGAGGCCCAGCAGCTGACGCTGCTGGCTCACGACCGCGACCCCTTCAACCGCTGGGAGGCCGGCCAGCAGCTCGCGCTGCAGCGCCTGCTCGCCGCGGTGCGCAGCAGCGCCGCGCCGGCGCTCGACGCGCCCTACCTCGAGGCGATGCGCAGCCTGCTGCGCGACCCGACGCTCGACGCCGCCTTCAAGGAGCTGGCGCTGACGCTGCCGAGCGAGACCTACCTCGGCGAGCAGCTCGGCCACGACATCGACCCACAGCGCATCCACGCCGCGCGCGAGACGATGCGGCTGCAGCTCGCGCTCGCGCTGCACGACGACTGGGTCTGGGCCTACGAGACCCAGGCCCCCGCCGGCGGCTACCGCACCGACGCGCGCAGCGCCGGCCAGCGCGCGCTGGTCAACCTGGCGCTGGCGATGCTGGTGCTGGCTGCCGACCACCGCGGCGACGGCGTCTGGCCCGGCAAGGCCTACCAGCGCTTCAAGGACGCCGGCAACATGAGCGATCGCTTCGGCGCGCTGTCGGCGCTGGTTCATGCGCAGGCCGAGCTGGCCGCGCCGGCGCTGGAGCGCTTCCACGCGATGTTCCGCGGCGAGGCCCTGGTGATCGACAAGTGGTTCGCGCTGCAGGCCGGCGCCAGCGAGCCGCTCGGCGAGCGCGCCGGCAGCGTCTTCGCCCGCGCCAAGGCGCTGCTGCAGCACCCCGATTTCTCGCTGCGCAACCCCAACCGCGCGCGCAGCCTGGTGGCGATGCTGTGCCTGTCGAACCCGGCCGCCTTCCACCGCCGCGACGCCGCCGGCTACGTGTTCTGGGCCGAGCGCGTGGTCGAGATCGACGCCTTCAACCCCCAGCTCGCCTCGCGCCTGGCGCGCGCGCTCGACCGCTGGCGCGCGCTGGCCGAGCCCTACCGCAGCGCGGCGCGCGAGGCGATCGCGCGCGTCGCCGCGCGCCCCGAGCTCTCGGACGACACGCGCGAGATCGTCACCCGCGCCCTGCAGGACTGACCGCATGACCCCGACGACCCGCCGCATCAGCCTGACCCAGTACCTCGTCGAGCGGCAGCGCGAGCACGGCACGATCCCGGCCCAGCTGCGGCTGCTGATCGAGGTGGTGGCGCGCGCCTGCAAGAGCATCGCGATCAGCGTCAACAAGGGCGCGCTCGGCGGCGTGCTCGGCAGCGCCGGCAGCGAGAACGTGCAGGGCGAGGTGCAGAAGAAGCTCGACATCATCGCCAACGAGGTGCTGATCGAGGCCAACGAGTGGGGCGGTGCGCTCGCGGCGATGGCCAGCGAGGAGATGGACAGCATCTACGTCGTGCCCAACCGCTACCCCCAGGGCGAGTACCTGCTGCTGTTCGACCCGCTGGACGGCTCGTCGAACATCGACGTCAACGTCAGCATCGGCACCATCTTCTCGGTGCTGAAGAAGCCGACCGACCAGGCCGGCGTCAGCGTGCAGGACTTCCTGCAGCCCGGCCGCGCCCAGGCGGCCGCCGGCTACTGCGTCTACGGGCCGCAGAGCACGCTGGTGCTGACCGTCGGCGACGGTGTGGCGATGTTCACGCTCGACCGCGAGCAGGGCACCTGGGTGCTCACCGCCGACAAGGTGCGCATCCCCGAGGACACCAGGGAATTCGCGATCAACATGAGCAACATGCGCCACTGGGCCGCGCCGGTGAAGCGCTACATCGACGAATGCCTGCAGGGCCAGGACGGCCCGCGCGGCAAGGACTTCAACATGCGCTGGGTCGCCAGCATGGTCGCCGACGTGCACCGCATCCTCAGCCGCGGCGGCGTCTTCATGTACCCCTGGGACGCGCGCGAGCCCCACAAGCCCGGTAAGCTGCGGCTCATGTACGAGGCCAACCCGATGGGCTTCATCGTCGAGCAGGCCGGCGGCGCCGCCTCCAACGGCCGCCAGCGCATCCTCGACCTGCAGCCCGGCCAGCTGCACGAGCGGGTCAGCGTCATCCTCGGCTCGAAGCACGAGGTCGAGCGCGTCACCGCCTACCACGCCGAGGCCGCGGTGCCGGCCGGCGCCGACTGACGGGGCCCGGGCGATGGCCGCCCGCAACGCGCTCTACGCCCAGTCGGGCGGCGTCACGGCGGTGATCAACGCCTCGGCCTGCGGCGTGATCGAGGCGGCCCGCGCCCACCCCGGGCGCATCGGCGCGGTGTACGCGGCGCGGCACGGCATCGTCGGCGTGCTGCACGAGGACCTCGTCGACACCGGCACCGAGACGGCTGCCGCCGTCGCGGCGCTGCGCCACACGCCGGCCGGCGCCTTCGGGTCCTGCCGCTTCAAGCTCGGCGGCGGCGAGGCCGGCCGGGCCCAGTACGCACGGCTGGTCGAGGTGTTCCGCGCCCACGACATCGGCTACTTCTTCTACAACGGCGGCGGCGATTCGGCCGACACCTGCCTGAAGGTCGCCCAGCTGGCCAAGAGCCTCGGCCACCCGCTGCAGGCGATCCACGTCCCGAAGACGGTCGACAACGACCTGCCGCACACCGACGCCTGCCCCGGCTACGGCTCGGTCGCCAAGTACGTGGCGGTGTCGGCGCTCGAAGCCTCGCTCGACCTGCGCTCGATGGCAGCCACCTCGACCAAGGTCTTCGTGCTCGAGGTCATGGGCCGGCATGCCGGCTGGATCGCCGCGGCCGGCGGGCTGATCGAGGACCACGGCCTGCCGGTCGTCATCCTCTTCCCCGAGATCCGCTTCGACCCGGCGGCCTTCCTGGCGCGCGTCGAGACCGCCGTCGCGCAGCACGGCCACTGCACCGTGGTCGTCTCCGAGGGCTGCCGCGACGCCCAGGGCCGCTTCCTCGCCGAGCAAGGCAGCCGCGACGCCTTCGGCCACGCCCAGCTCGGCGGCGCCGCGCCGGTGGTGGCGCGGCTGGTGCAGCAGTCGGCCGGGTTCAAGGTCCACTGGGCGGTGGCCGACTACCTGCAGCGCGCGGCCCGCCACATCGCCTCGAAGACCGACGTGAAGCAGGCCTACGAGCTCGGCCGTCGCGCCGTCAGGCTGGCACTCGATGGGCAGAACGCGGTGATGGTGACGGTCGAGCGCACCAGCGACCGCCCCTACCGCTACCGGCTCGGTTCGGCACCGCTCGCCGAGGTCGCCAACGTCGAGCGGCCGATGCCGCGCGACTTCATCCGCGACGACGGCCACGGCATCACCGAGGCCTGCCGCCGCTACCTTCGGCCGCTGGTGCGCGGCGAGGACTACCCGCCCTACGGCCGCGACGGCCTGCCCGCCTACGCGACGCTGCGCCTCGCGCCGCTCGCCCGCCGTCTGCCGCCCTACTTGCCCGGTTGAGCGGCCCCCGGCCGGTATACTCTGCGGCTTTCCGCCGGTGTAGCTCAGTTGGTAGAGCAGCGCATTCGTAATGCGAAGGTCGGGAGTTCGACTCTCTTCACCGGCACCACATCCCCCGAAGACCGCCCGCGTGGCGGTCTTCGCTTTTCGGGCGCCGTCCGGGCCACGCGACGATGGCGGCGGGCTCATCGATCGGCGTGTTCCGCCGATAAGCCCGGCATGAGTTCCGTCGCCTCGATCGCCCTGTCGGGCATGCGCGCCGCCCAGAACGGGCTGCAGGTGGTCGCGCACAACGTCGCGAACCTGCAGACGCCGGGCTTGCGGCGCCAGGCGCTGCTGCGTGCCGACGCGGCCGAGGGCGGCGTCGTCACGTCGGTCGGGCGCGCGGGCGTCGCCGGGCCGGCGCTCGAGGCCGACCTGGTCGCGCAACTCGAGGCCCGCCAGGGCTTCGTGGCCAACCTGGCGGTCTTCAAGACCTCCGACCGCATGCTCGGCTCGCTGCTGGACATGCACGCCTGAGGCGACGCCGGCCGCTCAAGCCGTGCGCGCCGCGGCCGATACCGGGTCGACACCCGCCGCTGCCGCCCCCGACACCATGCGCCACCTGCTGACCCTGCTGCGCCGCCGCCCCACCGCCGCCGACCTGGCCCGCTCGCGCGCGGCCGAGCGCGGTACGGGCCGACTGGCCTCGTCCGACTGGGCCAAGCTGCGCGCCGCGCCGATGCCGCAGGACCTGCGGTTGTCGGCGCCCGCCCAAGTCTGGCGGCAGTCGCTGCCGGCGCTGCTGCGGCCGCGCGAGCTGTGCGAGCGCTACCCGCGCATCGCCAACCGCCTGGCCCTGTGCTGGCGCGATCCGGCGCTGACCGAACAATTGTTCGACGAGCTGCTGATCGACCACCGCGGCGGCCGGCGCGGCTTCCCGCCGGCGGTCGCGGCCGAGCTGCTCAAGCTGCGCGAGTGGCATGCGCGCCGACCGCGCCGCGAGACGGCCGAGGACCGCTGGTCGCCGCGCCTGCTGGCGCTGTCCGACCGCTGAACGCCGGCGCGGGGCCTCAGCCGTCGGCCGCTGCCGGCTCGGCCTCGGGCTGGCGCTGGCGGCTGACGAGAAGCTTGTCGACGCGCTTGCCGTCGAGGTCGACGACCTCGAAACGCCAGCCGCCCCACTCGACCACGTCGCCGGTCTGCGGCACCCGGCCGAGCAGCAGCATGGTCATGCCGGCCAGGGTGTTGTAGCGGCCGCGGTCCTCGTCGGGCAGGTCCTTCAGCGTCAGCCGGTCCTTCAGCTCGTGCGTCGGGATCAGGCCGTCGATCAGCCAGGAGCCGTCGTCGCGCGGCACCGCCCAGGCGTCGTCGGAGGTCGGCGTGGTGAACTCGCCGGTGATGGCCTCGAGCACGTCGCGCAACGTGATCACGCCCTGCACCTCGCCGTACTCGTCGACCACGAAGACCATCTGCGTGTTCGAGCCGCGGAAGTGCTCGAGCAGCTCCATGCCGGTCAGCGTCTCGGGCACGAACACCGGCGGCTGCACGCCGTCGGTCAGGTTCAGCGCCTGGCCGCGCGTGATCTGCTGCAGCAGCTTCTGCGTGGCGATCACGCCGAGCACCTCGTCGAGGCCGCCGCGGCACACCGGGTAGCGCGAGTGCTCGTGGGCGCCGATGACGGCCAGCGCCTGCTCGACCGGCTCGGCCGCGTCGAGCCAGGCGATCTCGGCGCGCGGGATCATCATCGAGCCGATCTGGCGCTCGTCGAGGCGGAACACGTTGCGCACCATCTGGTGCTCGTGGGCCTCGATCACGCCGGCGTCGACGCCCTCCTCGAGCTGCGCGGCGATCTCCTCCTCGGTCACGCTCGCGCCGAGCGACTTGTTGTCGATGCCGAGCAGCTTGAGCACGCCCTGGGTCGAGCGCGACAGCAGCAGCACGAAGGGCTTGGTCGCCATCGACACCAGGTTCATCGGCCGCGCCGCCAGCCGCGCCACCGCCTCCGGGTAGATCTGGCCGACCCGCTTCGGCACGAGCTCGCCGAAGATGATCGTGAAGTAGGTGATGACGATCACGACGCCGGCCGTGGACAGCACGCTCGCGACCTCGGTCGACAACGCGAAGCGCTCGGTCATCCAATGCGCCAGCGGGCCGGCCAGCGCGGCCTCGCCGACGATGCCGTTGAGCAGGCCGATCGAGGTGATGCCGATCTGCACCGTCGACAGCCAGCGCGTCGGGTCGTCGTGCAGGTCCATCGCGGCCACGGCGCCCTTGTCGCCCGTCTCGGCCAGCACCTGCAGCCGCGCCTTGCGCGCCGCGGTGAGGCCCATTTCGGCCATCGCGAAGGCGCCGTTCAGAAGAATCAGGAAGACCAGTAAGGCAACGTCCATAAGGCGCCGGCAACCGAGCGCCGGGCGATGCTGACAGGCCTGTCAGGTTAGCAGATGCATGCGGCGCGCCGCCGCGCGGCCCGGCGGGCAGGGACAATCGCGCCGATGGACTACCTGATCGGCGACCTGCAGGGCTGCGACGACGCGCTCGGCCGGCTGCTCGCGACGATCGCGTTCTCGCCCTCGCGCGACCGGCTCTACGTGCTCGGCGACCTGGTCAACCGCGGCCCCGCCTCGCTGCAGGTGCTGGAGCGCCTGAGCGCCTACGGCGACGCCGCCACCTGCCTGCTCGGCAACCACGACCTGCATCTGCTCGCCGTCGCGCACGGCGTGCGGCCGGCGCACCGCAGCGATACGCTGGACGCGATCCTCGCCTCGCCGCGCCGCGCGGCCTGGCTCGACTGGCTGCGCACGCGCCGCGTGGCCGTGCACGCGCACGGCTGGCTGATGGTGCATGCCGGCGTCGCGCCGGCCTGGGACCTGGCGCTGACGCTGCAGCTCGCCGCCGAACTCGAAGCCGCCTTCTCCGGGCCCGCGCTTGCCGACTTCCTGCAGGTGATGTACGGCAACGAGCCTTCGCGCTGGGACGCGAGCCTCGCCGGCCACGATCGGCTGCGCTTCGCGGTCAACGTGTTCACGCGCATCCGCTTCGTCGACGCCGAGGGCCGGCTCGACTTCAAGGTCAAGGAAGGCGCCGACCGCGCGCCGCCGGGCCTCGTGCCCTGGTTCGAGGCCCCGGGCCGGCGCAGCGCCGGCGTGCCGATCGCCTTCGGCCACTGGTCGACGCTCGGCCTGATCGACCGCCCCGACCTGCTGGCCCTCGACACCGGCTGCGTCTGGGGCGGCCGCCTCACCGCGGTGCGCATCGACGGCGGCCGGCGCGAGCTGATCCAGGTGGCGTGTGCGCAGGCGCAGCGGCCAGGGTGAGGGACAATCCGATCGGTTCCGGAAGCGTGGCAGAGTGGTCGATTGCACCGGTCTTGAAAACCGGCGACGGGCAACCGTCCGTGAGTTCGAATCTCACCGCTTCCGCCAGACATCTTGCCGCGCCACGCTCTGCGCGCCCTAAGCATCGCTGCGAGGCCGTCGCCGGCTTTTCGAATAAGCGACTGTGGGATGGAGCGCCAGGGTCAAGCTTTCTAAAGTTTAGGCATGTCGGTCGGACAGCGTCTGCGCAATTTCGCCATGCACCTCCGCTCGTTGCTCGTTGTCGTGGTCGCGGCATGCGCCGCGCATTTCGCCTCTGCCGGTGACATCTACCGCTGGATCGACGATCAGGGCCGAACCCATTTCTCCGATGTCGTTCCCGACCGCTACCGCAGCAAGGCGACCCGGATCGACTCGAAGCAGTTCGAGCTGTCGGCAGCCGAGCGTGCTGAAGTCGAGGCCCGGCAGGCCAAGGAGCGTGCTCGACAGAGCGCGGCGAAGGAGCGAGCCGTCGTTGTTGGCGCGCCGGCCTCGGTACCGGCAGCCGCCTCTGCGCCGGTCGTACCCCGACAGTTCGCGAGCGAATGCGAAAAGTCGTGGCATGACTACCGAGTCAGCCAAGAGTGCTACGCGCCATTCCAGCGTCGCCAAGGCGGCACGCGCGTCGAGGCTTACGACATCTGCAAAGCTCCGGTACCCAACCCATCCCAGCGATGTGGGCCACCTAACTGGTGAGTTCAGGCCACGCAGGTCCGGTTCTTCCCCGTCCGCTTCGCCTCGTACAGCGCCTCGTCGGCGCGTTCCAGCGCCACCTCGAGCCGCTCGCCGCCGCGGTAGGCCGTGACGCCGGCCGAGAAGGTCACGAACACCTGGCCCTGCTCGTCGCTCATGAACAGCTCGGCGCTCAGCGCGCGCTGCAGCCTCGTCAGCACCTGCTGGGCCTCGTCGGCCGGCGTGGCGGGCAGCAGCACGACGAACTCCTCGCCGCCGTAGCGCGCCAGCGTGTCGTTCGGCCGCAGCGCCTGCTTGACGCGCTGGGTCAGGAACTGCAGCGCGGCGTCGCCGCTGGCGTGGCCGAGGCGGTCGTTGAGCTTCTTGAAGTTGTCGATGTCGATCAGGCCCACCGCCAGCGCCGGCCGGCCGTCGAGCGCGGCGCGCTCGCTGGCGGCGCGCTCGGTCTCGAAGGCCTGCATCAGCCCGCGGCGGTTGGCGACCTGCGTCAGCGGGTCGGTCGAGACCTCGCTCGAGAGGCGGCGGATCTCGTCTTCGAGCGCCACCACCTTGGCCTGCATCTCGCTCGCCAGCGCATGCTCGGAGGCGATGCGCGCCTGGGTCTGGCTCACCACCTCGTGCACGGCGCGGCCTTCGGCGACCATCTCGCGCACCGCGCCGGCCAGGCTCTCGAGCGAGTCGGCGCGGCCGATCGCGTCGGCGTAGCGGCCCACGCTCTCGGTGAAGCGGCCGGTGTGGCCGCCGAGCTCGCCGATCTCGCGCAGCATCTGGTGGATCGAGGCCTTCAGCGCGTCGCGCGCCGCGCCGCGCTCGATGCGCAGCTGCTGCTGGCGCTCGCGGGTGCTGCCGAGCAGCTCGCTGACCGCCCGCACGCCGCGCGCCGTCAGGCCGGCGTCGAACTGCGCGTGCATCGCGGCGCACTGGCCCTGCACCCAGGAATCGTCCTCGACGAGCTCGGTCAGCCCGTCGGTGAGCTCGTGGCAGAGCCGGCCGAGCTGCGCGAGCAGGTGCTGGCGGTGCTGCAGCACGCGGCGCGCCTCGATGCAGGCATGGGCCATCTCGTCGGCCAGCGCCTCGTCGGGCCCGAAGGGCGTGAGCCGCGCCTGCAGCCCGGCGAGCCGCGCGGCGATCTCGCTGCCGCGGGGCTCGGCGGCCGGCAGCGCCGCCTGCACGGTGGCGCCGAGGTCGGCCGCCACCCGCGGCCAGGCCGGGGCCGGCATCACCGGCACGGGCCGATCGGCCGGCAGGGCGTCCAGCGGCAGCGGCATCGTGGCCAGCGGCGCAAGGTCCGAGGTCGGCGCTTCGTCGAGGGCGGCGAAGTCGCTGCCGGCGGCCTCGCCGAGGGTGTCGCTGTCCCAGCTGGCGACGAGCTGGCCGAGGCGCTGCTGCAGGCGCCTGGCGTCGCTGCGGCTGCCGCCGAGCACGCGCTGCAGGCTGTCCTTCTTGCGCGCCGCGGTCCACTGGCGGCCGCCGCGCTCCAGCC
>ERZ1066138.143-NODE-143-length-23970-cov-9.525695_pt1 | contig 23970 bp, 29 predicted proteins | sample MGYA00382785_ERZ1066138 | MGnify/ENA primary metagenome ERZ1066138 (study PRJEB33369, sample SAMEA5778368) | biofilm metagenome | biome: Industrial cooling water; feature: Water cooling tower basin; material: Biofilm | place: United Arab Emirates | collected... | reverse complement strand
GGGGACCGGGTGCTCGACCCGGCGATGGGCTTCCGCGGCACCGTGGTGGCGCTGGAGCGCGGGCACGCCGAGGTGCAGGGGGCGGCGGCGCGGGTGCGCGTCCCCGCCGGCCGGCTCGTCGTCGACCCGTCGGCCCCGCCGCACCCCGAGCCGCCTGCGCCGCGCCTGCCGGCGCCGGTTGCGGCCGCGGCGGAGGTCGACGTGCGCGGGATGCGGGCCGAGGAGGCCCGGGCGGTCGTCCGCGAGCGCATGGACGCCGCGTCGATGGCGGGCCGCCCCGAGGTCCGGGTGATCCACGGCAGGGGCACGGGCGCCCTGCGCGCGGCGGTGCGCGAGGAGCTGGAGCGCCACCCCCTGGTGGCGCGGGCCGACCCCGCCCCACCCGGGCGGGGCGGGGACGGGGCGACGATCGCCTATCTCGACGAGCCGGAGGCGCCCGCGGACGCCTCCTGACCCGGGCTCAGCTCGGGTCGGGGACCTCGTTGAGGTTCTTCAGGACGCCGACCGTGGGCGCCATCGTCTTGAAGGCCTCGTCCTTCTGCAGCACGCCGAGGGTGTAGACGGGGATGTCGTGCATCCGCGCCAGCATCGACGCCGCGTCGCGCGAGCGGGGGACGGCCTTGTAGGTGGAGACGAGCGCGGCCTGGTAGTCGCCGGCCTTCGCGGCCTCGAGGGGCTTGGGCCAGGTGGGCTCGACGATGTCGACCTCCCAGCCCTTCGCGGTCAGCTGCTCCACGGCCTTGTCCGTGCCGGGGAAGCGGACCTTGCCCTCCTTGTTGAGGACCTCGTCGGTGGGAACGGTGATGAAGAGAAGTTTGGGCATGGCGGGGGAGGATACCCATCCGCGCGCCGCGCGGGCGGGGTCGCGGCGGTTCCCGCTGCGCGAGACGCCGCGGCGCGACAGCGCTCGCAACGGTCGCCACGAGCGGCGATCCGCGTGTAGGCTGCGGCCGCGGCGGGCGATCCGTGTGCAGCCGTGCCGCCACCGACACACGCCGAAGAGACGACCCCAGGGGGGCGAGATGTCCGTTAGCGCAGCCGAGATTCCCGACAAGCCATTTCTCCAGACCGTCGGGGACCGTCGGAGCATTCGTTACTACGACCCGGACCGGAAGGTCGAGGACTGGAAGATCCAGACCATCCTCCAGTCCGGACGGCTCGCCTCCTGTCAGGGCAACATCAACGCCACCGAGGCGATCGTCGTCCAGAAGGAGACCTGCGACATCTGGGACGAGATCGAGGAGTGCGTCTCCGGTTTCAACGTCCAGATCATCAACCAGTGCTCGCACATCATCTTCTGGCTGACGAACCTGAACGCCTGGTACGGCCGCGCGAACGACGGCCTCTCCACGCTGGCCCTCTCCGGCGCCCTCACCAAGTACCACGGGTGGAACTACGAGTTCACGATGACGCAGACCGTGCCGCGTCTCATGAGCTTCCCCACCGAGCGCACCGAGATCCTGCTGCGGTTCGAGACCGGCCTCGCCGTCGGCCAGGCGATCCTCTGCGCCAACGCGCTCGACCTCGGCTCGATCCTCCTCGCGTTCGGCCGCAAGCCGGGCGGCATCGAGAAGGCGTTCGGCCTCGCGCCGCACCTCAAGTTCACCTGGGCGCACGCCATCGGCTACCCGCTCGAGGACGAGAAGGGCGGCGGGCAGCGGCCGCGGCTGAAGTTCGAGAAGCTGTTCCACAAGGACCAGTACGGCGTGCCGCTCATGCCCGACCCGGCCGTCGACGAGGCCCTCAAGCAGAAGGGCATGATCCAGGAGCAGGCGCCCCTGCCCGGCCGCCTCGAGGAGATCGACCAGCTCGCCTCCAAGTTCGGCCGCGACCCGGGCGTGGTCTCCTGGCCCGAGAAGGAGGTCCGCCGCCTCATCAACGACGAGGACTGGGACTTCGGCCCGAACATCAAGAAGCGGGCCGAGGAGGTCCTCGCCCAGGGCGGTCTCCCGGACTACCCCGAGGAGATGCGCGAGACGTTCAAGAAGCTCATGGAGGAGCACAACATCGACACGAGCAAGTACCTGAGCTAGCTCGGTCGCAGCGACGCCGGTCGCGGCCCCGTCCTCCCGTGCGGAGGGCGGGGCCGCGGTCGTTCCCGCCCCGGGGCTGTGCCACCATCCGCCGCGTGGGCGAGGTCACCTGCTCCTCGTGCGGTCGCGTCAGCCGGGTCCGGCCCGCCGCGCCCGGCCGCCCCGTGTGCCCGTCGTGCAGGTCCCGCCTGCCGTGGATCGTCGAGGCCGGCGAGGGCACCTTCGCGGCCGAGGTCGGCACCCCCGTCCCGGTCGTGGCCGACTTCTGGGCGCCCTGGTGCGCCCCCTGCCGCATGATCGCACCCGGCCTGGAGGCCCTCGCGACCGAGCGCGCCGGAGACGTCAAGGTGGTGAAGGTCAACGTCGACGAGGCCCCGGGCCTGGCCGCCCGCTACCGGGCGATGAGCATCCCGCTCGTGGTGGTGCTGTCTCGCGGCGAGGAGGTGGACCGCCTCGTCGGCGCCCTGCCGCCCCGCGAGCTGGCCGCCCGGCTCGCCCCCGCCCTGGAGCGCGCCCGGGGCTGACGGCGGGGCGCCGCCCGTGCGCTACGGTCCGCCTGCTGCGCCCGTAGCTCAGCTGGACAGAGCGGCGGCCTTCTAAGCCGCGGGTCGGAGGTTCGAGTCCTCCCGGGCGCGCTGCGGCCCGGGGTGGTCGGCTGCGGGCTCCATCTCGACGCGGCCTCGGGCCCCTCGGCGATTCCGGGGAGGAGGTGTAGCCTGTCCTGCTCGACGAGGGGCGGGCCGGCGGCGCGCCGACGCCCGGCCCGGCACCGGGGGAGATCGCTCCGATGCGCCGCGCGGGACGCTCAGCGCCGTCTGACGCCGGGGCCGCCCGCGACTGCGCCGACACCCGAGGAGGTGCGGATGACGAGGACGACCAGCGGAAGCAGCCTGAGCGGCGAGCAGCTGCGCATCGCCCGCCGGGTCGTGCGCGACCAGGCCGTCCGCGCGGTCGAGACGATGGGCGCCGACGGCGCGGTCGACATCGACAGGCTGCGGGAGCTCTTCGATCTGTCCGAGCTGATGGTGTCGCTCGGCTCGGTCGACGCTCCCCAGGCCGATCGCTGGCGTCCGGACGGCGTGAGCCGCCTCGACCGTGAGCAGACGGAGCTGCTGATCACGACCGCCCGGTGGGAGGACGACCTGAGCCGCGATGCCGCCGAGAACAACTGGTACGGCCACGAGCCGGGCGTCCCGGAGGCGCGAGGGAAGCTGCTGGAGCGGGCCGCGGAGGCCCGGCGGCTGCTGGCCGCCCTCGGCGCCGAGCCGGGCAACCCCGCCCGCCTGGCGAGGAGCGCGTAGGCGCCGTTCCCCGCGGGCCCGGCGAGCGCAGCCCTCAGGGCCGGGTGGCGCCGACGGCGACCGGCATCCACCCGCCCGCGTCGGCGCGGACGGCGGCCCGGTCCAGCAGCTCGGCCACCGGCCCGTCCCCTCGCGCATGGGTCAGGTCGACGACCACGAGCCGGGCCCTGTCGCGCTGCAGGCGTCGCAGGCGCGCCTCGGCCGCGGCGCAGGCGGCCCCGTCGAGGTGGCCGGTCCAGCCGCTCGGCCCGGACGCCCCGGCCGCCCGACATCGGCTCCGCCCCGTCGTCAGCCGTATGACTGCGGGCTCACCCCGCCGCGACGCCGCCGCCCGCCCCGGGCCGGGAGGGCGCCCGCGGCCTCCGCGAGGGCGAGGCGGACCTCCTCCTGACGCGCCGGGCGTCCCGCCGCCGCGCCGCACGCGCCGCGGCGGCCATCGTCGAGCCGGCGACGATCCCGTCGTCCACCGGGACCACCGTGCTGCGGGCGAGGTCGGCGGGCGGCCGCCCGTCCCGGAACGCGCGCTCCCGGCGCCGGAGGTCCTCCAGCTCGCGCCGGGCGACCGCCTCGATCGCGCGCCGGGTGATGCCGAGCAGGTCGACCACCTCCGAGGCGGGGATGATCGTGCCGCCCGAGGCGACCGCGCCCATCGCGACCCCGGGCCGTCCGGGGATCCCGGGCCTCCGCACCACGAACACGTCGAGCGACGCGTCCAGGGCGCGCGCCACCTCCGCCGGCACGGGGTACGCCCCCGCGCGCCAGGCCGAGCACGAGCACGTCGTCGCCGTGCAGGTCGGTCAGCGCCCGCGCCAGGATGGCCCCCGCCTGACGCCGGCCGCGGAAGATCGGGCGCCCGGGTTCGGGAGAGATGGGGATGGAGGGATCGGTCACGCGGGACCCGTTCACCTGATTCGGCGTGCGAAGGGGTCCTGCCGCCGCCTCGTGACCGCCATCTCCCAGGGCGTCCGGTCGACCGTCCCACGGCGGGCAGGCACGCCGGTCGTCGCGGCGGGCGGGGCCGGCGACAAGCGGCGACCCGGCCGCCGCCGGTCACACGCGGCGGCCGGTCGCCTCCTCGTGCGCGTGCGTCGCGATGACCACGAGCGCCGCGGCCTGGGCGATCTCGACGGCGAGGCCGTGCGGCAGGCCGGTGAGCACGCCCAGGCCGCCGGCCCCGTCCTCCTGGACGGTCTCGGCGAGCACGTACTCGATCAGCGCGTTGGCCCGCGCGAGGCGGTCCTCGGAGCTCATCGTCGTCGCCGCGGCACCTCCTCGTTCCGGAGCGAGGGGCGGCCGGCCGCCGCCCCGGACGGCGCGCCTCCGCCCGGGGGCCGGAGGGCCGGCGCCCCCGGCATCCCTTGACGTAGGCCCCGGGGCGGTGGCGTCAAGACCGTCCTAACGGTAGTCCGGGTTGGGGAAGTCGAAGCGGCAGCCCGCGTCCCACTCCGAGCGCTGGTTGCCGTGCGCGGGGACCCCGCCCGCGTCCTTCAGCATCCGGGCGAGATGCAGGAGGTTCCAGGTGAGGAAGGTGGTGTTGCGGTTGGTGAAGTCGTTCTCGGGCCCGCCCGAGCCGGGGTCGAGGTAGCTCGGCCCCGGTCCCGCCTCGCCCAGCCAGGCGGCATCGGCCTGCGGGGGCACGGCGTAGCCCAGGTGCTGCAGCGCGTAGAGGATCCCCATCGCGCAGTGCTTCGCGCCGTCCTCGTTGCCGGTGACGATGCAGCCGCCCACGCGCCCGTAGTACGCGTACTGCCCGCGGTCGTTCAGCAGGTGGCTGTTGCCGTAGAGGCGCTCGATCACCTGGGTGCACATCGACGACTTCTCGCCCAGCCAGATCGGGGTGAGCAGGACCAGGATGTCGGCGGCGAGCACCCGCTCGAAGAGGGCCGGCCAGTCGTCGCGCTCCCAGCCGTGCTCGGTCATGTCGGGGTAGACGCCGGTGGCGATGGCGTGGTCGACGGCCCGGATGCGATCGACCGTCACCCCGTTGCGCTCCATGATCGCGATCGACAGGTCGGCGAGGCCCTGGGTGTGGGACGGCTCGGGCGAGCGCTTCAGGGTGCAGTTGACGTAGACCGCGCGCAGGTCGGAGAAGTCCCAGCGGGACCCCTCGCACAGGCGCTCCTGCATCGGGCTCAGCTCGGCCATCGCGGGGCTCCTCCGGTCGGGATGCGGCCCCGTGTCGTCGCGGGCCGATGGGCATCGTTACCGATCCGACCCCCGCGGGGGCTCCGATCCGCTTGCCGCGGCGGGCCGGGGCGGGGTGTGGCTCGTCACCTGGCGGGCGGCCACCGGGCGGCCGGCGCCGGGCTACGAGGAGGCGGTCACCGAGGCGTGCGGGTGGGGTGGGTCGACTCCGCGCCGCGCAGGCTCGACGAGGAGCGCACGATGCTGCGCTTCTCGTCGTGCAAGGGCGGCAGCGGCTGGTCGCGGACCAACGAGGAGCGCGTCGCCCGGCTGCAGGCCGAGGGCCGGAAGCTGCCCGCGGGCCAGGCGGAGATGGACGCGGCGATCGCGGACGGCAGCTGGACGCTGCTCGATGCGGTCGAGGCGCTCGAGGTGCCGGACGACCTCGCCGCCGCGCTCGCCGCCCATCCCGGCGCCCGCGAGCGCTGGGACGCCTTCCCGCGCTCCGCGCGCCGGGGGATTCCTGGAGTGGATCGTGCAGGCGAGGCGGCCCGAGACCCGCGCCCGCCGGGTGGCCGAGACCGCGGAGAAGGCCGCCCGCGGCGAGCGCGCCAACCAGTGGACGCCCGGGCGGTGAGGGGCGCTACCGCGCCGCCGCCGGGAGCGGATCGTCCGGCAACCGGTTGCCGCGGAAGCACCACAGGGCGACCGCGATCAGCGCCCCCGCGGCCGGCCCGACCAGCCGCACGCCGAGGGGGTCGTCCGCCGTGCTGCCGAGCGCGAGCAGGCTGGTGAGGAGCAGGGGCGCCACCGAGGTCACCGCCTTCTCGACCAGGTCCCGCGGCGCGTAGTGGCTCGCCTCGTCGTCCACGATGTCCGCGATGAGCGCGGCGGGGAAGAGGTAGACGCCCGCCACCGGCGCGCCATGAGCGCGACGGCCGCGATGGCCTGGGCCTCGACCGGCGCGCCGGCCGGCAGGCCGGGCAGCGCGAGCAGCGGAAACGCGAGGGCGGCGCCCAGCATCGCCGCCCGGTAGGCGCGGCGCTTCGAGGTCCGCCGCGCCAGGGCGAGGAAGGCCGGCACGCCCAGCACCGTGCAGCCGAGCGCCGCGGCGGCCGGGGCGCTCGACCACGCGCCCTCCTCCTCCCGGCCCAGCACCGCCACCACGAGGAACGGGAGCGATCCCGGCGGCATCTGGAGGGCCACCTGGAAGAGCACGAGGGTGGGGAGGAAGCGGCGGAACCAGACGTTGGCGAACGTCTGGCGCAGCCCGCGGCAAAAGCCGATCTCGGCCGGGGCCTGGTCGCGGCTCGCGTCGCGCCACGCGCCCGCGATGCCCAGCGTGCGGAAGGGCAGCGCCACCAGCGCCATCGCGCGCGCCATCGCCTGGAAGCCGTGGGCGTCGACCGGGATGCCGCTCCCCACCGCGCCGATCGCCCCGCCCGCCCGCGCCGAAGTACACCCGTGCGCCGACGATCCGCAGCCGATCGGGCCCGGTCCGCGCGATCTCGGGCATCAGCGCCTCGTACGGGCCGCCGCCCAGGGTCGCGAACGGGCGGTACGGCTCCAGCACCAGCACGAGGTGCGCCAGGCCGGCCTCGGCGGGCGGGGCATCGTGGTAGACGAGCCAGAGGCTCCGGCTCCGGGTGAGCGCCTCGCCGCCGGTGCTCGCCGAGGCGTAGAGGTGGGCCGCCCGCCGGGGCGGCCGCGCGCTACCCGTCCTCTTCGCGCCGCTCAGGCGCCGCCTCCGGGGGGCCCGCCTCCCCCGCGGCCGGGACGCCGGGCGGCGGTTCGGGCGGAGGGAGCCCCAGCGCCTCCTGCCATGTGCGGGGGACCCCGCGGACGAACCCATCGCGCCTGGGCCCCTGGGGCGGGCGGGCCAGGGGGTTCTGGCCGAACCACGGCCCGGGGCGCCGGGGCGGCGGGACCGCCGTCACCTCAGCGCCCCTCGGACTGTCCCCGGACGGGACTCACGGCCGCAAGGGTAGCGGGGTCCCGGGGAGTCGGCCCCGGGCCCGCCGGCGGATCCCACCTGCCCGGCCGCGCGATCTGTCACCCTTCCGCGTCGATGAGCGACCGGAGGAGCGCGCCCGCGGGGAGCCCGGGCCCCGCGGAGGGCGGCTGCGGCCGCGCGCGCCGCCATCCGGAGGAGGGGGGCCGGCCATGCTCGACGTGAGCATGGTCGCCTGGATCGCGACGGTCGGGGGGATCGTCGCCCTCTTCGCGGTCGACCTCTTCGTCTCGGGCCGCAAGGCGCACGTGGTCGAGTTCCGCGAGGCCGTCTTCTGGTCGGTCCTCTACATCGGGATCGCGGTGCTCTTCGGCGTCGGCTTCGGGATCGTCGCCGGCTGGGACTACGGCGCCGAGTACTTCGCGGGCTACGTGGTCGAGAAGAGCCTGTCGGTCGACAACCTCTTCGTCTTCGTCATCATCATGACGACGTTCGCGGTGCCCCCCGAGCACCAGCAGCGGGTGCTGACCTTCGGGATCATCGCGGCGCTGATCCTGCGCGCGATCTTCATCGCCATCGGGGCGGCCCTGATCGCGACGTTCTCGGTCGCCTTCCTGCTGTTCGGGATCCTGCTGATCTTCACCGCGGTCCAGCTCTTCCGGCACCGCGACGAGGACCCCTCGGTGAGCGACAACCCGATGGTGGTCGCGGCGAGGCGCTGGCTTCCGTTCACCGACGACTACCACGGCCGCAGGCTCCTGGTGCGGATCGGCGGCCGCCGGCTGCTGACGCCCCTCGCCCTGGTCTTCGTCGCGATCGGCAGCACCGACGTGCTGTTCGCGCTCGACTCCATCCCCGCGGTCTTCGGGGTGACCCAGGAGGCGTACATCGTCTTCGTGGCGAACGCGTTCGCGCTGCTCGGCCTTCGCGCCCTCTACTTCCTGGTGTCGGGGCTGCTCGACCGCCTGGTCTACCTCTCGACCGGGCTCGCGGTGATCCTCGGGTTCATCGGCATCAAGCTCGTCCTGGAATTCGCGCACGGGCAGAACGACGCGGTCCCCGAGGTCACGACCGGCCAGTCGCTGATCCTCATCGCCGTGGTGCTGACGATCACCACGGTGGCCAGCCTCCTCAAGGTCCGGCGCGACCCCACCGCCCGCGCGCACGCCGGCTCGCTGCGTGGCCATCCGCCCGACGGGGACGCCGGGCGCTGACGCGGGGCGTTTGAGGCGCCCCTCCGGGGGTACCTCCCGTGCCATGACCGGCCGGCAGGAGCTCCCCGACGACGCGGTCGCCCGCGGCCTCGACGCCATCCGCGGCGCCGCCGCGGCCGACCCCGCCCTGCTCGAGGACGCGGGCGCCTTCCGGCGCGCGGCCGAGGGCATCGCGGGCGAGGTCCGCGGTACGGGCGGCGGCCATCCGCCGGAGGACCTCGTGCGGGTGCTGATGGCCGCCCGCGACCAGCTGCGCGAGGCGGGCAGCTGACGGCCGGGCGACCGTCCACGGTGCGAGGAGGTGGGTCGATGGAGGGCAGCGAGCGCGCGCGGGCCACGAGCCTGCCGCCGGACCGGGTGAGGGGCCTGGCCGTCCACGACGGCGACGGCTCCCGCATCGGCGAGGTCGTCGACGTCTACGTGGACCCCGAGACCGGCCAGGTGCTCTACCTCGCGGTCGACTCCCGCTGGTTCCCGGGGCGGCGCCACCTGATCCCGGCGGCCGACGCGACGGTGGCGGGCGACCGGGTGGAGCTGCCCTACGCCCCGGAGCTGCTGTCGGTCGCCCCGACGTTCGAGCCCGGCGCCGACCTGACGCTCCAGGACGAGTCCGACGTCCTGGTCCACTTCGGCTTCGAGGGCTACGAGGACGTCCTCCGCGCCCGCCAGACGCCGCCGGCGCCCACGCCCGAGATCGCACGGGCCGAGCTCGGCGCCGAGCTGCGCTCGGGGCGCGACCCGGTCGGCATGCGGGCGACCCGATGGGAGGGATGAGCGGGCCTCCCGAAGGCGGGGCGCGTCGAACGGCGACGGGCGTCCAGCGCCCGCTCGTACACCGCCACCACCCGGTCGGTCACGGCCTCCCAGGTGAGCGCCGCCGCCCGGGCCCTCCCCGCCGCGCCCGCCCGCGCCCGCAGCCCGGGGTCGGCGAGCAGGGTCTCCAGGGCCCGGGCGGTCGCCGCGGGGTCGCCCGGCGGCACCAGCGCCTGCGGCAGCCCGCCAACCAGCTCGCGGTAGCCGTCGACGTCGGAGGCGACGACGGGGACGCCGGCCGCCATCGCCTCGGCGAGCACGAGCCCGAAGCTCTCGCCGCCCAGCGCGGGGGCGCATAGCACGTCGGCCCCCGCCAGCAGGGTGTCGCGGCGCTCGTCCGGCACCCGCCCGTGGAACGTCACCCGGCGGGCGGCGCCGGGGGGGAGGGCGGCGGCCAGGGCCGCGCCGCGCCGCGCCGGCACGCCGACCACGTCGAGGCGCACCCCGTCGGCGAGCCGCCCGAACGCCTCGAGCAGCACGGGCAGCCCCTTGCGGCGGTCGCCGCGGCCGACGAACACGATGCGGGGGGCGTCGCCCTCGCGCGGGGCCGGCGGGGCGGCGGGCGGGTGGACGCCGTTCGGGATGATCTCGTAGGCGCCCGGGCAGGTGCGCGCGACGTGGCGGCGGGCGGCGTCGGAGACCGCGATGCGCGCGTCGAGGCGCGCGAGGGCCGCCCGGCACAGCGGCCCGAACGGGCGGTACCACCGGGGACCGGACGCGTACATGTGGAACGTGCCGACCCGCGCCCCCGGAGCGGCGAGCAGCGCGGTGAGGGACACCGCCGGGATCATCGGCTCGTGCAGGTGCACCACGTCGTGGCCGCCGCGGCGCACCAGCCGCGCGGTGCGGGCGACGGCGGCCGGCGAGAGGGCCACCGGCACGCGGGAGCCGTTGTCGGGGATCGTGAGCGTGCGGCCCACCGCGACCACGCCGTCCTCCACCGGCCCGTCCGCCGGCGCCACGACGTCCACCTCCGCCCCGCGCCGGCGCAGCTCGCGCGCCAGCCCGCGGACGTGGCTCTGCACCCCGCCCGCAGCCGTCCAGGAGTAGGGACAGACGATGGCGATGCGCACGTTTCGACGGTACCCCGCCCCGCGCCGCGGATGCATGACCGGGACCTCGCCGTTTCAGGCGGTGACGCGCGGGGTACGCGCAGGCGATGCTCGCGGCCCTCCTGTCCGGCGCCCCCGCCTCGGCCCGGGCCCTGGCCGGCCGGCTGCGCGGGCGGCGGCCGGCGCCGCCGCGGGCGCCCGCGGAGGCCACCATCACGCTCTACCGCGACGGCCCCCTGCTGGTGCGCGGGCCCTTCACCCTGCGCCGGGCGGACGGGGCCGAGCTGCCCGTGCGCCGCCGCGTGGTGGCGCTCTGTCGCTGCGGGCGCTCCCGGATGCCGCCCTTCTGCGACGGCAGCCACCACGCGGCGGGCTTCCGGGACCCCCCGGAGCCCTGATCACGACGCGAGGGCGGGGGAGAGCGGCCTGCGGAGCGACGTCCTCCCCGCCGCCCAGCGGTCCAGGAGGTGGCGCGACCAGCGGGCGTCGAGCACGGCGAGCGCGCGGGCGCCCCAGAGGATGCCGCCCGCCACGGCGGGCTCGGCGCGGGCGAGGCCGCCCGCGAGGTCCACCGCCGCCAGGTTCTCGTGCACGGCGTCCGCCTCCACGTGCTCGTCGAAGAACTCGGTGGCGCCCGGGCCGAACCCGAGGCGGCGCAGCGCGGCGGCGTAGCGGCGGTTGGGCTCGCAGGAGGTCATCTCGAAGAGGGCGAGGTGGCCCACGATCCCGCCCCGGTGACGCCGGTGCAGCCCGAGCATCGACATGATGTTCACGGTCGCAAGCGTCACCCCCGGGATGAGGTCGAGGTACGCCCCGTACCCGCCGTCGAGGCCCATGGCCGCCATCGCGCGCCGGAACAGCTCCGCATGGATCCGCTCGGGGCGTCCCGCGCCGTACTCGTCGGACTGGATCTCCACCAGCGCCGCCTTGGGGGGCCCGGACAGGCGCGGGATCGCGAAGGAGTGCGGATCCGCCTCCTTGAGCTGGTAGGCCGAGCGGTGCACCACGAACTCCACGAGCTGCGTGCGGGTGCCGTGCCCCTCCAGGTGGGCCGACAGCGACGGGCCGGCGTCCGCGCCGGCCAGGTCGCGAAGCGCCGCCGAGACCGCCTCGGGACCGCCGGGCGAGTCGGGCGGCGGCCCCGCGGCCTCCAGCAGCGCCGACTCGAACCGGCGCTCCATCGCCCGCCGCGCGGCCAGGAGCCCGGGGTCCCACTCCCACTCCTCGTCGACGCCGGGAAGCCCTCGGTAATGCAGCTCGTACGCCAGGTAGAGCGCGAGCTGGAGGTCGTCGTCGCCCAGCGGGTCGGCCGGAGGCGGCGGCTCCGGCCCCTCGAGCGCGCCGGGCTCGCCGGAGCCGAGGGCCTCCAGCATCCTGGCGCTGCGGGGACCGCGGGCTGAGGGGAGGAGCGGCATGGCGCCTCCCGCTACCCGTCGCGGCCGGGCAGGAAACGATCGGCAAGCCACCCGACCAGGCCGCGCGACCCCCGGTCCGCCGCGACGGCGCGCCAGCGGCCGGGGAGGTCCCGCTCGACCAGCCCCCGCGCCGCCTCGAGCTCCTCCGCGCAGCCCAGCTCGCGCGCGGCCGGGGCGATCGCGTCGATCAGGCGGTGGAGCCGCTCGCGCGCGGGCTCGCGGCGCCCGGTCTCCAGGTCGGCGAGGTGCGCGCCGACGCCGTCCCGGCACGCCCACCAGCGGTTCTCCGCGATGCGCCAGGTCTCCGCCACCGGGAGGGCCTCGCCGGCCTCGTGCCGGGCCGCCAGCGTCGCCGTCAGGGCGTGGACCACCGCCGCGACGGCGGCCGCGTCCGCCACGCTCGCCTGGGCGTCCGGCACCCGCACCTCGACGGTCCCGGTGCGGGCGTTCAGGCGCAGCTCCCACCACCAGCTGGCCGGGTCGGCCACCGCGCCGGCGGCGGCGCCCCAGCGCAGGGCCGCCTCGAGCGCCTCCCAGCTCCGCGCCGGCGGCGGGACCCCCTGGCGCGGCAGCAGCCCGGCGATCGTGGGCCGCACCGAGGCGAGCCCGGTGTCGCGGCCGGCGTGGAACGGCGCGTTCGCCGCCAGCGCGGCCAGCTCGGGCAGGTGCGAGCGCAGCGCGTCGTGAACGGCCAGCGCCCGATCGGCGGGCCGCACCGCCACGTGCACGTGCAGCCCGAACACCAGCTGGCGCCGGGCGATCGCGCCGAACTCGCGCAGCGTGCCGAGGTAGCGCGGCCCGGGGGTCACCTCGCCCTCGGCGGCGGCGAAGGGGTGGGCGCCGGCCCCGGCCAGCCGCACCTCGCCCGCACCCAGCCGCACCAGGTCGGCCCGTCCGCGGGCGAGGTCGGCGGCGGCCTCGGCGACCGTGCGCCGGGGGCGGCTGCGCAGCTCCACCTGCGCGGCGGGCAGCTCGGTCGCGATTCCCGGATCGCCGCCGGCCCGCGCCACCAGCCCGGGCGCGCGCGGCGTCAGGTCGAGCGTCACGGGGTCGAGCACCATCAGCTCCTCCTCGATCCCGACGGTCGGGGGGGAGGGGTGGACGAAGGCGCCCCGGGGGTCGATGGCCACGGAGGCAATGTTTCCCCGCCGGGGGCGCGGGCATGAACCGGGCGTGCCGATCGTCCGCCTGCCCGGCGTGTTCCGGCCCCGCAGCGACACCTGGCTGCTGGCCGACGCGCTGCGCGAGGAGGCCCCGCCGCCTGAGGCCGCGCTGCTCGACCTCTGCGCCGGCAGCGGGGCGCTGGCCGCAGAGGCGGTGCGCCTGGGCGTCCGCGACGTCACGGCGGTCGACCGCTCGCGGCGGGCGGTGGCCTGCTGCCGGCTGAACGGGACGCTCGCGGGAGGCCGGGTGCGGGCCCGCCGGGGCGACCTCTTCGCGGCCGCGGGCGAGCGCCGCTTCGACGTCATCGTCTCCAACCCGCCGTACGTGCCGGCCGAGTCCGACCCGCTGCCGCGTCGGGGGCGGCGGCGCGCGACCGACGCCGGCCGCGACGGCCGGGCGCTGATCGACCGCATCTGCGCCCAGGTGCCCGGGAGGCTGCGGCCGGGCGGCGTGCTGCTGCTGGTGCAGTCCTCGGTGGCGGGCGTCCCGCACACGCTGCGGGCGCTGCGCGCCGGGGGCCTGCGGGCGGAGGTGGTGCGGCGCAGGCCCGGCCCCCTCGGCCCGCTCGTCGCCTCACGCGCCGCGATGCTGGAGCGCCGCGGGCTGCTGGCGCCCGGCGACCGGACGGAGGAGCTGGCGGTGATCCGGGCCGCGGCCCCTGGAGGGCGGCGTCACGGCTGATAGCGTCGCGGCGTGACGACCCCGCGACGAAAGGCGCGCCCGTGAGCATCCTCGACCGGCTCGAGACCTCCCTCCTCGAGGAGAAGCGCTCGATCGAGATGGACGAGGCCCGGGATCTCGTCGACCTGCCGGCCACCGATCTCCCGCGCCTGCTCGCGCTGGCCCACGAGGTGCGGCGGCGGTGGTGGGGCGAGGGGGTCGAGCTGGAGTCGCTCATCAGCGCCCAGACCGGGGGCTGCCCCGAGGACTGCGCCTTCTGCTCCCAGTCGATGCACTACGACGCGCCCGCCCAGCGCCACGCCTTCCTGCCGCTCGACCAGGTGATGGCCGCCGCCCGCGCCACCGAGGCCTCCGGGGCCAGCGCCTTCTGCATCGTGGTCGCCGTGCGCGGGCCGGACCGGCGCCTGATGGACCAGGTGCTGCGGGCGATCGAGGCGATCCACCGCGAGACCTCGCTCGACGTCGATTGCTCGCTCGGCATCCTCAGCCGCCCCCAGGCCGAGGCCCTGCGCGACGCCGGGGTCCACCACTACAACCACAACCTGGAGACCGCCCGCAGCTACTTCCCGCAGATCGTCACCACCCACACCTGGGAGGAGCGGGCCGAGACCTGCCGCCTGGTGACCGACGTGGGCATGAAGCTCTGCAGCGGCGGCATCCTGGGGATGGGCGAGACCTGGGAGCAGCGGCTGGAGCTGGCCTACGAGCTGCGCGAGCTGGGCCCGGACGAGATCCCGCTCAACTTCCTCAACCCCCGCCCCGGCACCCCGCTGGCCGGGCGGCGGCCGCTGGAGGCGAGCGACGCGCTGCGCGCGGTGGCGATCTACCGGCTGGTCTTCCCCGACCGCATCATCCGCTACGCGGGCGGCCGCGAGCTGGTGCTGCGAGACCTGCAGGCGCTGGGGCTGGTGGGCGGGGTCAACGGCATGATCGTCGGCAACTACCTCACCACCGCCGGCCGGCCCGCCGCCGAGGACGTGCGCCTGGTCCAGGACCTCGGGATGCCGGTGGTGCCCTCCGGCGGGCGGGCGGGCGCCACGGAGTGACGGCGTGACCGCCGCCGAGCTGATCGCGCTCGACCGGGCCCACGTCTGGCACCCCTACGCGCCGATGCCGGCGCCCGCGCCGCCGCTGCTGGTGGAGTCGGCGGCAGGGGTGCGGCTGCGGCTGGCCGAGCCGGTGGCCGGCCGGCGCGAGCTGGTGGACGGCATGGCCTCCTGGTGGTCGGCGATCCACGGCTACGCGCACCCGGCCCTCGACGCCGCCGTGCGCGACCAGCTCGGGCGCATGAGCCACGTCATGTTCGGCGGCCTCACCCACGAGCCGGCGGTGCGGCTGGCGGCGCGCCTGGTCGAGATCACCCCCGAGCCCCTGCGCTGCGTCTTCCTGGCCGACTCCGGCTCGGTGTCGGTGGAGGTGGCGATCAAGATGTGCCTGCAGCACTGGCGCTCGCTGGGCCGGCCGGAGAAGCGCCGCCTGGCCACCTGGCGCGGCGGCTACTACGGCGACACGTTCCACCCGATGTCGGTGTGCGATCCCGAGGGCGGGATGCACGCGCTGTGGGAGGGGGTGCTGCCGCGCCAGGTCTTCGCCGGGCAGCCGCCGCCCGGGGTGGGGGACGGGCTCGACCCCGGCTACCTCGACCACCTCGAGGAGGTCGTCGCCCGCCACGCCGATGAGCTGGCGGCGGTGATCGTGGAGCCGGTGGTGCAGGGGGCGGGCGGCATGACCTTCCACGACCCCGGCTACGTGGCGGCGCTGCGCGAGATCACCCGCCGCCACGGCGTGCTGCTGGTGCTCGACGAGATCGCCACCGGCTTCGGGCGCACCGGCGCGCTCTTCGCCGCCGAGCTGGCGGGCGTCGCCCCCGACGTGATGTGCGTCGGCAAGGCGATGACCGGCGGCTACATGACGATGGCCGCCGCCCTCTGCACCGAGGAGGTGGCCGCGGCGATCTCCGGCGGCGACGTGCCCGTTCTGGCGCACGGGCCGACGTTCATGGGCAACCCGCTGGCGGCGGCGGTGAGCCTCGCCTCGATCGACCTGCTGCTGGGCCGCGACTGGCGGGCCGACGTGGCCCGCGTTGAGCGGGGCCTGCGCGAGGGCCTCGCCCCGGCCCGGGGGCTCGACGGGGTGGCCGACGCCCGGGTGCTGGGCGGCGTCGCGGTGATCCAGCTCGACCATCCGGTCGACGTGGGCGCCGCGACGCTGGCCGCCGCCGGGGAGGGGGTGTGGCTGCGCCCCTTCCGCGACCTCGTCTACGCCATGCCGCCCTACGTCTGCGACGAGGAGGACGTGGCCCGGATCGCGCGGGCGATGGTGGCCGCGGCGGGGGCCGGCTGATGGCGCGGACGGGCCTCGGCTGGCTCCCGGCGGCGCTGGCCGACCTGCGCGATCGCGACCTGCTGCGCGTCCTCACCTACTGCGACGGCGCCCCCGGCCCCGAGGTGGCGATCGACGGGGTGCCGCACCTGCTGCTGGCCTCGAACAGCTACCTGGGCCTGGCGGCCGACCCGGCGGTGGTGGCGGGCGCGCGGGCCGCGCTGGAGGCGTACGGCGCCGGCGCCGGCGCCTCGCGCCTGGTGACCGGCTCGCTCGAGCTGCACCGGACGCTGGAGGAGCGCCTGGCGGCGCTCAAGCGCTGCGAGGACGCCCTGGTGTTCCCCACCGGCTTCCAGGCCAACGTGGGGACGATCCCCGCCCTGGTGGGCCGCGGCGACGCCGTGTTCTCCGACGAGCTCAACCACGCGAGCATCATCGACGGCTGCCGCCTGTCGGGGGCGCGGGTGGTGCGCTATCCCCACGCCGACGCCGGGGCCCTGGAGGACCTGGTGCGCCGCGAGGGCGGCCGCGGGCGGCGCCTGGTGGTCACGGACACGGTCTTCAGCATGGACGGCGACCTGGCGCCGCTGCCCGACCTGGTCGAGGTGGCCGAGCGCCGGGGCTGCACCCTGATGGTCGACGAGGCCCACGCCACGGGGGTGCTGGGCCCCACGGGCGCGGGGGCGCTGGAGCACTTCGGGCTGGAGGGCCGGGTGCCGGTGGTGATGGGCACGCTGTCCAAGGCGCTGGGCGCGCAGGGCGGCTACGTCGCGGGCGACCGCGACCTGTGCGACTACCTGCGCACGCGCGACCGCGGCTTCGTCTTCACCACCGCCCTCGCCCCCGCCGCCGCGGGGGCCGCCCTGGCCGCCCTCGACGTCGTGCGCGACCAGCCGTGGCGCCGCGAGCGCCTGCGCGAGCTGGTGCGGCGGCTGGTGGAGGGCGCCCGCGCCCAGGGCTGGACCGTGCTCCCCACCGACTCGGCCGTGGTCGGGGTGCTGGTGGGCGAGGCCGCCGACGCCCTGGCGGTGGGGGCGTCGCTGCGCGCCGACCGGGTCTGGGCCCCCGCCATCCGCCCGCCATCGGTGCCCCCGGGCACCGCCCGCATGCGCCTGACCGTGATGGCCACCCACGAGGACCGCCACCTCGACTGGGCGCTGGCGGCCCTGGCACGCGCGCGCGAGGCCCTGCTGGCGGGGGCGCGGTGCTGAGCGAGCCGGGCATCTTCGTGGCGGGCACCGACACCGGGGTCGGAAAGACCGTGGTGGCCGCGGCCATCGCCCTGGCGGCCCGGTCCCGGGGCCGTCGGGTCGCGCCGCTGAAGCCGGCCCAGACCGGGGCGGGGGAGGGGGCGGGCGACGCCGAGTTCGTCGCCGGCCTGGTCGGCTGCGACGAGCCCCCGGAGGCGATCTGCCCGGTGCGGCTGCGCGCGCCCCTGGCCCCGGCGGTGGCCGCCTCCCTGGAGGGCGTCCGCCTCGACCCCGGCGCGGCCCTCGCGGCCTACGAGGCCCTCCGGGCCCGCCACGACCTCGTGGTGGTGGAGGCCGCGGGCGGCGTCCTCGTCCCCTTCTCCGAGGGGGTCGACATGGCCGGTCTCGCCGCGACGCTCGGGCTGCCCGTGGTGGTGGCGGCCCGCCCGGGCCTGGGCACGCTCAACCACACGCTGCTGACCCTGGAGGCCCTGCACCGCCGGGGGCTCACCGTGCTGGGCGTGGTGATCTCGGGCTACCCGGCCGAGCCCGGCCTCGACGCCCTCACCAACCCCGGGGTGCTGGCGCGCCTCACGCCCGTGCCGCTGCTGGGCGTCATCCCGCACGACCCCGGCATCGACACCGCCGCCGGCAGGCCCGGCCGCCTGGCCGAGATCGGCCCCGCCGGCCTCGACCCGCTGCTGGGCGGCACGTTCTCGCCCGCCCGCTTCCGCCGCGAGCGCGAGGCGCGCCTCGCCCGCCTCGCACCGGCCACCGCCACCTGACCCGACCCGAGGAGGACCGGATGGACCCCACCGACGCCGCACACGTCCTGCAGACCCCCGAGGAGTACGCGGAGTTCCTCTCCGACATGCCCTCTGAGAAGCGCATCGAGATGCTGAACGCCTTCCGCTGCGCCGAGCTCCAGGGCGCCGAGGAGCTGCGCGTGCTGGCCGAGACCACCGACGACCCGGACCTGGCCGCCAAGTTCAGCCGCCACGCGGCCGACGAGGAGAAGCACGGCGCCTACTTCGCCGAGATCATGCGCCGCCTGGGCGTCGAGCCGTTCGAGCCCTCCGACGAGCCCGACCACATCACGATCGGCGGCAAGCTCATCGTCGACACGCTCAACGACATCGAGGAGATCCTCCCCAGGCGCGGCGAGACCGTCGGCCTCGACCGGATCATCCCCATCCTCACCCTGTTCCAGGCCGTGGAGAGCCGGGCGCTGGTGTCGTTCGAGGCGCACCGGCGCACGTTCGAGCGGGCCGACCCGGTCATCGCCGAGCGGATCGGCGAGATCATCGCCGACGAGAGCCACCACGCCCGCTACGTCCGGAAGCTCCTCGACCGGTGGGCCGAGGAGGGCTGGGGCGAGCACGTGCGCGCGGCCCAGGAGGCGACCGAGGCGCGCGAGGCGAAGGCGCGCGAGTGGGCGGCCGAGCGCCTGGAGGCCGAGCGGCTGCGCGAGCGCGGGGAGCTGCCCGCGTCGTGAGCCCGGACGAGCGGCGGGAGGCGGTGCTGGCGGCCCTGGCGGCCGCCGGCGCCGCCGGGGTTTCGGGCGAGGCGCTGGCCGGGCGACTCGGCTGCTCCCGCGCCGCCGTCCACCGCCACGTCGAGGCGCTGCGGCGCTCGGGGATCGCGGTCGAGGGCGGCCACGACGGCTACCGCCTCCCGGCGGACGCCGACCCGGTGGTGCCGTCGCTGGTCGTCCCGCGCCTGCGCCCCCCGCTGGCCGGGCCGGTGGTGTGGCTCGCCGAGACCGGCTCGACCAACGACGAGGCGGTCGCGCGCGCCCGCGAGGGCGCCCCGGAGGGGCTGGTGGTGGGCGCCGACCGCCAGCGCGCGGGCCGCGGCCGCCGCGGCCGTCCCTGGCTCGCCGCGGCCGGCCACGCCCTGCTCGTCTCCGTGCTGCTGCGGCCCAGGGTGCCGCCGGTGGAGGCGGGGCTCCTGCCGATCGTCGCCGCCGTCGGCGTGGCGGAGGCGCTCGGCCCGGAGGCCCGGATCGTCTGGCCGAACGACATCCTGCTCGGCGGCCGCAAGGTCGCCGGGGTGCTCTGCGAGATGTCGGCCGACCAGGAGCGCGTCGGCTGGGCCGTCGCCGGCATCGGCGTCAACGTCCGCTCGGCCCCCGCGCTCGACGACGCCCGCTGGGAGCCGGGGGCGCTCTCCGACGCGGGCCCGCCGCCCGCCCGGGCCGACCTGCTGGTCGGCCTGGTGGCCGCCCTGGGCCGCCGCTACGCGGCCTGGGCGGCGGGCGACGCCGACGGCGTGCTGGCCGCCTACGCCGCCCGCGACGACCTGGCCGGCCGCGCCGTCGCCGTCGAGCTGGGCCCGGGCGAGGAGCTGTCGGGCCGCTGCGCCGGCCTCGACCCCCTGGGGCGGCTGCGCCTCGTCACCCCCGAGGGCGAGCGGCCCCTCGGCGCGGGGGAGGTGGTTCGCGTGGGCGTCTGACGCCGGCGACTGGGCGTCAGGCCGCCCGCACGAGGTCACCGCCGCGGGTGCGCCAGTGGACCAGCGGCCGTCCGTCGTCGGCGTCGCCCATGAGGCGGGTGAGGCCGGCCGCCCGCTCGGCCCGCGACCATCGGACGCACTCGGGGATCCCACCCGGCTGGGCCGCGTACGCGGTACGGAGCGCGGCCGCGCTCGCCGCCGGCAGCCGGGGGTAGCGCGCAGGCAAGCGCATGTCGCCTCCTCGGGTCGGGTCCGGGCGCGGTGTGCGCCCTCGTCCTCGGGAGGTCGGGCACGTACATACGCGCGCCGGGCCCCACCCCGCGTAGGATCCGGCGGGTGGACCCCGCCGCCGCGAGTGACCTCTACCGCACCGACGACCTCCTCACCGACGAGGAGCAGGCCGTGCGCGACCGGGTGCGGCGCTTCTGCGACGAGGAGGTCCGCCCGGTCATCAACGGATACTGGGAGCGGGCCGAGTTCCCGTTCCCGCTGCTGCCGAAGCTGGCCGCGCTGGGCGTGTGCGGCGGCACCACCGAGGGCCACGGCTGCCCGGGCTTCAGCCCGCTGGCCGCGGGCCTGGTGGCGATGGAGCTGGCCCGCGGGGACGGGAGCGTCAGCACCTTCCACGGCGTCCACTCCGGCCTGGCGATGGCCGCGATCGCGATGCTGGGCTCCGAGGAGCAGCGGGAGCGGTGGCTGCCGCGGATGGCGCGGCTTGAGCTGATCGGGGCCTTCGCGCTCACCGAGCCCGAGCACGGCTCCGACGCGGTCACCCTGGAGACCCGGGTGCGGCGGCTGGGCGACGGCTTCGTCCTCGACGGCGAGAAGCGCTGGATCGGCAACGCGATGTTCGCCGACCTCATCGTCGTCTGGGCCCGTGACGCCCAGGGGGACGTGGGCGCCTACGTCGTGGAGAAGGGCACCCCCGGCTTCGAGACCCGGGTCATCACCGGGAAGATCGCCAAGCGGGCCTCGTGGCAGGCCGACGTCACCCTGACCGACGTCCGCGTGCCGGCCGAGAACCGGCTGCCGGGCGCCGAGGGCTTCGACGCCGCCGCGCGGGTGCTGATGGCCGCCCGGCCGGGCATCGCCTGGGGCGCGCTCGGCCACGCGGTGGCGGCCTACGAGGCGGCGGTGGCCTACGCGGCGGAGCGCGAGTCGTTCGGGGGCCCCATCGCGGGCTACCAGCTCACGCAGTACCGGCTGGCGAAGATGCTGGCCGACATCACCTGCATGCGCCTGCTCTGCATGCGGCTGGCGCAGCTCGTCGAGGAGGGGCGCCTCACCCCGGCCGTCGCGTCGCTGGCGAAGATGCACAACGCCGCCCGCGCGCGCCAGGTGGTGGCCGAGGCCCGCGACCTCCTGGGCGGCAACGGGATCCTGCTGGAGAACGAGGTGGGCCGGCACCTGGGCGACGTCGAGGTGGTCTCGACCGTCGAGGGCACCGACGTCGTCCACGCGCTCATCGTCGGCCGGGAGATCACCGGGCTCTCGGCGTTCAGCTGAGCCTGGATCCGCCGGAGATCGTGGATGCGGGGCGCGAAAGCGCCGCGTGGGGCGGGATTCGGGGCCGCCCCCGCAGGGTGATCCCTCGGGGTGACCCGAATCCCGCATCCACGCGAGCGATCTCGCGCATCCGCGCCGCGAGATCGGTGGATCCAGGCTGAGGCCGCCCGATCGGCATGAGCGACAGCTCGCGGAGGAAGCCGGTGGGGCTCCCGCCTTCGGAGGGCGATCCGGCCGAGCGGATGGCCGCGAGCGGGCGGCTCGTTCGCGGCACGGGGCACCTGCTGGAGCTGGGCCGCCGCTGCCGCCGGCGGCGGGCGCCCCGCTCCCGAGCGCGGTGCTCGACGCGGACCGGGCGGGTGGCGGGCCGGTTTCGAGTTTGGGAACCGTCCCCGGTGAGTCCCCGGGGGCGCGCGGGTAGGGCCCTCATGTCCCCGATCCACGGCGACAGGAGGACAGGATGGCCCGAGTCGCGATGATCTACTACGGCGCCACCGGCAACGTGCGCCGGCTGGCCCACGCGGTCGAGGAGGGCGCGCAGGCCGCAGGCGCGGAGACGCGGGACGAGCCGGAGGCGAGCCTCGACGACCTGGAGTGGGCCGACGCGTACGTCTTCGGCACGCCGACCCGGTTCGGCAACGTCTTGTCGCAGCTGAAGCAGTTCCTCGACACGGCGGGCGGCCTGTGGGCCGAGGGCAAGCTGGCCGACAAGGCCGTCTCGGGCTTCACCATCGCCCAGAACCCGCACGGCGGCCAGGAGTCGACGCTGCTCGCCCTGTTCAACACCATGTACTACTGGGGCGCGATCGTGGTGACGCCGGGGTACACCGACGACCGGGTCTTCCCCGCCGGCGGCAACCCCTACGGCGCCAGCAGCAGCCTGGAGCCCGCCGAGGCCGACCTCGGCGCCGCCCGCCATCTGGGGGAGCGGGTCGCCTCGCTGGCGGGGCGCCTCGCGATGGCGGGGACGGCCGCCGGGTAACGTCCCCGGCGTGCGGGTCGCGGTCTACCACGGGGCGGGGCGCGTCGAGCTGGAGGAGCGCCCCGACCCCGTGGCGGGGCCGGGCGAGCTGGTGGTGCGCGTGCGCGCCTGCGGGCTGTGCGGCAGCGACCTGATGCGGTGGTACCAGGACCCGCGCGCGCCCGCGGTGCTGGGCCACGAGCCCGCGGGCGAGGTCGTGGACGCGGGGCCCGGCGCGCCCCTCGCGCCCGGGACGCGGGTCTTCGTGCACCACCACGTGCCCTGCATGACCTGCCGCCTCTGCCGGGCGGGCCGCCACACCCTGTGCCCCCGCTTCCGCGAGACCCGCATCGACCCCGGCGGACTCGCCGAGCTGGTGCGGGTGCCGGCCGCGAACGCGGCGGCCGACACGCTGCCGCTGCCCGACGGCCTGCCCGACTGGGCCGCCACGCTGATCGAGCCGCTCGCCTGCGTGATCCGCGGGCAGCGGCGCGCGGGCGTCGGGCCCGGCTCGCGGGTGGCGGTGGTGGGCGCCGGGTCGATGGGGCTGCTGGAGATCGCCGCCGCCCGGGCGGCGGGCGCCGCCGCCGTCGTGGCGCTGGAGCCCCGGGCCGACCGGCGGGTCGCCGCCGAGCGCGCAGGCGCCGTCGCCCTGACGGGCGGCGGCCCGGAGGCGGTGCGCGACGCCCTCGCCGGGGAGCTCGCCGACCAGGTGTTCGTCTGCACCTCTTCGGCGGCCGCGATCGCGGAGTCCATCCACCTCGCCGGGCCGGCCGGCGCCGTCCAGCTGTTCGCCCCGCCGGAGCCGGGCACCCCGGTCCCGCTCGACCTGGGCGCGATCTGGTTCCGCGAGGTGTCGGTCGAGTCGACCTACTCGGCGGGGCCCTTCGACACCCGCGACGCGCTCGGGCTGCTGGCGCGCGGCGACGTCGACGCGGCCGCGATCGTCAGCCACCGGTTCCCCCTGGAGGAGGCCGCCGAGGCCTTCCGCCTCGCCGCCGCCGGCCAGGCGCTGAAGGTGGTCGTCGAACCGTGAACGACTAGGCTCCGGCCCGCCACCAACGATCGAGGAGGAGACGACATGCCACAGGCCGAGCGCCGCGCCGAGGTGACCTGGGAGGGCGGGCTGCAGGACGGCTCGGGGACGCTCCAGCTGATCTCGAGCGAGGCGGCGGGGCCGCTGCCCGTCACGTGGGCGTCGCGGGTCGAGAGCGCCGACGGCCGCACCAGCCCCGAGGAGCTGCTGGCGGCCGCCCACGCCTCCTGCTACGCGATGGCGCTCTCCGCCACGCTGGGCCGTGAGGGGCATCCGCCCGAGCGCCTCCACATCCGCGCGACCGTGTCGCTCGGGCCCAAGGAGGGCGGCGGGATCCGGGTCACCACCTCGGCGCTCGAGGTGCGCGGGACGGTTCCGGGCCTCGACCAGGCGGGCTTCCAGTCGATCGCCGAGAAGGGCGAGCAGGGCTGCCCGATCTCGAACACGCTGCGCGGCAACGTCGACATCACGGTGACGGCGACCCTGGAGTAGCCGGGGGCCGGGCGCGGGCGACGAGCGCGGTGCAGAGGAAGCCGAGCGGCTCGTCGCCCAGCGCCCGCAGCCGGTGGGTCTCGCCCGAGGCGACGAACACCGCGTCGCCGGGGCCGACCTCGTGCGCCTCCCCGCCCAGCAGCGCCTCGGCGCGGCCGTGGAGGATCAGGATGGCGTGCTCGTGGGCGTGCGACTCGAGCGCCGAGGCGCCGCCCGCGGGGATCCGGAAGTAGCGCAGCTCCACGTCGCGGGCGCCCTCGG
>ERZ1066138.142-NODE-142-length-24096-cov-10.518073_pt1 | contig 24096 bp, 20 predicted proteins | sample MGYA00382785_ERZ1066138 | MGnify/ENA primary metagenome ERZ1066138 (study PRJEB33369, sample SAMEA5778368) | biofilm metagenome | biome: Industrial cooling water; feature: Water cooling tower basin; material: Biofilm | place: United Arab Emirates | collected... | reverse complement strand
GATCCAAGGCAGGGCGTTCATGGGGCAGAGGCTGACACCGATGGATACAGACCTATTATCAACGCGGCTCCGTCGCGGCGAAGTCGCTGCACACTGAAGCCGACCGATGCATTGCCCGACCTTCCTTGCCCCGAGCGCCCGGGCCCTGTGGGCCGGCCTGCTCGCCGCGGTGCTGGCCGGGCCGGCCACGGCGGCGCGCCCTGCGGCCGACTGGGCCGCCTGCCTGCAGGCACTGCGCCAGGAGCTGCCGCCGGAGCTGCGCGCCGAGACCTTCGAGCAGCACGCCCGCGACGTCGCCGACCTGCGCGAGCCGATCCGGCAGGCCACCGCGAGCCAGCCGGAGTTCAGGCTCGCGGTATGGGACTACCTTGCCCGCCTCGTCGACGACCAGCGCGAAGCCGACGGCCGCGAGGTGCTGGCGCGCGAGGCCGAGGCGCTGGCGTCGATCGCCGCGCGGCACGGCGTCGACGCGGCCACCGTCGTCGCGGTGTTCGGCGTCGAGACCGACTACGGCCGCGTCGCCGGCCGCCACCCGGTGCTGGCGGCGACGCTGAGCCGCGCCTGCCTCGACCTCGACAGCCGCGAGCGCCGCCGCCACTTCTACGCCGCGCTGTGGCTGCTGCAGGAGGGCCTGGTGCCGGCCGGGGACTTCCGCGGTTCCTGGGCCGGCGCCTTCGGGCTGACGCAGTTCATGCCCGGCACCTTCGTCGAGCACATGGACGACGGCGACGGCTCGGGCCGCGTCGACATCCTGCACAGCGTGCCCGACGCGCTCGGCACCACCGCGAACTACCTGCGTCGCCTCGGCTGGGACAGCACGCTGCCGTGGGGCCTGGAGGTGCGGCCCGACGCCGCGCTGGCGGCGCGCTGGAACGCGCTCGAACGCGACCACGCCTGCCTCGGCGCCGGTGCCCCGGCCGGCCTGTGCCGCCGCTGGGCCGACTGGGCGGCCTCCGGCCTGCGCCGCGCCGATGGCGCCGAACTGCCGACGCTGCCGCCCGACACCTTGGCGGCGCTGCTGATGCCGGCCGGCTACGACGGCCCGGCCTGGCTGGTGACGCGCAACTACCAGGCGGCCTGGCAGTACAACCGCGCCGACGCCTACGCGCTGGCGATCGGCCTGCTGGCCGACCGGCTGCGCGGCGACCCGCCGCCGCAGCGGCCCTGGCCGACCGACGACCCGGCGCTGTCGCGCAGCGCCTTCGTCGAGCTGCAGACGCTGCTGCAGCGCCGCGGCCACTGCGAGGTCGAGCCCGACGGCCGCGACGGCCCGCGGACCCGCGCGGCCGTGGCCGAGCAGCAGCGCGCGCTCGACCTGCCGGTCACCGGCCGCGCCGGCGCGACGCTGCTGCAGGCGCTGCGCGACGCGCTGGCGGCGGTCGAGGTCGGCGAAGGGGGCGATGGCGCACCGACCTGTCTGCCGGCCCGCACGCCCTGAGGCTGCGCGCCGACGGCGCTCAGGGCTGGGGCCGCAGCAGCCCGGCATACAACCCCGGCGCGGAGCCGGCGATCTCGGTCGCGCCGGCGACGCGGGCGAAGAAGCCGGGCGCACCCACCGCGCCGGCGACCGCATAGCCGTAGCCGGCCGCGCGCATGTCCTGCAGCGCCGCGCGCAGCAGCGCCGCGCCGATGCCGCCGCGCTGTGCCGACGGCCGCACGCCGATCGGGCCGACGAAGCCGCGCGCGGTGGCATCGAAGGCGCAAAAACCCGCCAGACCCTCGGTGTCGGTCGCGACGACGAGCGTCGCCGGGCGGTTGCCCAGCGCGACGCGCGCCTCGCTGGCCCAGCCGGCGCCGAAGGTGGCACGCACCCAGTCGACGACCACGTCCGCCTCGGGGCCGATCGGCTTGCGCAGCACCAGCCCCGGCGCGGCCGTGTCGGCCGGCGGCAGCGCGTAGAGTCGGATCAGCATGTCGGCCATGGTCGTCGAGACTCCGTCCTCGTCTTAATTCGCCAGTATCGCCTTCAGGTAGCTGGAGCCGACGTTCATGCAGTCGAAGACGTGCAGGCGGAGCTCGTTGGCGAGGTCGGTGCAGACCTCGATGCCGCGCACGCTGTTGCCGCGCCGGTCGAGCCGCGGTGAGTAGCAGGCGATGCCCATCTGGCGGTTCACCACCGCCATCACGCCGCCGGCCACGCCGCTCTTGGCCGGCACGCCGACCCGGTAGGCCCAGGCGCCGGAGTAGTCGTACATGCCGCAGGTGAGCATGATCGACAGCATGTCCTTGACGCTGTCGAGCGCGAAGACTTCGCGCCCGGTCTGCGGATGGCGGCCGAGGTTGCACAGCGTGGCGGCCATCAGCGCGAGGTCGCGGGCGGTCACCAGGATCGAGCACTGCTTGAAGTAGAGCTCGAGCGCGGGCTCGACCGCCTCGTGGACCATGCCGAAATTCAGCAGCAGGTGCACGATGGCGCGGTTGCGGTGGCCGGTGCGCGACTCGGAGGCGTAGACCGCCTCGTCGACGCTCAGCGTGCGTCCCGCGGCGGCGCCGAGGCGGTCGAGCACCACGTCCAGCGCCTCGGCGCCGTAGCGCCGGTGCAGCAGCGCCGCCACCGTGATCGCGCCGGCGTTGATCATCGGGTTGTAGGGCCGGTGGCTGCCGGGCTCGAGCTCGATCGAGTTGAAGGCGTCGCCGCTCGGCTCGACGCCGACATGCTGCGCCACCTTCTCGCGCCCCCAGGCTTCCAGCGCGATGCCGTAGGTGAAGGGCTTGGAGATCGACTGGATCGTGAACGGCCGCTCGGCGTCGCCGGCCTGGAAGACCCGGCCGTCGGCGGTGGCCACGCAGATGCCGAAGGCCTCGGGGTCGGCCTTGCCGAGCTCCGGGATGTAGGTCGCGACCTCGCCGTCGCCGCGGCCGGCGTGGCGCGCGTGCAGGTCCTCGACGATCTCCTGAAGCGGGTGGGTTGAGCTCATCGCCTCGTCCTCGGGGGCTGGTGTCCCCGGGACGAGCAAGGAGCATGCCTCAGGACAGCATCTCGCCGAGCTCGGCGAAGCTGTGCGCGATCTCGGTGACCTCGACGACGCGGCCGAGCTGGCGCTCGATCTGCGCCCGCGAGACCACGCCGCGCACCCGCTGCGGCGGCTGCGCGGCGCTGCCGTCGACCACCAGCAGGTGGTTGCGGCCGTGGCGCTGCAGCGTCGCGATCACCTGCCCCACGGTGGCGCGGCGCAGGCGGTCGAAGTCGATCGCGTCGAGCCGCGCCAGCGGGGTCATCACGTCGGCGACGCACAGCTCGTCGTGGTGGATGCCGCGCTGCTGCACGCGGCACAGCGCACGGTCGCCGCGCAGGTCGTTGCTGGTGATCAGGCCCTCGACCGCCGGCATGTCGCTGACGACGAAGAGCATCCGCACGCCCTGGTAGATCATGGCCTGCTCGGCCTGGCGCAGCGAGGCGTCGGGCCGGGCCGTCGCGGCCTTGACCTGCGTCAGGTCGGTCATGACCTCGAGCGCCGGCGAGTCCAGGCCGACCGGCGCGGTCTGCCAGGGCCGCGCCTGGGCGAGCGAGATGCCGGGTTCGAGCCGGCGGGTCGGCAGGGCAGCAGGGCGGTCCATCGTCACCTCCTTGGGGCACGCCGCCCGACGGGCGTCCGTGATTTTTCTAACTTAGTGCGCGAAGCCGTGCACCGCCAGCCCGGCGCGCGGGCCGCCGGCCGGCCGGCCGGCTCAAGCCTCGTGCGGCGCGGCCGAAATCCCGTGGTGGCCGGACCTTGCCCCGGCCCCCGCCCGCATGAAAGAAAGCCTCACCATCGACCCCCGGGATCTGCGGATCGGCATGCACGTCCACCTGGAGCTGGGCTGGATGGCGCATCCCTTCCCGCTGAGCAGCTTCCGCATCGCCTCCGCGAGCCAGATCGAGACGCTGCGCGGGCTGGGTCTGAGGGAGGTGCGCATCCTGCTGCCGCGCTGCGACGCCGAGGTGGTGCAGGCGCTGGAGGCCCAGCGCGCCGCCGCGTCCGGCCCGCTGCCGACGGCGCCGGCGGCGCTGCCGCCCGCCGACGAACCCGCCGCCGAAACCCCCGAGGCGGCCGAGCGCCGCCGCCGCCGCGAGGCGCTGGAGGCCGAGCTCGCCTGCGCCGCGCTCGCCGAGCGCCAGTACGGCGAGACCGGCCGCGGCCTCAAACGCAGCTTCGAGCTCGCGCCCGCCCAGCCTCAGGCCGCGCGCGAGCACTGCGAGGGCCAGGTCCATGCGCTGCTCGACAAGCTGCTCGGCGCGCAGGAGATGGCGATCCGGCTGCTGTCCGAAGGCGCCGGCGACCGCGCCTCGATGCACGCCGTCAACGTCACCGTGATCGCGCTGCTGCTCGGGCAGCAGCTCGGCCTGGACAAGCCGGCGATGTTCGACCTCGGCGTCGGCGCGATGCTGCACGACATCGGCAAGCTCGAGCTGCCCGAGCGCGTGCGCTGGATCGACCCGCACGCGCAGGTGCCGCAGCACGAGCGCCAGTTCTACCAGGAGCATGTGGCGCACGGCATCGCCACCGGCCGCAGGATGATGCTGTCGCCCGGCGCGCTGTTGGTACTGGCGCAGCACCACGAGCATGTCGACGGCAGCGGCTTCCCGCAGAAGCTGCAGGGTCCGCAGCTGAGCCTGCCGGCCAAGATCGTCGCGCTGGTCAACCGCTACGACAACCTGTGCAACCCGGCCCAGGCCGCGCAGGCCCTGACGCCGCACGAGGCGCTGGCGGCGATGTACGGGCAGATGAAGGCCAAGTACGACGCCGCGGTGTTCGGCGCCTTCGTCAAGATGATGGGCGTGTACCCGCCGGGCTCGGTGGTGCAGCTCAGCGACGAGCGCTACGGCATGGTCGTGACCGTGAACGCCGCGCGGCCGCTCAAGCCCTGCGTGCTGGTGCACGACCCCAAGGTGCCGCGCGAGCAGGCGCTGCCGATCAACCTGGAGCACGAGCCGGCGCTCGGCATTCGCCGCAGCCTCAAGCCCCAGTTCCTGCCGCGCGCCACGCTCGACTACCTGTCGCCGCGCAGCCGCGTGTGCTACTTCTTCGAGCGCGCGCGCGACCCGTTGGCGCTGGAGGCGGCGGCATGACGTCGATGCAGCGCAGCCCGATCGGCGCGGGTCGAGCGCCGGGCCGCCCCAAGCCGGCCCGCATCCCCCCGGGGGATCGGCCGACGTACCCTTCGGCCGAGGGGTCGTCATGACGCCCCCGCCGGTCTGGCAGCCGCTGATCGACAGCCTGCTCGAGGCCGTCTGCCTGGTCGAGCCGCTGGGGCTGCGCGTCGTCGCGGCCAACGCGGCGGCCGGGGCGCTGTTCGGCATCGCGCCCGAGGCGCTGGTCGGCCGGCCGGTGATCGAGCTGGCGAGCACGCCCGAGGACGAGTGCCTCTGGGAGGACGCCGCCGCCGGCGTGGCCGCTGGTGCCGGCCTGCAGATCCATTCCGACAGTTTCATCCGCCACGCCGACGGCCGGCTGCTGCCGGTCGAGCGGCGCGTCAGCCGCGTCTGGATGCGGCCCGGCCAGGCGATCTACGTCGTCGGCCTGCGCGACCAGAGTGCCCAGCGCGACGCCGAGAACGAGCTGGAGAAGCTCGTCGCCGAGCTGCGCGCGACGCTGGAATCGACCGCCGACGGCATCCTCGTCACCGACCTGCAGGGTGCGATCCGCGGCTGCAACCGGCTGTTCGCCGAGCTGTGGTCGCTGCCGTCGGAGCTGCTGACGCAGCGCGACGACGCGGCGATCCACGCCTGGATGCGCGAGCAGGTGCAGGACGCCGACGCCTACGACGCGCGGCTGCGCGAGCTCGACGGCGAGCCGACGCTGCGTGCCGGCCGCAGCGTCGACCGGCTGTGGCTGCGCTCGGGCCGCGTGCTCGAGCGCGTGATGCTGCCGCAGTACGGCCGCGGGCTGCCGATCGGCCGCGTCTGCTCGTTCCGCGACATCACCGACGAGCTCGCCAGCGCGGCGCGGCTGCAGCTCGCGGCGCAGGTGTTCGAGTCCAGCCTGGACGCGATCTTCGTCACCGACGGCGCGCACCGCATCGTCGCCGCCAACGCCGGCTGCGAGCGCATCACCGGGCTGCCGCGCGACGAGCTGCTCGGCATGAGCGTGTCGGCGCTGCTGTTCCACCCGAATGGCGACGCCTGGTTCGACCCGGTGGCCGAGCGGCTGGCCGCCGCCGGCGTGTGGGAAGGCGAGCTGTGGCACCGCCGCGGCGACGGCAGCACGCTGCCTGGGCAGGTGTCGCTGGTGCGCATGGCCGGCGGCGAGGTCGGCGGCGGCGTGCGCCACGTCGGCTTCTTCAAGGACCTGACCGAGACGGTGGCGGCGCACAAGCGCATCGAGGAGCTGGCCTTCACCGACGCGCTGACCGCGCTGCCGAACCGCGTGATGCTGACCGAGCGGGTCGAGTTCTCGCTGGCGATGGCGCAGCGCCACCAGGCGCCGTTCGCGCTGCTGTTCCTCGACCTCGACCGCTTCAAGCAGATCAACGACTCGCTCGGCCACGTCTACGGCGACCGGGTGCTGCGCGAGGTGGCGCAGCGCCTGCAGACCTGCGTGCGCCAGGTCGACACCGTCGCACGCCTCGGTGGCGACGAGTTCGTCATGCTGCTGAGCCAGACCGACGCGCGCGGCGCCGAGGTGACGGCGCGGCGCGTGCTCGAGGTGCTGGGCCAGCCGTTTGCGCTGGAGGGCATGAACTTCAGCGTCACCGCCAGCGTCGGCATCGCGATGTACCCGAACGACGGCGCGACGATGGACGACCTGATCAAGAACGCCGACGCCGCGATGTACCGCGTCAAGGAGCGCGGCCGCGCGGGCTTTCGCTTCTACCAGCCGCAGATGAACGTCGACCTGCTGGCGCGCATGAAGCTCGACCACGCGATGCGGCTGGCGCTGGAGCGCGGCGACTTCCGGCTGCACTACCAGCCGCAGGTCGAGCTCGGCAGCGGCGCGGTCGTCGGCGCCGAGGCGCTGCTGCGCTGGCGCGACGCCGACCTCGGCGACGTGTCGCCGGGCGAGTTCATCCCGGTGGCCGAGGAGAGCGGTTTCATCGTCGCCCTGGGCGACTGGGTGCTGCGCGAGTCGGTGCGCCAGGCGGCCGCCTGGCATGCGGCGGGGCGCGCGACGGTGGTGTCGGTCAACGTCTCGGCGCTGCAGTTCCAGCAGGCCGATTTCGTCGAGCGCGTCGCGGCGGTGCTGCGGGCGGCCGCGCTGCCGGCGGCGCTGCTGGAGCTCGAGCTGACCGAGTCGATCCTGATCCGCGACGCCGACGAGGCGCTGCAGCGGCTGCGCGCGCTCGACCGCCTGGGCGTGCAGCTGGCGATCGACGACTTCGGCACCGGCTACTCGAGCCTCGGCTACCTCAAGCGCTTTCCGATCCGCAAGCTCAAGATCGACCGCAGCTTCATCAAGGGCCTGCCCGGCGACGAGAGCGACGCCGGCATCGCCCGCGCGGTGGTGCAGCTGGCGCGTTCGCTGCGGCTGCGCGTGATCGCCGAGGGCGTGGAGACGGCGGCGCAGCGCGAGTTCCTGCGCCGCGCCGGCTGCGACGAGTTCCAGGGCTTCCTGTTCGCGCCGGCGCTCGACGTCGAAGCCTTCGAGGCCCGCACCGCCGCCCTGCTGGCGCCGGCCGTTGCGGCGCTGCACGCCCGCGCCTGACGCGCCGCGCGGCTCAGGCCTTGGCCGCCTTCACCACCGCGTAGCGCTCCAGCGTGCGCGCCCGCGCCAGGTCGTGCTGCACGACCGGCTCGGGGTAGTCGCGGCCGAGCTGCAGGCCGGCGGCCGCCAGGTCGACCGGCCGCGCGGCCCAGGGGGCGTGGATCGCGGCGTCCGGCAGCCCGGCGAGCTGCGGCAGGTAGCGGCGGATGAAGCGCCCCTGGGCGTCGAACTTCTCGCTCTGGCTCACCGGGTTGAAGATGCGGAAGTAGGGCTGCGCATCGCAGCCCGAGCTGCTGGCCCATTGCCAGCCGCCGTTATTGGCGGCGAGGTCGAAGTCGTTGAGCTTCTCGGCGAAGTAGCGCTCGCCCCAGCGCCAGTCGAGCCCGAGGTCCTTGCACAGGAAGCTCGCTACCACCATGCGCAGGCGGTTGTGCATGTAGCCGGTCTGGTTGATCTGATGCATCGCCGCGTCGACCAGCGGGTAGCCGGTGCGGCCCTCGCACCAGGCCTGGAACAGCGCCTCGGCATGCTTGCCGTGCTCCCACCGGATGCGGTCGTACTCGGGCTTGAAGCTGCGCTCGACGACCTGCGGATGGTGGTGCAGCACCTGGTGGTAGAAGTCGCGCCAGATCAGCTCCGACAGCCAGACCTCGGCGCCGCGCGAGCCGGCGCGCATGCGGTCCCAGGCCGCCGAGGCGAGCTCGCGCACCGACAGCGTGCCGAAGCGCAGATGGGTCGACAGGTAGCTCGGCCCCTTGACGGCGGGGAAGTCGCGCGTCTGGTCGTAGCGGTCGATGCGGTCGAGGAAGTCGCCGAGCAGCGCGCGGCCGCCGGGCGTGCCGGGCGCGAGCTTCAGCGCCGCGAGGTTGGTCGGCTCGAAGCCGATCGCGGCCAGCGTCGGCACGGCTTCCGGCTCGCCGGCCGGACGCGGCGCCAGCGCGGCGGCATGGCGCTCCACCGGGTAGGCCCGCAGATGGAAGGGCTCGAGTTTCCTCAGCCAGGCGTTCTTGTAGGGCGTGAACACGCCGTAGGGCTTGCCGGCGCCGGTGAGCACTTCGTCGGTGTCGAACACCACCTGGTCCTTGCCGGCGTGGAAGGCGATGCCGGCGCCGGCCAGCGCGCCGCGCACCTGGGCGTCGCGCGCCTTCGCGGCGGGCTCGTAGTCGGCGTTGGCGTAGACCGCCTGCGCGTGCAGCGCGGCGGCCAGGCGCGGGATCTCGTCGTGCGCGCGGCCGTGGCGCACGATCAGGCCGACGCCCTCGACGCCGAGGCGCCGGCCGAGCGCCCGCAGCTCGGCGTCGAGCGCGACCAGGCTCTCGCGGATGAACTCGACGCGGCGGTCGGCGCGCGGCAGCGGGTCGAGGATCCCGGTGTCGAACACGAAGGCGACCCAGACCCGCCGCGCCGCCCGGAGCGCGTGGTACAGCGCCGCATGGTCGTGGGCCCGTAGGTCGCGGCGGCACCACACCAGCGCGCCGGCCAGAGATTTGTCCACGGGTTTGTCCATCGCGCGCAGTGTGCCGCCTGACTAGAATCCCGTCATGTCGTCCGACTCGGCCTCCAACCTGACGAATCAGTTCCTCATCGCCATGCCGGGCATGGCCGACGACAACTTCGCCGGTTCGGTGGTCTACCTCTGCGAGCACACCGAGCGCGGCGCGCTCGGGCTGGTGATCAACAAGCCGAGCGACCTGAAGCTCGGCACGCTGTTCGAGAAGGTCGAGCTCACGCTCGACCGCGCCGAGCTCGCCGAGCAGCCGGTGCTGATCGGCGGGCCGGTGCAGACCGAGCGCGGCTTCGTGCTGCACGAGCCGCTCGCCGAGCCGGCGGGCGAGGGCGAGGCGCCGGCGCACTACAACTCCTCGCTGCGCGTGCCCGGCGGCCTCGAGATGACGACCAGCAAGGACGTGCTCGAGGCCCTGGCCAGCGGCGCCGGCCCGCGCCGCGTGCTGGTGACGCTCGGCTACTCGGGCTGGAGCGCCGGCCAGCTCGAGGACGAGATCGCGCGCAACGGCTGGATCACCGTCGACGCGCAGCCCGAGGTGATCTTCGACACGCCGATCGAGCAGCGCTACGACCGCGCGCTGTCCTTGCTCGGCATCGACCCGCGCATGCTCAGCAGCGAGGCGGGACATGCGTGACGCGAGTCACCTGTCCGCCCCGCACCCCCAGACCCTGCTCGCTTTCGACTTCGGCCTCAAGCGCACCGGCGTGGCGGCCGGCAACACGCTGACGCGCGGCGCCGAGCCGCTGCGCAGCATCGCCGCCGAGGGCGACGCGCGCTTCGCGCCGATCGCCGCGCTGATCGCCGAATGGCAGCCCGCGGCCCTGGTGGTCGGCATCCCCTGCCACCCCGACGGCGCGCCGCACGACAATACGCGCCGGGCGCAGCGCTTCGCCCGGCAGCTGCACGGCCGCTTCGGGCTGCCGGTGCACGAGGTCGACGAACGCTATTCCACGACGGAAGCGTTGGCCGGCGGCGCGAAGGATGCCGACATCGACGCGATGGCCGCGGCGATCCTGCTCGAACAGTATTTCAGGGAGCACCCTTGAGTTACACCACGCTTCATCCGCGGGCCGAGCGCCGGGCCGCTCCCAAGCCGGCCCGCATCCCCTCGGGGGATCGGCCGACGTACCCGTCGGACGAGGGGCTGAAATGACGACCCTACACCTGGACGCCGAAGCGCTCTACGCCGACCTGCTGGCGCGCGTACGGCCGCTGCTGCGGCCCGATGCCGCGCTGGTCGGCATCTGGTCCGGCGGCGCCTGGCTGGCCGAGCGGCTGCAGCGCGACCTCGGCCTGGCCGGCAAGCCCGGCGTGATCTCCAGCGCGCTGCACCGCGACGACTTCGGCTCGCGCGGCCTCGCCGCCACCAGCGACGCGACCGCGCTGCCCTTCGAGATCGACGGCCGCCACATCCTGCTGATCGACGACGTGCTCTACACCGGCCGCACCACGCGCGCGGTGATCAACGAGCTGTTCGACTTCGGACGCCCGGCCAGCGTGACGCTGGCGGTGCTGGTCGACCGTGGCGGCCGCGAGCTGCCGATCGAGCCGGCGGTCTCCGCTGCGCGCGTGGTGCTGCCGCCGTCGCAGAAGCTCGCGCTGACCCGGAGCGACGACGGCCGCTTCGACTTCGCCATCGAAAGCGCCTGATGCTCAGCCGCCGCAACCCCCAGCTCAACGCCCACGGCGAGCTGATCCACCTGCTGTCGATCGAGGGCCTGCCGAAGGCGGTCCTGACGCAGATCCTCGACACCGCCGGCACCTTCCTCAGCGTCAACGACCGCGAGGTCAAGAAGGTGCCGCTCTTGCGCGGCAAGAGCGTGTTCAACCTGTTCTTCGAGAACAGCACCCGCACCCGCACCACCTTCGAGATCGCCGCCAAGCGGTTGAGCGCCGACGTGATCAACCTCGACATCGCGCGCAGCTCCACCGCCAAGGGCGAGAGCCTGCTCGACACCATCGCCAACCTTTCCGCGATGCACGCCGACATGTTCGTCGTGCGCCACGCCGAGAGCGGCGCGCCCTACCTGATCGCCCAGCATGTCGCGCCGCACGTGCACGTGGTCAACGCCGGCGACGGACGCCATGCGCACCCGACGCAGGGCCTGCTCGACATGTACACGATCCGCCACTACAAGAAGGACTTCGCGAACCTCACCGTCGCGATCGTCGGCGACATCGTGCATTCGCGCGTCGCGCGTTCCGACATCCATGCGCTGACGACGCTGGGCGTCGCCGAGGTGAGGGCGGTCGGCCCGCGCACGCTGGTGCCGGGCGACCTGCAGGCGATGGGCGTGCGGGTCTGCCATTCGCTCGAAGAGGGCATCCGCGACGCCGACGTGATCATCACGCTGCGGCTGCAGAACGAGCGCATGAGCGGCGCGCTGCTGCCGAGCGCCGGCGAATACTTCAAGAGCTTCGGCCTGACGCCGGACAAGCTGGCGCTCGCCAAGCCCGACGCGATCGTGATGCACCCGGGCCCGATCAACCGCGGCGTCGAGATCGACTCGGCGGTCGCCGACGGCAAGCAGAGCGTGATCCTGCCGCAGGTGACCTTCGGCATCGCGGTGCGGATGGCGGTGATGTCGATCATCGCCGGCAACGACGCATGAAATGGACACCCGCTCGGCTACTGCGCGGGCCGATCTCGCGCCTGCGCTGCTCGCCGTACGGGTGTACGGCTGCGCTGCTCGACGCGACCTCGGCCCGCTCGCTACGCCGCTCGGGCGCCATTTACCCTTAGGCCAGTCATGAAGATCCTGATCAGCAACGGCAGAGTCATCGACCCCGCGTCGGGCCGCGACGAGACGGCCGACATGGCGATCGCGAACGGCCGCATCCTGACGATCGGCAAGGTCGCGCCCGACTTTGGGCCTGAGCGCACGATCGACGCCACCGGCCTGATCGTCGCCCCCGGTCTGGTCGACCTGGCCGCCCGCCTGCGCGAACCGGGCCACGAGCACGAGGGCATGCTGGAAAGCGAACTCGCGGCCGCGGCCGCCGGCGGCGTGACCAGCCTGGTCTGCCTGCCCGACACCGACCCCACGCTCGACGAGCCGGGTCTGGTCGAGATGCTGAAGTTCCGCGCCCGCAAGCTGAGCCGTTGCCGGCTGTTCCCGCTCGGCGCGCTGACGCGTGGCCTGAAGGGCGAGGTGCTGACCGAGATGGCCGAGCTGACCGAGGCCGGCTGCGTCGGCTTCTCGCAGGCCGATGCGCCGGTGCGCGACACCCAGGTGCTGGCGCGCGCGATGCAGTACGCGGCGACCTTCGGCTACACGGTCTGGCTGCGGCCCAACGATCCGTGGCTCGGCGGCGGCGTGGCGGCCAGCGGCGCGGTCGCGACGAGGCTGGGCCTGTCGGGCGTGCCGGTCGGCGCCGAGACGATCGCGCTGCACACGATCTTCGAGCTGGTGCGCGCGACGGGCGGCCAAAGCGGCGCGCGCGTGCACCTGGGCCGGTTGTCGAGCGCCGCCGGCGTCGAGCTGCTGCGCGCCGCCAAGGCCGAGGGCCTGCCGGTCACCGCCGACGTCAGCATCAACTCGCTGCACCTGACCGACGTCGACATCGGCTACTTCAACCCGGCGATGCGCCTCGTGCCGCCGCTGCGCCAGCAGCGCGACCGCGACGCGCTTCGCACGGCCTTGGCGGATGGAACCCTTGATGCGCTGGTGTCGGACCACACCCCGGTCGACGCCGACGCCAAGACCCTGCCCTTCGCCGAGGCCGAACCCGGCGCCACCGGGCTGGAGCTGCTGCTCGGCCTGGCGCTGAAGTGGGGCGAGGACGCCGGCGTCGGCCTGCCGCGGGCGCTGGACAGCGTGACCAGCGCGCCGGTGCGCGTGCTCGGCGGCGCGCTCGGCTCGCTGGCCGCCAGTGCCGGTCGGCTGGTCGAGGGTGGTGTCGCCGACGTCTGCATCTTCGACCCGGCGGCGCGCTGGGCGGTCACGCCGGCGGCGCTGCGCAGCCAGGGCAAGCACACGCCCTTCGCCTTCGACGTGAGCGGCGTCGAGCTGCCGGCGCGGGTGCGCTTCACCCTGGTGGCGGGCCAGCTCGCGCACGAGGCGGCGTGAGGCCCCGGGCCCGCGCGCGGCGTTGATGCGGTCCTGGCGCGGCGCCTGGCGCCTGCTGCGCATCGCGCTGCATGTGCTGCACGGCGTGGCGGTGGTGCTGCTGCGCTTCCCGTCGCTGGACGCCGCGGCACGCCATGCACGCATCCGCGGCTGGGCCGCCGAGTTGCTGCGCGTGACCGGCGTCGCGCTCGAAGCCGAAGGCGCGCCGCGCCCCGGCGGCGTGCTGCTGGTGGCCAACCATGTGTCGTGGCTGGACATCGTCGCGATCCATGCGCTGTGCCCTCGCGCGCGCTTCGTGTCCAAGGCCGACGTCAAGGCCTGGCCGGTGCTCAACCGTCTGGTCGACGCCGCCGACTCGCTCTACCTGGAGCGCGAACGCCGCCGCGACGCGATGCGCGTGATGCACCATATCGGCGAGGCGCTGGCCGCCGGCGACGCGGTCGCGGTCTTCCCCGAAGGCACGACCGGCACCGGCCACGAGCTGCTGCCCTTCCATGCCAACCTGCTGCAGGCGGCGATCGCCACCGGGACGCCGGTTCAGCCGGTCGCGCTGCGTTTCTCCGACGCCGTCCACGCCGTCAGCCCGGCGGTCGCCTACGTCGGCGACACGACGCTGCTGCAGAGCCTGTGGTGGGTGGTCTGCGCCGAGGGCTTGCGCGTACGCGTGCGCTTCCTCGATCTGCAGTCCAGCGCGCACGCCGACCGCCGGGCGCTTGCCGAGCGGCTGCGCACGCAGATCGCCGCGGCGCTGGACGGCACCGGGTAGCGACCGCGCCGCCCGCGTCGGTTGCCGCCCCGAGCGGCCGGGTTGCGGCATCGCCCCAGCCCGGACGCCGGACCCACGATCGGAGCTTATACTGGATATAAACACAGTAATCCTGCCGATGAGCACCCATCCGCTCGCCCCGCCCACGCCGCTGAAGGGCCGCGGCACGCCGGTGCGCATCGCGCACCGCTTCGTCGCCGAGCAGCGCGAGGCTTGCGACGACGGCTGGGAGCCGCCGGCCGAGGAGGGCGCGCCGCCACCACCGCCGACCGAGGTGCGCGAGGAACGTGCCACGTCGCTGCTGTGCGCCAACGACTCGCCCGACGTGCCCTTCGAGTTGTCGATCAACCCCTACCGCGGCTGCGAGCACGGCTGCGTCTACTGCTACGCACGGCCGACGCACGGCTACCTGAACCTGTCGCCGGGGCTGGACTTCGAGACGCGGCTGGTCGCCAAGGTCAACGCCGTCGAGCTGCTGCGCGCCGAGCTGCGCCGTGCGGGCCACCGGCCGAGCGCGATCGCGATCGGCACCGCAACCGACGCCTACCAGCCGGTCGAACGCCGCCTGCGGATCACCCGCGCGCTGCTCGAGCTGCTGGGCGCTTGCGGGCACCCCTACACCGTCGTCACCAAGTCGGCCGGCATCGAGCGCGACCTCGACCTGATCGCCCCGGCCGCGCGGGGCGGCCAGGCGATGGTGTTCGTCAGCGTCACCACGCTCGACACGACCCTGGCGCGCCGGCTCGAGCCGCGTGCCGCGGCCCCGGCGCGCCGGCTGCAGGCGGTGCGGCGGCTGGCCGAGGCCGGCGTGCCGGTCGGCGTCAACGTGGCGCCGGTGATCCCCTTCGTCAACGAGCCGGAGATCGAGCGCATCGCCGCGGCCGCCGCCGAGGCGGGCGCGCGCTCGCTGCACTACACCGTGCTGCGGCTGCCGTGGGAGGTGGCGCCGCTGTTCCGGCAGTGGCTCGCTCAGCACCTGCCCGAGCGCTCCGCGCGCGTCATGGCGCGGGTGCAGGAGATGCGCGGCGGCAAGGACTACGACGCCGACTTCGCGACCCGCATGCGCGGCCACGGCGTCTGGGCCGATCTGATCCGCCAGCGCGTCGACAAGGCCGCGGCGCGCCACGGCCTCGCCCGCGCGCCCGCGCGGCTGGATGCCAGCCGCTTCGCGCCGCCGCCGGCCGATGCGGCGCAGGGCAGCCTGTTCTGAGGTGGTGCGGAGGTTCGCACGACCCCTCGTCGGCGCTCAGCCGTTCGGCAGCGCCTCCGGCGGCTCGCTGTAGAGCCGGATCGCGAACACCGCGCCGCTCGTGCCGTCGTCGCGGTTGCGCGCGGTGAGCCGGCCGCCGTAGCGCTCGATCAGGCTGCGGCTGATCCACAGGCCCAGGCCGGTGCCGTCGGTCTTGGTCGTCACGAAGGGCTGGAACAGGCGCTGCTCGACCTCGGCGCCGAGGCCGGCGCCGCTGTCCTGCACCTCGATCACCGCGCCCTGCACGCGGCCGTCGTCGGCGTGCCAGTCGAGCGTGCGCAGCGTCAGCCGCCCGCTCGCAGGCATCGCGTGCAGCGCGTTGAGCATCAGGTTCAGCAGCACCTGCTGCAGCTCCTGGCGGTTGATGCCGACGGCGGCGGTCGCGGCGAACTCGCGCTGCACCTCGATGCGGGTGCGCGCGAGCTGCGGGCCGACGAGCAGCAGGCAGTCCTCGAGCGCGCGCGCCGGGGCGACGTTCTCGACGTAGCCCGCGTACTCGCTCGGCCGCGAGAACTGCAGCAGCTGCGTGACGATCAGCCGCATGCGCTCGATCTGGTCGTCGACGAGCCGCAGCTCGGCCTTCACCTTGGCGGCCGCCTCGGGGCCGAGCAGTTCACGCACCAGGTCGAGGTTGCCCTGGATCACCGCGATCGGGTTGTTGACCTCGTGCGCGATGCTGGCGGTGAGCTGGCCGACGGTGGCGAGCTTCTCCGAGCGCAGCAGCTGGCTCTGCGCGGCCTCCAGGTCGCGCGTACGCTCGGCGACCTTGGCGTCGAGCTCGGCGTTCCAGCGCTGCAGCGCGCGGGTCTTCTCGTCGATGGTGTCGAGCAGGTGGTCGAGGTGGCCGGCCAGCCGGCCGATCTCGTCGGCATCGCCGACCGCGCCGACGCGCGCGTCGAGCGCGCCGGCCTCCACCCGCGCCATCGTCTGCGCCATCGATTCGAGCGGCTTGAACACGCTGCGCGCCCAGCGCAGCGAGATCGCCGCGGCGCCCATCATCACGGCGAAGAAGATCACGCCGATGCCCAGCAGCACGCCGTACTTCAGCCAGGTGAAGGGCCGCTCCAGGTAGCCGACGTAGAGCATGCCGATGCGCGTGCCGCCGCCGTCGAGCAGCGGTTGGTAGGCCGAGACGTACCAGTCGTTGACGACGAAGGCGCGGTCCAGCCAGGTTCGGCCACCGCCGAGCACGGCCGCGCGCACCGCCTGCGAGACGCGCGTGCCGATCGCGCGCTGCGTCGGGTCGTTGCCGAACAGCCGCACGTTGGTGGCGATGCGCACGTCGTCGAGGAACAGCGTGGCGGTGCCGCGGCTGCCGAAGGGCAGGGCGCCCTCGGGGTAGACGATCTCGTTGATGTGGTCGATGAAGGGCAGGTTGCGGTTCAGCAGCACGCCGGCCTGGACGTGGCCGCGCAGCGTGCCGTCGGCGGCGCGCACCGGCGCCGTGGCCAGCACGACCATCGCGCGGCTCTCGACGCTGCGGTCGGTCGGCGCCGCGTTGCGGGTCGGCACCAGCGGCACGTCGACGCGGTCGACCAGGCCCGGCGCGAGGCGCGCCAGGGCGTCGCGGTCGAGCACCTCCAGCGTCGCGCGCGGCCGGCCGGCGCCGGCGGCGCGGAAGGCCGGTGAGGCCGGGTCGGTCGCCGGCGCGTCGCTGCGGTCGGTGGCCTGCAGGCGGCCGTCGGCGCGGCGCAGGTTGATGAAGTCCAGGCCTTCGCGGTCCTTGGCGGCCTGCAGCAGGCCGACCAGCCCGGGCGCCGCACCGCCGGCGTCGAGCGTGCGGTGCAGCGTGTGCGACTCCGCCACCGCCGCGGCGCTGGCCGCGACCTCGCCGAGCACGCGCTCGAAGTAGCCGTTGGCCACCGCGAGGTCGGCGCGGATCTTGGTGATCAGCAGCGTGTCGAAGGCGTAGTTGCTCCAGGCCAGCAGCAGCAGCCCGAGCAGCGGCAGCACCAGCACCAGCGGCAGCAGCGCCAGCGCGAGCAGCTTGCTGCGGATCGGCGCGCGGGCGAAGCGTGCGCCGACCGCGGCTAGAGCCATTCGGCGCAGCGCCGCTCGAGCGTGCGCCGCGAGATGCCGAGCAGCTCGGCGGCGCGCGTCTTGTCGCCCTGCACCGACTCCAGCACCGCGAGGATGTGCTGCTTCTCGAGCGTGTGCAGGTCGGTCGGGCCGGCGGCGCGCGACGCCGCGCCGCCGGGGTACAGCGCCGAGACGTTGAGCGCGCCCAGGATCATCGAGCGCTCGATCAGGTTGCGCAGCTCGCGCACGTTGCCCGGCCAGTCGTACTGCTGCAGGTAGGCCAGCTCGCCGGCGCTCAGGGCGATCGGCTCGACGCCGAGCTGCGGCGCCAGCGTCTCGATGAAGTGCGCGACCAGCGCCGGGATGTCGGTCTTGTGCTCGCGCAGCGGCGGCAGCCCGATCTCCACCACCTGCAGCCGGTAGTACAGGTCCTTGCGGAAGCGGCCGTCGGCCACCGCGTCGGCCAGGCGCCGGTTGGTCGCGGCGACGATGCGCACGTCCACCGGGATCTGCTGCTCGCTGCCGACCGGGCGGATGCGGTGGTCCTCCAGCACGCGCAGCAGCGCCGACTGCTGCGGCAGCGGCAGCTCGGCGATCTCGTCGAGGAACAACGTGCCGCCTTGGGCGTACCAGAACAGCCCGTCGCGCGCGTGCGAGGCGCCGGGGAAGGCGCCCTGGGCGTGGCCGAACAGTTCGCTCTCGATGCGCTCGGGCGCCAGACCGGCGCAGTTGACCGGCACGAACGGCGCCTTCGCGCGCGGGCTGTGGCGGTGCAGCGCCACCGCCGCCAGCTCCTTGCCGGTGCCCGATTCGCCGGTCAGCAGCACCGTGCTGGCCACCGGCGCGGCACGCTGCAGCGCATGCTGCAGTTCGAGCATCGCCGGCGAGCCGCCGACCAGGCCGTAGAAGCCCTCGCTGCGCTGCGAGATCATGTGCTTGAGCACCCAGTTCTCGCGCTTCAGCCGGGTGCGGTCGAGGCCGTGCCGCACCGCATTGAGGATCTGCGTGACGCGGAACGGCTTCAAGATGAGATCCGAGGCGCCGGCGCGCAGCGCCTCGATCGCGGTGTCGAGGTCGGCGTAGGCGGTGATCAGCACCACCTCGCCGCTGTAGCCCTGCTCGCGCAGCTCGCGCAGCCAGGCCAGACCGCTCTTGCCGGGCAGCGAGATGTCGAGGATCACCAGGTCGAAGCGGTGCCGGCGCACCAGCGCGTCGGCGTCCTCGGCGCTGCCGGCGCTCTTGACGTCGCCGACGCGCGGCACGAGCGTCTTCTCGAGGAAATTGCGCATGCCCTGCTCGTCGTCGACCAGCAGCACCGAGGCCCGCGGCCATTCGTCGAGGGCCGCGGTCGGGGCATGTGGGACGTGCAGGGCGGTGGCGGTCGGCATCGCGGCCCGTACTGTGGCACAGCGTCGAGCTGCCACCGCGGCGGCAGCGGGTGCATCACTGCGTCGTGCGCCGCCGACATCCATGAAGACCCGCCTCGGGATTTACCCGGGGGTCGCGGCGTCCCGCCAGCCGACAGCTTGTCGGGCGGCGGGCGACATCGTGTCGCGCTATGCCATGGGGCGACGACAGATTGACGCGTGCTGCGGCTCGTCGCGATGCGGCGGCGCAGCATGAGCGTCACCCGTGCCCGAGCGTGATGCTCCGCAGCGTGCATACGCCGGCTGTGCGTGACAACATATGCAGAAGCTTGCCGATCTCCACGACGGCCGGCGGCAACCCAGGCAGCGGCAGCGCACGACGCGCTGCGACCCAGGAGCATGAGATGAACGACGACGCCCAATCGAAACTTTCCCGCCGGCGGGTCTTCGCCGGTGCCGGCACGGTGGGGGCGCTGGCGGCGGCCGCGGCCGTGCTGCCGATCGCCAAGCCGGACGAGGGCGCGGCCCGCGGCGACGCCGGCAAGGCCGAGCGTTCGACCGGCTACCGCCTGACCGAACACATCCAGCGCTATTACCAGACCACCAAGGTCTGAGGACCGGAGGCCGTATGTTGCTCACTCGCAAGTCGTCCGCGGTGGGGGCCGGTGCGTCCCTGTCCTCGATGGTGTCCAGCCTGTCGCGCGGCGTCTCGCGCGCGATCCCGACGATGGACCGTCGCGCCTTCCTGCGCCGTTCGGGCCTGGGCGTCGGTGCCGGTCTGGCGGCCGGCCAGCTGACGCTGGTGCGCAAGGCCCAGGCGCAGGCCGCCGAGGCGCCGAAGGCCGCCGGTGCGGTCAGCGTGCGGCGCACGGTCTGCGGCCACTGCTCGGTCGGCTGCGCCGTCGATGCGGTGGTCGAGAACGGCATCTGGGTGCGCCAGGAGCCGGTGTTCGATTCGCCGATCAACCTCGGCGCGCACTGCGCCAAGGGCGCGGCGCTGCGCGAGCACGGCCGCGGCGAATACCGCCTGAAGTACCCGATGAAGCTGGTCGACGGCAAGTACCAGCGCATCAGCTGGGACCAGGCGCTCGACGAGGTCTCGAAGAAGATGCTCGAGCTGCGCGAGCAGAGCGGGCCGGATTCGATCTTCGTCGTCGGCTCGTCCAAGCACAACAACGAGCAGGCCTACCTGCTGCGCAAGTGGATGAGCCTGTGGGGCAGCAACAACTGCGACCACCAGGCACGCATCTGCCACTCGACCACGGTCGCGGGTGTGGCGAACACCTGGGGCTACGGCGCGATGACCAATTCGTACAACGACATGCAGAACAGCAAGGCTGCGTTGTACATCGGCTCGAACGCCGCCGAGGCGCACCCGGTCTCGCTGCTGCACATGCTGCATGCCAAGGAGAACGGCTGCAAGATGATCGTGGTCGACCCGCGCTTCACGCGCACGGCGGCGCGGGCCGACGAGCACATCCGCATCCGCTCGGGCTCCGACATCCCCTTCCTGTTCGGGATGCTGTACCACATCTTCAAGAACGGCTGGGAAGACAAGCAGTACATCGCCGACCGCGTCTACGGCATGGACAAGGTCCGCGAGGACGTGATGGCCAACTGGACGCCCGACAAGGTCCAGGAGGCCTGCGGCGTCGACGAGGCCACCGTGCTGCGCGCCGCCGAGACCATGGCCAAGAACCGCCCGAGCACGATCGTGTGGTGCATGGGCCAGACCCAGCACACGATCGGTAACGCGATGGTGCGTGCGTCCTGCATCCTGCAGCTCGCGCTCGGCAACATCGGCGTTTCCGGCGGCGGCGCGAACATCTTCCGCGGCCACGACAACGTGCAGGGCGCGACCGACGTCGGCCCCAACCCCGATTCGCTGCCCGGCTACTACGGCGTCGCCGAAGGCTCGTTCAAGCACTTCGCGAACGTCTGGGGCGTCGACTTCGAGTGGATCAAGAAGCAGTACGCGCCGGGCATGATGACCAAGCCCGGCATGACGGTCTCGCGCTGGGTCGACGGCGTGCTCGAGAAGAACGAGGCGATCGACCAGGACAGCAACCTGCGCGGCCTGTTCTTCTGGGGCCATGCGCCGAACTCGCAGACCCGCGGTCTCGACATGAAGCGGGCGATGGACAAGCTCGACCTGCTGGTCGTGATCGACCCCTTCCCGAGCGCGACCGCGGCGATGGCCGCGATGCCCGGCAAGCCCGAGGACCAGAACCCCAACCGCGCGGTCTACCTGCTGCCGGCCACCACCCAGTTCGAGACCTCGGGTTCCTGCACCGCGTCCAACCGCTCGATCCAGTGGCGCGAGAAGGTCATCGAGCCGCTGTGGGAGAGCCGCACCGACCACATGATCATGTACCAGCTCGCGGCCAAGCTCGGCTTCGACAAGGAGCTGGCCAAGAACTACAAGATGCAGCAGGTCGGCGGCATGGACGAGCCGGTGCCCGAGGACATCCTGCGCGAGATCAACCGCAGCGTCTGGACCATCGGCTACACCGGCCAGAGCCCGGAGCGCATCAAGGCGCACATGCGCAACATGAACGTCTTCGACGTCAAGACGCTGCGCGCCAAGGGCGGCGTCGACAAGGAGACCGGCTACAAGCTCGACGGCGACTACTTCGGTCTGCCCTGGCCCTGCTACGGCACGCCAGAGATCAAGCACCCGGGCTCGCCGAACCTCTACGACACCTCCAAGCACGTCATGGACGGCGGCGGCAACTTCCGCGCCAACTTCGGCGTCGACAAGGACGGTGTCAACCTGCTGGCCGAGGACGGTTCGCACTCCAAGGGCGCCGAGATCACCACCGGCTACCCCGAGTTCGACCACGTGCTGCTGAAGAAGCTCGGCTGGTGGGACGACCTCAGCGAGGACGAGAAGAAGAAGGCCGAGGGCAAGAACTGGAAGACCGACCCGACCGGCGCGATCATCCGTGTGGCGATGGCGCACGGCTGCCACCCCTTCGGCAACGCCAAGGCGCGCGCGGTGGTCTGGAACTTCCCCGACGCCGTGCCGAAGCACCGCGAGCCGCTCTACTCGACCCGCCCCGACCTCGTCGCCAAGTACCCGACGCACGACGACCGCAAGACGCTGTGGCGCCTGCCGACGTTGTTCAAGACGGTGCAGGACGCCAACAAGGACATCGGCGCCAAGTTCCCGCTGATCATGAGCTCGGGCCGGCTGGTCGAGTACGAAGGCGGTGGCGAGGAGACGCGCTCGAACCCCTACCTGGCCGAGTTGCAGCAGGAGATGTTCGTCGAGATCAACCCGGTGGCCGCCAACGACCGCGGCGTCCGCAACGGCGAGGATGTCTGGCTCTCGACGCCGACCGGCGCCCGCATCAAGGTCAAGGCCCTCGTCACCGAGCGCGTCGACCGCGAGACGGTCTGGCTGCCGTTCCACTTCTCGGGCCGCTGGCAGGGCGTGGACCTGGCGCAGTACTACCCGGACGGCGCCAAGCCTGTGATCCGCGGCGAGGCGATCAACACCGCCACGACCTACGGCTACGACATCGTCACGATGATGCAAGAGACCAAGACGACCGTCTGTCAGGTCGAACGCGCTTAAGGAGACGCCACCATGGCTCGAATGAAGTTCATCTGCGACGCCGAGCGCTGCATCGAATGCAACGGTTGCGTCACGGCCTGCAAGGCCGAGCACGAGGTGCCCTGGGGCGTGAACCGGCGGCGCGTGGTCACGCTGTCCGACGGCCAGCCCGGCGAGCGCTCGATCTCCGTGGCCTGCATGCACTGCAGCGATGCACCGTGCATGGCGGTCTGCCCGGTCGACTGCTTCTACCGCACCGACGAGGGCGTGGTGCTGCACGACAAGGACGTCTGCATCGGCTGTGGCTACTGCTCCTACGCCTGCCCGTTCGGCGCGCCGCAGTTCCCGACCAACGGCACCTTCGGCCTGCGCGGCAAGATGGACAAGTGCACCTTCTGCGCCGGCGGCCCGGAGGCCAACGGCTCGCACGAGGAGTTCGAGAAGTACGGCTCGAACCGCCTCGCCGAAGGGAAGCTTCCGGCCTGCGCCGAGATGTGCTCGACCAAGGCCCTGCTCGGCGGCGACGGCGACGTGGTGGCCGACATCTTCCGCACCCGTGTGCTGACGCGTGGCAAGGGCTCCGAGGTCTGGGGCTGGGGCACGGCCTACGGGCAGCCCGCCGGCGGCGCCAAGCCGGCCGAGGCGACCAAGTCATGAGCGCCCCGAGTCTGAAGCGCTGGGCGGCGCTGGCCGCGGCGGCCGTGGCCCTCGGGGGGCTGGCGGCCTGCGGCGAGAAGCCGCAGGAGGCCGGTACCGCCACGAAGAAGGTCGACGCCAAGGCCTGGGACGGCGTGCAGCGGTCGAGCTACATGGCCGAGGGATGGAAGGCCGGCGACCGCGAGAGCTGGGAGCAGCAGCTCAAGGCCCGCAACCAGCAGCAGAACGAGTACACGCGCGCGCGCTGAACGCCGCACGCCCGAGGAACGCCATGACCCGAAGCATCCTGAGAGGTCTTGCCGCGCTGCTGCTGGCCGGCGCCGCGTCGGTGGCGCTCGCCCAGACGCCGGCCGCACCGCCGGCGGCGACCGATGCCGCCGCGAACGAGACCAACGCCGAACGCGCCAAGAGCCAGCCCTACAACAACGCGCCGTTCTGGCGCGGCGTGCGCGACTCGGGCAGGGACGCCGGCAGCACCAGCTTGCCTGGCGTCGAGAACGGCGTGCTGATCCAGGAGTTCGTGCAGTACCCGGGGTCGACCTTCACCACCGCCGGCGAAGCCTGGCGGGACGTGCGCAACAACTGGATCCTGCCCTATGGGGGTGCCTTGCTCGGCATCGTCGTGCTGGCGATCGCGCTTTTCTACAAGGCCAAGGGCTCCATCAACGTCCACGCGGCGCCGACCGGCCGGCGCATCGAGCGCTTCACGCACTTCGAGCGTGCGGCGCATTGGTCCAACGCGATCGCCTTCGTCACGCTCGCGGTGTCGGGCCTGGTCATGGCCTTCGGCAAATTCACGCTGCTGCCGATCCTGGGCAGCACGCTGTTCGGCTGGCTGAGCTACGCGCTGAAGACCCTGCACAACTTCGCAGGGCCGGTGTTCGCGGTGTCGCTGCTGATCGTCTTCCTGACCTTCGTGCGCGACAACTTCCCCAGCAAGGACGACCTGACCTGGCTCGCCAAGGGCGGCGGCCTGTTCAGCGGCGAGCATGTGCCGTCGCACCGGTTCAATGCCGGCGAGAAGGTGCTGTTCTGGGCCGGCGTGTTCTCGCTCGGCATCCTGGTGGTCGGCTCGGGGCTGGTGCTCGACAAGCTGATCCCGGGCCTGCTCTACACCCGCGGCGACATGCAGATCGCCCACATGATCCATGCCGCGGCGTCGGTGCTGATGATGGCGATGTTCCTCGGCCACATCTACCTGGGCACGATCGGCATGAAGGGCGCCTACCAGGCGATGCGCACCGGCTACGTCGACGAGACCTGGGCCAAGGAGCACCACG